>VYLQ01000011.1_pt1 | contig 158450 bp, 144 predicted proteins | sample 5115351 | NCBI WGS metagenome assembly VYLQ01 (sample SAMN12291776, study PRJNA351875) | freshwater metagenome | isolation source: freshwater lake | place: USA: Michigan, Lansing Lake | collected 2013-08-14 | reverse complement strand
TGGTGCAACCAATGTTTGCGTAGGCTCTACTACTACTTATACAAATGCCACGGCTGGCGGAGTTTGGAGCAGTGCTACCCCGGCAGTAGCCACGATTACGGCAGGCGGAGTGATCACGGGAGTTAGTGCAGGAAGTTCGGTGATCAGCTATGCAGTTACGGCTTCCGGTTGTACTACCACTGTGACTAGAACCATAACTGTGGATGCATTGCCGGTTGTTGCAGCCATTGCAGGCGCAACGAATGTATGCGTTGGTTCAACGACTACATTTACCAATGCCACGGCAGGCGGAGTTTGGAGCAGTGCTACCCCGGCAGTAGCCACGATTACAGCAGGCGGAGTGATTACAGGTGTTAGTGCAGGCAGTTCAGTGATCAGCTATGCGGTTACGGTCTCCGGTTGTACTACCACTGTGACTAGAACCATAATTGTAGATGCTTTGCCAGTTGTTGCAGCTATTGCAGGCGCAACGAATGTCTGCGTTGGTTCAACGACTACATTTACGAATGCCACCGCAGGCGGAGTTTGGAGCAGCGGTACCCCGGCAGTAGCCACGATTACGGCAGGCGGAGTGATTACCGGTGTTAGTGCAGGCAGTTCGGTGATCAGCTATGCGGTTACTGTCTCCGGTTGTACTACCACTGTGACTAGAACCATAACTGTAGATGCTTTGCCAGTGGTTGCAGCTATTGCAGGCGCAACGAACGTCTGTATTGGTTCGACGACGACATTTACCAATGCGACCGCAGGCGGAGTTTGGACCAGTGGCACTCCGGCAGTAGCCACGATTACGGCAGGCGGAGTGATCACGGGTGTTAGTGCAGGCAGTTCAGTGATCAGCTATGATGTTACCGTTTCCGGTTGTACGACTACAGTTACGAAGACCATTACAGTAGACCCTTCACCCGTAGTTGCGGCCATTGCAGGCGCAACGAATGTATGCGTTGGTTCAACGACTACATTTACGAACGCCACAGCAGGCGGAGTTTGGAGCAGTGCTACCCCGGCAGTAGCCACGATTACGGCAGGCGGAGTGATCACGGGAGTTAGTGCAGGTAGTTCGGTGATAAGCTATGATGTTACGGCTTCCGGTTGTACTACCACTGTGACTAGAACCATAACTGTGGATGCATTGCCGGTTGTTGCAGCCATTGCAGGCGCAACGAATGTCTGTGTTGGTGCTACAACTACATTTACCAATGCTACGGCAGGCGGAGTTTGGAGCAGTGGTACTCCGTCAGTGGCCACGATTACAGCAGGTGGAGTGATCACTGGCGTTAGTGCAGGCAGTTCAGTGATCAGCTATGATGTTACCGGTTCTGGTTGTACTACCACTGTGACTAGAACCATAACTGTAGATGCTTTGCCGGTTGTTGCCGCTATTGCAGGCTCAACGAATGTCTGTGTTGGTGCTACAACTACATTTACCAATGCCACGGCAGGCGGAATTTGGAGCAGTGGCACTCCGGCAGTAGCCACGATTACGGCAGGTGGAGTGATCACGGGCGTTAGTGCAGGCAGTTCAGTGATCAGCTATGATGTTACTGTTTCAGGTTGTACCACTACAGTTACAAAAACCATTACAGTCAACGGAATTCCTAACGGTTCTCTTTCCGGCAACGCCTCCATTTGCGTTGGCCAATCTACGACTTTGACAATCAATTTAACGGGAACAGGTCCCTGGGATATCTTGTATACTGATGGCTCAACACTAACTCCCATTAGTGGAATTGCTACCAGTCCACATACATTTACGGTAACACCTTTCATTACAACCACCTACTCGTTAGCAGCTGTATCTGATGCAAATTGTGCAGGGTCAGCTAGCGGAGTAGCCTTAGTAACAGTCAATCCAATTCCGGGCGATCAGGTTACCTTCGGTAATGAGACTTGGATTGGATATGTATATGATGACAGAAGTAATCCCGCTCCACCCGCTACGAATGTTACATTTAGTGCTACAAGATATAGAGGGTTTATTAACGAAACTGACATCCAGACATTAGGTACATCCTCCTACAACTTAGCTACGGATTCATTTGATTTGAATTTTGGAGGTGATGGAGTTAATGGGGCTAATATTTGTGGATCCTACACGAATGATTTTAGTGTTCGATTTAAGATGAGAAAAACTCTTCCTGCTGGCATTTACAATTTCACTATTGGAGGTGATGATGGTGTTAGGCTTAAAATAGATGGGAGCACAGTTACTCCCGATCCTTTCTTTGATCAACACTCTTATGCAACCAGAACAGCATCTAATGTTTGTATCTCTGCAGGGCAACATGATTTCATTATCGAATATTTTGAGCGAGGTGGATTTGCCCGTGTTTCTTTTGATTACCAAATCGTGCCGGCACCAACTGTGATTTCTCCGGTTGCAGTGTGTGTCAATTCTGCAGCACCAACATTAGCTGTAAATCCGGTGGATGCTACAGCAACGGGTTATCGTTGGTTTAGTGATGCCGCTTTAACAACTCAAGTAGGCAGTGGTGCTTCATTCACACCTTCAGCAACGCAATTAGATTTAACAGTAGCAGCCACCACTAGCTTCTTTGTGGCGGCCGATTATGCTTGCGGACAAGGTCAGTCCACGAAAGTAGATGTAAATGTGGTGAATAGTGCAACCATCACAGCTACACCAGCTACTGTATGTCAAACCGGTGGAACGATTGACTTAACATCTCTTGTAAGTGTTTCTCCTACGGGTGGTACTTTAAAATTTAGCGGGCCGGGGGTAATTGGTACAGGGCCTAATTTTGACCCGACCGGATTGACGGGAGCTATCTCAATAATTCCTACGTATAGTGTAGGAACATGCGCTGCGCCTCTAGGAAGTTCAATTACAATAAACGTCGTAACCACTGCATCCGTAACTGTTCCGACTTCAACAACTACCATTTGTCAGACAGGAGGTACTATTGACTTGACGACATTGGTTTCTGGGCTGCCTTCTGGCGGATTCTTTAAATTTACAGGACCAGGTGTAGTGGGTCTAGGACCTACTTTTGATCCTTCAGCTCTTACGGGCAGCCAGTCAATCAAGGTTGATTACACAGTTGGCGGCCCCGGAGGCTGTACGGGAACCAACAATTTAACCATTGACGTACTCAATACTGCAACTGTCACGCTTCCGGCAACTCAAACGGTTTGCCAGACCGGACTTCCCATTAATCTAACCGCTTTGGTGAGTGCAACTCCGTCTGGAGGAACGTTTAAATTCTTCGGACCTGGTGTAAATACAGTTACTTCCATTTTCAATCCGGCTGGGTTATCAGGGCTTCAAACAATTAAAGTGGACTACTTGGCCGGGGTCTGCTCCGTACTTAATAGTCCGCTAAATATTAATGTAGTCAATACGGCCTCCATTAGTGTAACCAATACCACGATTTGTCAAAACGCAACACCTTTGAATTTGACAACATTGGTTTCGGCTTTACCCTCGGGTGGAACTTTCACTTTCAACCATCCACAAGTTTCCGGATCGGTGTTTAATCCGGCAGGATTGAGTGGTAACGTTAACATCATTGTTTTCTACGATTTAAATGGTTGTCAGGCGAATGCACCTTTGGTAATGAACGTCCTGAATTCTACCAATGCATCGTGTACACCTACGGGTAACTGTGCTACTGTTCAAATTGCCCCCGTACCGTCACCTGCTAAATGTACGAATTCGGATGGCGCAATTAATTTTACAATTAATCCCGCAGTTCCAACTGTTAATAAGCATGGTGTAATTATTAATATCAAGGGGGTATCTTCTACAAACTTGATCATTAAACGCACACAAAAAGACATATTCAATTTTGCGGCTCTGCCACTTGGTACCTATTCTTATAAGATTCAGTATGGAGACTCTACAATTTGTACACTAAATGGATTTGTTACAGTTGACCAATCCGGAACGGTTGGAACGCCCGTTGTATCCAATATCATCGGGCCACAATGCGCTGGAGCTTCAACAGGATCGTTGAAATTGGATGTTCCCGGTGAGACAGGAAATCTTCTCCAGTGGTCATTAGACGGAATTACATTTAATAATTTCACTGCGGGTAGTGTGATCACCGGAATCCCAGCAGGCTTGCCTCCGACTTTCCAACGGGTACTTAGTGTCCGAAGAAATGCAACGGATCCTTGCTTTGCTGCTGTAACCGTTACCATTCAAGATGCAAACCCTGCTATTGCTACCACTCTTACAACAGTAGATGCAACTTGTGCTAACAATGATGGCTCGGTGGTAATTGGTACCATCAGTGGCGGAGTAACACCTTATACCTTTTTGTTAGATGGTGTTGCGAAAGCACTTCCTGGTAATAACACGTTTACACAACAAACTGGTGGAAGTCATACTTTCTCTGTCATTGATGCCAATGGCTGTCAGAAGGATTTTCCGTACACCATTAATTTTCCTGGCCTTGTGAATTATACGACAGCTATCAATCCACCGGATTGTTCGGCCAACGGAACGAATGGAAGTATTTTATTAACGATTACCTCGGCTGGTACATTCCAGGTGGGTATTACAACCGATCCGGTTAACGCGCCAACAACTATTCAAAATGTAATTTCGAATGGAAGTACGGTCGTTCCATTTGGCGGGCTATCCAACAATACGTATTACATTTCGATGACACCAACAGGTGCAGCTTGTCCTACCAAAACACTTGGCCTTGATGTGAGCTCAGGCCCATCCGAAGTGGATTTTACAGTTGCTCCCTTGGATATTACTTGCTTTGAGAATAAAGGAGGCTTGGCACTGACTTCTATTAAGGGCTCATTGACAGTCAACTACACCTATGAAATTGTTGACTCGAATGGAAATCTCGTTCCTGCTTCTTCGGTGTCACCAGCCAATCCTATTACACAACTTCAGGCTTTGGGTACTGTCAACCTTACGGGATTGGATAAGGGAGATTACAAAATCAGATTGTATCAAGATCAATCGGTAGCTACCGGCTGTACGAATCCAATTTCAAGTGCGTTTAAGTCAATTACCATTGCTGGCCCTACGGCATCTTTGGATACTTTATTCACCGTGAGAAAGATTTCGCTACCTGATTTAGCAACTGGAAGCCTCTTGATCGGGATAAAAGAAAGTCAGCAGGAGCCCTACGAAATTCGATTGGAATTGAAGACACCTGTGATTTCGGGACAGTTTTATTTACTCAACCCACCTGGGGTTCCTGCTCGCAATCCGCAAAATTTGATTATGCAATACGAAGCAAAGAATCTCTTTGCCGGATTGTATGAATTGAAGATAACCGATGCATTGGGTTGCCAGAAAGTATATCCAGACATCGAAATAAAAGTAGATACCGATATTTTCATTCCGAATGTGTTTACACCCAACGGTGATAAGACAAACGATACTTTCTACATCCGCAATTTGCCCCCGGGATCACAAGTAAATATTACCAATCGCTGGGGGGCAGATATTTATTCGTCATCGAATTATGAAAACAATTGGGATGGAGGAACTACAGCCGATGGTATTTACTTCTACCGTGTTACGGTTGGAGATAAGGTATTTACGGGTTGGTTAGAAATTATCCGAGGCCAATAATTATTTCAAATCGATAAGAGAAATTGCATCGTGTCTACCTGATCCGCATAATCCCACGGATCAGGTAGCTGTGCTTTACCAAAGGCAACACTTCCTTTATACCATCCTTGTGCAGAAACTACGCATTGAATTTTTTCTTTTTGTGTGGCGATCTTTTCATCCAAATCTTTCAAGGTAGAGTAGTATTCGATGTGTACCACGGCAATGGGTGATACCACCGATGGATTCTCAATCAACAAAAGAAATCCATTATCAAAGTGCTGTTCTCGGTTCACCAGAAAAATGGATTTTCGATAATCGTAATTGTTAACATATTTATTGTGATGAATGACCGGCTGAAAGGATTCAATCGGCTCCATCAGATTTTTAATATCATAGCCTTCCGGCAAAAAGATCTTCGACACGTTGCGGCAACCTAATCCGAAATAACTAAAGATGTCCGTGCCCAGCTTGTTGACTTCTTCTGCGCTTTCTTCGCCCATAATAACCGCGCAAGAAGATCGATTCTTGCGGATGATACGTGGGATGTTTCTAAAGTAATATTCAAAATAGCGAGCTGTATTATCGCTGCCAGTGGCTATGATTGCGTCAACATGATTCAATCGCTCTTCTATAATTATTCTCTCACGCAAACGAACATCGATTTCAAATAACCATTGAATCACCTGCCGCATCAGGTATTGATCTTGTGAACTAACTTTGGCCACAACTCGGTGTCCGGAGAGAACAATGCAAAGCAAATCATGAAACCCTACCAACGGGATGTTTCCGGCCATTGCAACGCCTACTTTTGTAGGATGATCATTTACGATGGCGTAGTCGCTCAGCCACTTTTTTATGGATTCAGCTTCCAGCATGTAGGCTATTCCCGAAACAGCCTGAGCGACTGATTCATCGGTAAACCACGGATTTTCGGATTTAGCCCCCAATGCCAGCGTGGTTCGTTCGGCAAGGGAGAGCTGCCTTAATTTTTTGCCCAACAGCTCAAAAGCCTTGATTCGATCATTTAATTCCATATATCTACTAAAACTTTTGAGTGTATTTCGCTGTTTTGTTCATTGATTGTACTTTTGTGACATTATTAAAAGGTAGAATCAGCTTTATGGCTATAAAGATAACAGATGAATGTATTAATTGCGGAGCTTGCGAACCCGAATGCCCTAATACTGCCATTTATGAAGGTGGAAGAGAGTGGACTTGGGCAGGAGGTACTGCATTAAAGGAGGTAAAAACTACGAATGGAGCGGCTTATGATGCCAAGCAAAATGAAAAGCCCGTTTCGGATGAGTTTTATTATATCGTTTCCGGAAAGTGTACTGAATGCACCGGTTTTCATGAAGAGCCTCAATGTGCGGCAGTTTGCCCGGTAGATTGCTGCGTTCCCGATCCTGATCACGTAGAAACCAAAGAAGTATTGCTGGCGCGTAAAGCGTATTTGCACAACGAACAATTACAAGCATAGTTTGAGAACTCACAGACGATATACATTTCTCATTCAATCAGTACTTGCCATACTGCTGATTTTTGGCAATGGAGGATCGTTTTCTGTTTCTGCCGGTGTCCAAGAGGTCACCCGCACCGAATGGGTAAGTATCCGTAAAGTCAAGTCTGCATTTCAACCAAATTTTGAAAAGGCCAAGTTCCTTCAGGCACTCGGCCAGTCCTCATTTGAATTTCATTCATTACAAGCAGCAAGGAAGACGCGTCTGCAAGTTCTTCTGTACTCCACTTTCTATTCTTATCTCCCTCGTTTTCTTTTTCATACACACACCTTGTGTCCGGAAGGTAATCAGTTGATCGCTTAGGGCGAATTCAATTTTTGTTTCTGATTATCAACCATTGCCTTTGGCAATAAAAATCACTTTATGTTAAAATTTAAAAAGGTACTCCGCGTGATCGGTTTAGTGCTTCTTATTCTTTTGGCCTGCACCGGCATTTTTGCAGGCGCATTGATGATTCCGCGCAACCGCGAACCGCAATTAAAGAAAGAGAATACGATTGAAATGATCGATCAGAAGAGAGATCAGGATGAACCTGATTAAGCTCCAAGCTTATCGGCTTCTCTATACAAAACATGTGGTATCTAAAGTATGGTATTTAATTTAGGATCAGAATGAGATTGAATCCTAGATTAAATACCTCTTTGTGACGGCGGTTATTTCCCCTTTAAATTCTCGCTTAGTTTTTTCAAGGCTGCGATGGTACCACGGGCAGTTTCAATATCTTTTACCACAATTTCAGTGGAGTTTACATAGGGTTGTATTTTGCCGTCTTTGTAAGCCTTAATAATCTTATTCTTAAAGTTTGTTTCAAACCCTACATAAAGCCACTTTCCCTTAATCTCATAGGTGACACTGGTTGGATTGATGTCACTTAGGTTAAACTCTAATACTTCTTCTACCGAGGACGAACTCTTCACCTCGATGCTCGTCAGCTTCACTTTGTTTTCATTTCCATCTTCGGCAAGCTCAAATGTTTGCCGCTTAGTTACCTGATCGATCGTCACTTCACTAATGTTGTTTTTTAGCCATGAAATCATCTGGTCGTTTGCATTTGAAAAAGGCTCTTTGTATGCCGATTTGCAGTTCGTGATGGTTTTGTCGATCGCATTTTTTAATCTGCGAGCCACCTCGATATCTTCCACGTAGATTAATGCTTCGTTTTCATAGCCATCCAGTTTATCATTTTTAAAGTTCATGATGAGTTTCTTCTTGTCCAAAACAGGAAGTTCGATCCCCATCTTTTCACCGGATACTTTAATCTGAAAAGTATTTGGGTTGATGTCCATCCAATTGAATTGATAAACATTCTTTACGGTCGCTGAGGGCGATTGATCTAAAACAGTGAGTGTCGTAATACATTGAGCGCTCAGCGATTGTCCGACGGTTCTTTCATTGATCTTAACTTCTTTAACCAGTGATTCAAGATTTTTCAAGGCTTCTGTTTCTGACTTCAGAGCCGGTAAATCGGCTTTTACTTTGTTGGTGGCCAGCGGAACAGCCAGCGAAAGTACGGTTTTGATATCTCGGGCTTCGTCTACACTGTTGGTGTAAATCAAAAGGTCGTCCACAAAGGGTTTGCTCTTTCCGTCTTTGAACGACTTAATGGATTTAAGACGTTGATTCATTTCGAAGCCAACACCAAATTGATTGCCACTCACTTTAAAATTGATTGTGTTCAAGTTGATGTCGGACAGATTGAAGGTAAGCTCTTCTTGCTGAGACGATTTGCCATCGCTCGTAATTTGTAAGAGCTTAAAACTGGCAACTGATCCTTCTTGCTTTATATTTTGGGTAATGGATTTTGCACCGGTTGAGCTACTTTTAATGTTTTGTACCAACCAATCAACCATCTGCTCGTAGTTCGTCAGTTTTAGTTTGGCGGCTGTTATTTTTTCGCCAAGCGGAATACATTTCTTGATCAGGTCTAAAACTTCACGCGCATGGTCAACATTGCGGGCATGTATGCTTACTTCATTGTCATATGGCGTAGACTCTCCGTTTTTTGAGCCTTTTACCAGTTTTTGTTTATTCTTCACAGAAAGCACCACCAGAATAATGTCCTTCTGCGTCACCTCTCTAACGGTGTAGATATCAATATCCGCAAAGTTAAAGTCGTAGGCATACGACACTTTGTTTCCCTTCTGATCGATTTCGTTGAAGGAATAGCGAATCGATGAATAATCCAACAACTTAACCTCTTGCTCATAGGTTCTTGACGCAGTCTCTACCTTTGAGCAAGAAGCTTGAATTTTATCTACTAGTGCTGCTAATTCTTGTTGTTGCGAAACACCAGAAAAGGATATGAAAGTAAGACAGAGTAGAAGAATTTTTTTCATTAAAAATTACAGTTTAATAGATTTGAATTTCTGAGAGGCATGATTCTTTCATAAATGTAAAAATATAAAAACACAAAGCCGTTGAAAAACGGCTTTGCTGATGATAAAAAAGTTTTACACGTTAGCGGAGATTATCATGGACAATCAAATTGATAATTCCAGGCGGTTCCTCCAAAACAACCTGATAGATAGATGTCCATGCGTTGACCCGCTTTGTACGTAATTAACTTGGTGCCAGTTCCGGAAACGAATCCAGCAGAAGGTGAGCTGCAATTACTAGCCGGCGGAGCTTGGCTTGAGCTGATAGAACTACCTGTTCCGGCCACCCAAGTGCCATCTAAAAATATATCCATTCGGTCAGGTGCGGAGTACATGTTATACTTAATTGAAAGAGTTCCCCCTTTTGCATACGTATAAGAACGCACGGTCAATCCATCGCTTCCCGATTCATATACACCGCCCGTACAAGTTGTATTGATATCAACGATTTCGGCATCTAAAGTTACGGGTAGACTAACCAAACCATTGGAAGTAAATAAACAGTAGGTCATTGAGAAATTACCAACGGTCACGTTACCGGGTATCCCCACCGGTAAAACAATTTGTCCGCTGCTGGGTCCGCCTGGAATATTGATTTTCCAATAGTTACCGGAGCCATCAACGGATAAATAGATACCGGCTATAGATGTTGTGCCACTAAAGGTAAATGGGATAAAGATTTTACTGTTCGCCGTAACGGAAGCAGAGCTTTGTGAGTTTGTAATCTTCGGGGTAGACGGGCTTGTTGTCGCAACCGGTGGTGTTCCGTTTTGGTTAGTAGCATTGTCGATAACCAAAATTTTACCCAGCAAATCACGATTTTTTAGTGGGTCAACCAGCACTGGCTTTTCAGCTTCTTTTGAACATTCCGTAGAGAATGTAAGGATTATTAATCCCAGCAAGAGATGTTTCTTAAATTGATTCATATAGGGCGTTTTTGTTTCTTAAAAATAGACCGAACCCCAAAATGCCACAATACCCTAAAAGGGGTATCTTTTTATGCCCCATTGAATCTGTTGGTTTTTTTGGGTGCAAATAGTTAAATCGAGGTGATACAATCCGTAAAAAGTCAAGATTGGACTGTACAAGTCCAAAGGCTATGAATTTGAAGAGGACACAAAAGTATTGGCGGGCTGCCACATGTAAGTAGAAATTACTTCATCTTCGACCGCTTAATTAAATAAGCCTGCAGCACTTCAAAATAGTTGGTTTTGGAGTTGACCGAAATCATGTCCAGTTTCAGTTGATGGCATTTCATCTGCAATTCGGCATGGAGAGCTGCCAGTTGATTTTCGTATTGGCTTCTTATTTCCGCCGGATTCAACTTAATCTTTTCGTTGGTCTCGAGGTCGATGAATTCGTAGGGCCTTTCCTCGAAGGAAAAATTCAATTCCGTTTCGTGGTCGGTCACGTGAAAAAGCAGCACCTCATGTTTATTGTGTTTTAGGTGTTGCAATGCTTTGAATACATCTTCCTGTTTTTCACCTCCATCAAACATATCGCTAAACAGAATAACTAACGAACGCTTATGGATTTTTTCAGCTAATTCGTGTAAAACGGACACAACATTGGTCGACTGAGGTGTCTTCACCGGTTTTTCAAGTTGTTTTTCCAATACCGTAAACAGCTTATTCAGGTGTACGGAAGAAGACTTGATGGGTGTTAGCTCATCGATCCGATGGTTGAATAAAGCGAGTCCCACGGCATCGCGTTGTTTATGGAGAAGGTATGCCAAGGCAGAGGCAGCGAAAATGCTGAATCGGATTTTTGCCATCGATGGCCTTGGGTAATACATGGAAGAAGAAGTGTCAATGGCAATGAGGCAGCGCAGATTGGTTTCTTCTTCGTATTGTTTAGTGTAGAGCCGGTCGGTGCGGGCAAAAACCTTCCAGTCGATGTGGCGCGTACTCTGGCCTTCGTTGTAAAGTCGATGCTCGGCAAACTCAACCGAAAAACCATGGTAAGGCGACTTATGTAGCCCCGTGATAAAGCCTTCCACCAGTTGCCTTGCCAGCAATTCCAGAATGCCCGACTGCTTTACTTCTTCAAAAGATACTTGCATGAGAATTTAAATAAACGCATTCCATCTAAAATTTGTATCTTCTTTTTGCATTAAATTTTTAAAATACTACCTTCGGATAACCTAAAACCCTAACCTAAACCTAAGATTCTGTGGAAGAGCAAAAGAACAATGGCCGCGAAGAGATTTATTCCGAAAAAGTGAAGGCGGGAAAACGCACTTACTTTTTCGATGTAAAATCCACCCGATCCAACGATTATTACCTCACCATCACCGAAAGCAAAAAGCGCTTTAACAAGGATGATGAAGGATTTACCTATGAGAAACATAAAATCTTTTTATACAAAGAAGATTTTAATAAATTTATGGATGCGCTCTACAACACCGTTAATCATGTGAAAACAGAACTGATGCCGGATGTTGACTTTGATTCGTTTGACCATGCCCGCGAGGAAAAAGAGGCCGAAGGCGATAAACATGTGCCGGTGGACTCAGAACTGAAGTGGGATTAAGATTTTTTCTTTACCTAAACCGGAAAAGGCCTTGGTGAAAACTGAGGCTTTTTCTTTATACCCCACCCAATTAATCAGCAAAACTAAATTATCTTTGCCGCCTTAATTTAAAGAAACATGGGTTTAAAATGCGGCATTGTTGGTCTTCCAAACGTAGGTAAATCAACGCTTTTCAATGCTATTTCCAACAATAAGGCAGAAGCTGCAAACTTTCCTTTTTGTACTATCGAGCCCAATGTAGGGGTCATTTCTGTGCCCGACGAGCGTTTGAAGATTCTGGAGTCGCTGGTAAACCCTCAGCGCGTGCTGCCCACTACTTTTGAGTTTGTGGACATTGCCGGTTTGGTAAAAGGAGCCAGCAAAGGTGAAGGACTGGGAAACCAGTTTTTGGCCAATATTCGTGAGGTAGATGCTATTGCGCATGTGGTGAGATGTTTTGATAATGATAATATCATTCACGTAGGTGGAAAAGTAGACCCGATTTCCGACAAGGAAATTATCGATACTGAGTTACAATTAAAAGACTTAGAGTCTATCGAAAAGAAGATCAGTAAAGTAGAGCGCACAGCCAAGAGCGGTGACGCCAAAGCCAAGAAAGAGTTGGCAACTTTGGTAGCTTATAAGGAGACATTATTAGCAGGTAAAAATGCCCGAAGCCTAAAGGTAGAAGCCGAAGATAAAAAAGCAGTAGAAGATCTATTATTGCTGACGGACAAACCTGTGATTTACGTGGCCAACGTTGATGAGAAATCCATTCATACTGGCAATGCCTATGTAGAGGCATTGAAGAAATTAGTGAAGGAAGAGGGAGCTGAAGTGGTGTTGGTTTGCGCGGCCATTGAGGCCCAAATTGCCGAGTTGGAAAGTGAAGAGGACAGAAAAGTATTTCTCGATGAGTATGGCTTGAAAGAATCCGGCCTAAGCCGATTAATCCGTGCGGCTTACGAATTGCTGGATTTGATCACCTATTTCACTGCAGGAGAGAAAGAGGTGAGAGCCTGGACTATCCACAAGGGATGGCGTGCCCCACAGGCTGCCGGTGTAATCCACACCGACTTTGAAAAGGGATTTATTCGTGCCGAGGTGATTAAAATACCTGATTACCAGAAGTATAAGTCAGAGGCGGGTTGCCGCGAAGCGGGTAAATTGGCGGTAGAAGGAAAAGAGTATGTGGTGGAGGATGGAGATGTGATGCATTTTCGCTTCAATGTTTGATTATTCCTTACATCTGTTTCTTCGATTTGCTTGATTTTTAGTACTTTAGTCTTCCGCATTCCTATTTTTTAGGCGGATACAAGTTGTTGCAGCTATTTTTTTAGCTTAATGATGTGAGAACCAGAATCGTATTTTCGTTAAAAAACCGAGGTGCTTATGTGCCTTTCCACCATCAGTTTTTGTTGGCGCAAACCATCAAAGGGCTGATCATGCTGGGAAAGCGGAGCGAATTTTTTTCGTTCACGCAATTTAATTTCTCGGGGTTGAAGGGGCAGATCAAAATCAGCCGCAAAGGATTACATTTTTACTCTTCACGTGTAACACTTGTGTTCTCGTCTTCAGACAGGGCATTTTTAGATTACTTCATTAAAACACTCTTTGAACAAAAGGAATTGTTGATCGGCAACCTGCAATTGGTGCCCGAGGCTACCGAAATGGAAGATGCTGTTACCATCACTGATTCTGTAAAGTTTTTATGTATCTCTCCGATTGTGTTATTGCCGTCGTCGTTTAATGATGAAAGCAGCAAGAGATTCATTCCTCCAAATACCGATGAGTTTTCTGATCTGCTTTATGATAACACCATAGAGCGCATGACAGCCAGTGGCAAATTTACAGAGCAACAGCTAGCCGACTTTTATAAATTTCAATTAGTTGCTGATAAAGATTACATCGAACGCATTCAGGCTTCGCACAAGAAGTTTGCGCGTATTTATCCATTGTATGATTCGGATGTGAAATACGAAGTGCGCGGCTATACGTTCCCTTTCACCTTGTATGCACCCCAGCCTGTGCAACAGTTTATCTATGAAAATGGACTTGGCCATTTTTCGCACAAAGGGTTTGGTATGGTAGATGTGGCCGGCGCCAGCAGCATGAAGCGTGAAGCCGATATGGAAGAGGCATTTGCCTGATTTTCGCTAAATTAGGATCAGAATTTTTACTATGGACATCATTACTGAAAAGTCACTTTTGATAAAAAAATTGGAAGGAATAAATGATTTGGCTTTACTGAAAGAAATCCATGCTTTGATTGAGCGATCACAAATCCAAGATCAAATTTACTTGGGTGAGAGTATCGAAGTTTATAATCGTGAATTAGAAGAAGCAAAATCAAGAATTCTCTCCGGTAAATTTACTCCCCATGAAGATGTAGAAAAGGTATCTACTAAATGGGGAAATCAAAGCGAATAATTTGGGATGCCGAGGCAATTCTTAGTTTAAGAAATTCACATACGTATATAAGTAGAGACTCACCTCTTCAAGCTTCTTTGGTGCGACAAAAATTATTGGAAGCTGTAAGAAAACTTTCCAATTTCCCAGAAATTCACCCTCCAGATCGTTTCAAGATTAACAATGACGGAAATTTCCGTGCATTTGAAAAATTTAGTTATCGTATTTCCTATTACGTCACGGAACATGAAGTTTTTATTCTGCGAATCCGACATGTCAAACAGAATCCAAAAGTATACTAGAATTAAAGCGACTTACTAATCTTCAGGTTAAACCCAAAATTGTCATTAGGATTGACAATTTTACCTCCTACGAGTCTTACACGACTGTAGGAGTCGTAAGACCTGACATTGAAAATGAACGAAGATCTTACTTTAAAGAAACAATGTGAACTAGTTCATTTTCAATCGTCAGCACGCAGTGCAAAAAAGTCTAATGACTTTTTTGGGTTAATTGTGTTTTTTCTTGCTTTCCGATGCCGAATTTGATTATCGTGGATTCACATTGATCAGATAATAGCCAATCAATAAATCGGCATTGGGGCGGAAGGGGCGATTGTAAACGAAAATTTCGTATACATTTTCGGTTTGGAAGTAACTTCCTTCAATTTCGGTGGGTGAAACTTGATTGGAAACCACTTCATATTGATAGTTGTAAAATCCCTGCTTTAAAAATTGCAGCGATTCATAGTATCCTACCGGATTGAAGTGCATCTTATTTTCTTCACTGCGAACATATTCGTTGAACCTACCCACGAGGTAAACTTCTCCATTATTTTTTTGCGGAGACTTTAGCAAAAATTGGGTGTATACATAGTTACCCGTAAGGTCGGCCTCGCCCACGTCCAAATTTTCGATGAGAAAGTTTCCATTGAGATCGACGTATTGTGAATAGACATTCTGACTTCGGTGTTCGTCCAGCGCTACGGATAGTTCATATGGCTTTATGGCTTTGTTGATTTTACCGGTGTTTTGTCCCGGGAAGTTGAGTGATCGAAAATCGACAAACCGAAACTCGTTTCCGCCATCAAATTGTTGATCGCTGTTGAAGAACCGATATTCCATTCGGCTGGATTGCTCTCGAAAGAAACTGGGTGCTACGTTAAACTTGGCGTGATCCCACCGCTGGTTCTGCCGGATTACCACATGAACTGTTTCCATGGGATTAAGTATTTCAAGATTGGAATAGTCGATGTCGAAATTGAGTTGCTGTTTTTTGGTGGAAAGGTTACCCGAACCGGCCATTCGATCGTCTTTGGTGATGTTTACTTGATTATGGTAGATCATCATGCGCTTGGACAAGATGATTTCGGAAGGCGATTCGCGGTAGGCAATGAGCAGGTAGTTGCCTGGAATTTTTACCGGTGGCACCGGAAAGCGATAATGGATATATCGGGTATGTGTGTTGATGGAAAATGCGTAGTCGGTGATGGGGTTTTCGTTGAAGTTTTCAAGAAAATCCAGATCACGTAGTGTGGACTGTGTCCAATCGTAGTTGCAATGGATTAACTTTACATAGTAGTTGTTGCGTTGATCTTGCAAGTCGTCAAATTCAAGTACCAGGTTTTGATTTTCCATAGGTGCTGCGGGCGATTGCAGGTAATCGCGTACGCCATCGAAGGATGGGTAGAGTTGCACCGTTTTTATTTGGGGTTCGTAGTTCTTGTCTACAAATTCTAATGTGGGTTGTGCGGCAGCCATGAAAGTAAAGAGAGCAAAGCCGATGAGAAGAGTGTAGCGAATGGATGGCAGGCAAGTGGAGGTTCGGACGGCCAGGGATTGTAGCGGAAATCCCGCGTTTCGCGGGATTGCAGCGAAAGCCCGCCCGGCCGCCAAAAAAAGCAAACGAAATGGTGTCATAACTCAAAACTAATTGTTTTACTCAAGCAATTGGCATTCCAACGTTTTAATGGATGCCGGTGTCAAAGAACAAAACAGCAAATGTATAGCGAAAAAGAGCTAATCGAAGGCTGCGCCAAAGGCGACAGGGCCGCACAGCGCGCCTTGTATGAGCGATTTTGCGGTCGTTTGCTGGCGCTGTGCCATCGGTATGCTAAATCGACACAGGAGGCGGAGGATATTTTACAGGAGGGGTTCATAAAAATTTTTGCCAGCATATCTTCTTTTCGACAAGAGGCGAAGCTAACTACATGGATGACGCGCATTATGATCAACACGGCGCTAAACATGCAACGCCAAAAACTTTACCTGCTTCCGATGGTGGACGTGAATGATGCCAACCTATATGAAAAGGAGGAAATTGGTTTATCGAATTTTCACTTTTCAGAGCTGATTCGAATGGTGCAAAGTTTGCCGGATGGATGTCGGATTGTGTTTAACCTCTTTGCTATTGAAGGATACGGGCACAAAGAGATTGCCGACATGCTGAACATTAGTGAGGGAACGTCAAAATCGCAATACAACAGAGCCAAAAGTTTGCTGCAAGCTAAACTGAAGGCCGAACGAAAATATGAAAACGTCAGAGAACAGAAACTTTGAGGAGGAATGGAAAAGTGCATTGGAAGGTGCTGAGATAGCGCCTTCGGATCAGCTATGGAATTCCATCGATTTAAAATTATCGCATGCCGAGCGTGGTGAAATGAAAAAGCGCGTGGTGTTTTATCAGCGCCTGGCGGCTGCCTCTGTTTTATTTGCGTTGTGTTTAGGTGCTGCAGGTTGGTTTTGGAATTACGACGAGTCAAGTGTGAAATCGTTGGCCATCCAACCACTCAAAGAAAATCAAAAAGAAAATACATCTTCTTCTACAGCTACTCCCGATGTTTCTTCTATTTCCGGTACTCAACCTAATGGATCCATCGCAGCGAAAGCGAATGCGCAAAGCGGAAGCAGTGCAACTGTCGGTCAGACTCTAAAACTGAATGGAGGAATTGAAAATGGTGGCAACAATAACGCCATTGCGGGTGAGCCATCGAACGGAAAAAATTTAGCAGCACTATTTTCTCCAGATGATAAGGAGAATGTACGATTAGAGGACAGTGGAAACTCACAAAAAGAATTGACTTCAGTAACATCTTTTGTGGAAGAAAAGAAGCGAGAGGTATTCTTACAGACTGCCGGTTATTCTTCGGCTGCAATCCAGTTAACTGGTGAACCCGTAGCACAAATTGAATCGGCGCGAACGTTTAAAGTAGCAAAGAAAGAGGAGAAGCGGAGTGATGAACGAGACGGAAACTGGTGGGCTTCGGTGAATGGATCAGGAGGTGCGTACAATCAGAGCAGCACTTCGAGTTCATTAGCTGCCAGCCTATTACCACAAGGCGGGGCTCCCTCATCATTAAATTCAGTACCCGCGAGCAAAGAAGTAGGGGTAGGGACTTCTTTTTCGTACGGAATGAGTGTGGGTAAGAAAATAGCCAAGCGATGGGTGGTGATGGGCGGTGTCAGTTATTTGAATCAGTCCATTGATTACAATTCAAACATTGTGTTGACCGGTCCCAGTCAGTCGAAGGTATTTGTGGCAGATTTGGCAAATCCTTCTTCTAGTTTGGCAAGCACAGCGCCCTACGTGTTGCGCAATACCAATGAATTTATTTCAATACCTGTGCAGGCTGGTTATTTGTTGGTGAATCGCAAGGCCGGTGTGCAGCTGAATGCCGGTGTGGCTGCGGATATTTTTTACCGTAATACGATGACCGATGTGAGTGGCAAGTTTGGAAACTTTTCACAAGATGCCGGCGATAACTCTGCGTATCGCAATCTAAACTGGACGGGCTTGTTGGGAACGGAGGTAAGTTATAAGATGAATAAACACTATTCACTTTCGCTGCTGCCCGGCTTTCGATACAGCTTTAACTCCGTCTTGAAATCGAGTACGGGTTCTACCATTAATCCACTGGTGTGGGATGTTGGCTTTCGGTTGAAGTATGTTTTTTAGGAGAAGGAATAGGTCTGATCAAACTGTTTTTACTTGTGATCGCTTTTTTTTACGTGTTTTTATCTGAACTTGGTTTGCTCTTTTAAGTTTGTCCACTTTGATGAAGGCGGATATCATTTTTCGTTCCGTTTCTGTTAATGGTCGAGGGTCGACTTCAAAGTCAACATGCAAAGGTTCTTTTATTAGTCCCATAGTTTTAGTTCTCTCTTTTTGCTTGGTTTGTTTCCTAGACTTTCTTTCAGGTATTTTTCGATTTACATCTGTTCGAAATAAGTCATTTACTTCTTTTCCCATTCTTCAATTTCTAGGGCTACTGATTCCCAACGCTGATTCAGTTCTTCCAATTTAGCATCGGCTTTCTCGAATAGTTGTTGTTGTTCGTTAAGTTTTTCAAAATTTGAAAACACTTCCGGCTTTGCCATTTCTGTTTCTATTTTCTCGCGCTCTTGCTGGGCAACCTGAATGGCATCTTCAATTTTCTTTAGCTCTTTATTCAGTTCGGCAATTTTTTTAGCGTGATTGGGTTGACTCGGTTTTGGCTCTGCCGGCTTGCTCTCTTGCTTTTTGGGTGGAGGCGGTGGAGGCAAAGCGGAAGCTTCATTTTTCTTGCGCCAATATTCATACTCTTCGTACGTGCCGGGATATTCTTTAATCTGGTGATCTTCGATGTACCAGATTTTGTTGGCTACCTGACTTACAAAGTGACGATTGTGCGACACGACGATGAAAGTGCCCTGGTATTGTTGCAGCGCCTGAATCAAAATGTTTTCAGAAATAAAATCCAGGTGGTTGGTGGGTTCGTCCAACAGCAAAAAATTAGCTTCGGATATCAATGTCTTGGCTAACGCCACGCGCGACTTTTCCCCTCCAGACAAGACTTTGATTTTTTTAAACACATCGTCATCCGAAAAAAGAAAACAACCGAGTACAGTGCGCAACTCTTGCTCGCTTTTTCCGCTGCCGGCTTGTTTCAATTCATCCAGTATTTCATTTTCCACATGCAGCGACTCGAGCTGGTGCTGTGCATAAAATCCGTAAATTACATTGTAGCCGATGGTACGTTCGCCTTCGATGGCTTCATCGTTGGCGATAATGCGTAGCAAAGTCGATTTGCCTTTTCCGTTGGCACCAATCAGTGCAATTTTATCTCCCCGCTCAATGGTGGCGTTGCTGTTTTTTAGAATGGTGAGTGGACCGTAGGATTTAGAAATGTCTTTCATAGTGACCACATGCCTACCTGAAGGTTGTTTGAACGTGAACCGGAAATTGACTTCGGCCACATCGCTCACCACTTCGTCAACTAAGTCCATCCGATCAAGTGCCTTCACACGCGATTGTACCTGACGTGCTTTGGTTGCTTTTGCTTTGAACCGTTCAATGAATCGTTCGGTCTGTCGGATCTTTGCTTGCTGGTTTTCATACGCACCTTGTTGAATTTCTTCGCGCAATTCTTTTTCCTTCAGGTAGAAAGAGTAATTCCCTTCGTAGGTGATGAGTTGCTCTTGCGTTACTTCCACCGTTTTGGTGATCACGTTATCCAGAAAAGTACGGTCGTGCGATACGATTACCACCGCACCTTCGTAGTTTCGCAGGTAATCTTCTACCCATTCAATGGAAGGAAGATCCAAGTGGTTGGTAGGTTCATCGAGCATGAGGCACGAGGGTTTTTCCAAAAGCAATTTGGCCAACATCACGCGCATGCGCCAGCCACCGGAGAACTCGCGCAAGGGGCGATGCAGATCTTTTGTTGAAAAACCGATTCCTTCCAATACCTCTTCTGCTTTGGATTGCATGGTGTAGCCATCCAGTTGTTCAAATTTTTCTTGCAGCTTGGTGAGTCTGTTAACCAATTCATCCGAGTATTCGGTTTCGAGTTGATGAATGGTTTTTTCTAATTGCCGCTGCGTATCAACCGCTTCTTTAAAGGCGCCCATGGCCACCGTAAGAATGGCATCGTCTGTTTGGTACGAGAGAAGATCTTGATTGAGAAAACCAATCGTACAGTCTTTGGCTTTGCTGATCGAACCGGCATCGATACGAATTTCTCCATTGATAATTTTCAGTAAAGTGGATTTGCCTCTGCCGTTGAGGCCGATTAATCCAATTTTGTCGTTGGGTTTGATAAACATGGACGCATTTTGATACAAAGCACGTCCGCCGATAAAATAAGAGATGTTAGAAACTGAAATCATTTTGAAGAAAATTGTAGCAAAGATAGTTTGATTTTGGGTATTTGGGGCTTCGTACCTGATAAAGATCAACGGATGCAACTTCCATACACTTCTTCGGATTTCAAGCACTTATCCTTCAAGCCGATTTGCATCTTCGTGCTGACTGCTGTCTGTCTGGTGTGCATTCACTTTTTGAGCGGCCGGCTTGGATTTGATATACTTGCTTCGTGGGTACCGCAGGTAGCAGATGAACCACACCGCCATTTTTGGCAAATGATTTTTTGGGCAGGCACCACCATTTTCTTTTATGTGGCAATTCCGTCCTTAGTCATTAAATGGGTATTCAAAGAAAAGCTTAGTGATTATGGTTTGAAGCGGAAAGGAGCCTTTTCGTTTGCCGGACTTTATGCCATGGCTTTTCTGTTGTTGCTTCCGGCGGTGGTGTGGATTTCTTTTGCACCTGAGTTTCAAATCACCTATCCGTTTTTTGTGCCGACCGATCGTGCTGAAATGATTCCCTATTTTTTGGTGTGGGAGATTTTTTATGTCGCACAGTTTTTTGCGTTAGAGTTTTTCTTTCGGGGATGGATGGTGTTGGGGCTGAAAAAAGAGTTGGGAATGTACTCCGTTTTTGTGATGGTGATTCCGTATTGCATGATCCATTTTACCAAGCCCATGCCGGAGTGTATGGGTTCTATTTTTGCGGGCATTTTTTTAGGGTTCATGTCGTACAGAACTCAATCTGTGTGGATGGGTGCGTTGCTGCATGTGGGCGTTGCGCTGAGCATGGATTTTCTTAGCCTGTGGCACAAAGGTTATTTTTAGTACCGCTCATCCATTTGAATTTCAATTAATCAACAAATGAACTCGTTATCTGTTTTGAAAGCGTAGTTTTGTAATCTAACCGACCTGAATCATATGCAATCTTCTAAATCTCTTTTCGCCATTGGCCTGCTGGCGATGTTTCTTTTTTGTAATAATTCCACTAAAAAGAACTTTCCAAAGTCAACGGCCTCTGATCATTCGTATCCAGCCATTACAGATGCAAGTTCCAGCCTTCCCTTGGATCAGATTAAACTGCCGAAAGGTTTTTCAATCAGTGTGTATGCCGAGGTAGAAGATGCACGCTCAATGGCCCTTTCACCCAGCGGCACCTTGTATGTTGGAAACCGCAGCGAAGACAAAGTGTATGCGGTGAAAGATACAGATGGCGATTTCAAAGCCGATAAGAAATGGGTCATTGCTTCCGGCTTAAACATGCCCAATGGCGTTGCTTATAAAGATGGAAATCTCTATGTAGCCGAAGTCAACCAACTTCACAAGTTTGCAGATATCGAATCGAAGTTGGCCAATCCGGGTAAGTCACAAATTGTTTATGACAAATTTCCTTCGGAAAAACATCACGGTTGGAAATACATTGCATTTGGTCCGGATGGAAAATTGTATGTACCCATCGGCGCACCATGTAACATCTGCGAATCGAAGGAACCCATTTTTGCTTCCATCCACCGCATGAATGCCGATGGCACCGGCCTCGAGTTGTATGCAAGCGGTGTGCGCAACACCGTGGGCTTCACGTGGCATCCGGAAACAAAAAATATTTGGTTCACCGACAATGGCCGCGATATGTTGGGCGATGATATTCCTCCCTGTGAGTTGAATACAGCTACCAAGCAAGGTCAGCACTTCGGATATCCGTATTGCCATGGTGGTACCATTAAAGATCCCGAATTTGGAGACAAGCGTGCGTGTGGCGATTTTATCAAGCCTGCTCAAAATTTAGGCGCCCATGTCGCGCCGCTCGGTTTAAAGTTTTACACCGGAAGCATGTTCCCTGCAGAATATAAAAATCAAATCATCTTAGCCGAGCATGGATCGTGGAATCGCACAAAGAAGAGTGGGTATAAATTAAGTTTGGTGAAAGTAGATAAGTCGGGAAAAGCGATTTCCTATACTACGTTTGCCAATGGTTGGTTGGATGAAGAAAAGCAAAAAGCGTGGGGCCGACCAGTTGATGTTTTATTGCTACCCGACGGGTCGATGTTGGTGAGCGATGATCAGGCAGGTGTGATCTACCGAATTACCTACAAAGGATAACTAAAGTGAGTAGAGGCGATTAGAAATCATCGGCAATCTCCTCTACTTTCTTTCCTTTATCGATGTACATCATTTTGCCGATGGGCATGCTGCGGTAAATCAACTCAATTTTTTTCGGATGCCCTTTGTATACGAGACTAAGTGTGTCGGTGGCTTTCCAGTAAAAACGTTCCGCGCGAATGCTGTAGATTGCTTTGCCGTATGTTTTTTCTAATGCTTTCATCACCTGTGGATCTTTTTCGGTGAACACGTTGATTTGGTAAATCAATCCACGGTATACTTTCAATTCGATGTGTTTGACATCTACCGTGCCAATCTTATCATATTCTTTGTGATGTACCTCATACAGCTTGGCCTGAAACTCTTTGCCTTCGGTGATGTCTTTTTTAAACTCAGCGCCCTTCACGCTGTCAATCAATCCACCCAGTTTGATGTCTTTAAATCCATTTCTCTTGGCCAACTCGCTTTGAGCCTGCAAACTTTCCGGAGTCGATAGACGAACGAACAGCAGGAGCGAAAAAACAAACAGACGCATACGTTATTTTGGTTCGTTGAACTGAACGGGAATAGAAATTTGTGTGGTATCCCACGCCAATGTGAGTGTGGCCTTTTCATTTTTGGCGTCAATGGATATTGTAAAGGGTTCGAACACGACCCCTTGCGAGGCACCAGCGGGCACTTCAAAACGAAGCACATCTTTCTTGCTGTTATAATTATACGAGCCCCAGAGGCCTACATCGCTGTTGAGAATGATCACCCACTTCTCTTTACCCGGAATTGTAAAGAGTGAGTAGGTTCCGGCTTTCAAGAGTTGTTGATTGATCTGGATGTCTCTCGTAATTGTAATTTCAGTGGCTTCATTTGCACCGGTGCGCCAAAGTTGATCGTAGGGTACTAGTTGACCGAATACCTTGCGGCCTTTTTTCTGCGGCTGACCGTACGTGATTTTAAGATATGTGTCTTTGTAGCGAGCCGTTACAATCTGCACAGGACTTGGTCGTGCGGGCACCGCGTCTTGTGCTGCTGCCACTCCATGAAGGAGCAGAAGGAATAGGCCTATGATCCGCATGCGTTAGTCAATTTCTCAGCGAATATAAGAAAAGGAAAGACGGATGCCATACAAGGGGCTTTCTCCAGCATTACTGAAAATAAAAATTAGCATCCAATCAATGCAATCCTGTATTTTTACTTCACTGATTTGACAGCACTATGCCGCATCGCCCTGCATTTGAAGACATTTACATGGAACTGGCCGTTAATCTGGCCAAGCGTTCGCATTGTATCAAAAGACATGTAGGTGCTGTCCTTACCAAAGACACGCGCATTATTTCCATCGGCTACAATGGTCCACCTTCAGGCACACACAATTGTGATGAAGAGTGGCCGGAGGCAGGATGCCCGCGTGATTCAAAGGGTGGTTGCTCACTTGCTATTCATGCCGAACAGAATGCCATACTTTATGCTGTCAAGAATAAGACGTCGGTAGAAGGAGCTACACTGTACGTGACGCTCTCGCCTTGCCTGGCCTGCTCGCGTATTATTTATAGCATGGGAATCAGCAAAGTGATTTACTTAAACTCATATGCCGAGTTCAAAGGTCTCTCTTCCGACGAGGGAGTTGACTTTCTCAATAAATTTGGCGTGGAGTGTGTGCGTTACCGGGGCACGCTTTCCAATGTCACCCACATGATCTGATTGAAAATAAAAAATGCCGGTGGTCCGGCATTTTTTGCGTCTGAGCAATGCTGCGATTAAGCGTTAGCTACTTTTTCGATATCAGCAATCAGCTTAGCAGTTACTCCTTTTGTTTTCTTGGCTAACTCTGATTGAAATACCACAATTGATTTTTTAGCAACTTCGATCAATCCTACCGGATTTTGATCGTATGCATAGCTACCTAAACACCATTCAATTTCTGCTTGAAGGGTAGGCTCTATGTTTAATGCTTTCAGTTTTTCTAATGCGCCGGTAGAAATTTTAGCAAAGTCTACAGCCTTAGCAGCCGTTGCAGTTTTTGAAGCCGCTTTTTTTGGAGCGGGTTTCTCAGTAGTTGGTTTGGCGATTGTTTTTGCCATAGGTGATTGGTTTTGATGCAAAGTTAAAGGCATCCTACATTGGCAAACAAGCATCACTCACACATTATTTACGCAACCGTTAGCTAGAATTTGCTCGCTGCTACTGATTGCAATGGCTTTTTTGTATTGCAATCGCATCTTTTCTTCATTTTTTTTGAATTCAATGAAAGTGTGTGAATTGGAAGGTGTTGAGTGAAGAATGAACTATGTACGCAGAGATCGGTGGAAAGAACCGAATTTTGTATACGTGAAGTTGGAAGTGATGATGAAGCAGCGCGATGTGAAAACAGAAGAGCTATAAAAAAAGAAGGGGAAGTGATCCTAGATCGCTTCCCCCGAGCATCAAGCTATGCTTGATTACTTTTTCTTCTTAGCAGCCTTCTTTGCTTTCTTAGCTGCTTTCTTAGCGGGTTTTTTTGCCATAGCGTTTTAATATTTTAGTTTAAAACTTACGAAATGTATAACAAAAAATTAATCTGAAAAAATTTTGAGCAAAATATTTTTTTTTGAAGTGAGAAATTCATGTTGATGATTTTTCTCTTTGCACACATAACTCACATTTTTTTTTATGCAATGATGTTCACTTCTGGTGTGAGTGTGATGTCGAATTTTTCTTTTACACTCGCTGAAATTTTCTGCGACAAATCAAAAATTTCTTTTCCACTTCCGCTTCCATAGTTCACCAACACCAATGCTTGCTGTGCATGCACACCAACATCATTTATTTTTTTTCCTTTCCATCCACACTGCTCAATCAACCAACCTGCTGGAACTTTAACTTCTTGATTTACAGTTGGGTAAGATGGTGCTGTTGGATTAATTTTTTTAATCGATTGATAGTGTTCAAGTGTGATGGTGGGGTTTTTGAAGAAGCTTCCAGCGTTGCCAATCACACGTGGATCAGGCAACTTACTTCGACGAATGTGTACTACTGCATCACTGATTGTTTGAATCGTTGGAGTAGTAACATGCATGTGTTGAAGTGTGTCTGCAATTGCACCGTACTGCATGTTTAGCTGATGTCTTTTTGTGCGAAGAGTTAAAGTAACACTTGAAATAAAATATTTTTCTTTCCACTCGCTCTTAAAAGCACTTTCGCGATATCCAAACCGACATTCATCGTGTGTGATGCTTCTCTGTTCACCTGTTTTTAGATCAATCACTTCCACTTCTTTGATCACTTCTTTGATCTCTACACCATATGCACCGATGTTTTGTATGGGTGCAGCACCCATCGTGCCGGGTATGAGTGATAAATTTTCGATTCCACCCCAATTGTTTTGTACACAATGCATCACTACATCATGCCAAACCTCTCCGGCAGCTACACGAATGGTAATGGTCTCATCATTTTGGTCGATCACTTCAATGCCTTTCAACATTACTTGCATGATCAACCCGTCAAAATCATTCATGAACAACATATTGCTGCCACCACCAAGGATCAAATGCCTTTCATTTTTGAAAACATCTGACTGCAACAGCTCATGCAGCTCTTGTAAGGTGTGGATGCCGGCGAAATAGTGCGACTTAGCATCAATCCCAAAGGTATTGAGTTCCCGCAGGCTTTTATTTTTTTCGAGAATGGCCATAACGATGGCGAAGGAATAAAAAACAGCGGAGATATGGAAGCAGTTATTCGTTAATAGTTGTGTCGAATGTTTGAATATGCTCTTACGTACTGTAATCTCCGCTACTTAAATGACTTAGCAAGCTCGGCACCGGAAATTTTGAACAAACAGATTCGAGGAAATCTGCCTGCCACATAAGTGATACCACAAACGGCCAAACCACCATCTGAGGTGGTGGTCATTGCAGCAATCTCATAAGGATTGGAAAAACCCAAATAGCGGCTGCCCAATCCATCGGGTGTCAAGGAAAAAAAGTAATTCACATTGTTCACTTGCATTCTTAATCCGGCCAAAAGAGATACTCATTTCAATTTTAGCTGATAAAGAGTCATTTTAGCCGATCATTGTTCATATTTTTCTTTGATCAAGAATTACTTCAATTTTGTTTAACCTTGACGAATGAACTTTTACGCTGTTGTCTTGGCTTCAATCACTAACTCATAATATGGGTTTAACATTAAACTAACATGAAGATTATCGAATGTCCACGCGATGCCATGCAAGGCTTAACTGAGTTTATCCCGACCGAAAAAAAGATCGAGTACATCAATCTACTTTTGAAAGTTGGTTTTGATACCATCGACTTTGGAAGTTTTGTTTCCGCGAAAGCGATCCCACAACTGAAAGACACGGCTGAAGTGTTAACGAATTTGAATCTAAGCACCACTTCCAGTAAGTTGTTAGCCATTGTTGCTAATACACGCGGAGCGGAAGAAGCCAGCAAACATTCGTCCATTCATTATTTAGGATTTCCACTTTCGATTTCTGAAACCTTTCAACAACGAAATACCAACAAATCGATTGACGAAGCCTTGAATACCGTTCGCGAGATTCAATCTATCTGTGCAGGCACTAATCAAGTTTTAGTAACCTACATCAGCATGGGCTTCGGTAATCCATACAACGATCCTTACGATGTATCGGTGGTCGAACGATTTGTGGATTTGCTGGCGAATCTGGATGTGAAAATTGTTTCTCTCGCAGATACCATCGGTGTTTCACAACCGGAGCAGATCACTTATTTGTTCCACTCATTGGCGAAACGGTTTCCGGATATAGAACTGGGTGCTCACTTGCATTCCAATCCCGCTACAGCGGTACAAAAAATTGAAGCCGCTTATCTGGCCGGCTGCAGACGATTTGATGGAGCCATTAAAGGTTTTGGTGGTTGCCCTATGGCAGAAGATGAGTTAGTGGGAAACCTGGCAACGGAAACGATCTTGTCTTATCTGGATCAACAAGGAGCAGCACCCACGCTCGACCGCGCCGCATTGCAGCAGGCGATGATCCTTGCAGATTCTGTTTTTCCACATTCGTAAAACTTATTTGTTCAGGGCAAACATTTTTCCGGGCAGAGATTTGATCACGCCCTTGAATTCTAGTTGCAACAGGAGGGAAGCAAGCGTGCCTGGTGATAGCGAGGTGCGTATGGTAAGATCATCAATCATGGCAGGCGTGTCTTTCAATTGCAAAACCTGAATGATCAATTGTTCCTCAAGATCAAATTGCTCTAAATCAAGCGCATGCTTTTTTTCTTTTTGAAGAGCCTGATTTTCTACTGACCAGTTCATGATGTATTCCAGATCTTTCACACTCGTGTAAAGATGTGCCTTGTTTGTTTTGATCAGCTTGTTGCACCCTTCCGAATACGTTTCGCCTAAGCTACCGGGAATAGCAAATACATCTTTGTTGTATGAGTTCGCAATCTCGGCCGTGATCAGTGCACCACCTTTTTCAGCTGCCTCTACTACGATCAGTGCATCACAGATTCCGGCGATGATCCGGTTGCGTGCCGGAAAGTTGTGCGCATCAGGTTTGGTACCAAAACAATTTTCAGTCAGCAGCCCGCCTTGTTCAATCATCTTGCGTGCTGTTTCGCGGTGCGATGCCGGATATATCACATCGATGCCACTGCCCATAATGCCAATGGTTGACAAATTGTTTCGCAGCGATTGTTTATGTGCATGGATGTCGATGCCATAAGCAAGCCCGCTGATGATTAAAGGCTGATGCGGGACCAGATCATGCACGAGTTGTTCTACCATTTCTTTTCCATACGAAGTGGCTTTGCGCGTGCCCACAATGCCAACGGTCTTTAGTGGGTTCAGTGAAGCGTTGCCTTGATAGTATAAAATGCCAGGGGCATCATCAATATGCTTGAGCCGCAGTGGATATTTTTTGTCGAGATAAAAAATGAGTTCGGTGCCCGTTTTTTCTGCTTTCAAAATTTCTTTTTCAGCGAACTCAAAACTGGTGCCCTCCACAATCGCGGTTGCTGTTACTTCGCCAATGCCTGGAATTTTGAGCAGCTTGCCACGCGGCGTTTTAAAGACACGCTCGGCCGAGCCGCAATAACTGATCAATTGTTTGATGAGTTTATCACCAATTCCCGCAAGTTGATGAAGGGCCAAAAATGAAAGCCTTTCTTGATCCATGATTTAGTTTGAAAATAGCAACTCATGTTAACGTGTACCGCAATGGATAAAACGAATGACGATGAGTTGATGTGAGCCGGGATTGCTCTGATTTTTTTTTAAGAAAGCTTTTCGCGCACTTCCACTAAAAAGGATCTTACTTTTTTCAGTGAATCCAGTAAATCCATTTTATCGCGCACCGATTGGCTGTCGTTCTTTAACATTTCTTTAGCACCCTGCAGGGTAAAACCTTTCTCTTTTACCAGATGGTAAATGGTGCGCACATTTTCAATGTCTTCTTTCGTAAACTGACGATTGCCTTTACGATTCTTTTTTGGCTGAATGAGATCGAATTCTGTTTCCCAGAAGCGTATCAACGATGGAGCTACATTAAACTGCTCGGCAACTTCACCGATCGAGTAATAGAGCTTCTCAATTTCTTTTTCTTTGTACGCCATGCAGTGGTTGAGCGAGGTAATTCACTTATTGCAAAGTGAACATGATGCAAAGTAATAATTCTTTATGCTGGATGCAATGAAGGTCAATTTTTTTATCGAGGCAACGCACTCAAAATCTACTTGGATTTCTTTCGAACCCAGCCCAAATCATCAATTTCAATTTTGCACTCCGGAAAATCTTGCTGGGTGAGCAACTGAATGCGCTTCAAAACGCGTTTTTCGGGGTCTATGGCAACCGGACCGTAGAATGATTGCTTGATAGAAGTGATGTGCGCTTTGTAAAACATACCTGTGTTGTTGGTATACACTTTTACGATAGGTGCTAATCCGTTGATGCCAGAAACATTGATACCGCCATAGGTGCAGAAATTACCCATGCTGTATGCGATGAATCGATCTTTGTATACTTCAATGCCGCGCGTTACATGCGGGCCGTGTCCGAAAACAACATCGGCACCTACGTCAATCAATGCGTGCGCAAATGAGTACACATTGCCGCGATTCTCGCCATGAAAAAGTTCGTTTTTGCGCGGCACATGCTCATGTTGCGGGCCTTCGGCTCCTCCATGGAATGAGACGATGACAACATCGACCAATGAATCAAGTTTGCGAATAATTTTTTTGGCTTCGTTTAAATCGTTGATGTTCGGGCAACCGGTGTTGGGAGCAAATGCGGCCATGCCATACTTTACGCCGTTGCGCTCAAAAACAACATACGGTTTGTTGGTTTGTCCGGCTTGTTGAATGCCCGCACCTTCCAGCGCGCGTATGCTGCTGCGTTTTCCTAAATCGCCAAAATCACCTGAATGATTGTTTGCTAAACTCATCACATCAAAGCCGGCATTCACCAAGTTCTGCACATATTTTTCAGGGCTGCGAAATACATAACAAACTTTAGGATCACGGCAGGTTTTGGCAATGCCACCTTCGTTTAGCAATACACCTTCCAGATTTCCAAAAGTGACATCTGCGTTTTGCAAAATGGGCTCTACCTCTTTCATCAATCCACGTCCATCATCGGGTGGCAGTTTTCCACCAGAGGGATAATTGCTTCCCATCATCATGTCGCCTACGCCAATGAGGGTAATGGTATCTTTTTTTGTCTGACCGAGTGCAGTATTCAGCAAACCAAAAACAATAGCTAAAAGTAAAGTTGTACGCATCTGTATTGAATAAAATAAAATAGAGGCGCGAAAATAGAAAAAATCAGATCAATCCAACGAAGTGGTCGACTGACTTCCCAATTCAATCAGCTTTTCGTACTCCTTGTTGCTGAGGTCGCGCTGGAAGAAGTTGATGGGGTTGATGGGCACGTTTTTATAATGCACTTCGTAGTGTAGGTGTGGTCCTGCAGAAACTCCGGTGTTGCCGACGTAACCGATAATTTGACCGCGTTTGATGATCTGCCCCGGCTCAACAATGTAGCGAGTAAGGTGTGCGTAGCGGGTTTCAAATCCAAAACCATGATCAAGGTAAATTACATTTCCATACGTAGAGTAGCCGGTGTACATCACCACGGCATCCCCCGTAGCATATACAGGTGAGCCCATGGGTGCTGTGAAATCTAATCCGTTATGCGGACGAATATAGCCAAGCGTAGGGTGCATGCGCATGCCGAAAATAGTGTGCAGTTGTTTCAGGTCTTTGTTATTGATGGGTTGAATGGCTGGTCGTGATGCCCACATCTTTTGTTTCTTTAATAGCTCTTCTTTCAGCTTCTGCATGGATTGTGTTTCGATATCCAATCTGTTTTTGATTTTCTCTGATTTCTCATACACGTATTTGATAATCGGATAGGAAATGCCTGCACTTTCTTTTTCTCTACCACCCACACCTGCTTCGCGTTGCGTTGGTGAGAGGGGATCTAAATCTAAAATGATGCGATAGTTTTGATCATCATTTTTCTCGAGGGCCGTCAGTTGTTCGGCGCTACGTGTAAACTGCTGGTTCAATACTTGCCACTCTGCTTTTAATTGGGCATTTTCTTCCAATTGCAGTGTTTCATCCAGAAAGGGGTATTTGAAATGAAAGTAAATACTGCCGGCCAATCCAATCAAGAAACAAACGGATAAAAACCGAAGTGCTTTTTTGCCAAAGTCTTTTGGGGTAATTACGATGGGCTCGTACTTACAGGTATCGGGATTATATGTGTATCTGATTCTAGCCATTAATCCAGCGATTGATTTTGTTTGATACTGTTGTGCAGCAATTGCTGAAACTGTGCACTGGTTAATCCACCGATGATGTAGTAGACCGGATTCACATTTTTCCCTTTCTTGATAATTTCATAGTGCAAGTGTGGTGCAATCGATCCTCCACTTGATCCCACGCTAGCAATGGCTTGCCCTTTGGTCACTTTTTGCCCGTAGCGCACTTTTAATTCTCCTAAATGTGCATAGCGCGTGATGATTCCGTTTCCGTGATCTATTTCCAGATAGGTGCCAAATCCTGCAACTAAATTACTTTGACTGGCTAAAATCACTGTGCCACTAGCACTCGCCAACACATCGGTGCCCGCCGCCATAGCAATATCCACACCATCGTGCAAATATAAACCTTTGTGAAAGGGATTGATGCGCTTTCCAAAACCGGAAACAAGCTTATTGACTTCAAAACCGGCAACAGGAGCAATAGTTGGCAGTGATTTGATTGCCGAAACATCACTCTTATATATATGTGCAGATTGACTGAAAGCCTGATTCGTTGTTTTGGCCTTCTGATAGAGTAAATCAGACTGCTGGTGGGTCATATTCTCCCATTCGCCGAACACCTCTGGCTCCGCCGTCAGAATCTGATCTTTTTCAACTTTCGAGTTATCTGTAAGTACATTCGCTTTTGTTTCGAATAACAGCTCATAAAGTCGGGTATCTTCTTCATTTAATTGATGAATGCGCTCGTTGGATTCCTTTAGACTAGCCGTCAATACCACTTTATACTCTTTCAAGGCCGCGTTTTCTTCCCGCAGAGTTCTTTCTAATGGAGTTTCTACAAAATAATTTTGAAGTGTTACTAATCCCACAAAGAAAAGCCCGCCCAATACAATATAGCCTAGAGCACTGAAGGTAATGCTCAGCACAGAAACACTGGTGCGCTCGTAGCGGAGAGTTTTGGGGTTATATCTAAACTTAGTTTCAGCCAACTTTTGCGCGTTTTCTTTTATAATGCCCTCAATGGGTTAATTTTGTGCTTTTGTTTGTTAATGAACCCATAAAAATAGGGAAATACTTTTCCCAACCAAAAGCTTAATTCGACCAAATGCATATGAACTCGGCCACCATCCGGCAAAAATTCCTGGATTTCTTTGAAAGCAAAGGCCATAAAATAGTGCCTTCTGCCCCTTTAGTGCTTAAAAATGACCCTTCCTTGTTGTTTACCAACTCAGGGATGGTTCAGTTTAAAGATAATTTTTTAGGCAACGCGGTTCCTAAAAATAAACGGGTAGCCGATACCCAAAAGTGCCTTCGCGTAAGCGGCAAGCATAACGACCTGGAAGATGTGGGCCTTGACACCTACCATCACACCATGTTTGAAATGCTCGGAAACTGGAGTTTTGGCGATTATTTCAAGAAGGAAGCAATTAGTTGGGCGTGGGAACTCCTAACAGAAGTATACCAATTGCCCAAAGACCGACTGTATGTAACTGTTTTTGGTGGCGATAAAGGCGACAACTTGCCGGTAGATGAAGAAGCAAAAGACTTGTGGCGTGCCGTTGTAGCCGAAGATCGGATTTTACACGGAAGCAAGAAAGACAACTTTTGGGAGATGGGCGAAAGTGGTCCGTGTGGCCCATGTTCTGAAATCCATATTGACTTACGATCTGCAGAAGAAGTGGCGAAGAAACCCGGTCGCGATTTAGTGAACAGCGATCATCCCCAAGTGGTAGAAATTTGGAATCTCGTATTTATTCAGTTCAATCGATTAGCATCTGGAGCTTTGGAGCCACTACCCGATAAACACGTAGACACCGGTATGGGCTTCGAGCGATTGTGCATGGCCATTCAAGGAAAGACTTCCAATTATGATACCGATGTTTTCCGTCCGATGATGGATTTCATCGCGCTACATGCAGGAGTAAAATATGGAGAGGCTTCTCCCTCTCCTGCGGAGAAGGGGCTAGGTGGTGAGGTTCAAACAAGCAAAACCGATATTGCCATTCGTGTGATGGCCGATCACATTCGTGCGGTAGCATTTGCCATTTCTGATGGACAGTTGCCCAGCAACACCGGGGCTGGTTATGTGATCCGAAGAATTCTGCGCAGAGCCGTGCGCTATGGTTTTTCGTATTTGAATTTCAAAGAGCCTTTCATGCATCGACTGGTGCCATTGTTGGCAATACAATTGAAAGGTGTATTTCCTGAATTACATCAGCAACAAGAGTATGTAGAGAAAGTGGTGCATGAAGAGGAGATTTCTTTTTTGCGAACTCTTGAAGACGGATTGAAAACTATTGAAGATGGTTTAAAGCGAATGGATTCTTGGATTGCTGATACGGAAAACTGGGCTAAGCACGGACCCGAAGCACTTGGTTTGGGAGTTGGTGAAGGAGAACCAAAATTATCTGGAAATAAAGTATTCACTTTATTCGACACATATGGATTCCCAAAAGATTTGACATTGCTTGTATTGAAGGAGAAAGGTAAGATTGGCTATTTGACTGAAAATTGGGAGAAAGAATTTAATGAAGCATTGGATTTGCAAAAATCACGCTCCAAAGCAGATGCTTCTAAAGAAACAGGAGATTGGGTTACAGTAGCTGAAGGCGACAAGCCGGAATTTATTGGCTACGATGAACTGACTTCTACTTCACGTATTTTGCGCCACCGCAAAGTGAAGCAAAAAAACAAAGAGTTGTTTCAATTGGTATTGGATAAAACACCTTTCTATGCGGAAAGCGGAGGACAGGTAGGAGATACCGGTGTATTGGAAATTGCCGGTGAGAAAATACAGGTGGTGGATACCAAAAAAGAAAATGACTTGATTGTGCATTGGGTAGAAAAGCTACCGTCTCAAATCGAAGCACCCGTAACCGCTTCGGTAAATGTGCCGAAGCGCAAGTTGTCCATGAGCAATCACTCTGCTACACACTTGTTGCATGCCGCACTACGTCAGGTGCTGGGCAAACATGTGGAGCAAAAAGGATCATTGGTGAACGATAAAATTCTTCGCTTCGACTTCTCGCACTTTGCGGCTATGACCAGCGAAGAACTTTCGCGCGTGGAAACGATTGTAAACGAAAAAATTCGAGAGAACATTCATTTGGATGAAAAACGCCATGTGCCCATTGAAAAAGCCAAGGCGCTTGGCGCGATGGCATTGTTTGGCGAAAAGTACGGAGAGTTTGTTCGCGTGATTACGTTTGATCCTGCGTTTTCGGTGGAGTTGTGCGGAGGTACACACGTAAAAGCTACCGGACAAATTGGTTTGTTGAAAATTGTTTCTGAGAGTTCTGTGGCTGCGGGTGTGCGAAGAATTGAAGCGGTAACGGCGGATGGTGCGTTTGAATACCTCACCGGATTTTACAATCAATTGGAGCAAATCAAATCGCAACTCAAGAATCCAAAAGATGTGGTGGCCTCTGTTCAAACTTTAGCCGAAGAAAAACAAGCACTAGAGAAAAAACTAGAGTTGATTTATCAACAACAAGCCAATCAGATTAAAGATGTGCTTGCAGCGAAAGTGGTGAAGAGTAACGGACACTCCTTGATCATTGATCGGGTATCAGTGCCAACGGCTGATGGCCTGAAAAATATTGCGTATGCACTGCGTAATCAATTTGATGATTTAATTCTCGTGTTAGCTGCCGATATCGAAGGCAAACCCCAAGTGGCGGTGATGCTCGGAGAAAAAGTAGAAGCTGCGAAAAAATTCCACGCCGGCAATATGGTGAAAGAGTTAGCAAAAGAAATTGATGGTGGAGGCGGCGGACAGCCTTTCTTTGCTACTGCAGGTGGAAAGAAGCTGGAGGGATTAGCAAGTGTGATTGAAAAAGCAAAAGGATTGATCGATAAGTAAAATGCGCATCTTAATTTTCCTTGGTATTCTATTTTCACACTCGATATGTTTGGCACAAATCAAATATACCTTACGAGTGGTGGATAATGAAACCCTCTTGCCCTTGGATAAGGTTAAGATCGTTTCGGATACAATTACCTACTCTAATTTTAAAGGTTTTTTCCAAATCAATGGAAATGAATCTGATACCATTCTTTTGCAATTGAATGGATACGATGAAATGAAAGTGATCCTTACTTCTACGCCGATTTTTTCAATTGAATTAAGGCGAACAGTTTCTAAAGAAGAAAATAAACTAAGGAGCGAATTTTATAAATATCTGGGCGAAAAAATTCAGTATCCAGCCGATGCCAGACGGAGGGGAATAGCAGGAAAAACATTTGTATTGTTTGAAATAGATTCGATGGGTCAGGTAACACGTACAGAGGAACTGGTCGAGCTTTCAGGAGGATGTTCCAGTGAAATAGCTCGAGTCTTAAAAAAATCCCCGCCAATTTGGCACAAGATTAGAAGCAATAGGATTTTTGTCCTGCCTGTTACGTTTAAATTGGGTAATCAAATTGAGAAACTTCAAAAATTGAATAAGATACCTGCTGGCGCAATTCTTATTCCTGAAGTGGTTGTCCATGCCGTCACCTATAAGCCATGAAGTCTTCAACTGAAAAATATCGATTAGTCATCGGCTTAGAAGTACACGCCCAACTTCTCACCGCCAGCAAAATATTCAATGCCGATGAAGCCGCTTACGGTGGTGCGCCAAATACGCACGTAGGTGTTATTACCCTGGCGCATCCCGGCACACTTCCTAAGCTGAACAAACACACCGTGGAGTTAGCCGCCCGAATGGGTCTGGCATGTCACTCGCGCATTTCACCCTTTCAGATTTTTGATCGCAAAAATTATTTCTACCCCGATCTCCCGAAAGGATATCAACTCACCCAAGACCGCACACCTATTTGTGTAGGTGGTTACATCACCATCCGAAACAAAGAAGGCGTTGAAAAAAAGATTATCCTTAACCGCATTCACCTGGAAGAAGATGCCGGTAAATCCATTCACATCGAGAATGAGACTGACACACTTTTGGATTTTAATCGTTCCGGTGTTCCACTCATTGAAATTGTAACCGAGCCGGTAATCGAATCCTCTGAAGATGCCGGTGCCCTTATGACCGAAATCAGAAAGTTGGTGCGTTACCTTTCCATCTGCGATGGGAATATGGAAGAAGGCTCCTTGCGCTGCGACGCGAATGTTTCTGTCATGTTGAAAGATGCTACGGAGTTGGGTAAGAAGGTAGAAGTAAAAAATATGAATTCCATCCGCAATGTGCAGCACGCCATCGACCATGAATTCGAGCGGCAGGTGCAACTGCTGGAACAAGGCAAATCAGTAGTGTCCGAAACGCGCACCTTCAATGCCAACGACGGAAAAACATACAGCATGCGCACCAAAGAGGAGTTGAACGACTACCGGTACTTTCCCGATCCGGATGTAAGCCCTTTGCAAATTTCTGACGCCTGGTTGCAAGAAATTAAAAACGCCATGCCACTGTTGCCGCAACAACTGTATCAAAAATTTACTACAGAGTATCACCTCCCATCGTACGATGCGCAGGTGATTACCGATTCGAAAGAAATGGCGGCATACTTTGAAGCGGTGTGCCACACCACACAAAATTTTAAAGCAGCCTCCAATTGGCTGATGGGCCCCATCAAGTCATACCTCAACGAAACCGGCACTGAGTTGGCTGCATTTCTATTGCCACCACAGGCATTGGCCGAATTGATCGCATTGATTGACGAAGGGAAGCTTAACTTTGCGATTGCCTCTCAGCAGTTATTTCCCGAAGCCATCCGGCAACCGCAAAAAAAGATGAGTGCACTGGCGGCGGAACTAAATTTAATGCAGGAGAGTAATATAGATGCCATCCGCTCAATTGTGCAGGAGGTGGTGAATGAATTTCCGGCCAAAGTAGCGGAGTACAAAAAAGGAAAAAAAGTAATTGTTACCATGTTTATGGGCGAGGTAATGAAGCGAAGTAAAGGCAAGGCAGACCCCAAACTCGCCACTGATTTGATTTTACAAGAATTAGCTAAATAAATAAAAATGAAGTCATCTATGATACTCTGGATTCAAGTATTGCTCACCGGTTTTTTGTTCAACTGCACCCCGGCTACGAAAGAAGAAGTGAAAGATGGTGGATGGGACATTGTCCTTTCTGGAAAAGTAGGCTATCCGCAGCCCGGCGAAATTTATATTCAGGAAATTCGACAGGATGGAAAAGTACAACGTGATACTATCACGCTGCGCAAAGATTATTCGTTCGCCAAGCGTTTGCACCTGACCGAAGCCGGATTTTACAATGTAAATTTTTTCAATCGCCAATCCATCAACATCATGCTTAACAAGTCCAATGTTGAATTGAATGTAGATGGAAACAATCAACAAGGTTTTGTCCAAATCAAAGGATCTCCCGATCACGATCTCATCAGCAAAGTGCAAATGATGATGAACCAGTCGCAATCAGGACCCGCCATGATGGCCCTGCAAGCAGAGTATGAAAAAGCGGTTGCTGCAAACGACAATCAAAAGATAACGATGCTGCAAAATCAAGCCATGGCACTGATGGATAAAGGCAAAGCTGATTTAGTGGCATTGCTGCGACAAGAGCCTGCATCGTTGGCCTTGTTTAATATTTTGCAAGACCCCAACCTGGTAGACAAAGACAAACATGCCGATTTGTTTGTTACGTCATCCGAAAAATTTAAAAAAGACTGGCCTACTTCACCCTTCACCAAAGAGTTAGTAGCTCTCACCGAGAAAATAAAAGTTACAGCAGTGGGTCAGGTTGCACCCGAGATTACCTTGCCCAACCCATCGGGTGAAATTGTGAAGCTTTCATCGCTGCGCGGCAAATATGTGCTCATCGATTTCTGGGCAAAGTGGTGCGGACCATGTCGAGCAGAAAACCCGAACGTAGTGCGTGCCTACCACCGTTTTAAAAGCAAGGGCTTCGAAGTGTACGGAGTTTCTCTTGATCGCAACAAGCAAGAGTGGATGCAAGCCATTCAGGAAGACGGCTTAGTGTGGACGCACGTTTCCGATTTGCAATACTTCAATTCACAAGCTGCCCGCGATTACAATATTCAGGCGATTCCATTTTCAATTCTCCTCGACAAAGAGGGAAAAATCATTGCCAAAAACTTACGGGGTGCGGCTCTCGAACGCAAACTCGAAGAAGTATTAGGAAAGTAAGTTTCACTTTTGATGTGTTTACCCTGACAATCCTAAGGATTCGTCAGTTTATAGCACAACTTTAATTCTCTTTTCATAATGTGGGTGGAAAAATTGCCCGACTGAGTCGGGCAATTTTTTGTGATGCTACTTCGCTTTTTTGCCTACCGCCACTACTTCTTCCAATGAATTTTCTACCTTCGAAGCATCCGCTTTTTCTTCTGAGCCATCCAATTTAAAAACGATCGGCATCACCATTTTCATCCGCACGATTTTATCCTGATGAATGGCTGGCCGCCATTTTGTATCCAATTGCATGAGGGTACGCATCGCTTCGGTATCTAGTGATTCGTCTAAGCTTTTAAGTACTTTGTAATCCGTTGTGGTGCCATCTGTATTAATCACAAACTCAATGAAAACTTTTCCTTCTATGCCCTTCTGCCGGGCTTCCAGGGGGTATTTCAAAGTATAGGCAATGTTGCGATAGAAATGATCCAAGCCAAATAAGGGGGTAGCGATTTCATCTACCTGCGAAAAAACGGTAGACTCATCTTTAGGCAATGATTTGATCCGCTCGTAGCGTTCGTTAAACTCTATAAAAACAAAACTTCCATCTTCTGTTTGCGGAGAAACGCTTACGGTTCCACAGTCTGCTTGTTTGGAATAAGCTTCTAATTTTACATCTGTTTCATTTCCAGATTTTAGAATGACAAATGTGCTGGTCGGATACGTCTTCTGAAGTTCTTCCAATTGCTTTTTGGCTTCGGGTGGCAGTTGCTCTGCCTTAAGGTCTTCATTAGTTTTTTCTTTAACCTGATCATGACAGGCCACAGCGAGTAGAAATAAAGGAATAGCCGCCAGCATGTAAAGGGCTTTGCCGGTAGGTATTTTTCGTTTCAATGTTTTCATCATAGAAATTCGTTTAATGGTTAAGGAATTGTGAAAATGATTGGCGAGCGGAAACTGTGCCGACTGTAGTGCAACTTTCGCCAACAAGCTGCAATACTGTTCCACATCCATCATTTCCACCGAGCGCGCATCGGCTTCAAATTCGTGAAGTTGAACGAGTGCTTTCTTATAAATCAATACCACTGGATTAAACCAGCAAACAATCAAGGCAATGTTTACCAGCAACGTGTCAATCGTATGCCACTGTTTTGCGTGGGTAGACTCATGTTGCAGGATGGCTTCTTTCTCGTGTTCGGTATAGTGACCGGCCTGCCCAATAAAAATGTAATGGAAAAAGGAAAACGGAGGTATCAATAAATCCGATTCAATCACTTTGCAATTTCTCCACGTGTACCCCGATTGCGTTGACAAGAATCGATAAAGCGATGCAATTCGAATAATGAGGAACGCAAGTACAACGGCCACACCTGCCCAATAAATAACTTCCACCATTGAAATGACCGGAGATACGAAGCCGGTCTTTACAGGCGATTGTTCATGTATGATTAACTCCGGTAGCCATTGCGCGGGGAGCATTTGTTCTACTTGTGGAATTACCTGCACAGGTGCCGAGATGGAAAGAGGAACCAGCGGAAAAAGAAAGGAACTCATCAATGCCAGCAACAAATACACTCGCTTAAATGCAAATTGATTTTCATTGCGAAGCCCGAGCCAATACACCAACATAAAAAGACAGAGTCCCATGTTGCATACCAGCAGGTATTGAAGTAATGATTTCATTTCTTTTGCTTTTTGAGATTTTCTAATTCTTTTACTAACTGATCGATGTCTTGTACACCCATTTTATTTTCGGCTGCGAAAAACGAAACCAAACTTTGAAACGAGCCACCGAAATAGCCCTTCACCAGATTGTTTAAATAGAAGTGTGTGTATTTCTCTTTGGCTATCAGTGGATAATATTCGTGTGTTTTGCCATACGCTTTATATCCAATAAATCCCTTTTTTTCTAAGATGCGCACAATGGTGGAAACAGTATTGTAGGCAGGCTTCGGATTCGGAAACTGATCAACAATATCTTTTACAAATGCTTTTTCCAGCTTCCATAATATTTGCATGATCTGATCTTCTGCTTTCGTTAATTCTTTCATTTCTTTCATAACAGGTGATAGCTTCAACTATTGATTACGTTGTAAAACTAAATAATTAGTTATAAAAAGCAAATCATTGATAGAATTCATTTTAGACTTTAATTATTGTGTAGTAAAGCAGTAGGAGATAAGATTGGAGCCCATTTTCAGGGCTTGCTGCCGTTTTTCTTCCGGATCGTTGTGGATTCGCTGATCTTCCCAGCCATTTCCTAAATCGCACTCATATGAGTAAAAAACAACCAGACGGCCTTGATAGAAAATTCCCAACCCTTGAGGTGGCTTGCTATCGTGTTCATGTATTTTGGGTAAGCCGCCCGGAAAATTAAATTTCTGATGATAGATCGCATGCGTAAATGGAATGTCAACTAATTCTGCCTCTGGAAAAACTTTTTTCAACTCCAGGCGAATAAACTTATCCAGACCATAATTATCATCTACATGCAAAAAGCCACCAGCCATCAGGTATTTTCGAAGGTTTGCCGCTTCATCCAAGGAAAATACCACATTGCCATGGCCAGTCATATAAATATAGGCGTAGTCAAAAAGAGCGGGACTGTTTACTTCAACTACATCTTCCTCGGCTTCCAAATGGGTTCCTAACTCTTTATTGCAGAACGCAATGAGGTTGGGCAACGCTGTTTTATTAGCATACCAATCGCCCCCGCCGTTGTATTTTAACTTCGCTATTTTTAATTGTGCAAAAGCGGAGAGGGTTACAAAACAACAGGTTATGGTAATACACGCCAGTCTTCTCATACAGGAAAGAAACAATTAATTTTTTACAGAATTTAAATTTAAGAAAGATTTTTTGTGATCGATTAAACCTTGAGAAGCTTACTACCTCTAAGAAACAAAAAAACCAACCCATGAAAACAATGAAAAATGCACTTAGCGTAAGGAACGCAGCAAGCCTGTTGATGGCTTTCGTCCTCATTCTCGGATCGTGTAACAAGTCAGATGAAGTAACCGGAAGCGATAGCTCAATAAATGTGAATTCCGAATCATCAGAAGATTCATACCACAATGATGCAGAAGATATTGCGAACAGTGTTTCAGTTCAAACAGATGGCAACTTAACCGGACGCGCTGAGCGAATGGAAGATAACCGCCTGTGTACAGGTACAAAAATCACCTTGAAAAAGAAAAGTGATATTGATACAGATACCCTTACCATTGATTTTGGTACCACCGGATGTACCGATGGAAAAGGAAACGTCCGCAAAGGAAAAATTATAATCATTTTCTCTCCCGGAAAACGTTCTTTCCCTCAATTCACCAATACGGTTACCTTTGATAACTTCTCTGTAAATGGAGTAAAAGTTGAAGGTGTACGCACCATAAAAAACGTTTCAGCAAGTTTAGATGGCGATGTAACATTCGAAATTAAACTTACAGGCGGTAAACTTACATTTACAGATGGAACCACCGCTACCCGTCAGTCAACATTATATCGTCAATGGTCAAGAGGTGGCACCCCACTCGATTTAAGCGATGATCAACAAAAATTATTAGCAACCTACAATGGCACACAGTCAAGCGCCAGCGGCATCAACAGAAAAGGTTTTACCTACGAAATGAAAATCACGAAAGACATCGTGTATAAGAATTCATGTCTGAAAGAAAGCAAGATATTCATTCCAGTATCCGGCACGAAATTGTTAACCATTACCAAAACATCCGGTAAAGTTGAAATAACAGTAGATTATGGCGATGGCACATGCGACAAAACGGTCACCATCACCACCAATGGCAAGACAGAAACCATCACCGTCAGCCGCGACGATAACGGTTAACCCAGAAGCCTTTCGATATACATTCAAAAGCCCGCTAAAAAGCGGGTTTTTTGTTTTTATTAACCTCCATTAAAAATCATTTTTTCAGAGAAATGAAGAAGTTGTTTTAATTAAACGAAGGTTTTTGCAGGAGCCCTTCATGAAAAGTTTGAGATTGCCCTTCTGTTCTCTTTCTTTGCTGAACGAAATTCAGATATGCAACAATACCTTGATTTGATGAAGGAAATCCTTGAAAAAGGGGCCACTAAAACCGACCGTACTGGCACAGGCACATTGTCTGTATTTGGCCGTCAGCTTCGGTTTAATTTGGCAGATGGTTTTCCTCTCGTAACCACCAAAAAGCTGCACTTGCGCTCCATCATTTATGAATTGCTGTGGTTCTTGCGCGGCGACACGAACATTAAATACCTGAAAGATCATGGCGTGAGTATTTGGGATGAATGGGCCGATGAAAAGGGAGATTTAGGTCCTGTGTATGGCAGCCAGTGGCGCAGTTGGCCCACTCCCGACGGAAAAGGAATTGATCAGATCAAAAACGTGATCGACCAGATTCGCAATAAACCTGATTCCCGTAGACACATTGTGAGTGCCTGGAACCCGGCTGAAGTCGATAGCATGGCCTTACCGCCCTGCCATGCCCTGTTTCAGTTTTACGTGGCCGATGGAAAATTGTCGTGTCAACTGTATCAGCGATCTGCTGATTATTTTTTGGGCGTTCCTTTTAATATTGCCAGTTATGCTCTCTTAGTGCATATGTTTGCGCAGCAGTGCGATCTGGAACCGGGTGAGTTTGTGTGGACCGGCGGCGATGTACACTTGTATTCCAACCACCTGGAGCAAGTAAAACTTCAATTAAGCCGAACACCCTATCCATTACCACAGTTAGTGATCAAGCGTAAGCCTTCTTCTATTTTTGAATATGAGTTTGAAGATTTTGAAATCGTTAACTATCAGTCCCATCCTTCTATCAAAGCACCGATCGCCGTATGAGAATCATTTTGTTTTTTATTTGTTCGCTCTTGTTATTCTCAGCTTGCGAAACCAAGAAAAAAGACCTGAAGTCAAAAAAGAAGGCAGACACCACCGATGGATTGAAGAAGTATTACACTAAGGAAGGTAAGTTAAAGGTAGAATTAACCATCTTAAACGGCAAGCGAAACGGCATTGCTAAAAACTATTATAGCAATGGCAAGGTAAGTCTGGAGATGAATTACAAACAAGGCAAACGCGATGGATTATCGAAGCGCTACTACGAAGACGGAACATTGTATCAGGAAACCAATTACAAAGATGATCTGATTGATGGTGAGCGAAAAAAGTACAAAGAAAATGGTACGTTGATGTCGGTGGCCAGATTTGAAAAGGATAAACCTTGTCTGGGATTAAAAGAAATTTTATTGGATGGAACGCTGAAGGATAATTTTCCGAAGATAATCGTCACACCCATCGATCGATTAAAGCAGGAGGGCGTTTATCAAATCAATCTTTCACTATCAGAGTCGGCACGTTCGGTTAAATACTACATTGGTCAATTATCACCTTCCGGTTGTCTTACCAACAGCCTCATCTCCATTGAGACGAACAATAAAGTGGGCACCATTAAGTATACCCTCCGGCCCGGTGGCTTTATGATGCAAGAATTGAATTTTGTAGCAGAGATTGAGACCCGCATGGGCAACACCTACCTTGCTCAGAAGAAATTTTTTGTGTCTATCGAAAATTAATTCCGACTGTTGATCATTTGCTGGCGTGTACGCAATTCATAGTTATCGGGAACAAATTCAAGTCCCTGATCCAGCAATTGAATTGCTTTGGTCTTCTGACCTTTCTTGAAGTAATAGGAACAGCCGGATGAGTAAGCAGAGCCAACAACGGAGCTAACTAGGTTGATGTCTTTGTTGGATTTCACCATATCTTCAAACAACTTTTTGTATTTTTCGGCTTCGGCCACGTTCCCTTTTTGATACGATTCACCAAAAACCAACGCATAACTCATAGCTACCATTGAATTGAAATTGTTGTTTTGAGAGAGTACCGGATACTTTTTTCGGTACATATCCAACGTGTCATGCATTTGCTTAAAGTTTCGTTCATTGCGCATGGCGTTGGCAATAGAGTTTGTGAAAATGCCCGCCAGATCGGTATTGTTCGGTTGGTACAATAAGGCTTTTTCAAAAAAAGGTTTAGCCGCCGAAAAACTACCTTGATTGTAAAGTATTCGACCATTTTCAAAATAATAGATATACGAAATTTCTCCGGCCAATTCCTTGTCTTGTATGCCTTCCATTAAAATTTGAAAGCATTCTTTGTACAACGCTTTGTTATTATCCCGGCCCAGTACTTCATTGGTAATGCCCACAAATTCTCCCTGAATCATTTCGCTGGTGATCCCTTGATTTTTGTAGCGCGATACCTTGGCAATTAGTTTTGATTTTTCTTTGGGTTGTAATTTTTCTTTCGTGATTAGCTCCACACCAAATTGCATTAGCAAATATTCTGTCTTGGGTGCTTTGTACAGCATATAGGCTTTCTCCATTTGCTGGTATGCAGCCTTGACATCATTCTTATCGTGTTTAAAGAGTGCGTCATTACAATAGTGAATGCCTACCAACTGTTGTAGATTCAGTTTATCTCTTTTGAAATAATAGGTATTAAAAAGTTCATCTGTGGATTTATTAGCAACTTCAGAATTGCCAATGATTTTTTGATTTTTAAGTGCCTCCACAAAATTCTGCTTAAAACGATCGTCAAAAATCACAAAGCCGCGCATGGGAGATGTGCTTTCCACCAAAATATTTTCAGTGTTGGGGTATGCTAATAAATAAACGTGGGTGGGTTCTTCTTTTATTTCATAACTGATGTTCAGCTTCTCAAAAACGAGGGCATAGAGGGCAGAGGCAGTTACACAATTATAATTTCCATTCGTGAAGATTTCATTGAACCGCACTTCTTCCTCATACTTTTTTAGAAATGCCGTATGGATTTCAGTATAAATTGATTTAATCTTTTTTTCATTTTTCTTTTTGGCGAGCCCATCCATGCGCAGCTTGTCAACTATCCTTTTCAATCTAGCCTCGATTTGGTCGGCTGTTTCAGATGAAGCGGTGGAGGAAGTTCCCAATAGCAAAGGTAGCAGCAAGTTTTGATCTTGGGTGCGCGCAAATTGATGGAAAGAATTGCTCTCAAAAGTAGAAACAAATTGAAGATCATTCATTCTTACCAGAGAATCCTGTGCAACCGCCGATGCATGAAACAAAAATAGCAAACACAACAGCCCAATAGCCTTCATGGAAATAGTATTGAAACTCAAATTTATTTAAATCTTGGAATAAGCGAACAGGCCCTATTCTAAAGAGTGGAAGTATGTTTTTGTAGCATTTAGAATCCTTCTCGCCAACCACATGGCAAGTACAATTCAACCCTTATCCGTACACGAAAGTATCTATCGTGTTAATTAGAGGTAAAACCCTATTTTTGCCGCTCGCAATAAATACCTGCTAAGGGTGTAGAAATACCCGAAAAAGAAATCCTTTTCAGGTTTATTGCGTTAGTAAACCGCGTATGCCTGAAAAAAGCAGTGTTTTTGATATGATTGGCCCAGTTATGATAGGTCCATCCAGTTCGCATACAGCGGGAGTTGTTCGCATTGCCAAGGCTGCCATTAAAGTTTTAGGTGCCATTCCGGAAGAAGCTGAGATCATTTTTTACAATTCATTTGCCCGCACCTACGAAGGGCACGGTAGTGATCGGGCTATTTTGGCCGGATTGATGGATTTTGCTACGGACGATAAGCGGATCAAGGATGCCATTGAAATTGCCGAGAAAGAAGGTATCAAATATCATTTCAAGTCAGTCGGAAACGCGTCTACACTCCATCCGAATTCCATTCGACTTACGCTAAAAAAAGGAAATCGATCCATTGAAGTGCTGGGTGAGAGCCGGGGTGGCGGCATGATTAACATAGCCGAAATCAATGGCTTCAAAGCCGATTTTACTGCCAACCTGCACACCATCATTATTTTTGCAGATGATGTAAAGGGCAGCATTGCTTTTATTGCCGATGTCATTGCCCACGATGATTGCAATATTGCCACCATGTCCGTATCGCGGAAAGGAAAGAATGATTTGGCATGTCAGGTAATTGAAATGGACTCGGGTATCAAACCTGTAACATTTCAGTATCTCATGAGTCTAAGTTGGATAAAAGAAGTTATTTATATACCAGATATCAATCGTTAAATATGAGGAAAGGATTACTTTCATTGGGTTTGTTTGTTCTGATTGCAACGGCCTCGCTGGCACAAGAGAAAAAGGTCTATACATTGAAAGAGTGTGTGGAAATTGCGCTGCGAAATAACTTGGCTGTCAAAAGAAGCGAGCTGGGATTAAAAGGCGCGGATATCAATTTAGATCAATCCCGATACACCATGTTACCAACGCTGAACCTTTCTGGTTCTGCAGGTTCAAACTTCGGACGTTCCATTGACCCTACGACCAACGCGTTCATCGACCAGAAAATCGATAACATGAACGTGAATGCAAATGCCAGTTTGCTTTTGTTCAATGCGTTTCGTGTTATGAATACCATCCGCCAGAGTGTAAACGATAAAGCTGCCGCGGAAAATGATTTGACCAAAGCGAAAAACGATGTAATCCTCAGCGTAGTTACCCTTTACACCTCCGTGATTTTCAATCAGGAGCTTCTTCAAAATGCGCAGTTTCAATTGCGCACAACACAGCAACAACTCGAGCGGACTAGAAAACTGGAGCAAGCAGGCTCAGTGCCTCGGGGAAATGTGCTGGACTTGGAAGCACAAGACGCGACGAATGAATTGAACCTCGTTCAACGTGAGAACAACTACAACTTGTCATTGTTGCAACTCAAGCAAGCACTGCAATTGCCGGCATCTACTCCCTTAGAGGTTGAAGTTCCGCAATTGGGTGTTGAAGATGTTACACTCATTCAATCAACCGAGCAGATATATGACATTGCCCGACAAAATATGCCTGAGATCAAAGCTGCAGTTTACCGAACAGAGAGTTCAAATTATGCGTTGCGCGCTGCCCGTGCCAGTTTGTATCCACGATTGAGTTTAAATGCATCGGCATTCACCAACTACTCCAGTGCTGCGAAGCTGGTAACTGGAACTTCAATCATTGATCCGAATCCTTTAATTGGTTATTTGGGTGGTAACCCCGCAACCACCGATCCTTTACTTCAGGTAAAATCATTACAGCCTTCCTTGCGATTTAATACAGCAGAAAAACCTTTTGGTGATCAGTTTTCAGATAACATTTCAAGAGGTATTTCATTGGGACTTACGATTCCGTTATTCAACGGGTACACCACTCGCGCAAGTGTGCAAAGAAACAAAGTTGCGAAAGAACAAGCATCTATCAATCTGACCGATGCAGAAAACAGATTACGTCAGGCTATTGAAACTGCACATAATGATGCAACAGCTGCTGCGAAAACCTATGCTTCGTCTACCAAGGCAGTAAAAGCAAGAGAAGAGGCTTTTCGTATGACAAAACAACGTTATGATGCCGGCGCTACCAATTATGTAGATTACCAGGTATCAGAAAACAACTTGTTTCAGGCAAAGTCAGATCAGGTGCGTGCCAAATACGATCTGATCTTCAAAAAGAAAGTTCTCGATTTTTATCAAGGTAAACCAATAGACTATTAATATACTTTACGAATGGCAAAACAAAAGAAAAAGTCCAACACACTTCTTTATTGGGGTATTGGCATCGTTATTTTCCTTCTCATATTCTTCTTGGTCGGCAAATCGAAAGGCTGGATCGGCCCATCGCGTGAGTTAGAAGTAGAACTTGCCAAAGCCAAGAAGACATCCATCACCGAGAAAGTGAGTGCTTCGGGCACGGTACAACCGGTCATTGAAGTGAAGTTAGCGCCGGAAGTTTCCGGTGAGATTATATCACTCAATGTAGAAGATGGAGATTCTGTACGCGCCGGCGATGTGCTGGTTAAAATCCGCCCCGATGTGTGGATGAGCCAGCTCGAACGCTCTGAGGCCTCTCTGAGTCAGCAAAAGGCCAACCTCGAATCATCTCGTGCTGCGTTGTCGCGCGCCGAGGCAACCTATACACGTGCCGAGCAAGAGTACAAGCGTCAGGAAAAATTGTGGAATGAAAAAGTGATCTCTGAATCAGACTGGCAACTGGCTCAACAAAATTATAAAGTAGCACAGAACGATTTGAAGTCGGCCTCTCAAACGTTGGAAGCCGCCCGCTTCATTGTCAACAGCACCGATGCCAGCGTACGCGAATCACGAGCGAATGTGGCAAAGACGTCTGTGGTAGCTCCGATGAAAGGTATTGTTTCCAAGCTCTTTGTGAAGAAAGGTGAACGAGTAGTGGGCGCAGCAACTATGACAGGTACGGAAATGATGCGCATTGCAGACTTGAATAAAATGGAAGTGCGTGTAAACGTAAACGAGAATGATATTGTGCGCGTGCATTTGAACGACTCTGTACTGATTGATGTGGATGCTTACGCCAATGTAGACAAGAAATTCAAAGGAATCGTCACCAGCATTGCCAACACGGCCAAAGACAAAACTTCTGCGGATGCCATTACCGAATTTGAAGTGCGCATTTTGATTTTACGTGCCTCTTACGATGACCTGATTAAGAAAGGAAATAAATTCCCTTTCCGTCCAGGAATGACGGCAAGTGTAGACATCATCACAACTACGAAGGACAATGTTCTCTCCGTGCCGCTCACAGCAGTAACTACGCGCAATCCCGAAGAGGAAAAGAAGAAGAATGAAGGGCCTCCTGAGAACAAGGATGATGATGAACGAAAAGTAACGGACAACAAAGTGAAGGTTCAAAAGAAGGAAGACAAGGTGGTAGTTTTCGTAAATGACAAAGGTGTTGCCAAATTAACAGAGGTAAAAACCGGCATTAGCGATTATGACAACATCGAAATTATTTCCGGTTTACCCGAAAACTCGGAAGTAGTAACGGGTCCCTTCCTACTTGTTTCCAAACGGTTGAAGGATGGCGATAAAATCGTGGAAGCCAAAAAAGACGATAAGAAAGATAAAGACAAGAAGTAATCATCTTCATTTCGGAAACCCCTTGACGATCACATCGCAAGGGGTTTTCTTTTTTATGGAGATGCTAAATATTCCTACCTTCACAACCTAATCCACAAAGTATGATTAAGCACCCATGGCACGAGGCACCTGTTGGAACCAATGCCCCCGAATTTGTTAACGGGATCATTGAGATTTCTACAGGTATGCGCACCAAATACGAAGTAGATAAAGAAACCGGTTTGCTTAAACTGGATAGGATACTTTATTCGGCTGTGTATTATCCGGCCAACTACGGATTTATTCCACAAACGATGGGAGAGGACAAAGATCCTCTCGATATCATGATTCTTTGCCGGGAGCCAATCCAACCTCTTTGCCTGGTTCCGGCCCGCGTGATCGGTGTGATGCGCATGGTAGATCAGGGACTTGCGGATGATAAAATTTTGGCGGTGGCAGAGAATGATGCCAACACCAAGCATCTCAAAGACATCAGCGAACTGGCTGCACACTTTAAATTGGAATTGAAGGAGTTTTTTGAGAGTTATAAAAAACTAGAGAACAAGATTGTTACAGTTCCCGATTTTCAAGGCAAGGAAACGGCTTTGAAAATCATTACGAATGCCATCACCTATTATCAAACGGAATTTAAAAAATAGTGGATCGTCCGAGATCTTTTCTAATCATTCAAACGGCTTTTATCGGAGACGTTATTCTGGCCACTGCATTGATTGAAAAATTGCATGCCGCGTACCCGGAGGCAGCCATTGACTTTTTACTTAGGAAAGGAAACGAAGGCTTACTGATCGGTCACCCGCACCTGCGCGAAGTAATCGTGTTCGATAAGAAGAGAAAATACAAAGACCTCTTCCGCATCGTTCAAAAGATACGAAGCGTTCGCTACGATGTTCTGATCAATGTGCAGCGCTACGCCACCACAGGTATTATTGCAGCTCTATCGAAAGCCAGGCAACGAATTGGTTTTGATAAAAACCCTTTATCATTTTTTAATACGACTACCATCGCACATCAGGCAGATCATATTCATGAAGTAGATCGTAATCAGCAGTTGATAGCAACACTGACCGATTCAAACTCGGTAAAGCCCAGGTTGTATCCATCCGAAAATGATTTCAAATTAGTTCAACCCTATCAACGAGGTAGTTATTATTGCATGTCGCCTACTTCTGTTTGGTTTACCAAACAATGGCCGGTTGAGAAGTGGATTGAGTTAATCCAAAAATTGCAGAAGCAGGTTGATTTTATTTATCTGTTAGGGGCACCTTCCGATCACCATGTGTGTGAATCCATTCGATTAGTAACGGCTTCACCGAAAGTAATAAATCTAGCAGGCAAACTATCGTTCCTTCAATCGGCTGCGCTGATCAAAAGAGCGAAGATGAATTATGTGAATGACTCCGCGCCCATGCATCTGGCTTCTTCAACCAATGCTCCCGTCACGGCCATTTACTGTTCTACCGTGCCATCTTTTGGATTCGGACCTTTATCAGACCAATCAATCGTGATTGAGACAAAAGAAAAATTAAGTTGCCGCCCTTGTGGGTCGCACGGCTTCAGAGAATGCCCGCAAGGTCATTTTAAATGTGCGTATTCCATTTCGATGGAGCAATTCAATTAAGGAATTCAAAACACCTGTAGTTGTTGGTATACCTTGTGAATAGGTAAACCCATCACTGTAAAATACGAGCCATTGATCTTTTCGACACCGATCATTCCCAACCAATCTTGCGCACCATATGCACCGGCCTTGTCGAAGGGTTTGTAGTGATCGACATAGTATTCAATTTCAGATTGCGAGAGCAATGCGAACGTAACTTCGGTACGATCGTCAAAAACAATTTGTTTTTCTTTACTTAACAGGCAAACGGCGGTGATGACAGTATGTGTTTGTCCGCTTAGCATTTGCAACATGCGAATTGCCTCGGCCCGATCCGCAGGTTTATTTAAAATGATATCTCCTAAAATTACCACCGTGTCGGATGCAATGACAATTTCATTTTGAAGTTCGGGTAACAGTGCTTTTGCTTTCTTTTCAGCGAGATATGCAGGTACTTGTTGCACAGGCATCTCCGATGAAAAAGATTCATCTACATTGGGGGCGTTTACACGAAAAGTGAAGCCGGCTTCTTGTAACAAAAATTGTCGGCGTGGTGAACTAGAAGCGAGAATAAGCGGGCGTTTGAAATTCATCTTGGTTGATAGAGCTAAATAAAAATCCGCTGATGACTTTGGGATAAAAATAAGTCGACTTTTGAGGCATAGTGTAGCCGCTGGCGCATACTTGCTTCACTTCTTCAATGCTCACCTCTTGGGTGATGATGGCCATTTGTGCCTGATCATGCATGACCAAATTCAGGCAAGTGGAAAAATTTCGTTCGAAAGAAATGTTTTCTGAACCGCGTTGATCTTTTCCGGGAATGCCAAGAATTCGCTCGATGATGAAGTAATGCAACACAGTTAAATCTAAATTTTTAATCTCTTGCGGAAAGTTCCAGGACATCTGTTCAATCGCTTCCGGTTTCAATCGCACCTTCAAGGCTTGATTTTTTAGCACGATGCCAAACGCCCACTTCTTGCCCATGATAATTTCATTCAAGCTGTCGGCATTGTCTACGGGCTTGATGTCAAAGTCGCGAGCCAACAGGCGCACAATATCGTCTTCGTTGAAGTTGGCAATTCCGTGGATGATCCGATGGGTGGGCAAGATCCGCAAATCATCCGCTTCGGTATTCGTCAAGTACATCAGGTGGTAATGAAATCCTTCTTTTCCCGTAAGGCCTGAAATACTTTTTTCTAACCGGTGTTTCAGTGCCAACGAACTTTCGTAACGATGATGGCCATCAGCCAGAATAATTTTCTTGGGGTCTATCACATCGATAAAGCGTTGAATCACTTTCGCATCTTGAATAACAGCGAGTACATCGCGAACGCCTTGGTAATCTTCTGTTTCATACAGCGGAACTTGCATGGCTTCGTCCATGTATTTTTCTAATTCAAAAGTAGGATCGGTAAAAAGTCCATGCGTGGGGCTTGCGTGTAGTTCTGTCTGCTCCAGCAATTCGATCCGGTCGTTCACCGCTTTCGGAATGGTATTCTCGTGCCGGAGAATGACATTTTCTTTCCAGTCGTAAGCGCGGATGTGACACACAAAACCTTTTCTGCAATATTCTTTGGGCGAACCGGCTAACTTAAAATATTGGTAATACACATAAATGCCAGGAATCGAATCTTGCTGAATGATTCCTTTGCTCTTCCACTCATTCAAAAGTTGTTTCGCTTTCGCGGAAGGGTCCGGTCCTTTGGGTACTGAGAGGTGTATCGAGTTGTACGGATTTTCATACAACTTCTGTCGTTGTTTTTCAGAGACTACATCAAACAACGGAGCCGTCAGTTCCTCGATTTTAGTGGCCAGACTTGGGTTGTATCGCCAGGCACGAATGGGTTTTATTTCCGCCATAGGTTACACGCGGTTTTTCCTCCACTTGCTGTTGGGGCGTGCCACAGACTGCGCAGTCGCAGAAGAACTGGCCGAAGCAGAAACTGTGGTAGCCAATGCAGCTACTACTTTTTCTAAATCCTCATCGGCAGGTTGTTGTAGATATTCCTGCTTGAAATAGTTTTCGATAAAGCGCGTATTGAAGTTCCCGGTGCGGAATGCTTCGTGCTTCATCACAAATGAGCCGAAGCCCAGTGTGGTGGCAACGCCGGTAATTTCGTAATCCGCTATGGCGCGAATCATTTTGTCCATCGCCAGTTCGCGTGTTTCCGCATACACGATCAGTTTGGCCAGAAGTGGATCATACTGCACAGGAATTGTCATGCCTTCTTCAAAACCATCGTCTACACGCACACCGTGGCCTTGTGGCCTGCGATACGTGTGCAACGTGCCAATGTCCGGCAAAAAATTATTCGTTGGATCTTCTGCACACACACGTACTTCAATGGCATGTCCGTGAATGGCCAGTTGATCTTGCGTAAATGGTAATTTCTCTCCTTCTGCAATTTTTATTTGTAGTTTAACTAAGTCTAAACCAGTAATCATTTCCGTTACCGGGTGCTCTACCTGCAAGCGTGTGTTCATTTCCAGAAAGTAGAAACTCATGTCCTCATCTAAAATGAATTCGATGGTGCCAGCATTGTAATACTTGGCGGCCTTCGCTGCGTTGACAGCCGCTTCACCCATTTTTTTTCGAAGTTCCGGTGTTAGTACAGGAGAGGGAGCTTCTTCCACTACTTTTTGATGTCTGCGTTGAATGGAACACTCGCGGTCAAAAAGATGCACCACGTTTCCGTGCTGATCGCCAAACACCTGAAACTCGATGTGCCGTGGCTTGGCAATATATTTTTCGATGAAAACGGCACCATCGCCAAAAGAAGCAGTTGCTTCGCTGATGGCGCGCTCCATCTGATTTTGAAATTCGGCTTCATTTTCAACAACCCGCATTCCTTTTCCACCACCGCCGGCACTTGCTTTGATCAGAATGGGGTACCCAATTTTTTTTGCGATTGCTTTCGCTTCTTCAACGCTGGTGATGGGTGTGCTTGTTCCCGGCACGAGTGGCACATTGAATTTAGATACTGCTTCTTTCGCTGCCAGCTTACTACCCATGGTGCGCATGGAATCGGCAGATGGCCCGACAAAGATCAATCCACTTTCTTTCACCAGATCGGCAAAGTCTTCATTCTCCGAAAGAAATCCATATCCCGGATGGATGGCATTGGCCCCCGATTTTTTGGCAGCATCAATGATTTTATCCATACGAAGATAGGATTCAGATGACGGGGCAGGCCCGATGCAATAGGCTTCATCGGCAAAGCGAACGTGCATTGCATTTCGGTCGATCTCGCTGTACACAGCCACGGTTTGTATGCCCATCTCTTTGGCACTTCGCATAATGCGTAAAGCGATTTCACCCCGATTGGCTATGAGTAGTTTTTGTATTTTATGCATTGCCGATAAATTTTCAAGATTCTAAAGCGCCCAATATACGAGAGGAATGATGAATCCTCAGAATGTCAATCCGACCTTCATCTATAATTTTGTAAATGATACGATATCTGCCTTGAATAATTTCTCTGTACGGTGAATGTGGAAATTCAGCAACAGGCTTGCCAATCAATGGGTAATCGCATAACACCTTAGCTCTTTCTTTGATCCTTACGATTTGGATTTTAGCATACTTTACCGAATCATTAGAAATATAAATGTAAATGCCGCGTAAATCTTCAAGAGCCAGTTTTGTCCACCTTACTTGAACCATTTTTGTATTTCTGCTTCTACCTCTTGTTCCGACAATGTTTCTCCTTTTTCCGATTGCTCATTTCCGCGCTCAATCTTATCAATCAGAATTACCCGATCCATGAGCTCATCCAAAGTGAAATTTTCGGGAAGCATTTCAATAGATTCTTTTAGCTGGATTTTTGAAATCATACGATTGTGAAGGGTAAAGATGTACTTCTCAAAGTTAAAATTATTTAACCGAATTTGTACTTAATCCGTCAGGCGTGTGCCTTTCCCCACAATTTTTCTATTTTTGCGGAATTATTAACTGAATATTACTACCAATGGTCGATTTATTTGAAAAACTCCGCATGGAAGAGGGCCCGCTGGCCAAGTACTCTCATTTACCTGATGATTATTTCTTCTTTCCCAAGTTGGAAGGCGAAATAGGCCCACGCATGAAGTTTAATGGCAAAACCGTACTCAATTGGAGCTTAAATAACTATCTCGGCCTGGCGAACCATCCTGAAGTTCGCAAAGCCGATACTGACGCTACTGCGCAATATGGTCTTGCCGCGCCTATGGGTGCCCGCATGATGTCCGGTAACTCTGTCAATCACTTATTATTCGAAAAACAACTGGCTGAATTCGTAAAGAAAGAGGATGCCATGTTGCTGAATTATGGCTATCAGGGTGTCCTTTCTATCATCGATGCCATTGTTAATAGAAAAGATGTGATCGTTTATGATTCGGAATCACATGCTTGTATCATCGATGGAGTTCGTTTGCACATGGGCAAACGCTTTGTGTATCCGCACAACAACATGGAGAACCTGGAGAAACAATTGCAGCGTGCTACCAAGTTAGCCAATGAAACAGGAGGTGGTATTCTCGTAATCACAGAAGGTGTTTTCGGTATGTCCGGAAACATGGGCGACCTGAAAGGCATCGTAGAATTGAAGAAGAAATACAATTTCCGTCTGTTGGTAGATGATGCCCACGGCTTCGGAACCATGGGCCCGACGGGTGCGGGAGTAGGTGAGGAGCAAGGAGTACAAGACCAGATCGACCTCTACTTCTCTACGTTTGCCAAATCCATGGCAAGTATTGGTGCCTTTGTGGCAGGGGATAAGAAGATATTGAAGTTTTTGCGCTATTCTGTGCGTTCTCAAATTTATGCGAAAAGCTTGCCGATGCCGTTGGTAGTTGGCGGTATGAAGCGCCTGGAACTGGTGAAAAAACACCCCGAATTCCGCGAAAACCTGAAGAATATCATGGCAGCCATCAAAGGTGGACTGGCAGATCGTGGCTTTGCCATCAATAAGACACAAACCCCTCCAACGCCTGTTCTTTTCAAAGGCGGTGTCGGCGAGGCAGCTAACATGTCGATGGATTTGCGCGAAAACTATGGCATATTCTGCTCAGTCGTAATCTATCCAGTAGTGCCAAAAGACGTGATTATGTTCCGAATTATCCCTACCGCCTCACATACGATGGCAGATGTGGAGGAGACATTAACCGCGTTTTCAGCACTAAAAACCAAGTTAGACGATGGTTTTTACAAAAAAGAAGCCTTGGTTTCGGTTACTAAAGCGTAAAAAAATGGGGTTTTTGATTGTTTTTAAAGGTTTTTAGCTAATTTGGCATAAGAAACAAACACCTCAATAAACTAAACATACTTTAACAATGAAAAAATTTGACGAATTGAAGGCTCTTATCGCTTCCCTAGAAGGAGATGCTGACAAATTTTACAACAAAGCTAATAGTGCTGCCGGAACCCGCGTAAGAAAGGGAATGCAGGATTTAAAGAACATTGCACAAGCTATTCGTGCAGAGGTTCAAGAACTAAAGAACAAGGATGCCAAGTAATTGGTACTGAATCAAAAAAAAGGGACTCGCTTAAAGCAGTCCCTTTTTTTATGCGCTTTTCTTAAAGCTTTCTTTGATTTTTTCGATATCCACCGCTTTTGCTACTGGCTTGAAGTTTTGAGTCTTCAATGAAGTTCTTCTGCGAGCCGCTTTGGCTTTGTCTTTGCGGTTTTTTCTTTTTAATCGGGTAACTGACATGGCGTATGTTGTTAAAAACGAGCGGCAAAAATAAGGATCATTTCGCAGAATGCAAGAAGTAATTGATAACCAGAGCCCTATTTCCGCATTTTTATCAGCAATGTCGGCAAGTTATGTCTTTTAGGGGTTCTTCTTCTATGGAGTGGATTCAGGTGAGGTCTCGATAAATGCAGAACGTACCGTCAATGACTTTTGCAAAACAGATTCGTGCCTATTGGCAACTGGTTGGCGAAAGCCTTAGATTTGGCGGTTTATTACGATGGAAAAACCAACTTTACCGAAAGGCACCCGCGACTTCGGGCCTGCGCAAATGGCTAAGCGCCAGTTTATTTTCGATAACATCCGCAAAGTATTTCAGAAATACGGCTTCCAGCCCCTCGAAACGCCCGCCATGGAAAATCTCACCACCCTTACAGGAAAGTATGGCGATGAGGGAGATCAGTTGTTGTTTAAGATTTTAAATAGTGGTGATTTTTTAGTCGATGTCGATAATGAGAAACTTGCTACAAAAAATTCAAAACTTATAACTTTTGATATTTCCGAAAAAGGCCTTCGCTACGATTTAACCGTTCCCTTTGCGCGTTACGTGGTAATGAATCGCCATGAAATTACTTTTCCATTCAAGCGTTACCAAATTCAACCTGTATGGCGTGCAGATCGTCCGCAGAAGGGAAGATATCGCGAATTTTACCAGTGCGATGCCGATGTGGTGGGCACCGACTCGCTACTCTGCGAAGCGGATATTGTTCTCATGATTCAGGAAGTGTTCGGGACTTTGGGTATTTTGGATTACACCATTAAAATCAACCACCGCGCCATTCTTTCTGGTCTGGCCGAGCTAACGGGTTCGCAAAACGAATCTTCGTTGTTTGTGGCTATTGATAAGCTGGATAAGATTGGCGAAGACAAAGTGAAGGAAGAATTGCGATCGCGCGGATTTGAAGACAAAGGCATTGATGCTGTTTTCTCCATTCTGAATTTCAAAGGAACCACTGAAGAGAAAATCAATTTTTTAACCACGCAATTTGCCAATTCTGAAAAAGGCAAAAAAGGCTTAACCGATTTGCAGCACGTATTGCGGATTTTACAAAACTACTCGTCAACAGAGTCAACAAGTGCCAATGCACATGTGGAATTTGATATTTCTCTAGCACGCGGATTGAGTTACTACACCGGCTGTATTTTCGAGGTGAAGATCAACAACGTAGCCATTGGTAGCGTGAGCGGCGGCGGTCGCTACGATAACTTAACTGGCGTATTTGGGTTGCCTGACGTATCTGGTGTGGGGATTTCATTTGGTGTAGATCGCCTGTATGATGCGATGGAAGAACTGAAAGCCTTTCCGGAAGAAGCACGCATTTCTTCTAAGGTAATGATCGCCCATTTTGATGAAGCTACCTTTCATTATTCGTTAGGTGTTGCCCGTCAGTTAAGAAGCCACGGAATCGCTACGGAAGTTTATCCCGATCAAGCCAAGCTGAAGAAGCAGCTCGACTATGCCAATAAAAAAATGATTCCGTTTGTGCTGGTGATTGGTTCCGATGAACAAAAATCGGGCATGCTTACACTGAAGGACATGCAAAAAGGAGAACAGCAGCAACTTTCAATCGAAGCGATTGCCATTGCATTGAAGAATAACTGATTCCATTTGTATGTCAACTCCGTTATAACTTGTAATTTAGAACCCTGTGGAGCCAACTCATTTTATCTCAACCAAGACACTTACGCTCAATGACCTGGATCACATTCTGCATGGTCATTCGAAAATTGCATTGTCAGAGGAGGCCACACAAAAGATAACCCGCTGTCGCGAATATCTTGATCAGAAGCTTACGTCTGCAACGGCACCGATTTATGGAATCAATACCGGATTTGGGTCACTGTACAATAAAAATATACCCGCCGACCAACTTGAGCAGTTGCAGGAAAACCTGGTGATGTCACACGCATGTGGCACCGGGCCAGAGGTGCCGCGTGAGGTGGTGTTGTTGATGTTGTTTTTAAAAATACAGTCGTTGTCGTACGGTAACTCGGGTGTGCAGCTATCAACCACCCAGCGATTGGTGGATATGTTTAACCAGCGTGTGCTGCCCAAAATTTTTGAGATGGGCTCACTGGGTGCCTCTGGTGATCTCGCTCCACTGGCGCATCTTTCGTTGCCATTAATCGGGCGAGGAGAGGTGCACTACCTTGGTAAAACGTATGCGAGCAGTGAAGTATTGAAACTGTTGGGTTGGAACTCGCTTCACTTCAAAGCGAAAGAAGGACTGGCGTTGTTGAACGGCACTCAATTTATGAGTGCGTATGGAACTTGGTGTTTGTTACATGCACACCGGATTTTAAAACTCACTAACCTGATCAGTGCCTTATCCATCGATGCATTTGATGGGCGAATCGAGCCATTCGATTCATTGGTACATGCCATTCGACCTCAAAAAGGCCAAGTGCGTGTGGCACAAGAAATAAAAAAATTATTGGAAGGAAGTCAGATCATTTCACAACCCAAAAAACATGTTCAAGATCCATATTCCTTCCGCTGTATTCCGCAAGTACATGGAGCAAGTTGGGACGCTATTCAGTATGTGACCGATGTTTTTTTGACAGAGATTAATTCCGTTTCGGATAACCCCAATATTTTTCCGGATGATGACCAGATTATTTCGGCAGGCAATTTTCATGGTCAACCTTTGGCTCTGGCCTTGGATTTTTTAGCCATTGCTTTGGCAGAGCTAGGAAGCATTTCCGAGCGAAGAACGTTTCAATTGATTTCAGGAGCGCGAGATTTGCCCCATTACCTTGTTGCGAATCCGGGTATCAACTCGGGCTTGATGATTCCCCAATATACTGCTGCATCGTTGGTTAGTCAGAATAAACAACTCTGCACGCCTGCTTCCATTGATTCCATCGTTTCTTCCAATGGACAGGAAGATCATGTAAGCATGGGCGCCAATGCTGCCACGAAAGCATACCGGATATTGAATAATTTGTATTCGATTTTGGCCATCGAAATGATAACCGCTGCACAAGCATTGCATTTTCGACGACCGCTTCGATCATCGCCTGCGGTAGAACAATTTTTGGATACTTTACGGCTGGTTGTGCCGTTTATAGAGCGCGATCGTGTTTTGCACGACGATATGGTGAAGGCAGAAAAGTTTTTGAAGGAAATAAAGCTCAACGATTGAAAAAGGTAGCATTCATATTGGTCTTACTAGGGGCAGCGTCTGCTTGTTTTGCGCAAGCGCCTTACTTAAGTAAAGGTGGACGATTTGAGGTAGATAATATTAAAGGATGCGCTCCATTCACAATCACGCTCACCAATACCAACAGAACCAGTTGGATATGTGATCAATCGGTCAATAAACCTTGCTTCATGGACTTTCAGGGTAACGGTGCGTTTCAATTGAACAAAAATGTTTACACGTATACACAACCCGGCAATTACAACCTGATCATCAACTATACAAATCTGGGGCCCGACACGATCCGGGTGACTGTTGAGGATAACATTCAACCCAATTTTGAGATTTATTCATGTTCTGGCACGAAGGCCTCCATCAAAATCACTGACCAAACCTACGATCAATATTTTGTAGACTTTGGTGATGGCTCTTCCTTGCTAACAGTTAATAAAAGCATCAGTCAGGTGGCACAACACAACTATGGCTCGACCACTCCGGTTACGATCAAAATCAATGGCAAGAAGAATAATGCGGCCAATAACTGTAGCCCGAAAGCTCAGTCGTTTACGCCGGTAACTTCGTTGACTCCTCCATCGATTAATCAGTTAGTCGCGGTTGATGCTGTCACTCTAAAATTGGATTTTACGCCACCGGTCAACACCCAATATAAATTGGAAATGGCCACCAATAATCTCGGGTTCCTTCAGTTGCAATCATTGTATGGAGTAGGAACAGTAACCGTCAACAACCTAAACCTGAACAATAACTATTACCGTTTGCGCCTGAGTGCGTATGATCCGTGTGTCTTTCGAGACACTTATTCCCCCATCATAGCCAGTCATAAATTTGCTGCAACCGCCACGAATAATCAAATTTCACTTGATTGGCAAACGAACGCCACGGCAAGCGACCGAATTGATATCAATCGAAATGAATCTCCGTACTTTCTCAATCTGAGCGGTAGTTTGACTACGAAAGTCGATCCGGATGTTACTTGCCGAGAGGAGTATTCGTATCAACTTATTACTAAATATGGATGGGGAGGTAGTAGTTTTTCCCTGAAAAAAGCAGTTACTGCATTTTCAACGGACATCCCTACGCCCATTACCAATGCCTCTTCGGTGGTGGGAAATGGGGGTGTGAAAATCGATTGGCTTCAACCTTCTTCATTTACGGCCACCACTTACTCCATTCTGCGAGGAGCAGGTTTTAATTTTTATGACAACTCCACCACTCCTTCCTACACCGACCGCACTTTTGCTGTTGGCCTGAATCAATGCTATCAGATTAATTATGTGGATAAATGCGATAACCGTAGCCCCAACAGCAACGCAATTTGCCCGATTCAACTCACCGGCGAATTAAGCAACGAAAATAAGGTCACCCTGAATTGGAATCCGTACACCGGATGGAACTTAGGCGTGCGCGCTTATCAAATTATAAAGTACGATCAGAACGGAAACCAAATTGCCACTATTGACCGGGGATTAAATCTTTCGTATACAGAAACCGACACGGATTTGCTGCATCAGGTTGTTTCCTATAAAATTATTGCAAAACCAATTGAGGCCGGTATACAAGAATCAGAGTCCAATCAAATTCAGTTGAACAAATCGGTGAATTTGTTCTTTCCGACCGCCTTCACACCCGACCGCAAGGGCCCAATAGACAACGAGACATTTAAGGTGCAAGGGCAATTTATCAAGCGACTGGAACTATCGGTTTTTGATCGGTGGGGCGCAGTAGTTTTTTATACTGATAAAGATGAGGCATGGGATGGCACCCAAAATGGTCAGCCAATGCCCATCACTACCTATGTGTGGGTGGCCAACATCACCGATTTATCTGGCAAAACCTACCAGCGAAGCGGTACGGTTGTGCTGATGCGCAAGTAATATTTACTGACCCACTGCTTTTCCTATTCAAGGCCTCATTCTAAAGTGTAACTTTGTCCTTCTAAAAATCGCTCGATTATGTTTGATATGATGAAAATGATGGGCAAGATGAAAGAGGTGCAAAGCCGATTGAAGGAAGCCCAGGATAATTTAATTAAAATCACTGCCACCGGAGAGTCGGGTGGGGGGATGGTGAAGGCCACCGTGAACGGTAAGAAACAATTGATGCAAGTAGAAATTGATCCCGCTTTACTCATAGCAGAAGATCAGGTGGTGGTACAAGATTTAATTGTTGCAGCCGTCAACATTGCTACCGAAAAAGCAGAAGTGTTGGCCAAAGAACAACTCCAGAAAAGTACCGAGGGATTACTTCCACAAATTCCGGGTTTGGATTTAAGTAATTTGATGGGATGACCGAGGTAGCGGTAGTCATACTCAACTACAACGGGAAGAAATTCCTCGAGCAGTTTTTGCCTTCGGTGATTGAGCATAGCAGGAGTGCAGAAATTATTGTTGCCGACAACGGGTCAACCGACGACACTCTTTCATTTCTGAGAGACACCTTTCCATCGGTGCGGGTGATTTCCATCGCTCAAAATCTGGGTTTTTGCGGAGGCTATAATTTTGCATTGAAGCAAGTAGAAGCAACCTATTATGTTTTGCTCAATTCAGACGTTGAGGTTACTGCCGGTTGGATAGCCCCCATTATTCAGCTATTCGAAAGTAACCCCTCCATTGGTGCCATTCAACCCAAAATACTTTCACAACTCAAACCCGATGAGTTTGAATATGCAGGTGCCGGAGGAGGAATGATTGATGCACTTGGCTATCCATTTTGCCGCGGCCGCATTTTCAATTACATGGAAAAAGAGCAGGGTCAATACAATGACGTTGTTCCTGTTTTTTGGGCAACCGGTGCATGTCATTTTGTTCGCGCATCGCTCTATCATCAACTGGGTGGCTTGGATGAGGATTACTTTGCGCATATGGAGGAAATTGATTTTTGCTGGCGCTTGCAACGCTCCGGCTACGAAGTATACTACCATGGAGGCAGTACTGTCTATCATGTAGGCGGTGGTACGCTTTCTTCGAGCAGCCCCCGAAAAACATACTATAACTTTCGCAATGGTTTAAGTTTGGTATTCAAGCACCTTCCGCTGTCGCAGTTGATCTGGAAGTTTCCACTGCGGTTGTTTTTGGATTGGGTGGCGGCAGCCAAGTTTTTGTTGCAGCCCTCCGTGCCCGATATGTTGGCGGTGTGGAAAGCCCATTTCCATTTCTTTTCCGGTTTGCGAAATGAGATTCGGAAGCGAAATAAACTGGCGCGTGAACTGAATGGATTCTCTGTTCACTCATTCTACTCCCGTTTTTTGGTCGTAGACTATTTTTTGTTTGGTATAAAAACCTTCGGGAAGCTGAATATTAAAAATCCCAAATCGTAGTGCGTTTCCGCAGATGCGCGCGCAGGTTCATGATAAATGCCAGCGATAAATAAACGATGACTGGTGAGCCCAGCGTAAGAAAGGAGGCGTAAATAAAGAACAAACGAATGCTGGAGGTGGCGATGCCCATTTTGTCACCCAGCGCAGTACATACCCCGAAGGCATGTTTTTCAAAGAAATGTTTGAGTCGATCGATGAAGACAGTCATAGTTTCAATCTGTAATTTCTTTTTACCCCCTTTAATTGTCTATTTATCGAGAAATCAATTCGAATCGCAAATATAAGTCTATTTGAACACTGCAAAGAAGGCTCAATTTCTTATTTTTTTGAGTATTATTGCAAAAAAATTGGTTCAGGCTTACATTTGCCTTTCCTAAAGATACCCATAATACCAAATCCATGAGAAAATTAGTTTACTCGTTGCTCATTATCGGAACATTGACGTTCACCAGCTGTACGCTTCCGCAAATGATTAAGATGGCGAAAGAGCAGAAGCTCGAAATTAAGCCAAATCCATTGGAAGTGCATAAAGACACGGTCAACTTTGACTTGTCTGGCAATCTTCCAGTAAAGATGTTGAAGAAAGGCACCGTTTACACACTGAATACTTTTTATAAGTACGGTGAAAGCGAGTTGGCGCTACCCGGCTTGCCTTTAAAAGCAGAGGACTATCCAAATAGCGCAAAAGAGGAGACCAAGGTTTCTAAAGCCTTCATGTTCCCTTACAAAGACGCCTACAAAACAGGTACAATCGAAATTCAGGGAGTGGCTTCAAAAGGTACCAAATCCAAGACTACTCCTCGAATGCCTTATGCAACAGGTATCATCACCACTTCTAAGCTGGTGCAGAATTCATACTACGCAGCGTTTGCAGCTCACTCTTACAACAACCAAGAGGAATTGATTCCAGTGGTAATCCCTAACTTTATCTTCGAAAGAGGCAAATCAGTACTTCGTGCTTCTGAGATTAAAGCAGAACAAGGAAAGCAATTGGATGCATTCATTGCCTCTAAGAACGTAACCCGCACTGTAACCATCACAGGTACTCACTCACCGGAAGGTTTAGAGCGTATCAACACCAAATTGTCTGAAGAACGTGCTGCGGCAATCGAGAAATTCTACCGTGAGCAAATGAAGAAGTACGACTACCAAGGGGTAGCAGCAGAAGTGAAATTTATTTTGAAGCCTATCACAGACGACTGGTCTGAATTTAAGACTGCATTGGCGGCTTATACCGGAATTTCGGCTGATGAAAAAGCAGCATACCTAAACGTGATTAACAACGGTGGTGCTTTTGAGGATCAAGAAAAACAATTGAAAAAATTAGCTACTTACAACAAAGTATTCAAAGACATCTACCCAGGTTTGCGTGCTGCTAAGACTGAAATCTTAACTATCAAACCAAAGAAAACAGATGCTGAGATTTCAATTTTAGCTAAGCAAATCACTACCGGTGCTGTGAAGAGCGATACGTTATCGTTTGACGAAATCATGTATGCAGCTACGCTGACACCATCATTGGAAGAGAAAACTGCGATCTACGAAGCAGCTACGAAAAAAGGTACTAATTGGACAGCACACAATAACTTAGGTGCTTCTTACTTGCAATCCGTAATCGAAAATCCTGCAAAGACAGATTTGATTGACAAAGCTGCAGCTCAATTGGAAATAGCTGCGAAGTTAAATCCCTCCTCTGAAGTGCATGCTAACTTGGCTTCTATTGCTTTAATGAAAGGCAACCCTTACAAGTCATACAGCCACGCGAAAAAAGCGTTGAGTGGTGCAAATAATGATGTAACCAGAGGTGTAAATGGCGTAAAAGGAGCTTGTGAGATTTACATGGCTAACTACGGTGCAGCTGTTTCTTCTACATCTTCATCTGCCGATACACACGTGAATTTGTTCAACAAAGGCTTAGCTCAATTATTGAACAAAGATTTCAGCAATGCATCTTCTTCATTTGCTGAGGCTACTCGTAAAAACAGCGGCTATGCCATCGCTTACTATGGTGCTGCTGTTGCGGCTGCCCGTTCTGGCAATGGAGATGCAGTTGTAAATAACTTGATCAATGCTGTAAAGAACGATTCAAATTTGAAAGAGAAAGCTCTTACTGATCTTGAGTTCGCTAAATTCAATACAACCGAAGCATTCCGCAATGCTTTAAAATAATTCGATCTTTAATTGACAAAAAGCCCCCGCCAGTTCTCTGACGGGGGCTTTTTTTATGGTCTTCTTCCATAAAAAACCAATGTCGCTCAGTTACGCCCTCTTTTATACCTCACCTCGTTCCTCTCCGCAAAAGAGGAGGTAACTAAAACGACATTGCATAAAAAACACACTAAATAGCTTTTATACTCGCCTTACTGCCATTAATTTTACAATCTTGCACACTGTAAGTTATAATTCAATATTATGAGAGAGATCCAGTTTAGAGAAGCACTTCGGGAGGCCATGAGTGAGGAAATGAGAAGAGACCCTTCTGTATTTTTAATGGGCGAGGAAGTTGCCGAATACAATGGCGCTTATAAAGTAAGCCAGGGCATGCTGGATGAATTTGGAGCCAAGAGAGTGATTGACACCCCCATTGCTGAGTTAGGCTTTGGTGGGATAGGTGTAGGGGCTGCTATGAATGGCATCCGCCCGATTGTGGAGTTCATGACCTTTAACTTCTCGCTGGTAGCCATTGATCAGATCATCAATTCGGCCGCTAAGATGCTATCCATGTCCGGTGGACAATTTAATATACCCATTGTGTTCAGAGGCCCAACCGGAAATGCCGGGATGCTTAGCTCTCAACACTCACAAAACTTCGAAAACTGGTTCGCGAACACTCCTGGTTTGAAGGTGGTGGTTCCATACACCCCCTACGACGCCAAGGGCTTGTTAAAAACTGCCATCCGCGATAATGACCCAGTAATCTTCATGGAGTCTGAGTTGATGTATGGCGATAAAGGAGAAGTACCCACCGAAGAGTATCTGATCCCGATTGGGGTTGCTGATATTAAGAGATCCGGAACCGATGTGACCATCGTTTCATTTGGAAAGATTTTGAAAGTAGTTTTGGCCGCTGCGGCGGAATTGGAGAAGGAAGGAATTTCGGTAGAGGTAGTTGATTTGCGTTCGGTTCGACCAATCGACTATGCAACTGTGGTGGAGTCAGTAAAGAAAACCAACCGTTTAGTGATTGTGGAAGAAGCGTGGCCGCTAGCTGCAATTTCTTCTGAGATTACCTACCACGTTCAAAAGCATGCTTTCGATTATTTAGATGCACCTATCCATCGCATCAATAGCTTAGATGTGCCGCTTCCGTATGCGCCTACATTGATCGATGCGATTCTACCCAGCGTAGCCCGCACGGTAAAGGCTGTTAAAGCCGTAATGTACCGCGATTAAGAGAATTTATAAAGTACCTCGCTTGCCGAGTTCAATGGCTTCCATATTTGAAATGGAAGCCTTTTTTATTTCAAATCGTAGAATTGTTTTGATGGCATGGAAGCCATGATTGCCTGCTGCACCCGGATTGATGTAAAGCATGTTGTCGTAAGCCGGGTCGCGCTTAATACGAAGGATATGTGAATGCCCGCAGATAAACACGCTCGGGATTTTTTCTTTCAATATCTTTTTGATTCTCGGATTGTAATTCGGAGGTGCCCCACCAATGTGTGTCATCCAGATTTGTAATCCTTCGCACATGAACCAATCATCTTCCGGCAGTTGATGTTGTAAGTCCAGCGAGTCGATGTTGCCAAACACAGCGCGCACCGGTTTTTGTTTTTTCAATTCAGCTAATACAAAAGGATCGCCAATATCACCGGCATGCCAGATTTCATCGCATTCTTTAAAATACGATTCTACTTTCGGGTCGAGGAAACTGTGGGTGTCGGAGATCAGGCCTATTTTCATTTTATGACAAGTACAATGCTGCGTTAAAATTAACCCAAAATTGTCATTAGGATTGACAATTTTGCCCTCCGGGCCGATGAATCCTGATAATTGAGTCAGGATTATCGGGGTTAACCCTGACATTGAAAATGAACGAAGATCTTACTTTTAAAGAAACAATGTGAGCTAGTTCATTTTCAATCGTCAGCACGAAGTGCAAAAAAGTCTAATGACTTTTTTGGGATTAAGTTAAGTTGCCTGTGATTGAAAGAAAGGCAAAAAAATGGAGCAAAGGTTCGCCCCTTTTCTATTTACGTTAGTCGAAATTAATTTTTGTTCTTCAGGTCAAGGGCAAAATCCTTGGCTGCTTTAACTTTACGACATTGAAGAATAAGTTAGGGGCACAACGTTAGTTACTTCTTCCATTTATTCTTCCAGCGTGCCGCTTCGTCTTCCACTTTCTTTGTTGCGCTCTTCAGAAAGGTAGCCAATTTAGAGTTCGTGGTTCCTTTGGAAGTGAAATGATAATATCCACATTCATCACATTGGTAAACGGCTATGGGCCCGGCACTTTTCCCATAATCAAACCGAACGTGTGCCTCCAATAATGCGTCTTCGGCAATGGCCTCGGTGGGATACATTTTTTTGTGGGTAGGGCAGGGTTTCACAATGGTATTGTCTATTGAAGGGAGGCTGCTAACTTGCGTTAAAATTTTATACTAATGAAGATAGCAGAGATACACACAAAAAAGGGCGTAATGAAGATTAATTTTTTCGAGAAAGATGCCCCAAACACTGTCAAGAACTTTATTTCACTTGCCGAGAAGGGTTTTTACGATGGTCTGATATTTCATCGTGTGATTCCCAACTTCATGATTCAGGGCGGATGCCCTAATGGTATTGGAAACGGCGGCCCCGGATATCACATTGATTGTGAGTTGACGGGTGAAAATCAATACCATGATCGTGGTGTTTTGTCGATGGCACATGCCGGACGCAACACGGGTGGTTCTCAGTTTTTCATTTGCCACACCCGCCAAACGACCAAGCACTTGGATCGTAATCATACTGTGTTTGGTAAAGTAGTAGAAGGCTTGGATGTGATCGATGCCATTCGCCAAGGCGATGTTATGGAGAAAGTAGTAATTACCGAAGAGGCTTAGGCCAATTCTGCCACACATTCAATTTCAACCAACGCCTCCCGTGGAAGTCTGCTGACTTCCACGGTGGTGCGTGCCGGTTTGTGCTCACCAAAAAAAGCTTCATACGAATTATTCATCCGCTCGAAGTCTGCAAAGTTTTTTAGGAACACTGTAGTTTTTAGTACGTTAACCCTGCTACATCCCACTGTATGAAGTACGATTTCCAAATTTGTCAGTACGAGTGTAGTTTGCTCGGAGGCGGTGGCTCCTTCGATCTGCATGGTGGCTGGATTCAATGGAGTTTGTCCCGAACAAAATACAAGGTTGCCAGATACAATGGCATGTGAATAAGGTCCGATCGCTTTCGGCGCATTTTCAGTGAATACTTTTTGCATTGTTTTTTATTTAGCTGTACATTTTTTCAATATCGTTTTTGTAGTTCTCCAGAATGATGGAGCGAATGGGTTTTAACGTAGGCGTCGCTTCACCACTTTCTACTGTCCAGTCTTGATGACATAGAACAAAATTTTTGATGCGCTCTACGTTCGGCAATTCTTCGTTGAGATGATCGAGCTCTTGTTGAAACTTAGCTCGCACTTTGATATTGTGAATCATAAACTGCGGAGCCGTCCAGTGAATATCGTTTTGCGCACACCAAGAGTGAAGAATTTCAAAGTGCGGTACAATTAAGGCCGTAACGTACGGACGCTGAAACCCGATGATCATGGCTCGCTCTATGAAGCGACTTCGCTTGAGATGATTTTCGAGAGGCTGTGGTGCAATGTATTTTCCGGAGGAAGTTTTGAAGATGTCTTTTTTGCGATCGGTGATTTTTAAAAAGCGCTGATGCACCCACTTGCCGATGTCACCTGTTTTCATCCAACCATCTTGCAACACTTCGGCAGTCAATTCCGGTTTTTTGAAGTAGCCTTTCATGACGTTGGGGCCTTTTACCAAAATTTCGCCTTCATGATTTTCGTTGGGTTCGTGGATTTTTACTTCGATGCCCGGAACGACCAAACCCACCGTACCAAATTTATTTAGACCCGGTTCAAACCGATTCATCGATATGATGGGAGCTGTTTCAGTCATGCCATAGCCTTCTACGATTTGAATTCCTGCTGCTGAAAACAATCTTCCGATTTCGGGGCGAAGTGCAGCTGCGCCTACGGCCATGTATTTGATTCGACCACCGAGCCTATGTCGCCACAGGCGTAGGACAAGCAGCCTGGCTATTTGAAGTTCGAGTTGAAACAACGGCTTTAGCCGTTTTTCGGGACCGTAGCGTTTGCCCACTTGCATCGCCCATGTAATGAGCTTTTTCTTCACCCAATTTTTTCCTTCGGCTTGTTCTTCCATGAAGTCGTACATTTTTTCTAACACGCGCGGAACGCACGTGCAGAAGAGCGGTCGCACGGTTTTGAAATCGTGGGTGAAGGTTTCTTTGTTTTGACTAAAGTAGAGCGAGCAACCAAATGCCAGGTATGCGTAGCAAGCGGCACGCTCGAAGATATGACTGAATGGAAGAAAACTCAGTACACGATCGCCCGCTTCGAGCGGGAGGATGGTGAGAATGGCTTTGATATTGTGTACAATGTTGCCATGGGTAAGCATAACACCTTTGGGCAAGCCGGTGCTACCGGATGTATATAAAATGGTCGCTACATCATTTTCAGAAATCGCATTTCTCCGGTCGGTGAGTTGAGTAAGTAGGTCGTGCGAACTTTTGGCTTGTAGGAGGGGGCTGAAGAAATTATTTTTTTCGGATTGAAGATGGTAAAGCGTGATCGACAAACTGGATTTTTCTTTGAAGGAAAAGTATTTGAAGTACAGACCTTCATCGTGCGTAATGCAAATGCGTGCTTGGGTTTCGGAGGCGATTAGATGAAACTCTTCTTCTTTGACGGTGGGATGCACCGGCACGACAATGATGCCGACTTGCTGACACGCGAAATCAAGTAACATCCATTCTACGCTGCCGGCCACTGGAATAAAGAGAATGGTATCGCCCGGTTTGAATTGATTGGCGATGAACCAACACGAGAGTGCATTTATTTTGTTTTGAAATTCTTCAATCGACAGCGAGCGCCATTGGCTGCGTTGAAAATAGTTGAGCGCAGATCGGTTGGGATACTTTTCTTTTTGATAGCCGATCAGGTCGAATACGCGGGTGAAGTCAACTTTTTTGGTAACGATGGCCATGCTATTCTGTTTTTTCTGATTTGGGATGGATGTATAAAACCGAATAGAGTATTTCGAAGAATTCCTGATAGTCGGGGAGGTTGTTGTGACGCGCACCTTCTACGGCATGCAAAATAATTTTTTCAGGATAGAGAGCTTTCAATTTCTCACTTTGCTCAAATGAAACAAGTTTGTCTTTGGTGCCGTGAATGATGTGAATAGGGCAGGTTGTGGTTTTTAAATATTGATCGGTGCGGATATCGTATTTCAACATCCAGCGAAGGGGCGTGAAGAAGATGTAGCGGTTGATGTTGTAGAAGAAACTGAAGTAGGGTGAATCGAGGATGAGCATGCGTGGCTTGTTCCACGATGAGATGCGAGCCGCGATGCCGCTGCCCCAGGAGCGACCATACAATACAATTTTGTTTTCGGGGTAGGATTGTGACAGCCATTTGTAAATGTGTTGGGCATCGTTGAATACTTTCTCTTGGCTGCGCTTGCCACGACTCTTGCCAAAGCCGCGGTAGTCCATCATAAAAAAATCGTAGCCGTTGCTGAGAAAGTCTTTGGCGAATTTCCCCCAGCCTTTGATGCTTTTAGAATTTCCTTTGAGGTAATAGACAACCCCACGAGAGTTGGGAACTTTAAAATAGATGGCATTGATGCGACCGCCATCTTCCATGTCGAAATCAAGTTCTTCGAACGGGAAGGGGTATTTGTATTCGAAGGCGCGTGTGAGTTTTTCGGGGCGGAAGAAAAACAGATGTTGGAAGAAATAAAAGAATAGACAGAAGCCTACGTAAATACTTGCGATAATGACTATCCACACCATTGGAGTGAAGATAGTGGTTTTATTTGAGATTGGCTACACGATTGGATGAAGAGGTAAGTTCAATGATTCGGTGAATGTGGTGCTGGCGTGGGCAAGTGATTGCAGCGAAAAGCCCGCACCCCGCTTAAGTAGAAGCAACATGCGGGGGAGGACTTGTAGCGGAAAGCACGGTCCCGCTTCTAGCGGGATGCCCCAAAAATTATTGAAGTGCTTCGGCTAGGTGTTTATGATAGGCTGCGAACTCACGCAGGTTGCGATGGCTTCCACCTTCGATCAGAAAAAACTGATCGTTGGGTGCGAGTAAAGGTTTGAGTTTTTCGGCGGAACGCAATGGCACGACCCAATCGTTGGTGCCATGAAAAATAATTTTACGACACGCGACCTGCGGCAGATGGAGTTTGTTGGGAAACTGATAGCGCAGTGGAATCCACTCGAGCATGGCTTGCATGGGTGTATTGACTACACCTGCTAATTCATCGAAGGGCGTTTCGAGAATAAGCAAATGCGGCGTGTGTTGTGTGGCGAGTTGAGAAGCAACGGCTGCACCCAGTGAGCGCCCGTAGAAAATAATTTTAGTAAACTTCAGATTTTTACTTGCCCAATTAAAAACGGTGTTGGCATCCTGATAAAATTCTTTTTCTCCGGGCGTGCCCGTACTTTTTCCGTAGCCGCGATAGTCGATCATAAGCACGGTGTATCCGAGTTTTGTAAAGTCAACGGCATATTGCCCCCAGCGCTGCAAGTTGCCGGCATTGCCGTGAAAGTAAAGGATCAATCCTTTGGATGAATTGGCTGGTGAAAAAAGTAGTGCATTGAGTTGTTCACCATCGGTGGTGGGGATGGTGAACTCGTCAAATGACTGATCGAATTTAAAAGCGTAGTCGGCTTTGAGTGATGTGGGTTGAAAGATGAGTTTTTCTTGAAACATATACAATGCTACCAGCAGTGTGCACGCAAAGATGAAAACAATCCACGCTATTTTTTTAAGTCGGCTGGAAAGTTTTGTCTTTGTGTTTTGCATGAGTGATGGTGAGTTGTGCACTCACTTTTTATTTTTTGTATTTGAAACTTTTATCGGGATAGGGTGGAGCTTTGGGAACCGTGACGGGTTCTTTGGCGAGCTTATCTTGCAGATACTGAATAGCTGCATCCAGTTGTGTGTCTTTGCCCATGTAAGTAGTGTAGGGTTCATTGTCTACAACCATGTCAGGCTCTACGCCATGTCCTTCAATCAACCATTTGCCATCAGCATAGACACCATACTCGGCTGCAGTAGCGATACCACCATCAACCAGGTGGTTGTTACTCGATAACCAAATTTCGCCACCCCATGTGCGTGTGCCGATGATTTTGCCCAGCTTGAGTTGACGGATGCCTTCGGTGACGGCTTCACCATCAGATCCGGTCCACTCATCGCAGAGCACTACGATATGACCGCGGAAAGCATATTGCATATTCCAATACGGTTTGCCGATGCGCGGTTGCCAGTAGAACCATGCTTTGCGCATAAGTTTTTCCAACACCCAACTGTCGATGTTACCACCTCCGTTGTGGCGCACATCGAGAATCAATCCACCACGATTAAATACGGGATAGAATTGTTTCACGAAATCGTCCATGTCTTCGGTTGACATGGCGGCCAGATGGATGTAACCCACTTCGGCATTGGTTTTCTTTTCTACTTCTTGTCTGCGTGAGTAACGCCACTCGTTGTAGCGCAGGTATCTTTCTTCGCCTTCGGTGATGGGCTTCACCAGTTGTGTGCTGACTAAACCGTTTTGATTTTGTATTTCCAACTTTACCCACGTGCCAACTTTGCCGCTGAGGCGTTGTGAAAGACTTGCATAGTCATCCACCGGTTGATCGTTGATTTTAAGAAGAATATCACCGACCTTAATTTTTGAGTGCGGTGCATTTAGTGGCGAAAGATTTTCAGGATAGTCGGGGTCGCCTTGATAGATGTGTGCTATTTTAAATCCTTTGCCTGCCGGATTTTTTTCGAGGCGTGCACCGAGTGTGCCAATGGGTACGCTTGTAGGCGATGTGCGCTTATCGCCCCCGTACACAAAGATGTGCAACGCGGAAAGCTCTGACACCATTTGTGCGAGCAGATGATCTAACTCATGGCGGTCGGTGACACGGGGAAGGAGAGTTTCGTATTGTTTTTTTACCCCTACCCAATCGACGCCGTGAAGGTTGCGATCATAAAAGTAGTCGCGCTCCATGCGCCAAGCATCGTTGAACATTTGTTTCCAATCATCGACAGGATCGAATTGAAATGTCCAAGCGGAGAGATCTAATTTAGTTTTTTCGAAGTCGGGTTTGTTGCCATCGGGCTCGCTGATGTAAAGCGATCCTTCTTTGTCGATGATGAGTTTGTTTTTGTTAGGCGACAAATCAAAGCCTGTAATGGATTCGGCAACCAGCGTAGGTTCTATTTTTTTGCTGAACTCGATTTTGAGTGCGTAGAGTTTTTGCTGATCGTATTGATTGGATTCTATTTCTGTCCAATACAAATATTCATTGGACGTACGAAGACGAAGGACATTTTTTCCGGGCAATGGAATTTCGTACAAGCGTTTCATAGCCTGATTCCAATCGATGCTCGCAGGTGTAGCAATCGGTGTTTTGGATAGTTTACCGGCAACTGCTTTTTCTTTGGAGGGTGCTACGCCGACTTCATTGGTTTTGATTTCTTCCTTCCAACCATCGGGTTGAGTGAAGGGAAATGTAACAGATTCTTTCAGCGCCAGTGCATAGATTTTGGTGGTGTTGTCGTAATGCGGTTCGGGCTGGCGTGGCCCCCATGGAGAGCCTACGGTGGTTTTCAAATTACGCTCCGACAAAAAGTAGAGCCATTCATTGTCTTTGGAAAATTGTGGATTGAAGCTGTTAACCCGATCACTAGTGATAGTGTTAATTACATTCGTATTGACATCCACTACTTTGATCAATACATTTCCATTCGGCAAATCGGATTCGTAAGCGAGGTATTGCGAGTTTTTATCCCACGCCGATGGATTGGGTGCATTGTGTTCGTTTTGTTCGATGAGTTTGCTGGTTCCATCAATTGTGTTTAACAATGTCAAGCGAAAATCTTTGTCGTTGTACGCGATGTATTTACCGGAAGGAGCAACGAGAAAACCGATGATAAGAACTTTCGCATTTTTTGTGAGTTGCGTAGGCGCACCACTTCCATCCGCAGGCGCTTTCCAAATTTCGAATTCCCCGCTTTCGTCTGACAGATAAGCAACAGTTTTATCATCGATAAATGCTACCGCTTTATATCGAATGCCACTCTTGCGGGAAATTTCTACCCAGCGACTTCCGTTAGCGGGTGTTACAAACAACCGTCCTCTGGAGATGAGTGCTACCAATTTTCCATTGGGTGATATTTCCCAATACGAAATTTGTTCGTGGCCATTTTGAATCCAGCGTGGTGCGCGTTGTTCAAAGTCGGAGGTGATGGAGATGTCCAGAGTTTTGTCTTCATTAGTATTGATATTGAATAGGCCGATGTCGGCACCTTTTTGATACACGATGTTGGAGCCGTGCAAGTCCAATGTGGTGATGTCCCATCCGCTGGAGAAGGTATGTTGTTTTGCATTTTTTCCATCGCGATCCATTGACCAGATATTCATGGTGCCATCGCGATCGCTGGCAAAATAAATTTTGCCTTTGAAATAAAAGGGTTCGCGGCTGGTGCCTTTGTAATCGCAGGTGAGGCAAACAGAGGCAGCATTGCCGGCAAACTTCCAGATGTTTTGTGCAGTGCCTCCGGTGTATCGTTTGGTATTGCTGCCTTGATGTGAAAAGCGTGTGAAGTAGAGCGTGCTCGATTCATCGTAAGTGCCATCTGCTGCCTGCGCTAATGGAATCATTTCACGCGACAGCGTTTCGGGATTTAGTTTCACCAGTTGATAATCTTCTAACGGACTTTCGTTGGGCGTTGAAAATAAAATTGTGCCATCGCTGAGCCAGGCAATGGCTTTGATGTTTCTTCCATTTTCATACGTGAGTCTTCGGGGAACTCCTCCATCGATTTTCATTTCATACAATTCCGGTGAGCCTTCCATTTCTCCGGTGAAGACGATGCGTTTGCCATCCGGACTAAACACCGGTTCGGTTTCTAAACCGTGGTGGGTGGTGAGGCGTTGCGCTTGTTGTGTGGTGAGATCGTATTTCCACAAATCACCTTCGGCTGTAAAGGCAATGGTTTGTGCGTGAATGGCGGGTGTGCGGTAGTAGCCTTTTTGTTGTGCAAATGAAATTTGTACGAGGCAAATGAAGAGGAGCGTTTTTTGTAGCATGCGATAATAATTGAAATGGGACGATTCAATAGCTGATTTTACAAAATTAATGATTGTCTGATTTGTAAATCTACCACTTAAAGTATTCTGTTCATCCTGATATAAAAAATAAGAATGCCTTCGATTCTTTTTGTATTTTACACTATTACCTAACCGATTATGACTAAATACCTACTGGCACTTCTTGTTTTGTGTGCGGCTGAATTACATGCACAAACCATCGACTCGAAATATTTTGATAAACTAAAATGGCGCAACATTGGCCCTGCACGCGGTGGTCGCTCGCTGGGTAGTTCGGGCAGCCCCGGTCGCCCCAACGAATATTATTTTGGGGCTACCGGTGGTGGTTTATGGAAAACGACTGATGGAGGACAAGAGTGGTTTCCGGTAACGGATGGCCAGATTTCTTCTTCGTCCATTGGAGCGGTGGCTGTTGCCGAAACCAATCCGGACATTGTTTACATTGGCGGCGGCGAAACACAACTTCGCGGCAGCATTACACAAGGCGATGGTGTTTATAAAACCGTAGATGGTGGAAAAACCTGGCGACATATTGGTTTGCGCGAAACACAAGCGATTGCTCGCATTCGGGTACACCCAACAGATCCCAACATTGTTTATGTAGCGGCTCTGGGTCACCCTTACGGGGATAATGAAGAGCGTGGTGTGTTTCGGTCGATGGATGGTGGCAACACTTGGAAGAAAGTGTTGTATGTCAGCCCGAAGGCAGGTGCGGCCGATTTAATCATCGATCGCACGAATCCGAAAATCATTTATGCTTCTACTTGGCAAGTGTACCGTAGAACATGGAAGATGTGGGGCGGTGGTCCGGATTGTAAACTTTGGAAATCGGAGAATGCCGGAGAAACTTGGACAGAGTTAACCAAAAATCCGGGTATGCCCGAAGGTCCTATTGGGAAAATTGGTATCACTGTTTCACCAGTTGACGGTAAACGGTTGTGGGCGATTGTAGAAGCAAATGAAGGCGGTGTATTTCGCAGTGATGATGCAGGCGCTACGTGGAAGCGAACCAACGATGAACGCAAACTACGCCAACGCGCATTTTACTACTCGCGCATTTATGCCGATCCGTTTGATCGTGAAACGGTGTATTGTCTCAATGTAAATTTTTATAAGTCCACCGATGGAGGTGTGAAGTTCGATCAGGAAATTAAAGGAAAGCATGGCGATCATCATGATTTGTGGATTGATCCAAACAATCCACTGCGTATGATTTTGTCGGATGACGGCGGTGGCTCTGTTTCGGTAAACGGCGGAAAGAGTTGGACTGACCAAGATTACATCACTACACAATTCTATCACGTTACTACTACTAATCACGTGCCCTATCATGTGGCCGGTGCACAACAAGATAATTCTACCATTGCAATTCCCAGCAGTGGTTGGGATCATATGAATGAATTAGGCGAGTGGGGCTATGATGTGGGCGGTGGCGAGAGTGGTTACATCACTTCGCACCCGGATAACCCCAATGTATACTATGCAGGCAGTCAGGGTGCATTGCTTACACGCAAAGATGTAACTACCGGACAAGTGCGCGACATTCAAGTGTATCCCCGATTTTTTTCCGGAGAGCCTGCTAACTCGTTGCCCGAGCGATGGCAGTGGACTTACCCGATTGTATTCTCACCAAAAGATTCAAAAATTTTATACACCTGTTCGCAGCACGTGTGGAAGACGACAGACGATGGGCAGAGTTGGGAAAAGATTTCACCTGATTTGACGTATGCAGATCCCGAGACGCTGGGCATATCGGGTGGTGAAGTAACACGCGATATGAATGGTCCTGAGATCTATGCAACAGTGTTTGCGTTGGCGCCATCGTTTCATGATGTCAATACCATTTGGGCCGGTAGCGATGACGGCAAGATTCACATCACTCGCGATGGCGGAAAAAATTGGACGAACATTACTCCGAAAGACTTACCGAAAAATTCCGTAGTGGCCATTATCGATGAGTCGCGACACAAATCCGGAACTGCGTATGTGGCGGCCTTCCGCTATCAGGTGGATGATCGTCAGCCATACGTTTTCAGAACAACGGACTTTGGAAAAACATGGACGAAGATTGTAAACGGAATTAAGGACGGCCACTTTTCACGCTCGGTTCGCGAAGATCACGTGCGGCCCGGACTTTTGTTTTTAGGCACTGAGCATGGAGCGTATGTTTCGTTTAATGCAGGAGATAATTGGCAACCATTGCAACTCAACTTGCCGGATACACCAATTCGAGATTTAGTGGTGAAAGATGATGATGTGGTGCTGGGCACACACGGACGAGGATTTTGGATATTGGATGATATTCGTCCGCTGCGACAACTCACTCCCGAGTTGATGAAGCAACCGGTGATTTTTTATCAGCCGGCAGATGCCATTCGCGGAATCAATCAAGCGGTGTTTCAATATTACCTCAACGCAAAAGTTGACTCCGTTGTGATTGAAGTATTGGATGCACAAGGTAAAAGCATTCGCAAATTTGTAGGCACCAAGCCGGAAGAGAAACCTACGGCTGGCGATTGGTGGGGTGGAGGTGAAAGCAAACCTACCACTGCCGTGGGATTAAATTCATTCAATTGGAATTTACGCTATCCTGGTGCGACTACATTTGATGGCATAATCATTTGGGGTGCGCGACCTCAAAACGGACCGAAGGCTCCCATCGGAAAATACCAGGTGCGATTTAGCTGTGGAAGTTATTCGCAAACCTATGCTTTCCAAATTAAGTTGAATCCCAATTTGAAAGGAGTGACCGATGCCGATCTGAAAGAGACATTTGATTTGGCTTCTAAAATCAGAGATCGTGAGAGTGAAGCCAACGAAGCCGTGATTCGCATTCGCGAAATCAGAAAACAAATTGAAGAGCGGGTGAAAGAAGTAAACGATATTGCGTTTTCGGCATCTGCGAAAGAACTATTGAGTAAAATTACTGCTATTGAAGAAGAACTTTATCAAACCAAAAATAGAAGCGAGCAAGACCCGTTGAATTTTCCTATCAAGTTGGGCAACCGACTTTCTGCTTTGCGCAGAAGTTTAGAAACAGGCGATGCCAAACCAACTGCCGGTGCTTACAAAGTATTTGGCGAGTTGAGCAAAGAATTGGATGGACATTTGGCGAAGCTCAACGAAAACTTAAAGAATGGTATCGATGCCATCAATCCGGTGTTGATGAATAAACAGATGAAGGCAATTATTGATAAGAAGAAGTAACGATGAGCGCATCCCCCGATCAACCTGAACTATCAGGAAGAGAAGAATCACACCCACCAAAAACGTCATCAATTGTAAATGTTTGGAAGAAATATCTTTTTGAGTTTCTGCTGATCTTTACTGCCGTATTTCTCGGTTTCTTGGCTGACAACATCCGGGAGAATTATGGTGAGCAGCAACAGGCGATTGGCTTGGCACGAAGTTTTTATGAAGAGTTAAAAAACGATTCGATAACCATAGCTACTAAAATTGAAGGTCGCTACCAAAAGGAAAAATCAATCCGGTACATGGTCGATTTTTTTCGGGACAGCAGTCTGGCTTCAACATCTAAGGATCTTTCATATCATTTTATCTGGGCAGTTACGGCAAGGAGTCCCATTACGTTTACTCCACGAACAGTTGCCTTAGAACAATTGAAAAGTTCTGGTGCGCTTCGGTATTTTAAGAATGATCGCTTGCGAAACATGGCGGGAGATTTATCAGTCGTTATTGATTTCATTGCTGTTCGGCAACAGTACGAGGCTTCCATATTTGAAAATTACATGGAGCCAATCATGACGAATCACATGGATTATGATTTTCAATATCAACTTTGGGGCAATACCGATAATATGTATGATCGACTTTCTCAGTACCAAAAAACCGTTGAATACATTCCTTTCAAATTATCGCAAACTGAAAAAATAAACCGGCAGGCGATGATGAATGCGTTAAGTTATTACCATACCAATGGTTTGTTTTCTACACGGATAATTGCCTTTCAGCAATATGTAACGGTAAACGCAGCTTTGTTGAAAGAGCTACGGGCTGGTTATGGGCTTAAATGAATCGAAAAATCATGAATACAATCACACGTCTCATTGAAGAAGTCCGATTGGCACGCAATGCCTATCTGATTCAAATCGAAAAAGTGTCAGATGAGCAAGCTCTGTTTAAGCCAACGCCCGAACAGTGGAATGTAACGGAGATTACCGAGCATCTGTATTGGGCGGAACACGGAGGTATCTTTGGAATGTGGAAAACACTTCATGCGATACGGGCCGGGCAGTATGAAAAGAAATTTGAATCCAAGTTCAAAAACCTTCCGATTCAGGACATCATCGATCAGACATGGCAGCCAAAAGAAATTGTTCCCGCAGTTGCTGCTCCACGAATGGGTGGTACTTTAGTTTTCTGGAGAAATGCGCTGGATAGCTTGCAAATCATTTTAGATGCTTTTGGTAAGGATATTCATGAGGACGAATTACGAGTACTGGCACATCCACATCCCATTTCAGGGCCACTCGATTTTCATCAGAGGTTGGAATTTCTTGCCTTTCACATCAAACGGCATCAACAACAAGTAGCTCATTTGTTGTCATAGAAAGTAAAAACCTTACTACGATCTAACATTTTATTTGTTTTCCATTTTTGCTATTGCCCTATTCAACATCGAATGGGTGACTGTCATTTACTCCTGCGGGTTTTCGGATAGAGGTGATGTGGTTATTGTTGCCGATTGGCATACCACGCATGCCGTATTTTGTAGCGTTCAAGGAATGTCAGTGGCAAATAAGTTCCCGAATCTACCAATTCGCACCATGCTTCTTTGGATAAAAATTCTTGCGCCCTCAACACTTCTTGTTCTGTTTTGAGTTCGCCCCATTGAAATGCGTGCATGGAAATCCAAATCATCAAAGCGCCGGGGTTGGGATGTGCTCGCTCTACCAACGGCTTTAACAAACGGGTGGCGTACGGTGAATTATGCGTTAGGTTAAAATACAAAACGTATTCAATAATTTCAGGTTCAGTCAATTTTGCGGCAGCTACATGGCGCTGCCACACATCTTTGGCCAGTTTTTGTGCTTCAGGAATGTAGTTAAATTTATTTTCGCGGAGCAGTTGTTGTGAACGAGATACTAAATAATAAAGATCGAGCTGACGCGCAATCAGCTGATGCTCTTTATGAAGTAGATACGTTTGCGATACTTTTTTTACCAGGTCCAGGGCATCTAGCCAAACAGAAAAGTTACTGTAAACATGTTTGTGTGCTTTGGGTTCAATCAGGTACATGGTTTTGGTTTTTTCACGCGGGCAACTCCATTCTTCGCGGGTAGGCGAAAGGCTATGGCTAAAAAATAATTGATTGGCCAGAAATGTATGATGATGTTCGAGGCAAGTTTGACGCAGCGATGTACTGATGCCGGGTGTTTTCAGCAGCTCCATAATTTCATCATGAAACGTTTCTTCTGAATCAGAACGATGTTGATAACGGAAAACAGCTCGCTGGTATCGGAGAAGGGCAAACTGATTTTCAGTAGGAAAACGAAGTGAATCAAATGGCGACTCATTACGCGCCACCAACAAACTGTAATACCTCTTTTGAAGGGCGGCTAGCTTTTGTATGGTTTGAACATTGGGTTTGGATTGTGCCAATAGCGCATCGAATTGTAAAATGACATCGTGAGGTGTTTCGGCTCTTTCGATCGGTCGAATCAATTCAAAATGGACCCAGGCAAAACGTTGGGCATTCAGCCATTCGCTTATCTGTATTTCGCTGAGATGGCCATTGATATAACTCCTGATTTCAGATTCAGAGCGATCGGCCAGGTAGGAAAGTGTGGAATGGGCTTGCAATTGTTTCCGCATATCATTCCAGTTTTCATCGGTGTTCAAGATCACTTCTGCGTTTCCGGATGTCATGCCTTCCATTTCAAGAAACGATTGAATGATAGCGGCTCGTTCTTTGAAGAGTTTTTCATTGGCCGCCAGGTTGCCTTCAATACTTGCAAAGGCGCGAATCATAATTTTGCTCACCTGCGTGCCTTCTTCAATCATTTTCAACAGCCCTACTTTGTCATCATCGTTTAATTGAGTAACCCCGCGCGGATAATACACTTGGTATTCACTTGAGTCTTGTTGACTGGTGTGTATCTGCTTGTTTGATGATGCTCCCTTGGGCAACAAGAAAGGAAGTTGCGGAAATGCCGGATTCAATTCTTTTGCAACAGTGGGATTGATCGAAATGATGTCGCATAGTTTTGCTTTGCGTACAACCAGCAGATGGGAGGTGCTGTGTGGCAGTTGAGCGGTTGGAATTTTAAAGGAAGAAAACCGAGGCCACTTTTTAATAAATGTTTTGATTCCAAAAAGTTTAAGCGGCTTGGGTCTTGTTTGTTCTTTCCAACTGTTGATAATGTCTTTTCTTTTTAACAGACTGCCGATTGTGCCGTTGGTGATGGCTCGTTGATGCGTGCGTGATGGCTCACGAAGGTAGGTTGGGTCGCTCGCAAATTGCTCTGCGCTGATGGTTTCGGATACAAGCCCGCTGCGCAGATGATACCACCGAAAGGCTCTGCGAATATCTTTCAAAGAAGTAGTAACCCAACCGGTATAGCTGTTCGGATCGCGGGACCATTGCTGTGCTAATAGCAAATTTCGATTCTGTCGTTTGGAGCGTTTAAACCAAACCTCAGGCGATTGATTGTTGAGTTGAATCAATTGAGCATCCAGCGGTAGGTCTTCGCTTTGCGAACTTTTATCGGATGGCCCTGAAGCAAAATAACAAACCACAGCCAGCAGATGCGATGAGGTTTCGTAGGCGATACCTACTCCAATTTGTGAAATACGCGGATCAGCGATCAAACGTTTGTAGTCTTTGGATGCAGACATGTTCTGCACAAGGTTCAGCACGGTTTGCCGGTAGGTTTGATTGCGATAGGTGTAGTTTACGATGGGTGTGAAATAATGAATGGGTTCTTCAATCTCGGTTACGGTTCCAAGCGATCCGATGGTTTCCGAATCAAATGGTAAGCCTTCCAGTTTTTTTACGAGTTTGAACTCAACAGAACTGCCCGTAATTTTCTTGCTCGACAAATACGATGTAGCAGACTCTTCAGCGAGTGATTGCAGTTGTGCATGAGTATTCAGTGGCGCATTGCCTTCTGTTTTTCGAAGACTGTCATAGGCATGCCGGATGCTTCTAACGAGGTAGCTTGGGTTTACTTGATCCGGATTCACTACGAAGTCCGATTGCGCCAACACCCACGAAGCATTCAGAATGATTCCAACTGTTACCAAAATTTTTCTACTCAAAATCATTCAGCGTAAGCAATCCAATTTCTACAAACAAGTAATCTGGCAGTATAAGTTCGATGACTTCAAATAGTCACAATGGGTAACTCATTTCCCAATCGCTTTATTCAACATGGATTTGTCTCCCGTCATTTCCCAATACATCAGCGGCACGGGAATGATTCCCTTGCGGTTGAAGTCGTCCATAAACTCTTTCAATACAAATGTGCCTTCACGTTGGCGGGCATATTCCGCAATCAATTGGTCGATCAATATTTTTCCCATCACATAGCTGCTACCATAGCCGGGCTGTTGTAAATAAAATTGTTCTTCATGCTGAATCGTTCCACCATCAGCAGGAAGCAAGCCCCATGGCACCCATTTCGAAGCATACTGTGTAGCCTGATCAAATGTGTACTCTTGTCCGTGCTGGCGCAAACCGCCGAGACCACGTGCGGCACGTTGTGCGAGCATGATGTACACCAATTCCTTCGCGCGTGGGCGTTTCTCTAGCATGCCCATATTCATCACCAGCTCTTCCATGGCGGTGGCCATCCCTTCCGCACGACTGTCAAAAATGTTATCGAGCAACGGCACATTGCGGATGGCGCTCTCGTAGGGTTCTTCGCGATTGCGGGCCAAATCAATCCAATGTGTATGGTGCGCGCGCATGGGCATGGGGTCGCGGTAGTCCACTTCATCGAAGAACCCTCGTAGTTCTTTGGTGTCTACAAATTCATGAATCTGCGCACGCATGGCAGGGTCCATGTACGGCTTCATGGTAATGATTTCTTGCTTTTCGAAAAAATCGAGATAGTCCGTTACACCTTCATGCAGCAGTTTTTTGTACGCTTCGGCAGTGGCTGCTTTTTCCAGTTTTGGTAAGTTTCGGTTTTGATGTTCCATCAATCGAAGAGCACTGTGCGAGCGATACAATTCACGCTCGAGCAAAGTTTCTTCCGATTCATACGTCAATGGAAGGAGGTGAACATTCTTTAAATACCAGGTATAGTTTTCTTTCCCCACACCGGAAATTCCGGTTTTAGAAGGAGCTTGTGTTGTCAGCCATTGGGCAAATTGATCCGAAGCTTGCTGGGCGATTCGTGCTGCCGAAGCCAGATCGGGAAATGTTTTTTCAACCGATGTCGCGAATGCGCTCAGGTCGCTACTTTGTTCTTGAATGGTGCGAATGCCCGTTACCCATAAATCTTTGGCATTGCCGGTTAAGTTTGCTTTGGCTTGTTCGTAAACAGCCGGTGCCTTGCGCAACTGCTCAGCAATGGAGGCTGCATCTTTTTCAGAAAGTGGAGTCGGGTAGGAGGGAAGATCGACTGCACCGTACATATTGGCTCCTTCACGCTCCGGCACATCCGATGGGTACGGATAAAACCAAACATAAAATGCAGGGTCGCGCACCCAGGGTTGCTTTACGCGATGATCAAAATCAAGGCTGTTCATTTCGGCCCATACCAAATACCAATCTACCTGGTGTTTGATGGGCCATTGGGTTGTGTCAAACGCATTTAATCGTGCTTGCCACTGCACCAGTTCTTGTTGTTGCTTTTGCATGGCGGCAGCGCTGTAATCGGCTACCCCATTTACTAACTCGGGCGAATGAAACGCACGCCATTCGTTAAACAAAGTGACTAGCTGCCCATAGTCTTTGGTGGAAGCCAATTGGGAGGCGGGGGTGGTTTTCTTTTGCTCGCAGCCAAAAAAGGCAAGCAAACAGGTTAACAAAAAGAGTGTTTGAGTTGATTTTAGCATAACAACATCAGGATTAATCATTGACAAGCCTAAATCTAAGTACTTTTTCAGCGGTATTTAAATTTCTATTCACAGTTTGTGCGGAGTTTTCTTTGCTTCCCCGTACCTTGCAGGAAACCGAAAAATTGGAATCCATACAACTGGCCATTTTAGGATTAGAAAAATAAATCATCAACCAAACAATCAATTATGGCCAAATCGCAAGAAACATGGAACAAAAAGGAAATGGAGAAAAAACGTCTCAAGAAGAGACAAGATAAAGAGCAAAAGAAAGAAGAACGGAAAGCCAATGCGAAAGACGGTACTTCTTTTGAAGATATGATTGCTTACGTAGATGAGAATGGCAATCTGAGCTCAACTCCTCCTCCCATGGTGAAGCGTGCCATAAAAGCAGAAGATATTCAAGTAGGCGTGCCCAAGCGTGTGGATGTGGTGCAAGACACGGTGCGCAAAGGAATCGTAACATTCTTCAACGATTCGAAAGGATATGGATTTATCAAAGATCAGGAAACACAAGAAAGTGTGTTTGTTCACATGAATGGATTGATCGATCCGATCAAAGACAATAGCAAAGTTACCTTTGAAGTAGAAATGGGTCACAAAGGGCCGAACGCAGTTAAAGTACGATTAGCCGTTGGTTAATCATCGATAAATTGGAGGGTGTCAGGTCACTGACAACCCTACATTTCCACCATTAAAATTCGACGTGAACACGCAGCCCAACTACATGGGCAGGGCCACGATCTTGATTGTATCCGGGGTTTACTACGAATTGATAATTGGCAGTAGCGTAAAACGAATCCGAGAAAATATTCGCGCGATAAAACAATTCGGTTACACATTCGGCACCTTCATTGAGAAGGCCATCGCCCACAATAAAGCCATAACCTCCCGACGCTAAATACCGACTGTGCTCAGGTGAGAGTGTACTTACAACACTGGCCAGACCAGCTAAATCTCCTTTTCGCTTCCAGCGTTCTCCGTCAATTGCAACGCCGACACTTGCTGAGCGATCAATTTCTGTAAACGCCCACGTTTCATTTTTTCCATCATTCCAACTGGCACGTGCAAACAGCCCGACACCATCGCCAATCTCTTGTTCGAGATTAATTCCAAATCCATATTTCGACCGACTGTAAATGCGTGTGCTGGTTATGTCCGGTGCAGACGGATTTATTTGCACCGATAAATTGTAGTTGCCCATGCGTGCTTGTGTGTAGAAGCCCAGTACCCGAATTTTGCCACTTCGCTTGGCCAACTGAATAGGTTTTTCAAATTCAATCACACTTGAGTTTGCCTGACCTACATTCAAATCCAAATCATTGCCATTGGCATCTTTGGGCACCAGTGTAGTGGCACCCCGTAGTTTGAATTTTTCATTTCCGTACTCCAACACCGTGCCCCATGTGTATCCACGTACGTTGGCCGGATAGTCCCACGCGCCATTGCTCATGAGACTCCAGTTCAAAAATTGCGAGCGCGGATCATGGCTGTATGCATTGTTGTCAAAGTAATCGGCAATACTGAATTTGCCAGCTACGATCATCAGGTATTTTTTAGCGCGCGTTTTGTATACTTCATTCGGTCCGGAGCCTATGTATTCGTGTGTGTCATCCAGATTAATAATTTGTTTGATAAACATGCGGGCAGCATAAATTTTAGGCTCAGGGTCGCCTACACGAAAGGCTTCACCATTCGTAAATGCGGCAATACCTTTGGCGCTGCTGATACCACTTCCACCGGCTACTTCGGGATTTATGTATAGACCGGCCGCTTTCCAAAGTTTGGCTCCCCAAAAAATGGTGGCTGTTAATGTGCTGGCCGATTCATCGCCTTTGCTCAAACTGTTGTTGCCCGTATAGGGCGCGTGCATCGCAAAATGATATTGACTCACACTCGTCAACTGAAAGTGAAAGTTGGGATTGAAGTTGGATGTACTGTCGGGTATTTTAGATTCTTGCGCTATTGCCTCTAAACCAACGAAAAAGACTGCGAGGTAAGGGAGGATGTGAGGTAACTTCATTTTTTCAAAGATAACTCAAATTTCATCCGATGGGTATTATTCTATTATTGCCAGTTAAAAATTTCTGGAATGACAGCCCCCTCCATATTGTGTTGATGATTTGGTTTTAGTAGTTTTGAGACCAGATGAAAAAGGGTGATTCGGTGCGTTTGCTCAATCGAGTAGTAAGTTTCTTATTACTTCTACAAATCATTAATATTTCAATAGATCCAATAGATCCAATTTCAATAAAATTAGGTCGATTAACTGCTCAGGAAGATTTAAGTATCAACGATATAGAGAGTATTTACGAGTTTATATCCGAACAATGTTTGGGTGTAGATGTACCAGAGCAAGACGAAGATGATGAGAACGCATTGATCAAAGCAATTGATATTTATATCTCACAATCAGGAATTCAAATTACAAATGAATATCGTCCTCATATTATTTTGTTTTATACAATAGATAAAAATCTCAATTCTATTGTGCTCGACCTTAGCTCTCCTCCACCCAAAGCATAAGTCTTTATTTTTTGTTTTTAACTAATTGGTAACACATTTTTTTAAATGTGCCTATAGCCACTTAGTATGCTTTTTATTATTTATTAATTTTTTCAGCAATGCTTATTAAATCTACAACAAGCCGCGGATGGCGCGTGCATATAACTTTAATTAAAGTTCTTCTAGCCATTATGAGTGTTAGTTCATGCACTTCAAAGAATGAAGGCAAAGCAGACAAGGTAGTTTTTCAGATCACCAATCCCATAGTTTTAGATACAATATACACTTCAGAGTATGTAGCAGATATACATTCGCTACGCAATGTAGAGTTGCGCGCAAGAGTAAAGGGATACATCGAAAAGATTTTTGTAGATGAGGGGCAATCTGTCAACGCGGGTCAATTATTGTTTAGCATTAGCAGCCAAGAGTATAAGCAAGAGTTGATGAAGGCCAAAGCCCAACTTACCAGCGCAGTAGCCGATGCAAAGGTTGCGGAGGTAGAATGGAGCAATGCAAAAATACTCGTTGAGAAAAACATCATTTCAAAAAGTGAACTTGAAATGAGCCGAGCTAAATTAGAGGCTTACCAAGCCAAGATAGATGAGGCAAAAGCTCATGAAGCAAATGCCATGCTTCAACTTTCACTCACAGAAGTTAGAGCTCCTTTTGCTGGTGTTATTAACAGAATATTAAATAAAGTAGGAAGTTTAATTGACGAAGGTACTCTTCTTACATCGCTTTCAGATAACAGTGAAGTATTTGCTTATTTTAATGTTTCTGAGACCGACTACTTAGATATTGTTCAGCAGGGAAATGAAGCAAAGAAATATGGCGTTGAGTTGATTCTGGCTAATCAACAACCGCATAATAGTAAAGGAGTGATAGAAACAGTAGAAGGCGAAGTAGATAAATCAACCGGCAATATTGCGTTTCGTGCTAGATTTAAAAATCCGGCGTTGGTTTTGAAACATGGCTCCACGGGAAAGATAAAATTGAATCATGAAATCAAAAATGCGATGCTGATCCCTCAGAAATCCACTTTTGAGATACAGGATAATCTTTATGTATTTGTGGTTGATGATAAGGACATTGTTCAGTTACGCGGCATCAAGCCCGCTATCCGGATTCCGCACTTGTATATAATAGAGTCGGGATTAACTCCAACGGATCGAATCATCTACGAAGGAATTCAACGGGTGAAAGAAGGCGATCAAATTGAGCCTGAACGAGTAAAGATGAGAGACATCATTACGAATTTACAAAAGTTTTGATCAGGAGTAAGAACAACTCATTAAAGACTCATTATGATAGCAAGATTTATACATCGACCCGTTCTATCCATCGTAATTTCTGTAGTAATTACTCTCCTAGGAATATTGGCAGTTTCACAATTGCCCATGACCCAATTCCCTAGCATTGCTCCACCAGAAGTAAACGTTACCATTGAGTTTACGGGGGCAAATGCGGAAACGGTTACGAAAGCTGCCATCGTTCCTTTAGAGCGTGCTATCAATGGCGTGCCGGGAATGAAGTACATGTCTTCAGATGCGGGTAATGATGGTGTAGGCGTAGTGCAAATCATTTTTGAAATCGGTACTAATCCTGACGTAGCGGCTGTAAATGTTCAAAATAGAGTAGCGGCAGTCATGGGCGAATTACCATCAGAGGTAATCAGAAACGGAGTGAAGATTGCAAAAGAAGAAAATAGTATGTTGATGTACTTAAACGTTTTTAGCAGCGACAGCACCGTGCAAGAAAAGTTTCTTTACAACTTCGTTGACATTAACATTCTGGCCGAGCTAAAACGAATATACGGCGTTGGTTATGCCGATATCCTTGGCGCAAAGGAATATGCCATGCGTATTTGGTTGAAGCCAGACAAAATGTTGGCCTATCAGATATCGACCGATGATGTGATCAATGCCTTACAACAACAAAATGTAGAGGCAGCGCCTGGAAAAGTTGGTGAAAGTTCCGACAAAAAAGCGCAAGCACTGCAATACGTTTTGAAATACACCGGACGATACAATACACCGGAACAATATGCTAACATTCAGATACGATCAGATGAAAATGGAAAAATTCTAAGGATACGAGATATAGCTGATGTAGAATTTGGTACTGCATACTTTGACGTTGAAGCTAAATTGAATGGAAGACCCTCTGCTGCGGTACAATTAAAACAGTTGCCGGGGTCGAATGCAAGCGAGGTAATTGCCAATGTCAAAACCAGAATGGAAGAAATTAAGCAATCAACTTTCTTGAAGGGTATGGATTATGAGATCAGTTACGATGTTTCACGCTTTTTAGATGCCTCCGTGCATGAAGTGATTAAAACATTGGTAGAAGCCTTTTTACTCGTTTCTCTCGTTGTCTTTGTTTTTTTACAGGATTGGCGCTCCACATTAATTCCTGCGTTAGCTGTTCCGGTTTCGTTAGTTGGCACCTTCTTCTTTATGCAATTCCTTGGGTTCTCATTAAACCTGATTACTCTTTTTGCATTGGTGCTAGCCATTGGCATTGTAGTCGACAATGCCATTGTGGTGGTGGAAGCAGTTCATGCTAAAATGGAAAAATCGAATATTAGCGCCCTGGCAGCAACAGAAGAAGCCATGAAAGAAATCAGCGGTGCAATTATAGCCATAACGTTAGTAATGTCTGCTGTGTTTATTCCGGTAGCGTTTATGTCCGGACCTTCCGGAATTTTCTATCGCCAGTTTTCGCTTACAATGGCAATTGCTATTGTTCTTTCAGGCGTTGTGGCATTGACATTGACTCCAGCTTTATGTGCATTACTTCTCCAAAACCCACATAGTACACAGCGCCAGATGCCAAAAATTCAAACCCTATTTAAGGCATTCAATTCATGGTATAACAGTCTTTCCATCCGTTATCAAAAATTGATTCGCGCAATTGCAAACAGGAAGACAATAACATATTCCATGCTTATCGCTTTCTGTCTCGCAACTGGCTTGTTAGGTAAATTTCTTCCATCAGGATTTATTCCAGAAGAAGATCAAGGTATGTTTTATGCGAGTATTACAACACCCACAGGCTCAACCTTGGAACGAACGAAGGGTGTAGTAAATGCAATTCAAAAGGCATCCGAAGGAATAGATGCGATTGAATCTGTATCATCACTTGCAGGAACAAACATCTTATCTGATGGAACAGGTGCAACATTTGGTACATGCCTGATTAACTTGAAAGACTGGGAAGCACGAGAAGAGTCAGTAGATAAAGTAATAGCTTTATTGAAAGAAAGAACAAAGCATATTAAGGATGCAAATATTGAATTTTTTCCTCCTCCTGCTGTTCCGGGGTATGGAAATGCAAGTGGTTTCGAATTAAGGTTGTTAGATAAAACAGGTACTGGCGACTTCAAACGATTAGAGTCAGTAACAAATCAATTCATTGCCAACCTTGTTGATCGTCCTGAAATTGAAAACGCATTTACAATTTATGACGCCAGTTTCCCGCAATATCTACTTCATGTAGACACCGATAAAGCAGCGCAAAAGGGTGTTACGGTTGATAACGCCATGCGTACGCTTCAAACAATGTTGGGAAGTGAGTATGCAACTAACTTTATTCGCTTCGGTCAAATGTATAAAGTAATGGTGCAAGCTTTGCCCGAATATAGGTCGCAACCAGAAGACATTTTAAAGCTTAGTTTAAAAAATATAAATGATGAAATGGTTCCATTGTCTGCATTTTTAACCATTGAAAGAGTTTATGGATTAGAGCAAGTGACACGCTATAACATGTATTCATCTGCTGAATTAAACGGGGAGGCCGCTGTTGGGTATAGCAGCGGAAGTGCGATCAAAGCTATTCAAGAGGTAGCAAAGGAAAAGTTGCCTAAAGGATTTGATATTGATTGGGCGGGTATTTCGCGTGATGAAGTATTGGCGGGCAATGAGGCTACCTACATTTTCTTGATCTGCCTGTTATTTGTTTATTTGGTTCTATCCGCACAGTACGAAAGTTTTTTGTTACCCATGCCGGTCATTCTTTCATTGCCCACTGGAATTTTCGGTGCCTTCTTTCTTTTAATGTTAATGGGGTTGGAAAATAATATCTATGCTCAAGTGGCCATGATCATGCTGATTGGACTTTTAGGCAAGAACGCAATCCTTATTGTAGAATTTGCTTCACTGAAGCATCGGGATGGCCTAAGTCCTTTGCAAGCTGCCATTGAAGGAGCAACCGCAAGGCTGCGACCCATCTTGATGACATCCTTTGCATTCATTGCAGGATTGATTCCACTCATGTTTGCCTCGGGTGCAGGTGCCGTTGGTAATCGCACCATAGGCTCGGCAGCTGCAGGAGGTATGTTATTCGGAACGATTTTCGGTGTAATTATAATACCTGGCCTCTATTTCATATTTGCTACCCTAGCGGAAAAGCGTATACCAAAAGATCTAGCTGAAGAAGTTCCATTCACTGAAAAATTATGATTGAAATGATGAAGCGTACGTATATCCAGATTATTTTTTCGATGATTTGTATGATGGGCTGCTTGCCTTCAAAAACGATCAATCATACGAATGCGATAAACACCCCCAGTTCCTATACACTCGGCAACGATTCAACCAATATTGCCAAGATTAGTTGGAGAGAGTACTTCTCTGACAAAAATTTAATCAGTCTGATTGATTCGGCATTAAAGAATAATTTTGATGCATTGATTGCCTTACAGAGAATTGATGCGGCAAGAGCAAATTTGATTTACAATAAAGGGGCTCTACTTCCAAAAGTAGAAGTCGGGGCGCGCGCTGCTATTTGGAGATATGGCCTTTATACCCAAGAAGGTGCTGGAAATAGTACTACTCCGATTTATGAAGGAAGAAATGTGCCGACCAATCTTCCCGATTACTTGGTGGGGTTTCAGTCGAGCTGGGAGGCAGATATTTCAGGTAAATTACGAAATAAGAAAAGAGCCGCTTTTGCAAGGTATTTGGCAAGCAAAGAAGGAAGAAACTGGCTGATTACAAATTTAGTTGCCGATATAGCTTTAACATATTATGAACTGCAAGCCTTGGACAATGAATTAGAGATCATTGAAGAAAGCATTGCACTTCAAGAAAATGCAGTATCTGTCGTCACAATTCAAAAGCAAGCAGCACTATCTAATGAATTGGCCGTGCAACAGTTTACAGCACAATTACTAAATACGAGAGCACTTGCCATACAAGTTAAACAACACATTTTACAAGCCGAAAGTAAAATCAACTTTTTGTTAGCCCGACCAGCACAACCTATCATTCGACAGAAAGAAATTCAAGCGCATTCCATTCCTACTAAATTAAATGTTGGCCAACCTGCCGAATTACTTAGCAATCGCCCTGATGTTAGGCAACTTGAACTTGAATTGACGGCAGCTAAGGCTGACCTGCGCGTAGCGCGCGCAGCATTTTATCCATCATTTACTATAAATGGCAGTTTGGGATTACAAGCTTTCAACCCTTACTTGTTGTTTACTACGCCCGAGTCATTTGCTTTTACGTTGGCAGGTGGATTGTCGGCTCCATTCATCAATCGTAGCAACATAAAAGCAAATTTTAAAGCTGCCACTGCTTATCAAGTAGAACTACTGTACCAATATCAGAAAACTATTTTGAATGGTTATTTTGAAGTTTTCATTGAACTGAATAACATCAACAATCTTCAAAAGATTTTTGAGTTAAGAAGCAATGAAGTCAATATTTTTTCTCAATCCATAGAAACATCGAACGAGCTCTTCAGGACCGGCCGAGCTACCTATCTTGAAGTGCTTCTTACGCAACAAAATGCGCTCAATGCTAAGCTGAGTTTTATTGATGTACAAAAGCACCAACTTTTTTCGAGGGTAAATATCTATAAAAGCCTTGGTGGTGGCTGGAACTAATTGTAATGGAATTTCGATAACAGCCTGTTAATGGGTAAGATGTATTTTAATAATTGACGGAATGACAACGATCACTCAACCCATCAAAGTAGTTAGTATTTCTTTCCAACCGGAAAGATGATACCGCCTTCCCACGTCCACTGCAAACTGTAGAAAGAATGGGTCGCCTCGCCATCATGCTTACTACCCATTTTGGTGTTGGTATAATTGGCAAATGCACCTTGAAAGTCGGATTGAACAAAAAAGTGTTTTAAGAAAGTTGCTCGCACACCCAAACTCGTGGCAGCTACCCATCCGTGATAATGAAAATAACCAAGATCCTGGTCTTTCATAATGGTAGAAATAGTATAAGAGATTAATGGCCCAACGCCTACTTTTCCTACGGCACTTATCTGAATGTGTTTGTGCGTAAAGAGGTCATGCTTTTTTGTCAAGTTGAAAAGCAAAATAGTTGTTGCCGTTGGTGTGTTGTAAATGAACTGTATCCGGATTGAGCGGAGCTACCCGATCAATCGGTGTTCCATGAATCTGCCCACTCAGCCGAACATTCTGCCAGTCGGTAACCACATATTTTAAATGGTCCCACGCAATTTCTACACCCAAATTGTGCTTGTCATTAAATTGGTAGCCGATGGTCAGATCATATTGTGGTATCGTCAGGCGGTCAACATTCCAAAAGTTTTCCATGTCCGGTTTATCATGCGCGGTGGCATCATAAATGGTAAAGTCATAACTCTTGGCAGGATCGGGATTGTTATTGACGAAGTGGATCGTGCTGTTCGAATACCAATCGCGGTTATAGCCCCACGTAAAATACAGTTCGCCTCGCTTTTTACGCGCTGTCGTTTCTGTGGGGATTTGGGCACTTACAATAAGGGTAATTAGATAGAGGGGGATAAGAATTAGCTTTTTCACGGGTAGCAACGCGCATTAAATCGCGTGCAAAAATAAGGAAAGTAAGAATTACTATCTTATTTTGACCAAATACTATCGCGAATAATAGTCCAACTATCGTTTCCCTTTCAGCTTCCCTTTATATGTTTTCTTAAACAGCTCAAACCGAGGGATAGAAACGCCCATCACATAGCCACTGTAAGGATTATGTTCGATATAGTCCTGATGATACCCTTCAGCCCTATAAAATGCAATAAGTGGCTTAATTTCCGAAACAATGGGATTTTTAAACGATTTAGTATAGTTGGCCTTGGCTTTTTCTGCTATTTCCTTTTCCTGAGGGGTGCTGTAAAATGCAATGGAGCGATACGAGTTGCCTCGATCGGGGCCTTGCTGATCGGGTGTAGTAGGATCGTGCGATGTGAAGAAGACATTCATCAATTCGGCGTAGCCAATCACCTTTGGGTCATAGTACACTAACACGGTTTCGGCATGGCCCGTGGTTTCAGTATTTACCAAAGCGTATGTGGGGTTAAGTGTTTTTCCCCCTGCATAACCTGAAACAGCCGAATCAACGCCTACTACGGCTTCAAAAATATGTTCCGAACACCAGAAGCATCCCTCCGCGAAAGCGGCCACTGCTTTTCCGGGTGCGGGCGTTAGATTCATTTTTAAATCGCCTTGTTTTTTGTTGGTTTGACCTTGGCAGGCAAAAACCAGAAACATCCATGCGAAAAGTGAGATGTGCTTCATTTGTTTTTTATTTTAGGTAAATATACGGTTACACAATTGTACAGTTGACCTACATGCTGCCATATGTCAGCAAGCCGTCATTTGTATGACCGTGGCAGCAGAGCTAACAGAAGTATCTTTAAAATTGTTCATATGCGATTAGCTTCGAAACAATAATTTCAAAATATTCGGTAACCAGTCGTGAAAACGGCAGTTATCCTCTTTGTAAACGTAATTCGGCCATTTGGAAGCGCTTTCGGATAATTCATTGATGATCAAAGTCAGAGACGGAGACCTGGACAAACTCGGTCTGCTGTTTGAACGCTATAAAAAGCCGTTGTATGGTTTTTTCTATGGGCTCACGCGTGAGCGCGACCTCAGTGAAGATTTGGTTCAGAATACGTTTCTGCGCATCCTCAAATATAGACACCTCTTCCGCGGAGAGGGCGACTTTCGAGCGTGGCTGTTTCACATCGCGCGCAATGAGCGACACGACCACCACCGTAAGGATAAAACGAAAAATCAGGATGATGTAGAAAACTGGAAAGACCGTCTCGGAAATCATGACAACAGATCGGAACAATGGGTGCGTGCCGATGAACACGAAATGCTCTCGCTGGCTTTAGCGCGATTGCCCGAAGACAAACGGGAGATACTCTTGCTTAGCAAATTTCAGGAAAATAAATACGAAGTGATTGGGCAAATGCTGGGCTGCACCGAAAGTGCCGTGAAGGTAAAAGTGTTCAGAGCCATGCAAGAGCTAAAAACAATCTATCAGCAACTGGAGAAAATAATGTAAGTATGGAAACGCACGAATGGCAAAAGTTAATCGAACGCTTCAACAACGGAAGCGCCAGCCGGGAAGAAATGCAACAGATCGAAAAAGCCATAGAAACCGGTGAGCTTGAGCTTTCGCAGATGACGGATTTCACTACGCTTTCCAATCAATTGAAATCATGGGAAGCAGGCGAACCTTCGATGGAGTTGAGCAGTCGCTTTTATGCAGCTTTGGCTAATGCTAAAAGAGGCGAAAAGAAAAAGTTTGTATTTCATTTACCAACATGGAGTGAACTGTGGCCTCGCCTGGCATTTGGCGTATCGATGTTGATCGTTGGTTTTGGAATCGGCTATGGAGTGCAGCCGAATGGCTCCGATAAAGATGTAGCACAGCTTCATCAGCAAGTGAGTGAATTGAAAGAAATGATGATGCTTTCCATGCTTGAAAAAGAATCGGCTACCGATCGATTGAAAGCGGTGAGTCTTACCAATGAAATGGATCAGGCCAGTAAAAAGGTAACGAGTGCCTTGTTGCAAACTTTGAATACGGATGCCAACGTAAATGTGCGGCTGGCTGCCATAGAAGCGCTGAAGCCTTATGTGCAAGACAGTGGTGTTCGCGAAGGGTTGATTCAATCCATTGCCAAGCAAGAGTCACCGTTGGTGCAGATGTCATTAGCGGAATTGATGGCGGCTATTCAAGAGAAAAAGTCGGTCACTGAATTGAAAAAGCTCTTGCAACGAGACCGAATGCCCAATGAAGTCAAGAAAAAAATTAATGAAAGTATTGATGTATTAATTTAAAAAATTATGAAGGCAAAGAATAATTATACATGGTGTTTGTTGATGCTCTTTGTGTTGATGGAAGTGCGGAGTATAGCGCAAACAAGCGAAGAAACCATCCGGCGAACCATAACATTCGAAAAGAAAAGCCAACAAAACTCATTGCTGATTTTTAATGTGAATGGTTCTGTAAAAGTAGAAGGCCATGCAGGCGATCAGGTGATCATTGAAGTGCAGAAAAAAATTACTGGTAAATCGGAAGCACGGGTGGCCAAGGGAAAATCAGAGATTGATTTGGGCGTGATCGACCGAGCGGATACTTTGATTCTATATGTGAAGGGAATAGCCGAACGATTTGGAAAGGAGCACAAGAAAAACGGAATGCAAATGGCTGGCTGGGGCTACAACTGGCAGGGCCATGATGATGACAAGGAATATGAGTATAACTTGAACTTTGTGGTGAAGGTGCCGTATTCCATCAACCTGCATGTGTCCACCATCAATCAGGGTAACATCACGGTTCATCATACCAATGGCACACTGGAAGTGCGCAACATCAATGGTGGTATTCACCTCACAGATATTACAGGAACCACCACCGCAACAACCATCAATGGTGAAGTCGATTTAGAATACACTTCCAATCCTCCGGGTGATTCAAAATATTATTCGCTCAATGGCAATATCAATGCACAATTTAAAAGCGGATTAAATGCCCAACTCACATTCAAAAGTTTTCAAGGTGATTTGTATTCGTCCATTGATCAGATCACACCGATGGCTGTTACGCTGGAAAAATCCCGAAAGGGAGAGGGGATACAGTACAAAGTAAATAGTAATCGCTACCGAGTTGGGGCAGGTGGTCCGCTGTTGGATTTTGAAACCTTCAATGGCAATGTGTACCTCAAAGAAAAAACCAATTGATCGCCACGCGATCGACAAAATAAAATAATCCAATTTTTAAAACGAACGAAAATGAAAAATACTATTCTTTATATACTTGCCATCCTGTTGTTTACCATGCAGGCATGGGCACAAAGCGGAGACAATTTTACCGTACCACTCAGCGACCCTGCCAAACGTGGTAAGTTAAAAGTAGACATTCACTACGGATCGGTTACCATCAAAGGCACTGCCCGCAAAGATGTAATGGTGAGTTACTCTTCAGCAAAAGATGAGGGCAACGCTACTTCGAAAGATGGATTGAAACGAATCGGAGGAGGGGGACTGGACTTGGAGGCAAGTGAATTGAATAATCAGGTGATTATTCAATCTAGTTCATGGAGTGTGAAGACGGATTTGGAAATTGAAATCCCCAGCGGAATGGATATAGATGCCAGTACCTACAACGACGGAGACATTCTGATAAGCAATGTACAAGGCACACTGGAGTTGGAAAATTACAATGGCGAGATCAAAGCCACCAACATTTCAGGTTCGGTCATTGCGTCTACCTACAATGGCGATGTAAAAGTCACCTTTGATAAAGTCACTGAAAATACACCGATGTCATTCTCTACTTTCAATGGCGATGTCGATCTCACGTTTCCGGCTACGTACAAGGCAACGTTTAAAATGAAAACAGAGCAGGGCGAAATCTTCACCGGTTTTGATATGAACATCACCAGCAGTGCTCCGGTACAAAAGAAAGATACCAAGTCGGGTGCATTCAAGTTGGTGATTGACGAATGGAAGAAAGGCGACATCAACGGCGGCGGCCCTGAGATTACCATGAAAAATTACAACGGCGATATCTACATTCGCAAAAAGTAATCCCACTCTTCTTTCAATCCGAGGTACGAGGAGTCTTTGGTCTTAAAGAATAACTCTTTTTGAATCGAAGATGCCTCGTTCCTCTCTTTTCGTCATTCCGAGGTACGAGGAATCTTCTCTTCTAAACCCAACGTAGGGTAAAGGTGTCGGACGGCTTGTTGCCTTCGATTATAGCCGTACTGACACCGACCATTGCAGCCTTAAAGAATAACTCTTTTTGAATCGAAGATGCCTCGTTCCTCGGCATGACAAGGCCTCTCATTTTGTCACTTCGCGGTACGAGGAGTCTTCTCTTCTAAACCCAACGTAGGGTAAAGGTGTCGGACCGCTTGTTGCCTGCGATTATCGCCGTACTAACACCGGCCACTGCTTCGCAACACGAATCTCTACTATCTAATTCTGATCGAGTATCAAGCATCGAGTATCAAGCATCAAGTATAAAGTATGCGTCTAAAACCCACTCTGTCATTGGCAGGTACGAGGAGTCTTCTCGTCTAAACCCAACGTAGGGTTAAGGTGTCGGACGGCTTGTTGCCTGCGATTATAGCCTTACTGACACCGGCCACTGCTTCGCAACTACCATCTACTTTTCATCAAGTTTCATGAATCCAGCATCGAGTATCAAGTATCTAGTAGACGCTTAAAACCCACTCACTCATTGGCAGGTACGAGGAATCTTCTCATCCTAACAGCCATTCAAAAACTCCCATCATATCTCTGTGTCCCTTTGTGCTCCTCGGTGAAACTCTGTGGAATGATTTAAAGCCATACAAGGGTTTACTTTTTCTTGAATGTCAACTTGAAGTAAACCAACAGCAGACTTAGTACACTGATAATTCCGTTGGCAATAATCACCGGCCACAGCATCAGGGCAACGCCATACACTAACCAGATAATAGTGCTGGTGAATACAATCAACAGCATCGCCATACTCAAATCGCCGGCGCTTTTCGTTTCCCAGACTTTGTAAACTTGCGGAATGAATGTAATCGCGCTCAAGAACGCTCCCACATGTCCGGCTACTTGTATCCAATCCATAATTTAAGAATTAAAAAAGTTCATCGTTCGTTCAGCGCCAATCGTGCAAAAAGAAAAAATCATTTCAGCGGCTTTATCCATCGCTGCAGGCAATTGCGTAAACTCTTCTTGTGTAAAATTGCTCAGCACATAATCTACCTGCTGACCTTTTCCAAAGTTATTACCTACACCAAATCGCAGGCGCGTATAATCTTGTCCGCCCAACAACAGCTCAATATTTTTCAACCCGTTGTGGCCACCGGCACTTCCTTTGGTGCGCATGCGCAGGCTCGCAAATGGAAGCGCAATCTCATCCACAATCACCAACAAGTTCTCTTTTGGTATTTTTAAATCCTGCAGCCAATATGCAATGGCTTTGCCGCTCAGATTCATATACGTAGTCGGTTTAATCAAATGCAATTGACGGCCTTTGTATTTTACTTCGGCTTTGCTGGCCAATCGATCAGTTGTAAACTCTACTTTGTGCTGCTCCGCCATCCGGTCTAAAGTTAGAAAACCGATATTATGACGAGTTAGTTCGTATTCATTGCCAATATTACCCAAGCCAGCGATCAAGTACTTCATACAATTTCTATCAGCTTCAATTCAAGCTTTTCTCAAAATACGCGATTCACCATTCGGAAATCAAATGGAGATCAAACAAAAAATCCTACCGGTGAGGGTAGGATTTTTGTATAGTGGATAAAGAAATGGATTATTTCTTCTTCTCGTCTTTCTTAGGAGCTTCCGCTTTCTTCGCATCAGCAGCAGGAGCGGCCGCAGCAGGAGCAGCACCTTCAGCAGGAGCAGCAGCAGCTGACTCTTCAGCCAACTTAGCAGCGCGAGGAACTTCCACCGCAGCAATAGCGGCAGCTTTCGGATCCAACAACTCAAGGTTAGGGATTTTTACATCGCCCACTTTAATCGCGTGGTGGAAATCCAACGAAGAACAGTCGATATCAATATGATCAGGCATGTCTTTCGCGAAAGCGTATACTTTCAATGAAGCACGCTTGCGCACCAATGTACCACCTTTCGATACACCAGGAGCCTGGCCCACCAAACGAACTGGAATTTCCATTTTAATTTTGCGGTCTTCGCTAATACGTAGAAAATCTACGTGAAGAATTATTTCACTCACAGGATGGAATTGAACCTCCTGCATGATGGCCTGACACTCTTCGCCTTCAATGTTCAAATGAACAAAGTGTGCTTCGTTGGTGTACACTAAGTCGCGGAACAAAATAACGGGCGAGTGGAAATGAACTTGCTTATCACCTCCGTAAAGTACGCAAGGAACATTTCCTTCTTCACGGGTTTTTTGCGAGTCATTCTTGCCGAGATTTGCTCTTCGAAACCCTATAATCTCGATGGTTTTCATAATTGTTTATTGGTTTAATTTAAAAATTGATTACAAACGGATGAACAATGAACTGATCGATTCGTGATCGTGAATCTTCCGAATGGCTTTCGCAAACAAATCAGATACAGTCAATACTTTAATTTTAGAAACTTGTTGCTTCAATGGAATGGTGTCAGACACTACCAACTCTTCCAAAGCAGAAGATTGAATATTTTCGTATGCATTGCCCGACAATACAGGATGCGTACAGATTGCGCGTACGGTGTTCGCTCCTTTTTCTTTTAAGAGAGCCGCAGCTTTGCACAACGTGCCTCCGGTGTCTACTAAATCGTCTACCAGAATCACATCTTTCCCTTCTACTTCGCCAATCAATCGCATCGATTCTACTTTGTTGGCCTCTTTGCGGTATTTATCACAAACGGCTAATTCGGCATTGAAAAACTTGGCGAAACTTCTGGCGCGTTTAATGCCTCCCACATCCGGTGATGCAAACATGATGTTGGGCAAATTCAACGATTTCAGGTAAGGAACAAAAATATAGTTGCCGTCCAGGTGATCGAGCGGAATATCGAAAAATCCTTGAATCTGATCGGCATGTAAGTCGCAGGTCATGATGCGATTAGCACCGGCTGCAGACAACAAATTGGCGATTAACTTGGCGGCAATGGCTACCCGGGGTTTGTCTTTGCGATCCTGACGGGCATATCCAAAATAGGGGATAATCACATTAACATTAGAAGCGCTGGCACGCTTGGCAGCGTCAATCATCAGCAGTAACTCCATGAAGTTATCAGCTGGCGCAAAGGTAGATTGAACAATAAAAACATCGTGGCCACGCACCGATTCTCCGATGTAAGGAGACATTTCACCATCGCTAAACTGCTGATAGTCAACTTTACCGAGCGGTTCGCCGTAGGCGTGGGCTACTTTCTCAGCCAAATAGGTAGTAGCGCGTCCCGAAAATATTTTTACAGCCATATTTTTAAACTAAAAACCCGCTAGGTGTACCCAAGCGGGTTTTGGTGGTTGACCTACTAGGATTCGAACCTAGAAAGGCAGAATCAAAATCTGCAGTGTTACCATTACACCATAGGTCAATCTATCCCTTAAAAAGGTTTGCAAAGGTAGAATTTATTTTGAAAAGCAAAACCCAAATTTTAGGGTTTTTTTATGAGGTGTTTAACGCCCTGTTATTCAATACAGTGCTTTTTTAGGGCACGTCACATGAGGGAGCGCAACATGCGCAGGAACGTTAAAGCTCAGCGGTCTCTTTGGGAGTTTGACCTTCGACAAAACCCTCGGCCCAAAAACGGTATTTGTCTAAGATCGAAATCACTGCATTGCGCAAATGCCGCTGGTTGTGAAAGTCAATGCCTCCGTAGTACGTAGTGGCATACCCTTGCCAGATGGATTTGTTTTGCCGACGATCATACAGTTGAATGAGCAAGGTGCCGCTTTTCATGTTCAGCTTCTTTGGATTGTAGTCAATATCGGTGCGTTGGCTTTTAACCCACTCTTCAATTTCTGGCTGGTTATACCCGTTAAACTTCAGGCTGTCAGAGAACATTTTAAAGCCCACAATCAAATGAGGGCGCGTATCGGTTAGTTTGTATCCTAAAAATTTCATACGAGCGATGATCGATTTTTCAATCATTGCATTGGTCATGGTCGTGTCGATTATGCCAACCGGTTTCATGATATTGAAAGTCCGGTATCGTTTGAAATTGCCGCTGTAGCTGTAATCGTACTCAACGGGTAACTCTTTAAAGCCTAGACAAGAACTGAGAAGTAAGACCAAGAGCAAATGCCAGTAGATTTTCTTCATACGAATCTCGGTTTTGTTTCCAAAAGTTAGGTTAAATTGTCGCCAACTGCAAACATGCTGTGGCTAAATAACTCCGGCTATTTTAAACGTAACCTCCAATGACCTCTTATTCTCAACTGGTAGCTACCCGATTTCACATTTATAATAGTCTTTTTCTCAATTTGCCATTTCGCAATGTGGCCCGCACAGGTGTTTTGTTGCCTCTTTTACAGCAATATTGTGCTACGGGCTTTGCCACTGGAAAATCAGCGTCTGAAATCCTTTCGTTGTTTTTTAAAGAGATGGCTCCACAAATGAATGAGCAGGAGCAATTCGATTTGTTGTTCAGCTTTATTCAATACATCGAGCGGCAAGTTGCTCTTTTCGATTCAGTGGAAGATGCGGCCTTCGAGCAAGTCAACGACTTTAATGGAAAGGGAACCATATCTGCTTTGCTGTTGCGTACCAAACTAGAGAAGAAAGAAGCAGAGCTTTTGCAACGCCTGCAAGATTTTAGTTTACGAATTGTGTTGACTGCGCACCCTACACAGTTTTACCCGGGGCATGTGCTGGGCATTCTTACGGATTTAGAAACAGCAATCCGCCAAAATGATCTCTCCGAAATCAATGTGCTCTTGCAACAATTGGGAAAAACCGGATTCATCAATCAAAACAAACCAACTCCCTACGATGAAGCACTCAGTTTGTGCTGGTATCTTGAAAATGTTTTTTACTACTCCATACCACAAATTGTTTCTTCACTGGCGCAAGGACTCGATGTTTCGTTGACCGACTGGCAAAACAATAAATTAATTGTAATTGGTTTTTGGCCCGGTGGCGACCGCGATGGAAACCCATTTGTAACAGCCGAAATTACTTTGCGCGTAGCCGCGCGATTGCAGGAATCCATTTTGAAATGTTACTACCGCGATGCACGACTCTTGCGCAGGCGTTTGACTTTTCATGGTGTGGCCGAGCGAATGATTGTCGTCGAGCAAAAAATTTATGCCCTCGTTTACCGAAAAGAAAAAAGTTACCTGCACGCGCAGGAACTGCTCGATGAGTTAGCAGATATCCGTACACGATTAGTTTCTGATCACGGCGGATTGTTTTTGGAATTGCTGGACGAATTTATTTTGAAGATCAATATCTTCGGATTTCATTTTGCCACACTCGACATTCGGCAGGATAGCCGCAAGCACGATGCGGTGTGGAAAGGAATTCTGGATAAACTCTCAACGAAACGAAGTAGCATTTCTTCACAAGAGTTTGAAGCACTGGCGCCCACCGATCAAATCAACTACTTGCTTTCCATCAAGTCGAATTTAATTTTTGTTGATTTTGAAGATGCGCTGGTGAACGAAACCATTCAAAGTATTTTGGCCATCGCTAAAATTCAAAAAGAAAATGGAACTGCCGGAAGTCATCGCTACGTGATCAGCAATTGCCAGCAGGCGTTGCATGTGATTGAAGTGTTTGTGTTGGCGCGCTTGCTCATTGGCAATGGCGAAGAACTGGAGTTGGATATTGTGCCACTCTTCGAAACCATCGATGACCTGGCGCATGCACCGGCTATCATGGAAGCATTGTACTCCATACCAGCATACCGCGCTCATCTGGAACGAAGAAAAAATCATCAAACCATCATGCTGGGATTTTCAGACGGCACCAAAGACGGTGGTTATCTCCGAGCCAACTGGTCGATCTTTCGCGCCAAGGAAAGTCTGAGTGCCGTATCACGCAAGTATGGATTGAAGGCACTCTTCTTTGATGGCAGGGGAGGCCCTCCTGCACGGGGTGGCGGCAATACGCACGATTTTTATGCATCATTGGGCGATACCATCGAACACGAACAAGTGCAGATTACCATTCAAGGTCAAACCATCAGTTCTAATTTTGGAAAGGTGGCCTCTAGTCGTTTTAATTTAGAGCAATTGGTATCGGCAGGATTGGAAGGATCGATCTTCAAGCGCAATGAAACTCAGTTCACCGAAGAAGATAAACTGTTGTTGGATGAATTAGCGAATGAAGGCTATCGTGCCTATCTCGATTTAAAGCATCACGAAAAATTTGTTCCTTATCTGGAGAAAGTAACACCGCTGTCTTTTTTTGGCGATACCAACATTGGCTCAAGACCTGTAAAGCGCAGTGCGAGCGAAGGGTTGAAGTTTGAAGACCTCCGTGCTATTCCTTTTGTTGGATCATGGGCCATGATGAAACAAAACATTCCGGGATTCTATGGCGTGGGAAGTGCCATTGAAGCGCTGGAGAAAAAGGGAAAGATGCCGTTGTTGAAAGAATTGTATCAAAACTCTTTGTTCTTCCGAACGCTGTTGGGCAACAGTATGATGTCGTTGACAAAAACCTACTACGAAGCCACTACCTATCTGGGTAAAGACGCTGAGTTTGGCCCGTTCTGGCACAAAATGTACAGCGAGTATTTGTTGTCGAAGGCTATGACATTGGAAGTATCTGGATTGAACGAGTTGATGGGCAACAATCCCAATATCCGTCAGTCGGTATACCTGCGTGAACAAATTGTGCTTCCGCTGATCGCGATTCAGCAATCGGCTTTGATGAACTTGCGCAATTTGAATGAGGCCAACAAAGTACACGAATTGCGTTACCGGAAGTTAATCATTCGTAGCATGTTTGGTATTATCAACGCAGCCCGAAATTCTGCCTAATACGCTTTGATGGATTTAGATTCATTTCGAGAAAAGTCACGCGCACAATCTGCTCAAAACAAAAAGTTTTTGATGGGATTGAAGAAAAAAAATCCGCGCGAAGTAGACGATGCGTTTCATGAAGTACACGAAGAGGTATTTCAGGAGATGGATTGCCTACAATGTGCCAACTGTTGTAAAACCACCAGTCCTATTTTTTATCAAACTGATATTGAGAGGGTAGCCAAAGCGTTGCGGTTGAAACCGGGCGATTTTATCGAAAAATATTTGCGCATCGACGAAGACAAAGATTATGTGCTCAAGTCTTCGCCTTGTCCATTTTTAGATGCCGAAAATTATTGCAATGTGTATGCCTATCGGCCCAAAGCCTGCCGTGAATATCCGCATACCGATCGCAAAAAGATGGTGCAGATTATGGATCTCACCCATAAAAATACACTGGTTTGCCCTGCCGTGCTGGAAATGGTGGAACGCCTCAAGTCAATCGGGTAATTGCAAAAAAAACAATTTGCTGGCATGTAAGGATTGATGAAAATTCGAACAGCATCAATTCGAGAAGTTTATTTTCTTGCGTCAAAAAAAACTCCCTATGAATAACAGCACCGAAAACGTTACCCTGGCTGCGGCTTTTGTGAATGACGTACTCAGCATTTACAAGGAAAAGTCAGCCTCAGATTATGAAACGCTCAAAGCCTTTACAGAGGGCCATGATCTCTCCAATCCCATGAACATGGTGCCCATTGAAGTTTACAATCGCATGTGCGACTGGATCGAAAGTCAGGTGGGCAAGGCAAATGCCCGCTTGGTGGGAAGGCAAATTGGAAAGACAGCCTTCGAGGCCATGAAGCAATTTAATTTAGTAACCGATCAATCCACCCCTCTGGAGGCGATGAAAGCACTGGCTACTGTTGCCAGCACTATGATCAAAGATCCACTTGGCCGTGGTTGGGAAATCATTGATTCTGGGTCGAAACATCTGGTTATGCGAAGAACGCAGACCTTCAATAGCACACTGCAATTTGGGCTGTTGGATGAGATCATTCGTAAAACCAAGGTGTTGGCACCAAAAATTGAGTATTTGAAAAGTATTGAGGCGGGTGACGAATTTGACGATTATAAATTGACTTGGTTGTAGGCCAACTGGGTATAAATGAAAAAGGGCAGATGATTTGATCACCTGCCCTTTTTCTTTTGCAAAGTTTTCAGATTAAACCTGTGCTTGCAGTTTGCTCGCCAAAACAGATTTGGGTACAGCTCCAATTTGCTTATCTACGATTTGCCCGTTTTTAAAAACCAGCAATGTTGGGATGTTGCGAACGCCAAAACGAGCGGTCACTTGTGGATTGTCATCCACATTTAATTTGGCTACGATGGCCTTGCCTTCATAATCTCCGGCTAATTCTTCCACCAAAGGACCGATCATTTTGCAAGGCCCGCACCATTCGGCCCAAAAATCGACTAAAACAGGTTTGTCGCTTTTTAAGGTTTCATCGAAGGTAGCGTCGGTAAGTTCAAGTGTTTTTCCCATGATATTGAGTGTGTTTATATGTTCGTAAATTATTCTACAGTGTCCAACACAAAGGTAGAAGAAAATGTTCCAACTTCTGTTTTTTGTGTCACTTTTGGCGATAGGTCCGTCAGCCAGCGTACATCTTGCTTTTCGCCAATCACACCCACCTCCGCCCATTTTTTCAATTCATCGATCAATTGATTCGAAGCCTTCACTCTTCCTGAGCGTGAAAGCAACTCTGCTTGCATGGAATCGAAATCATCTTTCAAAAACATTTTGATGGATGAGTTACCGGCGTTTTTCTTGCAAATCTTATCTACGGTATCGATGAAGTCACGACTTACATCTTGCAATGCAAATCGAAGGGCAATGCCCTGTACTTTTTTGTTGGCCAATTCATTCAACAAATCAATGGAGCGAATTTTAAATTCCAGACTTTGATCGCCCCACGCTTTTTTTACAATGTTTCCCTCAATAAATAAAAAGAGTCCCGGCATCAGAAATGATTTGAACTTGAGATAATCATCGCTCCACAAGACAACCTCTGCTTTGCCACTGTAATCTTCAATGAACATCTTTCCAAAAGGTCGTCCCGTTTTCGTCATGCGATGTTCTACCGAAGCCACAATGCCTCCCATCTTTAGTTCTTTTCCTTCATTTCCTTCCAACTCACTCAAGGCAGATACTGGAGTATTGCAAAAGGCGTCCATCTCAAATTTGAAGTTATCCAACGGATGACCGGAGATGTAAACGCCAACTACTTCTTTTTCAAAATGCAATTTTTCAATTTCGCTGAAGGGCTCGATAGGGTCTACTTTCGGCAAAGGCATTTGTGTGCCGGTGCTGCTGCCAAATAAACTCGCTTGCGCACTCTGCGATTCTTGTTGCAGCTTGGCGGAATACTTAATCACTTTTTCAGTTAAAGAAAGATCGCCTTCTTTTGCAGCAATATATTGTCTTCGGTGGTATTCAGTAAAGCAGTCAAACGCACCCGATAGGGCCAGACATTCAAATGTCTTTTTGTTCACTGCGCGTTGATTCAATCGTTTGGCAAAATCAAACAAATCTTTGAATGGACCGCGAGCATCTCGTTCCTGAATGATGGATTCTACTGCGGCATCGCCAGCACCTTTGATGGCTCCAAGTCCAAATCGAATTTTTCCTTCTTTGTTTACCTCAAAATACACACCTGACTCATTCACGTGCGGGCCAAGCACCTCAATATTTTGCTTACGACATTCCTCAATAAAGTAAGTGACGCTATCTAAATTACTTTGCGAATGCGTGAGTACCGCAGCCATGTATTCAGCCGGGTAGTTGGCCTTTAAGTAGGCGGTTTGATACGCTACTAGCGAATAACAAGTAGAGTGCGATTTGTTGAAAGCATATTGTGCAAAAGCCTCCCAGTCTTTCCACACTTTCTCGGCAATCTGTTCATCGTGATTGTTCTTTTTACAACCTTCAATGAACTTGCTCTTCATTTTGTCGAGCACGTCTTTTTGCTTTTTACCCATCGCTTTCCGCAGCACGTCGGCATCGCCCTTCGAAAAGTTGGCGAGCTTTTGTGAGAGCAACATCACCTGCTCTTGATACACGGTAATTCCGTAGGTGTCTTTCAAATACTCTTCCATTTCGGGCAAGTCGTATTTGATTGGCTCGCGCCCATGCTTCCGCGCAATGAAGTTGGGAATGTATTCCATGGGGCCCGGTCGATACAAGGCGTTCATGGCAATCAAGTCTTCAAACTTATCGGGCTTCAATCCTTTCAAGTAGGCTTGCATACCATCCGATTCGAACTGAAACGTGCCGGTGGTTTCGCCGCGCTGATAAAGCAGATAGGTTTTTGGATCGGTAAGTGGAATTTTGTCAATATCGATATCAATGCCTTGCCGCTTTTTAATGTTGCGAATGGCAGTGGTAATGATGGTAAGCGTTGTCAAACCCAAGAAGTCCATCTTCAACATGCCAGCACTTTCTACCACGCTGTTGTCGAATTGCGTCACCAGCATGTTCGAATCTTTCGCAGTAGATACCGGAACGAATTTAGTAAGATCATCAGGCGTGATGATAACCCCACAAGCGTGCGTGCCCGTGTTTCGCAATGATCCTTCCAAAATAACGGCTTGCTTGAGCACCTGCGCTTTTAGGTCGGTTCCTTTTTTCAGGTCACTCAGCTCTTTTACTTCATCAAATGCTTTGGCTAATGTTGTGCCGGGTCGTTCGGGCACCAGCTTTGCAATGTTGTTAGATTCAGTCAATGGCAATTCCATCACACGGGCACAATCGCGAATGGAAGACTTCGCGGCCATGGTGCCATAGGTGATGATTTGGGCTACCTGATTGTGGCCGTATTTTTCAATCACATATTGCAACACTTTGTCGCGGCCTTCGTCATCAAAGTCAATATCAATATCGGGAAGTGAAACGCGATCTGGATTTAGAAAACGTTCGAACAGCAAATCGTACGCAATGGGGTCTACATTGGTAATGCCAATGCAATAAGCAACAGCCGATCCGGCTGCCGATCCACGACCCGGCCCAACGGATACACCCATCTCACGCGCCTTCGAAGTGAAATCTTGTACAATCAGGAAATAGCCGGGATAACCAGTTTTCTTAATAGTTTCTAATTCAAAATCAATGCGTTCTTTTATTTCTGTGGTGATTTCGGGATACCTTCGCTTCGCACCTTCGTAGGTGAGGTAATGCAGGTATTCGTCTTCGGTAGAAAACTCACTTGGAATCTGAAACTTGGGTAGAAGCACATTGCGCTTCAGTTCATACTTTTCGATTTTATCAACAATCTCATTGATGGTTTCAATCGCCTCCGGTAAATCACGGAAGAGGGTTTTCATTTCCTCTTGTGTTTTGAAATAGAATTGATTGTTTGGCAAACCATAGCGTGTGCCACGACCAGTGCCGATAGGGGTAGACTGAAATTCGCCTTCTTTAATGCACAGCAAAACATCGTGTGCATTTGATTCTTCTTTCTCTAAGTAGAAGCACTCATTCGCAGCGAAATATTTTACGTTGTACTTTCTGGCAAACTTGAGCAAAGTTTCGTTTACCCGATCTTCTTCGGGCATGTTATGTCGGTTGAGTTCGATATAAAAATCATCTCCAAACAACTGATACCACCATTTGAAGGCTTCTTCGGCTTGCCGCTCGCCCACGTGTAAGATCAGGTATGGAACTTCTCCGGCTAAACTTCCGGTGGTGGCAATCACACCTTCTTTGTATTGGGCAATCAATGCTTTATCAACACGCGGATAGATTCCATACAATCCTTCAATGAATCCGAGTGAACTGAGCTTTGCTAAATTTTGATAACCCGTTTTGTTTTTAGCCAACAACACTTGCTGGTAGCGTTTATCTGGATTGTCTTTGGTAAACTTGAGTGTTTTTCGTTCTTCGGAAACAAAGAATTCACATCCTACAATCGGCTTGATGTTATTTTTTAAGGCTTCACTTACGAACTTAAAAGCACCGTACATATTGCCGAAGTCGGTCATGGCAATGGCATCCATCTGCGATGCTTTGGCTTTGGCAATCAATTCGGCTACATCAGGCACCGCTTGTAATACAGAATATTGCGAGTGCACATGTAAGTGATAGAACGGTTTGTCGGTGAGTGCAATTTCATTGACCTCACTATAATCAACCCCTTTTACTTTAGCGCGTTTCGTAGAATTACCGGCATCCAACTTAGGTGCTTCGTATTGAATGTCATTGGCAGTGGTACCATCCACTGTTTCAACAACCTTGCGTTGTAGCAGACCGAAAAATGATTTCGCGGTGGCATCTACATCATAAGCTGCGTCGTGTGCATCTTCAAAGTCGGTACCAAATAGTTTTTCATACAATTCATGCAGGCGTGGCATCTTTAATTTACCACCCATACCACCCGGCAGTTGGCAAAACTCAATGGAGGCAATGCCTGTATCAATTTTTTGCAGAGACATGAATAAGTCGCTACTCAATTCGTTGCGCAACAATTCTGCACCAATGATGGAAATATCAAATTCGATGTTATGTCCCACCAACGCTTTTGTCTTTCCTACATCTACATTGAATTGGCGAAGTACCTCCGTCAGATCATGGCCTTCTTCTAATGCGCGTTGTGTAGAAATACCATGAACTTGCTCTGCTTTGAAAGGAATATCAAAACCATCTGGCTTGATGATGAAGTTTTTTTGCGAGATCAGTTTGCCTTTGCCATCGTGCAGTTGCCAAGCTAATTGAACGAGGCGTGGCCAGTTTTCAAAATCAGTGAGGGGTGCGTTTTTATTGCGAGGAAGCCCTGTGGTTTCCGTATCAAAAATCAAATACATGTTTGCGTGGTTGAAGGTCGTAAAAGTAGAACTTAACCATCAATGAGCCAACCGTCCCAATTTTGGATTTCAAGGCCAATTAATGGATATTTTGGGAATACCTAAAAATGTAAGTCATTGATTATCAGACTAAATTTATTTGGGTATGCCTTTCGCAATAGGTCTGGCATGTCCAACTACATTATTATGAAAACCGCGCTTGACAGTATTCTGACCTTTGTGAAGAAAGAATGGTTTCTTCTGACAATGGTGGTAACGATCGCCTTGATTGTAGTTTTGTTTGAGCTTAGCTGATATTAAATACACTGTATTCCCCCGAATGCCTTCGTTGGCAGGTTGACATCAGGCCCTTGTGGCCTGGTGTTTAACTTTCGACTCTGATTAATTGTATGTGCTTTGACGAATGGCCTAACAATACCAGGCTATTTGAAAAGTTTATTGTTTGGTAAAACTTTGCGGAGTATTTTTGGTTTCCTAATAAATACTTCAAACCAGACCAACACATATGAATTGGTTCTCACGACTAATCACAAGTTCTATCGGTAAGAAAATGATCATGGCGCTTACCGGCCTCTTCCTCATCACCTTTTTAATTATTCATTGCGCGATTAACGCCATGATTTTTTTGAATGATGGAGGTGTTACATTTTCACATTGGGGCCATTTTATGGGCACAAACCCCATCATCCGCACCCTTGAAATTGGCTTGGTGGCAGGTTTTCTGATACACATCTTTCAGGGCCTTTTGCTCATCAAGAAAAACAGAGATTCTCGCCCTGTCCGCTATCAGGTAGTTGCAGCTGCTCCGGGTAGCACGTGGTACAGTCGTAGCATGGGTTTATTGGGTACGCTCTTGCTTCTGTTTTTGATTTTGCATACAGCACACTTCTGGATTCCGAACCGAGCCAATCAATTTGCTACTGGTGAAGAGTTGAATCTCTATCAGATGATGTTGGACATTTTTGCCAACCCTCTTATAGTTGCTATCTACGTGGTTGGATGTATATCGTTGGCATGGCACTTATTGCATGGCTTTTGGAGTGCGTTCCAAACACTTGGTTTTAATCATCAGCGGTATAATGCAATTATTAATTTCGTAGGAACAGCTTTCGCAATTGTTGTTCCCCTCATATTTGCTTTAATGCCAATTGCGATCTATCTCAATTGGGTTAATTAATTCATTTAACAAGACTTTCAAGAAACTAATATGGCGCTTGATTCAAAGATTCCAGCAGGCTCGTTGGCCGAAAAATGGAGTAAACACAAGTTTAACCTTAAGTTGGTTAACCCTGCCAATAAACGCAAGTACGATGTGATTGTAGTAGGTACCGGATTGGCCGGAGCATCTGCAGCCGCATCGTTAGGCGAATTAGGTTACAATGTTAAAGCATTCTGTTTTCAGGATAGCCCAAGACGTGCACACTCTATTGCTGCACAAGGCGGTATTAACGCAGCCAAAAATTATCAAAATGATGGTGACAGCGTGTACCGTTTGTTTTACGATACAATTAAAGGTGGAGACTACCGGGCACGTGAAGCCAACGTGTATCGCTTGGCGGAAGTGAGTGTAAGTATTATTGATCAATGTGTGGCGCAAGGTGTACCATTCGCTCGCGAATATGGCGGAACATTGGCGAACCGGTCATTCGGAGGTGCTCAGGTTTCCAGAACATTTTATGCCCGCGGTCAAACCGGACAACAACTATTATTAGGTGCTTATTCTGCTCTCAATCGCCAAATCGCTAATGGTAAAGTAACCATGTACAACCGCACCGAAATGCTCGATGTAGTGGTGGTAGATGGAAAAGCGAGAGGAATTATCACCCGCGATTTGGTGACTGGTAAAATCGAATCGCATAGTGCACATGCGGTATTGCTTTGCACAGGTGGATATGGAAACGTATTTTTCTTATCGACCAATGCAAAAGGTAGCAATGTAACAGCTGCGTGGCGTGCACATAAGAAAGGCGCATTTTTTGCAAATCCTTGTTTTACTCAAATTCATCCAACTTGTATTCCCGTTTCCGGGGATCATCAATCGAAGCTTACGCTGATGTCAGAGTCTTTGCGCAATGATGGTCGCGTATGGGTTCCGAAAGAAGCAAAGAAAGGTTTTAAGGCAAAAGATGCAGCTTCTATTTCCGAATCAGATCGTGATTACTTCCTGGAAAGAAAATATCCTTCCTTCGGAAACTTAGTACCACGCGATGTGGCATCACGTAACGCTAAATATGTGTGCGATGAAGGTCGCGGTGTAGGAGCAACAGGACTAGCAGTGTTTTTAGATTTTGCGGATGCAATCAAGCGCGATGGCCGTGCGGTGATTGAAGCAAAATATGGCAATTTGTTTGACATGTATAAGCAGATCACAGGCGATGATCCATATACTATGCCGATGATGATTTACCCTGCGGTGCACTATACTATGGGTGGACTTTGGGTTGATTATAATTTGATGACGACTGTTCCCGGCTTGTATGCTTTGGGAGAATGTAACTTCAGCGATCACGGAGCTAATCGACTTGGCGCCAGCGCCTTGATGCAAGGCTTGGCAGATGGTTATTTCGTAATCCCCTATACACTGGGCGATTATTTAGCCACCATTGGTTGGAAAGATAAAGTAGATACCAATCACCCTGCATTTGCGGAATCAATTAAATCCGTAACAGATCGTCAGGAAAAATTATTGTCGATTAAAGGCAAGAAGACGGTTGACCAATTGCATCGTGAGTTAGGTTTAACCATGTGGGAATATTGCGGAATGAGCCGCAGCGAAGCCGGTCTCAAGAAGGCCAAACAAATCATTCAGGATATCAAAAAAGAATTTTGGACGAATGTGAATATTGTAGGCAGCGGCAACGAGTTGAACATGGAGTTGGAAAAAGCCAATCGAGTAGCTGATTTCATTGAGTTGGGTGAGTTAATGGTAGATGATGCCTTGAATCGCACAGAGTCTTGTGGTGGACATTTCCGCGAGGAATCGCAAGTGGATGGAGAAGCGTTACGCAATGACCAAGATTTCTTCTATGTTTCTGCCTGGGAATATAAGGGTGAAGGCGAGCAACAGGCTTTACACAAAGATGCACTCGAGTACGAATTTGTAAAACCTACTCAGAGAAGCTATAAATAAGTTGATAGAAAAAAGTTAATAGTTGAGACAACACGACCCATTAACCATTAGCCATTAACGATTAATTCTAAAGAAATGAAACTGACACTGAAAATCTGGAGACAAAAAAGCAATAGCAGCAAAGGTGAATTCAAGACTTACGTACACGACCACGTGTCGCCTGATATGTCATTTTTGGAAATGCTGGATGTGTTGAATGAAGGGCTAGTGAAGAAGGGCGAAGAGCCCGTTCACTTCGACCACGATTGCCGTGAAGGCATTTGTGGAATGTGTAGCTTATACATCAACGGACGCCCACATGGACCTTTGCAAACCACTACTTGTCAATTGCACATGCGCTCGTTTAAAGATGGCGAAACTATCACTATCGAACCTTGGCGTGCAGCTGCGTTTCCTGTAGTTAAAGACTTGGTAGTCGACCGTTCTGCATTTGACAGAATTCAACAAGCCGGTGGATATGTTTCAGTCAATACAGGTGGCGTGCCTGATGGAAATGCGATTCCGATCGCTAAAAAAATTGCGGATGAAGCCATGGATGCAGCAGCTTGCATTGGTTGTGGTGCCTGCGTAGCAGCTTGTAAAAACGCTTCAGCAATGTTGTTTGTGAGTGCGAAGGTATCGCAATATGCTTTGTTGCCACAAGGTCAGCCGGAAAGTAAAGAGCGTGTAGATAGAATGGTAGCACAAATGGATGAAGAAGGCTTTGGTTCATGTACAAATACAAAAGCATGTGAAGCAGAATGTCCTAAATCTATTCAGATTACTAATATCGCCCGAATGAACCGTGAATTCTATTCTTCTATGTTTACCAACTACGAAGTGACGGTGAGTGGAGGTGGCGATTAACAACCCATGATCGTACGGAAAACAAAAAACCCGGCTTTACCGGGTTTTTTGTTTATAAAGATTTTCGATTTTATTTCTTAGATGTAATCTGATTGATCTTTTTTTGTAAGCCACCGGAGGCTTTTACTAGAGGCAGTCGCACTTGACCATTCCCAATTTTCAATAGACTGAGCAAATACTTCAATCCTACCGGATTTCCTTCCTCATACATCGGGTTATTGATATCAATTAGTTTGAAGGCTTCTGTTTTTGCTTTTTTGTAATTGCCGGCAAAAGCAAACTCCTTCATTTTTTTGAATACCACAGGATAACCATTCGCCAATACAGAGATTACGCCTTCGCCACCAATCGAATAAATGGGAAGCGTGAGCATGTCATCTCCAGAAATCAACAGGAAATCAGTCGGCCTTTCTTTGGCTATTTGAAGGCATTGTTCCAGATTTCCGGATGCCTCTTTGATTCCAATGATCATTTTATGTTTGGCCAAACGCAAGGTGGTGGCCGCGCTCATGTTAGAGGCCGTTCGACCTGGCACATTGTAAAGAATAATCGGTAGCGGACTTGCATTCGCCACGGCTACAAAATGTTGGTAAATTCCTTCCTGAGATGGCTTATTGTAATACGGGCTAACCGAAAGCAATGCATCCACACCACTCAAATCCGTTGAGCGGATTTCGTCAATTACATTTTGAGTGTTGTTGCCGCCAATGCCATACACAATCGGTAAATTCTTGGCGTTGTGCGAAATGACAAATTTTAATACGCTGCTTTTTTCTTCTTTCGTGAGCGTAGCCGATTCGCCTGTTGTGCCCATCACCACAAAATAATCTACACCTTTGGCGGTATGGGTCAGAAGTTTTTTTAAGGAAGCAAAGTCGATTTGTCCATCTTCGTGAAAAGGCGTTACCAATGCCACGCCGGTGCCAAATAGTTTTTTAGATTGAATCATCGTTTAGCGAAGTTGCTTGGTGTATTTGTACATGGTATCGATCAAACCTTTGGTCGTTCCATTTTGTTCGATCATCATTTCAAAATACGGACTTTCCGGTTCGTTGAATTTTCCCACCCGGCAATGAGCCTTACTTCGGGCCAATAACCCGAGAATGAGCGGATGCGCAGTAGTGTCAATATTGAAGAGGAAATCAAAAGGAGTTTCTGCAAAGCGCGTGGCTGCTTCTGAATTAATCGAACCCCAAAATGATAAATCTTCGATGGTAAAGAAATCGAAAAGAAATTCGTAGTTCTCTTTTTTCTTAGGAAGAAACTCCAGCACTTTCACTTTTTTTCCATCGTGTTCCAGTTGATGAATAAATGCCTTGATATCATCGTGTTTTTGTTTGTCTTCCACGGTGAAAATGATTCCGATGGATTGTGCTTGCTGGTATGGAATGCTGGCGCGCAGGCTCTTGTTGTTTCGCAAGGCCGAGCGGGTGCGCATTTTCAAAAAGTTCAGTTTAAACATTCGGCAAATTCACTATTTATAATTACAAATTCAACAGGTGCCACAGTACGTCACCCTTTCAACATTTGTTCAAATTCGGCAAGGCTGATGATTTTCACCCCCAGCTTTTGTGCTTTTTCCAACTTGGATGGCCCCATGTTCTCACCGGCCAGCAAGTAATCCAATTTTCCGGAAACGCCTGCCAGTACACGGCCTCCGTTGGCCAGAATGATGTCTTTCAACTGATCGCGGTCGTAGTTTTCGAAGGTGCCTGAAATGACAAAAGAGTGATTGCCCAGTTGATTGCTAAGTAGCGTGGGCTGCTGCTCACTTGATTCCATTTGTAAACCAGCTGCTTTCAAGCGCTGCACTTCGCGTTGATTTTCTTCGGACTGAAAGAACTGCACCACACTGGCGGCAATTTTTTCACCAACCTCGGGTGCTTCCAATAATTGTTCGTAGGTTGCCTTCGCCAGATTGTCCATCGTCTTAAAATACCCGGCCAACTTTTCGGCTACTGTTTTGCCAACAAAGCGAATGCCGATGGCAAACAAAACGGCTTCGAATGGAGCAGTCTTCGAAGCTTCAATGCCGGCCAGCATATTCTGAGCTGATTTTTCTTTCACCTTGTCCAGGCGCAGCAAATCTTGTTTTTTTAAATCGTAGAGATCGGCAGGTGTTTTTACCAATCCTAACTCAAACAACTGTCGAATGGTTTGTTCTCCTAGCGAATCAATATCCATTGCTTTGCGCTGAATGAAGTGCTCCACCTTGCCTTTGATTTGCGGAGGGCAACCGGCATCATTGGGGCAGTAGTGATTCGCTTCACCTTCTTTGCGAATCAACTCCGTGCCGCATTCCGGGCAATGTGTAATGTAAACAATGGACTCAGATGTGGCAGTTCGTTTGGCTAGATCCACACCAGTAACTTTTGGAATAATTTCACCACCCTTTTCTACAAAAACATAGTCACCCACGTGTAAGTCCAGTCGCGCAATTTCATTGGCATTGTGTAAAGAAGCACGCTTGACAGTTGTTCCGGCCAATAGAACCGGTTCCAATTCAGCAACTGGAGTAACAGCTCCGGTTCTTCCCACCTGGTAGGTGATGCCGTTGAGTCGTGTGCTGATACTTTCTGCTTTGTATTTGTAGGAGATCGCCCATCGCGGTACTTTGGCCGTTGCACCCAATCGCTGCTGTTGTACGAGGTTATTTACTTTGATAACCACTCCATCGGTTTCGAGTGGAAGATCAGCCCTTTTCTTTTCCCACTGTGCGATGTAATTGATCACTTCTTGAATGGAGCTACATTTCTCATAGGTATCTGACACTTGAAAGCCCCACTTTTCCAATTGATGAATCGCTTCTTCGTGGGTAGCGACATCCAAATCTTCGCCTAACAAATAATAGAGGTAGCAATCTAGTTTTCGCTTAGCTACTTCGGCGCTGTCTTGCATTTTTAAAGTACCGGATGCCGTGTTACGTGCATTGGCATAGGTTTCTTCGCCAATGTCTTCTTGCTCTTTGTTGAGTTGTTTGAAAATTTCCTTCGAAAGAAAAACTTCACCGCGTACTTCAAAGCGTGTAGGGGTGGCACCTTTTATTTTTAATGGAAGTGTGCGAATCGTTTTTACATTTGAAATAACGTTATCGCCACGCACACCATCTCCACGGGTAATGCCTTTCACGAGCATTCCGTTTTCGTAAATTAAACTGATAGAGACACCATCAAATTTTAACTCGCAGAAATATTCGTACGCTTCACCTTCCAATCCTTTGGCTACACGTGCGTCAAACTCCAACAGTTCTTCCGTAGAGTATGTGTTGCCCAAAGAAAGCATGGGATATTGATGCGCTACGTTTTCAAATTCTTTGGTGATGGTGCCCCCGACCCGTTGTGTGGGGGAGTCAGGTTGCTTCCATTCGGGAAACTGATTTTCGAGATCGATCAGGCTTCGCAGCAGTTGATCGAATTCAAAATCAGAAATCTCTGACTTATTTTGATTGTAATAGAGATGGTTGTGATAATTGATCTGATCACTCAGCGCTTGTATTTTTTCTTTCGCTTCAGAAGCTGACATGGCATTGGCTGTTCAAGCCTCGAATTTAGTGATTCTTTTTCTTAGCTGTTGATAAAGTGTAGAACCTGGCAGGCTACCATGCCCGCTGTCTCGGTTCGCAGGCGGTTGGCTCCCAGACTTACTTTTTCAAACCCATTTTTCTGCGCTAGGGCCAGCTCATCGTTCGAAAAATCCCCTTCCGGGCCAATCAGAATGAGGTACTTCTTTTTCGGTTGAGCCAATGCTTTTAAGTGATGTGGATTGGTGGCATCGACATAGCCAATAAATTTTTGATCGGCTTGATGTTGAATAATTTCCCGAAAGGGTTTTAATGGATGGATCACCGGCAGCCACGCTTGTTGTGATTGCTTCATAGCGCTAATGGCAATCTTTTCAATTCGTTCGGTATTTACGTTTTTTCGCTCGGAGGTCTGGCATTGCATAAAACTGATTTCATCGATGCCCATCTCAACGTTTTTCTCGACCAGCCATTCCATGCGATCCGCATTTTTGGTCGGGGCAATGGCGAGATGAATAGAGTAATCTCTCTTGGGGAAATTCTTTTTCTCTTGCACTTCGAATGTGCATTTTTTGGAATCGGCATTTTTGATGCGGGCGAAGTACCAAGTTCCTTTTCCATCCGCCAGTGTGAGCGAATCGCCTGCCGCCATTCGCAGTACTTTCACCGCATGCCGCGATTCTTCTGCATCGAGGTAATGGATTCCTTCGGCTATGCCGGGCAGATAAAAAAGATTCATGGGTTTTGTACGATGAACCGCTGAAGCGCCTAAGCGTATGCTTCGCGCAGTTTACTCATCAATGCCACGTAGTCAGTCATGGCCTGATCTTTTGAAATACCTTTTTTAGAAGCCCACGCATCGAACTTGGCAATGCCTTTAAAATCAAAACCACCGGGGCGTTCGCCGGTTACATCGCCATCGGTAGCTTGTTTGAACAACGCGTATAAATCCAATAGTTCTTCGTTAGAAGGGCGTTTCGTCAACTCTTTTGATTGAGCGACTGCCGCGTTAAAATCATCTGGTAATGCCATAGTTAGTTGGGTTTTCTTCGAGCATCCCGGATGTTGATAATTTCGATTTGTCGCTTTCGTTCTTTGACCCGATAGGTGACAATCGTTAATTTATTGAGCGGCCCGCGATGTACGTTTTTATATTTTGATGTTTTCTGAAGCAAATAAGGATGAGTTTGAAGCAGCCTCAAAAACTCATTGGTTTGATCGATGAAATTAGTTAACTCCCGATCCGTCCAATGAATTTTGAGGTAGTCGACTGCTTCATCAAATCCTGCAATTGCTTTAGGCGTCCAAACGATCTGATATTCCATGTTTGTATTTCTCCATCACAAGTTGGTGGGGAACTACGAAACCATGATCGGCCTGATCTAAGCCTTCTTGAATGTCACTTCTTTCTTCCTCACTTATTTCATCCCACCAATCGGTTTCCTTTTCTTTGATGGCAACCAATTGTTTAATGATCTTGGGATTGTTAAGTGAAGAAAGCCATGAAATCAATTGAAGCTTCTCCGCCTGAATATCCATTATTTGAACTTTATCTCTTTTCGATCGGAACGTATTCTCTCAAATTCTGACCCGTGTAAATCTGACGAGGACGACCGATTGGCTCTTTGTTCTCGCGTAACTCTTTCCACTGTGCGATCCAACCGGGCAAACGACCCATCGCAAACATAACGGTAAACATATCTACCGGAATACCCAATGCACGATAGATGATTCCAGAATAGAAGTCTACGTTTGGATACAACTTACGTTCGATGAAGTATGAATCGCGTAAAGCAACTTCTTCCAACTTCAGGGCAATATCTAAAACGGGGTCATTAACACCCAGTTTGTTCAACACGTCATCGGCAGTCTTCTTTATGATTTTGGCGCGTGGGTCAAAGTTTTTATACACACGGTGGCCAAAGCCCATCAGGCGGAAGCCGCTGTTTTTGTCTTTGGCTTTATTAATCCACTTCTCAGTGTCACCTCCATCTTTACGAATAGCCTCGAGCATCAAAATTACCTCTTGGTTTGCACCGCCATGCAATGGACCCCACAGGGCATTGATTCCGGCTGAAATAGAAGAATAGATGCTGGCTTTTGAGGAACCTACAATACGAACAGTAGAGGTTGAACAGTTTTGTTCGTGGTCGGCATGAAGGATCAGTAACTTATCCAATGCATCGGCTACCACGGGGTCAACTTCGTACTGCTCGGCAGGTAACGCATAAAGCATTTTCAAAAAACGAGCAGTATAGTTCAAAGAGTTGTCAGGGTAATTGACAGGATGCCCCATCGCGTTTTTATAGGCCCAGGCGGCAAATGTTGGCATTTTTGCCAGCGAGCGAACGATACTCAAATAGACACCTTCGGCTGAGCGATTGGGATCTAATGATTCGGGGTAAAATGCAGTTTGTGCACAAAACATGGAGGCCAGCACTCCCATGGGATGAGAGGATGAAGGGAAGCCATCTAAAATCTTTTTGATATCCTCGTGCACCATGGTGTGGCGCTTGATGTCATCCGAGAATTTATCCAATTGATCTTGCATGGGCAGTTCACCAAAAATCAGCAGGTAAGCAACCTCCAGAAAAGTAGATTTTGCTGCTAAATCTTCGATGGAATATCCGCGGTGGCGTAGTATTCCTTTATCTCCATCTAAGAAGGTAATAGCACTTTTAGTTGCGCCTGTATTTTTATATCCGAGGTCGAGGGTAATCACTCCAGCTTCCTCCAAAAGGTTGCTGATGTCAAGACCAACTTCATTTTCGGTGCCTTCTACAATGGGCAGTTTGTACGTTTTTCCGTCTATAATCAGATCTGCGGTTTTCGCCATACGAATTGGTTTTTAGCTTTGGTTTTAAAGATAGATGGTAGACTGATGAGAAAAAAATAGTGTTGCATATTTAGTTATTGCCGAGGATTAGCGGCATACCGTCTTTGCCCGAGCCGATCACGATTACTTTTGTATTGGGTGATTTAGAAAGCTCAAGTGTAGCCTCTATGCCTCTCATTTTCAATAGCTTGTCAGACAAACTGTTATTTATAATGTTATTAGCCCGCGATTCGCCCTCAGCAGCAATGCGCTTTCTTTCGGCCTCACTTTTCTCTTTGTCCAGGCGATATTGATAAGCGAGTGATTCTTGTTGTTGCTGCAATTTATTTTCAATAGCAGCTTTGATTTGTTCTGGTAATACGATAGAGCGTATCAGAACGGCTGTGGCTTTCACATTATTTACATTCAGGATTTTTTCTGTTTCTGTAGTGATGGCGGTTTCTACCTCGGCTCTTTTGGTGGAATAGATTTCTTCTGCCGTGTATCGACCCATCACTTGACGAACGGTTGACCGAACTTCCGGGATCACCAAAACATTCACATAGTCTTTCGTGAACTGCTCATGGATGAAGCCAATTTTATTAGGAATCGGGAAGAAGCGGATCGTAATATCTACGTGAATCGACAAACCGTTTTTGTCTAATACATCCATGTTTTCGTCGGAGGAGGTTTCATTGACTTTGTACGTATATACATCGTTCCAGGGGGCTTTCATGTGTGTGCCCGGGCCAATGACATCGTTTTTGTCTAGCCCACTGCCGAAGGGGTAGAAGACAATCGCTCGCTCGGTAGCTTCAATGGTGAAGAATAAACTAGACGATAGCGCCAGCAATACAAAGAAGGCGATTATGCCAAGAATGATGAAGGGAAGTTTACTGTTATTCATAGGTTTAATTGTTTTCAGTTTAAGATTCTTTCCGAGGCAAACCGAGCAACTTGCCGATGATCAGCATGCCGTATAATCCGCCCCACACCGCTTCGAGAATACTGATGTTTCGAATTAACCGGGTGGGTTGCAACCCGGAGTCGATTCCGCCCAAAATGCTAAAGCTATACGTCACGCATTCCGCATAATTTGGAAAGCCTAATTCAATGGTTGTTCCTAAGCTGCCCGGTATAGCAATAGATATCAAATCATACAAACTTCCAAACGAAATACCGATCATCAAAAATATACAGGCCGCACCCCACAGTTTGTCGGGCGTAAGGTAGTCACCTGAAAACAGATCACGTACCGCAAAGCTGATGACAGTTAATTCGATAGGAAATAGTACACCATGAAGAAAGAGGAGGTACGCCTGCCGGTTAGAGATTTCAATAATTTGGTAATACGGAAATTCGCCCAAGATGCCCGTGAAAATGGTGAGCCCTAGCGCTACCAGTATCCCAACAATCAGAACCCTGTTATTTGTAAAATTTCGCAGCAAATCCCATTGCAAGAAGGCGTACACAGCTGCAAAAAAAGAAAAGATAGATATAATGAGTTTTGAAACCTCACTTCGCGAATCCTTTAAAACAGGTTCGGAAAGAATTAATCCGGCCGAAACGATGATGATCTGTATGATAACTATGTTCCGGTAGTCTTTCGTTTTTTCGCGCTGCAAGTCAGACAGTGACAACCAACTTTTTAGACTGAAACGGCTCATAATGGGTATTCCTATAAATGTAGTTTTTTTAGTTCATAAATAACACTCATTTTGCCATTCAGTTCAATTGCTGGTAAGTTCATTTAGTTTTTGTAATTTGTTCGAGGTCTTCTCCCCCATGAAGGTTAAACTCAATGTATGGTTATTAATGGCTCTGTTGCAGGCGAGCAGTTTGTATGCGCAACCCAATGTCAAGGATAGTCTCAAAGTAGTTTTACAGAATCCTCGACTGGCAACAAATTTGCGCGTAGATGCACTGAATCAATTGGCCTATCAGTACTTTGATTTTAATGATAGCCTGGCTTCTACCTATGCTAACGAGGCGTTGGTTCTGGCTAAGCAAACCAACTATTTGAAGGGTTTAAAATACAGCTATACCATGGTTGGGTTAGGCTATTCCAGCAAATCACTTTTTAAAGAAGCCATGCGGTATTATCAACTTTCCAATCAGGTGAAGGGCGTTGATAATTTTTCAGATGACGTGTATAATTGGATATTGCTGGGTAATTGTTATCGCGAACAGGCGGTATACGACTCGGCTATTTATTTCTATCATTTGGGTTTTAAAAATCGGAAACAACTCACCAAGCATGATTTGGCCACCATTTATAAAAACATAGCCTCTGTTTATGTTTTGCAATGGCGCAATGAAGAAGCTATTGTGGCGCTTGACTCCGCCAGCTCGAACTTAGAAGAGGGTGTGCTCTATAATGGTTACGTGCAAATGGATGTGTGGAGCATCTACGGACAAGCCTACAAACACTTATTGAAATACGATTTGTCGAATTTGTACTACGAGAAAATGTGTAACTCCTCGCATCAATTGGAGGACTATTACCATCAGATTATGTGTAAGCTTAACAAGGCAGAGCTGGCGTATGAGCGAAGCGATTACGCATCGGCATTGAACTTAGGCTTCCAAGCGTTAAAAATCACCGAGAAATATATTTTTCCTCCACAGTATGTTAAGGTGCTCATTCATATCGGACAAGTGTACGAAGAAACATCGCAGTATGATGTAGCAGCCGATTATTTTTTTAGAGCATTGAAAATTAGCGAACGTCTGGGGCTACGGGCCGAAACGGCCACCATTTATAGTGAGTTAGCCTGGATTAAGAAAGATCAACGTGATTTTGCCAAGTCGGTTGAATACGCAGATATTTCGCTGCGAATACGAACCGAGATTGGTGACCAGAAAGGAATTGCCAACTGTCATAATGTAAAAGGATTGACGTACCTATTACTAAAAAATTACGATCGATCCATCCAAGAACAGGAAATGGCTTTACAGATTCGCGAGCGCATTCACTACCAAGCAGGCATTGCCGCCTCGCTCTTTAATATTTCGCTCGTATATGAAAACAAAAATGAACTGAATCTTGCTTTAGAGTATCAGAAGAAGTCGATAGCGATGGAAGAAAAGACAGGCAATAATCAAAATCTGGCTCTTTCTTATGTCACCTTATCGCGTCTGTTGATTAAGTTGGGTAACTATCGCGATGCATTGGTTTATATTCAAAAGGCAGATCGTTTAGCTGATCAGGTTGGATCACCTCTTTTGAAACGAAACAATACAGCCTCCTTGATTTTGTATTATGAACTTCAGGGTAACTATCAGGAAGCATATGAACAACAGAGGATATATCAGCGACTTACAGATAGCATCTATTCGCAAACCAGCGCGATGAAGTTAGCCGAAGCAGAGGCACTGTATAATGTGGAGAAAAAGGAAAAAGACATCGAATTGCTAAATCAAAAACAACTCTCTCAACAAAATCAACTACAATTTCAGCAAGCAGAGCTTTCACGTAAAAATTGGATTATTGCCTCGGCAGCCATCGGCATTTTTCTATTGCTGATTGCGGGATTGATTGGTTACCGTTATTACAAAGAGAAGAGCAAAGCCAACCGCGAATTGCGCGAGCAACAAGAAGAAATACAAGCCCAGTCGGAAGAATTGCAGGAAGCCAATTATGTGATTGCCAACATTAATCGAAGCCTGGAGGAGAAGGTAGAAATACGGACCAGCGAGTTGAAGCAAGCCTACAAAGAATTGGATACTTTCTTTTACCGCTCCTCGCACGATTTCAGGAGGCCCATCACTACGTTTTTAGGGTTGGCCGGGGTTGCAAAAATTACCGTGAAAGACCCCGTATCATTGGAGTTGTTTGAGAAAGTAAGTGAAACGGCCGGAAGCTTGGATAAGATGTTGCAGAAGTTACAATCCATCAGCGATTTGGGTTCGCAACAGATGATTTACAAAGAGGTTTTTTTAGATGAGTTGGTGCGCGAAACAGAAGAGAGCCTGTCCGAGGTTATCAAGCGAAAAGGAATTCAGGTGCGTTTGGAGATGAAGCAGCCAGTCGCTTTTGTATCGTACCCGGCCATGGTGAAAATCATTCTTGAAAACTTGATCGAAAACTCCGTTCACTTTGCCATCACCGAAAATCCATTTGTCAAAATTATGATTAACGTATCTGCAAAAGAGGCTGTAATCGAAGTGATCGACAATGGAGAAGGCATTTTAGAAGAATACCAGTCGCGTATTTTTGAAATGTACTTTCGTGCCAATGAGCGTTCGAAAGGCAATGGGCTCGGTTTGTACATTGCTCGCAAGGCAATTGAAAAACTCAATGGCACTATCTCATTTACGAGCACCTATGCACAAGGGTCTCACTTCGTGGTGAAACTTCCGAACCAACAATCATAAAAAAAGCGAGACGTTGCATCTCGCTTTTTTAGAATTTCATACTGAATTCTAAGTTACAATGCGCCACCGTTGCCATCGGTGCTTTCCGCAGCAGGTGCTTCGGTTACCGGTGCAGGTGCTGGAGCAGGAGGTGCTACCGGAGCAGGTGCAGCCGCAACAGGTGCAGGCTTAGGAGCTGCTTTTTTCTTTGCCGGTTTTTTAGCAACAACTTTCTTTTTCGGAGCTGCTTTTTTCACAACCTTTTTCACCGCTTTCTTCGCCACTTTTTTGGTGGCTTTCTTCGCTGATTTTTTCACTGCTTTTTTAGCTGATTTTTTGGCCGCTTTCTTCGCAGGTTTTGACTTTTTCTTGGCCGCCTTCTTTGCTTTTTTTGCCATAGCACAAATGAGTTTAAAGTGGGTTTTGTTTTTTGGTTAAAACTGCTGATTGATTAGCATCTAAATTTAAAGAAAGTTTACCGCTATAAACAAATGGTTGTCTATAAATCTTATAGACCATTGGCTGAAAGTTATTTTGCCACCTTGCTGTGCCCGCACAATCTATGTGGCCGGCTTAGATAATTTCCAGATAAACCCGTCTATGACGTAGTGAGTAATTTGAGGCAAGGATAAAATAGGAACCAATATAGAAACCAGCCACACTTGTGGGCGGGGTAAATCCTGCATAAAGGGAAACACCTCCGGATGATCTTTCCAAATCAGCAAGTCCCACATTCCTTCTTCCAGATAGGCCAGCGCCAGCAAAGTAAGTACAAAAAAGGCCGCTTCCCTCACCGGAAACCTCCACGTGGCTGTCCGGCTTTTGGCACCATAAATCCACACCAGCGCCATGTAAGGCACCCCATGCGCTACCACATTCAGCATGGTAAACGTTAGGTCATTTTCGGCCAGCACAATCCCCACGTACCACGACAGAAAGGTGCCTACTACAATCGCATTCTTCGGAATATTGAAACTCTTGTTCTTCCAGGTAGCCCAAGTCTCCTTTACAATAAAGAGAAGGATGATAGCTCCATATAAGTAATCGAGCCAGATGGCATTCAGAAAATCCAGATTCACGAAATCGCCTTCCACAAACCAGTTTAGTTCGTGTGTTTTGTGGATATGCCAGTATACGATCGGGTAGATGGTGGCAGTGTAAATTGCGATAGTTTCAACGAAGCGCTCCGTTTGGGTACTTACCGCTTTTCGCGAATAGAGTCGCATAAACCCATATTGCTGGCGAATGAAATGAAACACGGCCACGTAGGCCATTACCCGCCAAAAAACCAGCGCGTCGATGCTGTGCAGAAACCAACCTACCAGAAAGGCGGCGATGGGTGTGATGATCAGATGACGTTTGTATTGGGCAAACAACTTTGGCTCCCAATAAAACCGAAAGGTGGTGCTGTACACGTGCGAAACATCAATACCCATTACCAGCACTACCCACCAGCCACTCGAAACAAAACCATGGGTGTGGAAGTAATTCGGGAAGGCCAGCAACAAAAAAATAGGAGCTACCGGAGGCAAAAGAATCAGCAAGGTCTCCAAGGAAGGACTTCGTAACCACGGTTGATGAGCCAATAACTTCATGAAGCAGATACCATTTCGTTGGCGACTTTGGTGCCCCAATAAAAGGCTTCTTCAAAGATAGAAATGCCGCTTAAATCAGAATGGGCAAAGTAGATTTTCCCTCCGATGGGTTGTTGGGCAATCCGCCTGGCTGCACCGGTCATAAACCCAGGCCGGGGGCTGATCATGCCATGACCCCAGTGCCACACGGCAATTTCTTCCAAGTGGTCTTTCAATTGGGGATGTGGTCTTTTCAGATCTTCTAAAATCGACGGCAACCAGTTTTCCCACGTTTGTTTTTGAAGTTGCTGCCGCGATGCCGCGTACGGATAATCGCTCAACGGCTTGTAGTATGTAATCACTTTTTTCGGCGATGCCGATGTGAGATGTTGATGCATGGCATTGACGTAGCCGAGCGAAGTACTTCCGTAAACCACATTGTCCCACGCCAGTGCCTCGCCGCGCTTTTCGTGCAAATCCGATTGCACGGTTAAGTTAGCCACCATCCAGGGTGCATATTCGAAGGCACTATAATCAATGTGCGAAGCATCGCCCAGCAAATAGCGATTGATGAACTGCGGAGTTGCCATGATCACTTTCTCAGCGATCACTTCTTCGAATTGATTTGTGTGTTCATTAAAAAACACCACCGATACCTGTTGATTTTGTAATCGTATCTGCGTTGCCAAACACTGTGATTGAATGCGAGCGGCTACCGGTTCGCGCAAGCGATTCATCAGCCATCCATTCCCCTCCGGCCAGGTGAGCACGGCATCGTGGTTTAGCTCGAACCCCTTTCCGCCTTTGCGCGATGCAAAGTAGTGCAAGCCAGCCCACGCTGAAGTGTGTTGGGTGCTGCTTCCAAAGTCATCCAGACAACAATAATTTACATACCAATTCAGGTAAGTAGAAGTAAACTGATTTGCTTGCAACCAGGTATTCATTGAGATTTGGTCGAGGGCAAGAATTTCCGGATCGGAAGAGGATTCGGCTACCGGAATATTGAAAGCATATTTTTGATCGCGGCCCAACTTGTGTCGCCACTTTTCCATTTCTTCCAGAAACCGAACCATCTGCTGTTGGTCGCCGAAAGGCACTCCATCTTGCGGAATCAATCCTTCCTGCCAATGCTCGTTAATGTACAATCGCTCTTTAGGATCGAAACACAGATAGTGCTCATGGAATTGAGGAATCCCTTTTTCATAGTGGGTAATCACACCTACTTCTTTCAAAAAATCAAGCAAGAGTTGATTGTCCAGGTTAGGCAATGGCAGATAGTGGGCACCGAGTGGAAAGGCGCTGAGTGCATTGGAGCGATAACTGGAGTTGCCGCCAACGTGTTGTTCCAATTCCAGCAAGGTGAAATCGGTGTTATTTTTTTGGAGGATGCGCGCAGCAGATAGTCCGGCAATGCCACCCCCGACGATCACTACATCTTTTTTTGTTTGCTTTCGCGGATGCGTATCGGTAAGGTGGCGCAACCGGTGCCCCAAGGCCGCGTTAGATCCAAGGGTGCTGCCGGTAATTATTTTTTTTCCTTCGCACGAACTGAGGTGAGCCAGTGCGCTGCCGGAGGCCACCGTGGCGAGTGATTGACTAATAAATTTTCTGCGCGAAATCATTTAATGGGTGTATTCTTTCCACTCTTTTTCAAATGTATTCACCAACGCCTGATTGTGCAGGTAGTTGACTTCAGAGTTTGCCTCTACCATGTCGGGAGGGAAGTGGGTAAGTTGTTGAAACACGTCTGCGTTGATAAAGCGCAAACCCGCCGGATAGGTGGTGGCCGGATGAAATTCGTTTTTCCAAATCAATAAAAAGCCCCACTCGCCAAACGATGGAATGTAGCAGTGATACGGCAGCGTTTGAAAGCCCGTAGACCGAATGGTTTCGTTGATGATCCAAAACGATTTGCGTGCTACAAATGGAGAAGTGCTTTGCACCACCGCGCAACCTTTAGGTGTGATGACTTTGCTTAATGATTTGTAAAATGAGTTGGTGTATAACTTTCCGATGGAATAATTGGATGGATCGGGGAAATCGACAATGACAAAATCAAATTGTGCTTGTGTGCTGTGCAGCCAGCGGAAGGCATCTTCATTGATGACCGTTACTTTGTCGGACAACAAGGACGATTGATTTAGCTTCACCAACATGGCGTTAGAGCGGAACAATGAAGTCATGGCCGGATCGAGATCAACCAATGTAACGGTTTCTATTTGTGGGTACTTTAGCACTTCGCGTAAAGCGAGGCCATCGCCACCACCCAAAATCAGAACACGTTTTGCATTCGGCAACGAAGCCAAACCCGGATGCACGAGCGACTCATGGTAGCGGTATTCATCCAGCGAACTGAATTGCAAATTGCCATTGAGATACAACCGCATGTCAGACGGACTTTTGGTGAGGATGATTCGCTGATAGGGGCTGGACTTCGCATAAAGAATGGTGTCCTGATAGGCTTGAATTTCGGCGAAGCGAATGATTTGATCGGCAACGATAAATCCAATGAACAGCACCACCATGGCTACGGCTGCATACAGTTTGAGAAATATCGATTTGATTAATTCTTTTTGAAAATAGAAACACAGGTAGCCTGCCACCAGCACATTAAAAATTCCGAAAAGTAAGGAAGTACGCAGAATACCTAAGTACGGAATCAACACCATCGGGAAGATGATCGAAGCCAATAGAGCCCCGATGTAATCGACGGTGAAAACTTTCGAAACAAGATCTTTGAACTCCAGTCGATCTTGCAGGATGCGCATCAGCAACGGAATTTCTAATCCTACTAAAATCCCCGTGAGGGAAACCAGCACATACAACAACAACCGGAAGTAGGGGAGTTGCTCGAACAGAACGTAGAGAATGCACGAACTGAAGCCACCCACGAGGCCCACTAAAATTTCAATGCGAATGAACCAGGCGATGAGGTTGCCCTTAAAATATTTCGATAGGTACGAGCCAATGCCCATCGAGAAAAGATATGTGCCGATGATGGTAGAGAATTGCGTGACCGAATCACCCAGCAAGTAACTGGCCAGTGTGCCGGCCACCAGCTCGTAAATAAGTCCGCACGTGGCGACTACAAAAGCCGCAATCAACAAGAGCGGAACCTGGCCGCGTGCGCGATCTGTCATACTTAACTGTGAATGGCCGAGCCAATGATGATGGCCATGGCAATGATAAATGCTCCGGCCACAACGGCCAGTGCGGTATTGTGTTCTTCAATAAGTTCGCGCCAAAGTGTGCCAGGTGTTACCTTTTCAAAAATCCAAAACGAGATCGAAAGAATTGAAATCCCGATAACGGAATAAACAATCGAAGCGAGGATGTATTTCCATTCCATAGATGTAAGATTTTATTTGTGATAGAATCGATATCCGTGTGTGCCAGTGCCGTTATGCGTGGTTTCTTTATGCGTGGTGTTGATCCACTTCCAGCCAATGGCCAATGAGTAGGCATGGAAGCCAATGACGATAACCGCAAAAGCGATGTACCACGTCAAACCTTTAAAATCTTTCCATTCCATAGGGCATGTTAGTTTATTCTTCAGAAGCATAAGGCGAATAGTCGCTGTCGCTCCATCGTTTTACTTCTTTGTAATATTTTCGGGTGAAATAATAAATCGGATACAATGCCAATATCAACAGCGTGATAAAAAAGTTGGAATAAATAGGTTCGTTGTGATAGACATCAATCTCAAAGTATTCAGAATTAAAGCTAAACTCGGGATAGATGTTGATGTGATAACGACCTTCCGGTATCTTCGATAAAAAAGCTTCACCTCGTGTACTGCCTTCCGACCATGAATCTCCACTTTCCACTCCATGGTAGTATTCGATCTCTTTGGAAAATGCATGTTCGGTGCCGGTGGCCTCTTCAATCAATGAAAAGTCAGCATAAAACCAATCGTTGCTGATGGGCGCCTGAATTTCTATCATCAAACTTTTGGTGCCACCCTCCAATGAAAAAGATTCGCTGGAAAACATTTTTTGTTCGGTGAGGGCGCTTTTGTAATATTTTTTTGAAAAGACCCTCTCTGGTGTGGCTTGATTTTGAAAGAAAATTTGCAGAGTCACCAACAACAAGACCGCCGCTAGAATGACTTTGTAAAAATTGGTTTCAGAGAATGAACGTGCGGTCGGCTCGGTGTACCCCATGCCGGTACGGATCGGCATTACTTCTTTTGCTATTTTAAAGCCTTGCTCTATTTCACTGCTGTTGATGTATTTTCCCCGTAGCCACTCGTGCCGGCTGTCGGTAAATTGACTAACAAATAAGTAAGGCGGGGCAATGTATTCGGCTACTGTGGAATCTTCAGACACATATACTTCATCTTGAAAAAATTCTCCTTCGGCATGCAACACACGCGGTGAATATTTTTGGTAGAGTCGAAATGTTGCTCCTTCGTATTCAAAGGTAAAGTCGCGCGAGCCATTGGTTGGATTGCCGAGGTGTTGCTTCAGGAAATTCCAATGACCATCGAATTCAGAAAGATAGACAGCACCATGAAATGGATTGAAGAGAAAATACTCACGCCATTTGTAACTGTACTTTTCACGTTTCACCGTAAAGCCCATCACCTCATAGGTAATGCCTTCTATTTTTCCTTTTGCGCCAATAGGCAGCGTGGGCTTATGCGTCTCTACAAACTTTGAATACTTATCGCTGTTATGCTGAAACAATCGGAAGTAGCTATGGCACTTCGGGCAAGTCATGGCGCGGGTAAGCGACCGCCCCCGCGGGGTAGCCTGTGCCTTACAGGCAGGACAGGTAACGGTTACGATGGAGTTATTGCCACTCATTCCAACTGTTGAAAGTTTCTTTTTTAAAATTTTCTAAAGTTACCCGATCAGCAATGAAGTAATTGATCAGCTTGTTGGGAATATCCATTCTAAAAAACACCGATACCTGATTATACAGAACTCCATCTGTAAGAAAGAAGTTGGGTCTAAAGAATTGCCAGTTGCCAACTTCTCCTTCGCAGGCCAATCGTTCTATTTCTTCAATGCTCACTATTTCGCAGTTGCGGGTGCTCAGTGTAATGTTTTTGCCGGGTCGTAGTTTCTTGATCTGATCGAAACCCAGAGCTATCGATTCGGAAGGGCTGATCGACATATTGCCATTAAATTCGAACAGCCATCCACAGGTGCGATCGTCGAAGGCAACGTACCACACATTTTTGTAACTGTTGATTAACTGCAAACGCACACGCCCGATCACTTCAAATACTTTTTTATTCCATTCTCCTTTTGTCCCCAACTTAATAAAACTCCAGTCGGCGGGCATCATTACTTTTTCAGACCATCGCACATTGGTTTGGTTTTCAATCACACCTTGACACGAAGGGCAAATGACCAGCGCAGGCTCATTGCTTTTAATCGTGTAGGCACGATTGCAATGTGGGCAGGGCACGGTGCTGTTTCGGGTCATGTGCTATCGATGGATAAATTGTTCTTCGACTACAATCGCTTCAAAATACCGAACGATATCGCGATACAGGCTTTCGGTAATGGGAGCATTGTCTTTGGAATGATTGGAGATAAAAACATCAAACGTGATGTATTGATGCTCCGGCCATGTGTGAATGGAAAGGTGCGATTCGGTGAGGCCCACAATGGCGGTGTAACCCGCTTCCGGAAAAGTGTGATAAACTTCACCAATAGAAGTAAGGCCGTACATGTTTAGTAGTTCGGCCAGCCGTTCTTGTAGCGGCTGAGGATTCATCAGCAACGCTATGTTTTTTGATTGCAGATTCGCGACAATGTGTAGTCCCGTGAAAGGCTTATCCACCGCTTGTACCACCATTTCCGAAGAGGAAGTTCGCATGCCTTATTTTCCACTAAAATAAAAAAAGGATTCAAATCTTTAGCTGCTACAGCACGGGGTTTCGATAATATTCTGTTGGTCAGGCTTGTAATTTTTCAGTATGTAAGGTCAATAGTGGTGCTTATTGGTAAGTTACGGTGGTATTGAATGCGTAAATTGCAGAAGACAAACTGCGCACTATGAAACGTATTTTACCTATTCTATTTATTTGCTTACCGATTCTATCTCAGGCTCAAGCTGAGTATTTCTATCCAACGGCTAAGTCGCTCAACCCGAAAATCCCCACACCCCAACAATTTTTAGGTTACCCGATTGGCTCGCATCATACCCGTCACGACAAAATTGTAGAGTACTTTAAAGTGCTGGATCAACTGAGTGATCGCTTTGTGGTGGAGGAAATAGGTAAAACCATTGGCGAGCGTGTGCAAGTGGTAGCCAAGGTAACATCGCCCGCCAACCATGCGCGTCTGGAAGATATTCGTAAAAAGAATTTGGAAAACAGCACCGATATTCCGTTGATTATTCAACTCGGTTATAATGTACACGGCAATGAACCGAGCAGTTCGGAGGCCGCCATGCTCACCGCTTATTACCTGGCAGCCAGCGAAGATGCAGAGACGCTGAAGTGGTTGGATGAAATGGTTATTCTAGTCGATCCGGTTTACAATCCCGATGGCCGCGACCGCCACACTCATTGGGCCAATATGCACAAAGGTTCGCCGATGGTTTCTGACCCGCTGGATCGTGAACATAATGAAGCATGGCCGGGCGGCAGAACCAACCACTATTGGTTTGATTTAAACCGCGATTGGTTTTTAGGTGTGCATCCGGAAAGTCGCAACCGCATTCAGTTTTTTCATCAATGGCGTCCGTATGTGATGACCGATCACCACGAAATGGGAAGTACTTCTACTTTTTATTTCGATCCGGGAAAGTATGCCAGCAACAATCCGATCGTACCGGCATTTTTATATGATGTAGTGCACCCACGCTTTGCGGACTATTTTTCAAAAGGCATGAACTCCATTGGCTCCATGTATTTTACAGAGGAGGCATTTGACAAATTGTATCCCGGCTACGGAAGTAGCTATGTAAATTTTTATGGTGGTATCGGTTTTCTTTTTGAACAAGCCAGCTCGCGCGGACATGTTCAAGAGACCACCACTATTCCAATCACGTTTGGTTTTACCATTCGCAATCAATTCACTGCTTCACTGGCAACCATTCGCGGTTCGATTGGAGAAAAGGATTTGCTGCGCAAGCTGCGTCAAAATTTTTATAGTTCGGCTATGGCGCAAGCTAAAGCAAGTCCGATCAAAGGGTATGTTTTTGGTGACGCGAAAGATGCAACCCGCACCAACGCATTCATCAACCTGCTCCGCATGCACCAGATTGAGGTGTACGAGTTAGGTCAGCCCATCACAACTGGTAACAAAACTTTTGAAAAGGGTAAGGCATACATCGTACCCACAGAGCAAACGAACTACATCATGGTTCGCTCAGCCTTTGAAAAAGACATCACGTACCGCGACAGTACTTTTTATGATGCATCTACATGGTCGTTGGTACACGCATTTAACATGCCTCATGCAGAAGTACGCGGCGCATTTGTGAAAGGTAATGCAGTTAAAGAAACACCTACCAAACAACGCATGCCGGTTGTGAAAAGCAGCTATGCATATTTGGCTGATATTTCTGATTACAATGCCCATCGGGCGATTCAGCAGTTGCAATCGCAGGGTGTAATTGTTCGTAGCAGTACACGCGCTTTTGGGATGAACGTTGGTGGAGTTGATCGTAATTTTCCACATGGAAGTTTGGTGCTGTCGGTACAACAACAAAAGATCAGCGAAGAAAAATTATTGGAGGCCATTCAAAAGGTGAGTGCTGAAACAGGTCTTGAATTTGTTTCCGTTGAAACGGGACTGACGGCAAAGGGCATTGATTTAGGATCAGGTTCTGTGCGTACCGTGGTGCCGCCAAAAGTACTGATGCCCATTGGAAATGGCATTACTTCTGCGGAGGCAGGAGAGGTTTGGCATTTGTTGGATCAACGAATTGGTTTGCCGGTGTCGAAAGTTGATTTGCAAAATTTAGGTCGCGTGAATCTAAGCAACTACACTACCATTGTGATGGTAAGCGGAACGTATCCCACCGATAAACCGACTATCGACAAAATAAAAAGTTGGGTGCAAGCCGGTGGCACGTTGATTACTTTTAAAACTGCTAGCGAGTGGGCGATCAAAAACGGTATTGTTAAAGAAAAACTGGTGCAGCAAGATTCGGCCAAGAATAGCAAGCGCATTGATTATGAAAACGGTCCGGATACCGAAGGAGCGAAGCAAATTGGTGGCTCTATTTTTCAAGTGGATCTTGATATCACCAACCCGATTGGTTTTGGTTTTTCCGATCGAAAGGTTTCAGTTTACCGCAACGGCCGCACTTTTTTGAAGCCAAGTAAAGTGCCATACAATACGGTAGCACAATACACAGCTACGCCTTTGATAGGAGGGTACATTCACAAAACCGATATTAAGAATGTGGCCAACTCCGCCGCGATTTTGTTTTCAACCGATGGAGCAGGTCGTGTGATATTATTTAGCGACAATCCGAATTTCCGAGGTACCTGGTATGGCACGAACAAACTTTTTTTAAACGCACTGTACTTTGGTTCGATGATTACGGCTGCTACAAATTTTGGAGAGGAAGGGGAGTGATAAATGAGGCATTAGTTGTGGTGTGTGTATTTGTCACCCTAGCTATGGTACGTGTCGATACGTACCATAGCTTCGTGCGATTTTGTTTTCAACCGATGGAGCAGGTCGTGTGATATTGTTTAGCGATAATCCGAATTTCCGAGGTAGTTGTGGCGTGTATGTGTCACGGCTACTTGCTTACAACCTAGCTGTGGTACGTGTCGACACGTACCACAGCTGCCATTACTATAGCTTGCCATAAATTTCGATTCAAAATTCTTCGCGCAAATCTTTGATGAATGAGAAGGTTTTTATTCCGCGTTCGTAGTAATTCGCAGTGGAGTATTTGTAATCGCAGGGATCGTCCACCAATTTCCAACCTTCCTGACAGGGATTGTAATGAATGTAGTTTAGCTTTTGATATGCAACGTGTTGTGTATACAGATGAGTTGCTAACGGGTCGCGTTGCCAAAATTCGTACTTTTTGTTAACTGCATTTACATAGTAGTTTTTAAGATAACCTCCTTCTTGAATAAGCATTTTTTTGAATTCATGAGCGGTAAATTTTAAGAATGACCCTTGCGGGCTTTCTTTTCCATTTAACTCATTGATTCTCCAAATCATGTGAATATGATTAGGCATTATTACAAAAGCAAATACATCTATTTTACCTTTATGGCTCAAAAATTCCAATGAGGAAATGATAATTTCTTTGTAGTTATCATTTTGCAGAAGTCTTTGCCATTTATTGATCGTGGCAGTCCAGAAATAAATATTACCAAACTCAATATGTGATTTTCGATTTTGATTTAGCAGATTCATGCCCATGTTGTTTGCTTGGTTCTGGGGACATGAACCTATTTAATAAAACCTAATTTATTCTAGAATTAATACTTTTGCAAGTTCTAAATTCTACGGCCTCAACCCATGTTGTGGGGCGATACGTGTCTTGGCATTTTATTCACAACCCCTCATACTTACCTTCCTCATCCACATAATATACTTCTTCTAAAAACCATTGGTTGTTGATTTTGATAAAGTGGTATTCGTAATGGTGAGCGATTTTGATAGGTTTTGATTTTTTGAATTCTGTTTTGACAATCGCCTTGTTGCCCTTTATCTTTTCGCCGATGATTTGTTCTTGTTCCGGGTGGTGAGCAGACTCACTTCCAAAAGCCAGCGGCTGATGTTTTTTACTTGACTGGCAATATTTTGCGATGAGCTTTTGGTAGGCTTCCTCAATTTCACTATCGGCGTTTCCTTTTTCCTTCTCATAGTGAGTTTGCGCCTGGTCGTTCCAAATTTTATAATCAGCAATAAATGATTTGGTGATACCGGTTGGCGTGCGTTGTGGTGTTTGAGAAAATGCAAAAGTCGAAATAATGACTAAGAATAATGTAGCTGTCGTCAATTTAAGCATCTTAATACTATTTACTTGTTGGCATTCAATAATTGAAATTTTCGAACAATCTCCTCTTCCGTTTCTGCATGGCCGGTGATTACATCCCATATCAGCCGATCAAACGCGTCAAATTTACCTGTTAAGGTGTGATGCTCAGATACAAGATGATAGAAATCGCCTTCAGTACGAATGCTGGTTATCGCAAAGTCTTCCGGAACAAATAGTTTAAACCAATCGCAGGCATTGCTGAGGGAGTTCAATTTATAGAAGTTCAACACCCATCTTCCTGAATTATCAGAAGACGATTCATTGGCATCGCGCCAGCCTTGTGATTTTATGTGCCAGGCCGAATGCTTGCGTAACACAACACCATACTCATAGCTATCGGATACACAAAATAAGGCTCCTGCTTTTGCTAATTCGTTGATGGATTTTTTCTTTAGCGCATTTTCGATTTCCAAGTTATCAATCCAATGGTTCATACATCATTCGTTAATCATAGAATTCAAAATTAATGATAACTTGCTATTTCATTAATATTTACTGTAAACCAATCTTCTAAGGCTTTCTATGAAATCACTTTTTGTTTTGATTTTTGTTACTTTCTCTGGCTTACATGCTCATAGCCAATCCACTCAACTATGCGGTCACCGGGGTGTGATGTATCCTGAGCAAGCGGAAAATGCCTTGAGTGGATTTCGTTGGGTGGCGGCACAAGTGAAGCCGGACACAATGATGGTTGAAATTGATTTACGGAAAAGCAAAGAGGGCACCATCTACCTGATGCACGATGAGACAGTAGATCGAACCACCAACGGCACCGGCAAAATTTCTGAGTTGACTGACGCTTATTTAAATTCATTGTATCTCAAAACATCCGGTGGGGCGCAGACAACCGAACGCATTCCTACTTTTAAGGAGGTGCTTGCTTATGCGCAACGCAACCCGGTGAAGTTGATGCTGGATGTCAAAATCGATATTTGGGAAGAGATGATACAACTTGTGCGTGCTGCTAATCTCGAAAAACGTTGCCTTGTACTTACTTTCAAAGTAGATTACTCCAAACGTGTAGCTGCTGCTTCTAGCACCATTGGACTTTCCTGTCTGATTACTTCCGAAGAGGAATGGAAAGCCATTGAGGCACTACAAATTCCGGCACGGCAATTAGTCGCATACATTAGCGCCAAAACGGATTCATCTCTGATTACTTTGTTAAAATCCAAGAAGATTAAAGTGATGACCGATGTGTCGGAATATTTACGTCACAATGCAACACCCCTGAGTGCTGAAGAGTATGCCAACAAAGTAAAGCAACAATCACTGGATATTTTGATCAGCGATTTTCCTGTAGAAGCATGGAAGGGAGTGAAATAGTGAAGCCACAGTTCACAAAAGGATTTGATCATGTGCTCTATTCCATTATCTTTAATTACTGATTAATAAAGCATCAACTATCTATTACCATGAGCAACATAAAAAAGGAAGACGTAAAGCAAGAAGTGTTTGACCTTTACGATGATTACGCACACAATCGTATTGAAAGACGTTTGTTTCTGGAAAAATTATCGACCTATGCCGTGGGTGGAATTACAGTCGCTTCTTTGATGAGCTTCATCAGTCCCAACTACCATATCATTCAAGTCGAGCAAAATGATCCGCGTTTGAAGTCGGACTATATCAATTACGATTCTCCAAAAGGCGGCGGCTCCATCAAAGGATTATTATCGAAGTCAGTAGATGCCAAAGGCAAACTACCCGGTGTAGTTGTAGTACACGAAAACCGGGGATTGAATCCGTATATTGAAGATGTGGGACGAAGAACGGCGTTAGCCGGATTTATTTCACTGGCTCCCGATGCATTAACCCCGCTCGGAGGTTATCCAGGTAATGATGACAAAGGCCGCGAACTGCAAAGCAAACGCGATCGTGCTGAAATGTTGGAAGATTTTATTGCAGCATTCAATTATCTCAAAGCACATCCGGACTGCAATGGAAAAGTAGGTGTTGTTGGTTTTTGCTTTGGCGGATGGATTTCAAATATGATGGCCGTTCGTCTTCCTGAGTTAGGTGCAGCCGTTCCATTCTATGGCGGTCAGCCCACAGGCGATGATGTATTGAAAATTAAAGCTCCGTTGTTGTTGCACTATGCAGGTTTAGATACACGTGTAAACGAAGGCTGGCCTGCATACGAAAAAGCGTTACAGGAAAATAAAAAAGATTTCACTGCGTACATATACCCAAATGTGAACCACGGCTTCCACAACGACAGCACTCCTCGCTACGACAAACCTGCTGCGGAGCTTGCGTGGCAAAGAACAGTGGAGTTCTTTAAACAGAAGCTCAGTTAACAATAATTCGTTACTTATTTAGAGAGGTAAATCAGTAAAAAAATCACAGCAATTAGAATAAAGGGGGACCAACTGGTGCCTCCTTTTTTCTTTAAAAGACGTGTTCTTTCGTTTTCATCGCTGGTGCTTGCGAGAATACGATGAATTATCCTATCCGCTTTTTTTAGGTATAAATTATTACCAATGAAGCCAATGAATATCCAAACAAAAAATGGATACAGTGTTGACGTGGCTTGAATCAAATCTTCAGGCACACCTAGAAAATAAAGCAATAGCACAATTGCGATGTCAAAGGCAAAAAAAGAAAAAAATACAAGTGCCACCTCAACGTACAGCTTACGATAGAGAAACCAAAGCAACCCGCCTAACCAGGCGCTCACATTAAATGCAAAACGATTTCCAGCATGATAATCCCGGTACATATCTAAATAATAACCGGGCCACCCTCCAAAGTAAATTGCCAAATAGTGATCTTCAATCATAGTCGATCGTTTGCTAATACAGAAAGTAAGATATGAGGTTTTTATGTTGAAATCAAAGAGTTTGAATTTTGAGGAGCAAATGAGGTATAAATGCACTTTACTTTGAATCCGATTATAAATTTGTTGTTAAGTGTTACACTTAGAATTATCTTGATATTGAAATTTGACAAGATAAAAATGGCTTTGAGTAAGGAGGCTGTAATTGATTTATTACAGAATGGAGATATGGACTTGGAACCAACCCAAGAGGGGTTATGTTTTCCAATATTGGAGAGACTATATAATAAAATGATAAGTAACTTGTCGTTTCCCGATATTCAAGTTTGCGATGGGTTAATAATCAATGGCCATCATCGATACATTGCTTCGATCCTTTCGAAGTACGAAAAACTAGGGCGAGTGCCAAGTATTAAATCATCAGCCAAGAAACAATTTGAATGGAAATCGCTTATTCTTGATGAACAAGATTGGGACAAACCCGAAGAGATTGAAAGGTTTATTGGCGCGGATGCTTTGTACAATAATTTAACACCTTTACAGCTAATTGAAATAATCGAATAATTTAGTTTACATTTGCTAATATGTTGGTTTTCTTGGACATAGATGGAGTAATGGTTCCAGCTAAAGGTTGGAAAGCCCCCGAAAATTTGGAGGATGGCATGCCTATGTTTACTCAAAAATCGATTGTTGCTTTGAGTAGTTTATTGTTTGAGAATACAACTATCATTTTAAGTTCCTCTCATCGAAATAGATTTACAATTAGTGAGTGGAAAAGAATTTTTGAAAAAAGGGGACTTAAAGTTAATAGTTTATCATCGCTTGGATTAAGCGACCATTTGAAATCAAGGAAAGATGAAATTTTAGAATGGTTTAATATTAATAGTGTTAGTGAAAATTTTGTCATCATAGATGATGATACCTCACTTAATGGCCTTCCAGAGTATCTAAAGGAGCACTTGATTTTAACAAGTCCAATGATAGGGCTGACTTTGGAACACATTGAACAAATTGAGACCATTAAGAAAAAAAGGCACTTCGTATAGGAGGCCTTTTTTATTTTGTGTTCACACAGGTGTTTAGGCTTCGTTTGCTATTCGGCTGTTTCGTGGGTTACTTCCCGATACAAAACTTAGAAAAAATATTCGCCAGCAAATCATCGCTCGTGATTTGCCCCGTGATCTCTCCAAGGTAATGTAGGGACTGCCGGATGTCCATCGCTAAAAAATCACCAGTTACCCCATGATCCATTCCATGCAAAACACGATCGAGGGCATCGTTGGTTTGAACCAAGTTCTGATAATGACGCATGTTCGTTACCACCACATCGCCTTGTTTGATTTCTTTGATTTGAAAGAAAGAAACAATCTTGTCTTTGAGTTGGGTTAGATTGGTTTTTGCAGAAGCAGAGATGAGAATAAAATCATCTGGTAATTGTGCAATGACTTCTTTCTTCGCCTGATCAATTTTATTTCCAATTTTCAGGTAGGGGATACCCAACGATTGTAATTCTTTTTCCTGCCCGTGTATTTCTTCAAGGGAAGTCTGCGCGAGATCAAACAAATATAAAATGAGGGAGGCGTTTTTCATGCGCTCGCGTGTGCGCTCCACGCCAATAGACTCTACTACATCTTTGGTTTCGCGCAGGCCGGCCGTATCCATAAACCGAAAGTTAACCCCACCGATCACTACTTCATCTTCAATTACATCACGCGTGGTGCCGGGTATGTCTGAAACAATGGCCTTCTCCTCGTTGAGCAAGGCATTCAGCAGCGTAGATTTACCTGCATTGGGTTTTCCCGCAATAACGGTGGGTACTCCATTTTTAATCACGTTGCCCTGATCAAAGGATTGTATTAGCGATTGCAAATAAACTTGTATCTGCTGAATTAACTTCTTGAGGTCTTCGCGTTTCGCGAACTCAACATCTTCTTCGCCAAAGTCCAACTCCAATTCAATGAGCGAAGCAAAATGAATCAATTCTTCGCGCAGGTGCTGAATCTGCTTCGAGAACCCACCGCGCATTTGGTTGAGTGCCGCTTGTCGTGCATTGTCATTTTCAGCGTGAATCAAATCGGCAACCGCCTCCGCTTGTGCCAGATCAAAGCGTCCGTTAAAAAAAGCACGCTGCGTAAACTCTCCGGGCTTTGCGAGACGTGCGCCTTGCGCCATCAATAATTTGATAATTTCTTTTACAATCACCGGAGATCCGTGACAGGAAATCTCTACGGAGTTTTCTTTGGTGAACGAGTGTGGCTCTTTGAAAATGGCCACCATCACCTCATCAATCGTTCTTCCTTTTTCTCCCAGTCCGCCTAAGTGGACAGTGTGAGTGGGTTGTTGCAATAAATTCTTTCCTTTAAAAACACGCAGGGTTATCTCAATTGCATTTTTGCCGGATAAGCGAATGACCGCAAGCGCGCTGATGCCAGGCGGTGTAGCGAGTGCGATGATGGTATCGTCAATGGAATTCAATACAAATTAGTTTTCTGCAAAGGTAGAGAAACTTTGTTTGACACGAATCAAACCGAACGTCTAGCGAACAATCAAAACCGGAATATCGACCCGATGCCGAACTGTATCCACGGTAGTTCCAAAGATCAGATCTTTGGCCCACTTGTGTCCGTGCGCACCCATCACCAGCAAGTCGGAGTTGAAGCGTGTTACAATTTCCGGAATAATCTGCTTTGGATTGCCATAGCCAATTTCTACCTGAACTTGATATCCTTGTTGCTGTAATTGCTCTGCATAGTTCTTCAATGCTGCTTTGTCGTCATCTGATTCGCGGTCCGCAATTTCACTACCATACCAAATGGCGCCTGCGGTTTCTACAATGTGAACAAGTAGATAAGTGGCTTCTTTGCCGCCTTGGGCTACGGCATTGCTGATGGACACCGAATCTACTTTACTGAAGTCGATGGTGATTGCCACGCGTTTGTAGTTGGGTTTCACGAGTGGTTCCAGCACCGAGGCCGTGCCATGCGGAGAGCGTGCATTTTTTTCCAGCCTACGCTGATCAAACAGTGGCTTGAAAGTTATGTAGAGTAGGAGCACACCTGTTGCCAAACAAATCGGAATCACCAGCATCCAGATCATCCATTCGTTTTCACCGGCATTCGCCAGCCAACCTTTAATTTCCTGAATGACAAGTTTTACATTCAGCGATACGATGATGAATGCGATAATCCACGCAGCAATTTTCACCCAAGGCTTAATGGCAAACACACCCATTTTTTCCTTGTCACTGGTAAAGTGAATGAGTGGAATCACCGCGAATCCCAATTGTAAACTCAACACTACCTGACTGAATACGAGCAACTCACCTGTTTTACCTTCGCCATACATCAGAATCACCACATAGGCTGGTATGATGGCAATCAATCGGGTGATGAGTCTGCGGAGCCACGGGGCGATCCGCAAATTCAGATACCCTTCCATCACCACCTGTCCGGCAAGTGTGCCTGTTATGGTAGAACTTTGTCCCGCAGCCACCAGCGCCACACCAAATAAAATGGAGGCCCACTTGGTGCCGGTGAGCGGCGCTAAGAATTTGTATGAATCCTGAATGTCGGAAACTTCAAACATACCGGCACGAAAAAATGTAGAGGCGGCCAGAATGAGAATGGCTGCGTTGACGAAGAAGGCGGCGTTTAACGCAATGGCGGAGTCAATAAAGTTGTATTTGATTGCCGACCAGATTCCTTTTTCGGAAGTATCAATTCTTCGGGTTTGCACCAGCGAAGAGTGCAGGTAGAGATTGTGTGGCATCACCGTAGCACCGATAATTCCGATGGCGATGTACAGTGCTTCATCGGTTGGGATGGAAGGAATAAACCCTTTGGCCAGTTCCCCCATGTCGGGCTTTGCCCAAATCATTTCCATTAAAAACGAAACTCCGATAATGGCCACCAAGGCAATAATGAATGCTTCAATCTTGCGCATTCCATAGCTTTGTAAGACTAACAATAGGAGGGTATCCAAAACGGTTAGGGAAACGCCCCAAATTAAAGGCAAACCAAAGAGCAGTTGCAAACCAATGGCCATCCCCAGCACTTCGGCAAGGTCACAGGCAGCAATGGCGATCTCAGCCAGAATCCACAAACAAAAATTGACGATGGGGTGGTATGAGCTGCGTGATGCTTGTGCTAAGTCGAGTTGTCGTACAACGCCCAGTCGCGCACTGAGACTTTGCAACAACAATGCCATTAGGTTCGACATCAGCAACACCCAAATGAGTGCATACCCAAATTTGCTACCCCCGGCTATGTCGGTGGCCCAGTTTCCGGGGTCCATATAGCCTACACTGACCAGATAGGCCGGGCCCAAAAAGGCTAATAATTTGCGGATGCCTTTGCGATTGGTAGCATCGACTGAGGCATTTACTTCACTGAGCGATTTGCGGGACGGGGTGTTCATAGGGTAACTTGAATGTTTTCTGAGACTTCTTTCGAAATAAAGTAATGCTGCGATTCAATGGCCACTTGCAGGCTGCCATCATACTCTTCTTTGGAGATGACGATGAGTTTCTTGCCGGGCTTAGCACCGATCTTTTCCAGGTATTTTAGGAGGTTTGAGTCAGAATCTTTCACAGCTACGATGGTACTTTCGCTGCCGGTAGCCATGTTTTTTAAAGCCGTTTTTTCCAGTTTTTTGATTTTGCCTTGTGCATTGGGAATGGGGTCTCCGTGCGGATCAACCTGCGGATAACCCAGAAACTCATCAATCTTTTCGATCAATAAAGTAGACTTAATATGCTCCAGTTGTTCGGCCACCTCGTGTACTTCGTCCCATTTGAAGCCAAGGGTTTGAACCAGAAAGGTCTCCCAAAGGCGGTGTTTTCGGATGACGGCCAGCGCTACGGACTTCCCTTTGCCGGTGATTTTCACACCATAATATTTCTCGTAACTGATGAATTCTTTGGTCGAAAGTTTCTTCACCATGTCGGTGACGGAGGCTGCTTTGGTGTTCAATGCTTCGGCCAGTTCGTTCGTTAACACGGCTTTTTCACCCGCATCGGAAAGATGGTAAATTGACTTGAGGTAGTTCTCTTCGGCTAAACTGAGCATACAAAAACGTTGATGCCGAAAGCTACAAATTTAGACTTACCTAAAAAAATATTTAGACGTAATTGATTATTTCAAGAGCTTCTCAACCACCTCCAGAAGTTTGGGTTCCTCATCCGCCCAGGTCACTCCGATCGGCGATTGATCATAAAACGGAGTCGTCTTCATGGACTGTTCAATAAGAGCTAAGTCGGGTTGAGAAAAGTTAACGACCACCGCAGCACGATAGGGTTTGCAAAACTCCACCCAGGGTTGGTAATCCTGCAAAAGAATGGGCAGTCGACAGCCCAGGTATTCATAAAGTTTAGTGGGAATGGAGTTGGCGATGTGGGGAGAAGGGGGGTAGTAGACAATGCCAAAATCAGCCTCAGCAATAGCTTCAAAAATCTGAGAATGGGGCACCAATTCCAGACCGCCTTTTAAGTGAATGAAGAGCAAGTTTTCGATGGCTTGAAGGAGTCGATTGTACGTTTCGGGTTGGGCACAATAGCCCACAATCATCAACTCTACGGACTCATTTTTTTGGTGGAGTTGCTTGGCCAGTTCAATGGCCTGAAACACCCCGGTACTATCGGCCAACGTTCCGGTGAACAAAAGGCGGAACCTTCCGGGCTTGGGAGCACGCTGAAAAGAGGAGGGAACCCGAACTTTATTTTCGAGTACGGTAGATTTATTTTTCACGAAAGTGAGCTCTCGTAAGTAGCCTTTTTCCGCCAAAAAAAGGTGGTGAAAAAAGGGCGAAAGACACCGTTCTTTTAGCCGGACAAACAGGGCCATTGGCCACCGTAAGAACTTCGGAAACGCATCCGTCAAAAGAATATTTCGGTAGTAGTTCTCCCGGATGTCGTAGATAATCCGGCTCCCAAAGAAAATTCTGTTTAGAATACCAACTATCAGTAATTCATGGGAATTAACTATCGCCATGTCAGGCTTTACTTGAATACACTTTTGCAGTATTTTGAATGGAATAAGCACCCTCGTCAAACTTAGCCGGCTGAAAAATGGGAGAGGCAAAAGGGTGATGCCTTCCTCAACTGGCACTGCCAAACGGCTCGGAAATCCGATAACAAAAACTTCGAATTTTTGGGTGCCCGCCAGCGACCTTCCTAGCTTCTCGAGCATGCGGGTATCATCCACCGGTTTGAGTACCGAAGCAATGACTATTCTCCGTTTTTTTATTTCTTGCATCGAACTTTAAAATTAGAACATAAAATGCAACTACAGGAACAAATCGAATTGGCATGGGCGAACCGGGAATTACTGAGAGAGGTGGACACGCAGGAAGCCATTCGGGAGGTGGTAGATCAACTGGACAAAGGGGTGCTACGGGTGGCCGAACCGGACGGAGATGGATGGAAAGTGAACGAGTGGATTAAGAAGGCGGTGATCCTCTATTTCCCCATCCAGCAGATGCAAACTATTGAAGTCGGTCCGTTTGAGTTTCACGATAAAATTGCCCTCAAAAAGCACTACGAAAAGCTCGGCGTCCGGGTGGTTCCGCATGCCATTGCGCGCCATGGTTCCTACCTCAGCAAAGGAGTAATCCTAATGCCTTCGTATGTTAATATTGGTGCCTATGTAGATGAAGGCACCATGGTGGATACCTGGGCTACGGTGGGAAGTTGCGCACAAGTGGGAAAGCATGTTCACCTAAGTGGAGGGGTCGGTTTAGGCGGTGTGCTGGAGCCTGTTCAGGCTGCTCCGGTGATCATTGAGGACAATGCTTTTATTGGCTCGCGCTGCATCATTGTGGAAGGCGTTCGAATAGGAAAAGAAGCTGTTTTAGGAGCCAACGTGGTGCTCACTGCCAGTTCAAAAATAATTGACGTAACCGGTTCTACGCCAGTAGAATACAAGAGCTATGTGCCACCTCGTTCCGTAGTAATACCGGGCACGATTCCCAAGAAGTTTGCAGCAGGTGAATACCAGGTGCCATGTGCGCTCATTATCGGTACTCGTAAGGAAAGTACGGACAAAAAGACTTCTTTAAATGATGCGTTGCGCGAAAACGGGGTTTCTGTTTAGCGTGGCACGGGCTTTGACATAGTGTTTCAGAACCATTAAATTTGTTTATGCGCTACTTCATCGGTTTGATTATTCTGGCTTGTATCGGTTTAGCATTTAAGCAGGATGACTCTGCTCTGAAAAGCCAATCGGCCATCACTACCGGTGAAAAACTGGAATACCGTATGTATTTGGGCATTTTCACCGTGGGCAAAGGTATCACCACGGTGGATAAAGAATTGCACACGCGCAACGACCGCCAGTGTTTTAAGGTGGATGCGTTCATGGAAACCTCCGGAATGGCCACTTGGATTTCGAAGGTAAATGACAATTGGGGTGCGTATGTAGATGCCCAGGAAATTGTAACACACGAATCGTACCGCAAGCTACGCGAAGGCAAATACCGCCTGGATGAGCTAATCAAATACGACCACCAAAAAGACAAAGCCTACGTACATGTGGCCGATAAAACCACCGGAAAGTTTGGCGAGCCTAAAGAATATGTCACCCCCGATAACGTGCGCGACATCGTAGCCGGTTTCATGTATTTGCGAATCATTGACTTCGCCAAATACAAGGTTAAAGACACGCTTACCGTGTCCGGATTTTTTGAAGACACCGCCTACAAATTCAAAATCATTTATTACGGCAAAGAAACGGTGAACACCGATTTGGGCAAATTCCCTTGCCATAAGTTAGTGCCTATCATGCCGGATAACTCTTTGTTCCGTGGCGAGAATTCGGTAACCGCTTGGATATCGGCAGATGCCAATCAAATACCGGTAAAGGTAGATGCCAAAATGTTTGTAGGCCATGCCGGCACCGAATTAGTCAGTTTCCGCGGCTTACGCAATCAGGTAAAAATCATTCGGTAGCTCAGGCGCTTAGTAGTTCACTAAAACGCTCAATGGTGACGGGTTTGATCACGAAGTCTTTCACTTCAGCAAACTCACGGGCGCGGTTCATGTCCCGTGGATCGATGGAGGAACTCACCATGTAAATGGGGAATTGCTTGCTCATCCGGGATTTCAATTTTTCAAAATCTTCCAAAAACATCCAACCATCAACGATAGGCATGTTGATGTCCAGAAAAAGAAAGTCGGGGAGTAATTCGGGCTGAGAAGCGTTTTTTTCAAGATAATCCAAGGCTTCCTGACCGTTTTCGAAGTGTAGAATCTGTCTGGTTAATTTAGCCGATTCCAGCAAGCGCGTGGCTGTGAACTGAAAGATGGAGTCATCGTCGACAAAGGCAACCAGCGGCATAATAAATTTACATTTCAAATGTAACAGTAAAAGTTGTTCCATTGTTTTCTTCACTGGAAATAATAATCTCTCCCCCCATAGCCTCAACTTGGTTTTTCACCATAAAAAGGCCGATTCCGCGGCTTTCCGGGTGGTTATGAAATGTTTTTCGAAGTTTAAAAATATGGTGTCCGTACCGTTTGAGATTGATGCCAAGCCCATTATCACGCACCATCAGTTGAATGCCTGCCTCACCTTGGGTAGTGGTAAAGTGTATTTCGGGCGCCCTATCCGAGTGGCGGTATTTGAGGGCGTTACTCAGCAGGTTAATAACAATGCTTTCGAGGTAAATATTCGGGTAATAAATGCGTTGCGCCCGACTGAAATCAGAAATGATTTTTGCTTCGTTGTTAGCGATCAATACACTCAGTTGTTGCTTCACATTTTCAAGTACATCGTTGAAGTTAATCCATTGCCGTTCGATGTCTTTATTTTGTTTGATTTTCAAGACTTCGTTTAACTCATGGAGATGGCTGAGCATTTTACTGCTCGATTCGCGCATCATTTTGATGAGGCTCTTCTTCTCTACTTCGTCATCGCTCTTTTCATAGAAATCGAGCAATGATAAAATGTTGCTGACCGGCGAGCGCAGGTTGTGTGACACGATTTGCGTAAACTCTTCCAACTGCTCATTCTTATTTTTGAGCGTATCTGCGATGGCACTCAGCTTCGAATTTTGCTCCAGTATTTTTTCCTCGCTTAGTTTGCGTTCGGTAATCTCGCGGCTAGCCAACACAACCGTATCAACCAAGCCATCTTCTCCTAAGATGGGATTGCCGCTGGTTTCGAGCCAAATGTAGCCGCCACCCACTTTTTGATAACGCACTTCAACTTTAACGGCACTTTTTTGTATAACGAGTTGATTAAATTTTTCAATGGAACCTTCTACGTCTTCGGCATGCACCAACGCAAAAATGGAGGTGCCGATATGATCGAGGTAATTTTCTCCTAAAATCTGTTTTGTGGATGGGCTGAGATAAATGATATTTCCTTGTGTGTCAATCAGATTGATAAACTCTAGCATGTTGTCGGTAAGAGTGCGATAGAGTTGCTCACTCTTTAATAACAAGGCTTCTGCCTTTTTCTGCTCGGTAATGTCGAGGAAGCTCCACACACGCCCCACCACTTTGCCATCTAAAATTTGTGGCTTGGAGTAACGATGGAGTACGCGGCCATTGACCATCTCCATAATGTCATTGCTCTCCGCTTCCGGCTGTCCATACAGTTCTTGCACACGCGCTAAAAATTTCTCGGGTTCGAGAATCTTCGTCACAGCCTTGCTTAAGAGTACTTCATCGGATTGCTGGTGAGCCTCTTCTTCAGTGAAACCAAAAATTTCCAGAAAGCGATGGTTGTAGATGCTGATGTGCCCATCGGTGTTTACAACCAGAATACCATTGGCCGTAGAATTGACAGCGGCCTGCAAAAGTGAATATGCTTTTGTGGTCTCCGATTCCATTCGTTTTCTTTCGGTGATGTCCACAATGGTGCCGATCATTTTAACCGGTTTGCCTTGCTCAGTTAGAATTCTGCCACAAGCTGAAATCCATATCGTTTTTCCTTCAGGAGTGATCACCCGATGTTCACTGGCGTAGTCCTCATTTGTTTCGAGCGATCGTTTTATGCGCTGTTGTAAAAGTTGAATATCTTCCGGATGAATCAATGTTTGATAACGCGCATAGCTAAACAACCGATCAGATTCTGCCAAGTTAAAAATGGCCCAAATCTCATCTGACCAGATGGCTTCATCTGTAATCATGTTCCACTCCCATATACCAATGTTCGCAGCCTTAGTAGCCAGGGCCAGACGTTGATTCGTTTCTTCTATGGATTGAAGGCGTTTATTTTGGTTGGAAACTTCTACAGAAATGACAACGATACCGGCGATAAGACCCGATGGATCGTGTATAGGGCTATAGCGGTTTTCCCATATCTTACGTGCAAGTTGATTATCTCCATATTCTTCAATTTCACTAAATGATTCTCCCGCTAGCGTGCGATCAAAATTTCGGATTGCTTTTCGAAAATCATTTTTATTCAACTGACTAAGGATGTCCGACAGGCTCATGCCGATAGCAATGTCTATGCCCCAGATGGATTTCATGGTAGCTACATGCGATTGCGTGAAAGATGTGTAGCAATACTTCGAATCCAATGAAAAAGCAATGAATCCGGGTGAGCTGTCTAAAGCGGTGGATAAAAATTGGTTGTTCATGTGGGGAGTGTAGGTAAAGTAAATTTACACTTATTAAATCCTTTAAAAATTGTACTTTACCCAAAATATTACCTAACCCCAAAACAATATGTTGAAAGAATTCAAAGAATTTGTGATGCGAGGCAATGTAGTTGACCTTGCAATTGGTGTCATCATTGGTGGTGCGTTTGGCACAATCGTAAACTCTTTGGTGGCAGATATTATTACACCAATCCTTCTACAACCAGCACTTGAGGCTGCAGGTGCAGCCGATATTGCGTCATGGAAACCGGGCGGAATGCTTGTTGGTAAATTTATCTCGTCTGTGATCTCCTTTATTGTAATTGCATTTGTACTTTTTATAATAGTTAAAGCTATGAATGCGGCACAAAAGAAAGAAGATGCCAAACCTGCAGAACCGGCACCTATTCCGGACGACATTAAGCTGTTAACTGAAATTAGAGATTTACTAAAGAAGTAGTTAATTGAAGAAAAAACGGAATGAGGCACAGCTCATTCCGTTTTCTTTATTTTTTGAATCGATCGGAAACAATCAATTCCTTACTTCCGGCTGTGTACTTATAAAAGCCGTTTCCACTTTTCACTCCCTTATGTCCTGCCAGCACCATGTTGACTAGCAAAGGGCAAGGAGCGTATTTCGGATTCCCAAAACCATCGTGCAGTACACGTAAAATAGATAGACACACATCCAGTCCAATAAAGTCGGCTAGTTGAAGTGGCCCCATCGGGTGGGCCATGCCTAATTTCATCACGGTATCAATTTCTTCTACACCGGCTACACCTTCATACAATGAGTAAATAGCTTCATTGATCATGGGCATCAAAATGCGATTGGCCACAAACCCGGGGTAGTCGTTCACTTCGACGGGAATTTTGCCCAGCTTTTTGGAAAGTTCCATGATCACCTGTGTGGTTTCATGGGTGGTATTGTACCCTCGGATGATTTCCACCAATTTCATGATGGGCACCGGATTCATAAAGTGCATGCCGATCACATGACCAGGGCTTTTTGTAACCGAGGCAATTTTAGTAATAGAGATAGATGATGTGTTCGATGCCAGGATGGTTCCAGGCTTGGTGTTTTCATCCAGATCTTTAAATATTTTTAATTTCAGATCCAGATTTTCCGTGGCCGCTTCTACTACCAACTCAACATCCTGCAATCCTTCTTTCATGAAGGTGGTGGTGGTTAGGTTGGCTAAAGTTTGGTTTTTGATTTCAGCAGTGATCGTTCCTTTTTCAACTTGGCGCGAAAGATTTTTATCGATAGTAGCAATCGCTTTTTTCAAGGCGTCTTCAGAAATGTCAATGATGGAAACTTTAAAACCATTTTGAGCAAACACGTGTGCAATGCCGTTGCCCATCGTTCCTGAACCGATGACTGCTACTTTTTCCATGTTAAAGTTGATTTTATAATTGTAAAGATAAAGTTTCAATCCTCCCCGAAAAATCGAGCATCAAAAATTTGTCAACGCGCTATCTAAGAGAAGTAAGTTCGAAAGATAAAGTGGTCAGGAAGCTTTCATTATCTTATATCCAACATCCATTATCTAGTATCGTGTATCTAGTATCCTACATCCAGCATCGCGTCTCCACTATCCAGTATCGAGTATCCAGTATCTCGTATCCAGCATCCAGTATCTCGTATCCAGTATCTCGTATCCAGTATCTCGTATCCAGTATCTCGCATCCAGTATCTCGCATCCAGCATCCAGTATCCAGTATCCTCCATCCCCCCTCTACTCAATCAACACTTCCTTCGCAAAGCCCATGGCATTAAATCGCAGCGAAAGTTTTTGCGCCACCGAATCCTGATTGCATTTTTTTCCGGGAGTGAGGTAGTAGTAGAAAAATTTTTGATTGCGTTTGTAGAGTTCGTTTTCATCGGGGCGACCCAGTAATTTTACGATATCGTCTTGCGAAAGGCCTTTCAGTTTATCTGTCTGCGCGGTGAGTGATTCACGCATTTTCTCGCGCTCATGCCCGCAGGCAAACTTGTCATTCTTCCATTTTTCAAGGTCGATATTGTTCAGTTCAGGCAACGGTTTGCCGCAACCGGCCACAATTATTGCCAAAACCATGAAAGCCAAAATGCGATACTTCAAAGTATTTACGTTTAATTTGCAGGCTCAAATGTAATTACATGTCGCTAAAAGTATTCAAAGCAATTTGGTTTCTTTCCTTATTAATTTTTTTAGGCGTGTTCATGTACAATTATGCCGGACTCCCCGAAGTAGTCAATCTGGAAGATTCCATTGATTCGCCGCTTTCGCTTTCGCGCGAAGCGCTGTTTTACAGTGTGTTAGCGGTAGCTGCAATTTTAAACGTATTTGTCTTCATCATCAGCAAGTTGTATTCCTCCAATCCGGATTTCAGAGGCTGGTTTTATGGATTAATTACCTCCCTGAACATTTTTCTCATCATCGGAGTAAACTTCGTCACCTTATTTAACAGTGCCGAAAAATTTGATTATTCCCGCATCGGCAACATTATTTACGGCAGCCTGATGCTGGTGGTGCTGTGGGTGTTGGCATGGCCAATCTATTTGTTGATAAAAAAAATATCCGCTAAACAGGCAGTTTGAACGGATGCTAGTTAGAAATTGACTATCAATCAATTATTGATCAATGTGGTTGACAAGCAACCAGTTGAAGTCCTTTTATCGATTTGAATTGTCTTCAAAAAATTATTTTCTTCGAACCCCGACGGGAATAGATTTTTTTAACAAGTGAATCTGACTCAATAATTTTTTCATCTTTGCGCGATTAAATCTTTTTAAATTCTAGCTATGGCGAGAGATCCAAGAGAATACGACGAATCCAGTATTAAATCACTCGATTGGCGCGAGCACATTCGCCTGCGCCCAGGCATGTACATCGGTAAGTTGGGCGATGGTTCAGCTAAAGATGATGGTATCTACGTGCTAGTGAAGGAGGTGATCGACAACTGTATTGATGAACATATGATGGGCTACGGAAAAGTGATCGATGTAAAGATCACCGATCAACGCGTGGTAGTGCGCGATTACGGTCGTGGAATTCCGTTAGGAAAAGTTGTAGACGTAGTTTCAAAAATTAATACGGGTGCCAAATACGATTCAGGCGCGTTTCAAAAATCAGTAGGTCTGAATGGTGTGGGTACCAAAGCGGTAAACGCTCTTTCTAATTTTTTCAGAGTGCAAGCCTTCCGCGAAGGTCAAACCAAATTAGCCGATTTTAAAAAAGGTGTTTTGGTGGCCGATCCCAAAGTAACCAAGTCCGATGAAAAAAATGGAACACTGGTAGAGTTTGAGCCCGATAATCAAATGTTTAAAAATTATCATTTCATTCCCGAATACCTGGATGATTTGATGTGGAACTATGCCTTTTTGAATGCAGGCTTAACCATCAATTACAATGGACAGAAATTTTTCTCGAAAGATGGTTTGTTGGATTTGCTGAAACAAAAATCAGATCCGGATGAAATTCGTTATCCCATCATTCATTTCAAAGGAGATGATATCGAAGTGGCTTTAACGCACGGCAATCAATACGGTGAAGAATATTATTCGTATGTAAACGGACAAAACACCACACAAGGAGGTACGCACTTAGCTGCTTTCCGCGAGGGTGTGGTGCGTGGCGTACGCGATTTTTATAAGAAGGATTTTGATGCTGCGGATATTCGCGCCAGCATCATTGGCGCGATCGCCATTCGTGTGCAAGAGCCCGTTTTCGAATCGCAAACAAAAACGAAACTGGGTTCTATCAACATGGCTCCCGAAGGAGGACAAAGCGTAAAAAACTTTGTGGGCGACTTCGTAGCCAAAGAGCTGGAAATTTACTTGCACAAAAATCCGAAGGTTGCCGAAGAGATGCTCAAGCGCATCATGCAATCCGAACGCGAACGCAAAGAAATTGCCGGCATTAAAAAATTGGCCAACGAGCGCGCCAAGAAAGCTAACCTTCACAACAAAAAACTCCGCGACTGCCGTTTCCATTTTGATGATGAAAAAGGAGAGAAGGGAAGTGAGTCAGTGATCTTTATTACAGAGGGTGACTCGGCCAGTGGTTCCATCACCAAATCACGCAACGTAGAATTGCAAGCCGTTTTCAGTTTGCGTGGTAAGCCTTTGAACTGCTATGGGCTCACCAAAAAAGTAGTGTATGAAAACGAAGAATTTAATCTACTTCAACATGCTTTAAATATTGAAGATGGCTTAGATGGGTTGCGTTACAACAAAGTAATCATCGCTACCGATGCCGATGTGGACGGAATGCACATTCGCTTGTTGCTGATGACCTTCTTCCTGCAGTTTTTCCCCGACTTAGTAAAAGCCAACCACGTGTATGTGTTGGAAACACCACTCTTCCGCGTGCGTAACAAAAAGGAAACCATTTACTGCTACAGCGAAGAAGAAAAGCAAGCAGCAGTAGCGAAGTTAGGCAGCAAGCCGGAGATCACCCGCTTCAAAGGTCTAGGCGAAATTTCACCGGACGAATTTGGAAACTTTATTGGTGAAGATATTCGCCTTCAACCCGTTCTTTTATCGAAAGAAGGTCATCTCACAAAATTGCTTGAATTCTACATGGGTAAAAACACACCCGATCGTCAAGAATTTATCATTGAAAATTTGCGAATTGAACTGGATAAAGTAGAGGCGAAGGAAGAAATTCCTTCAGAGATTGAGACTGAATAAAATTTGGGTACTCAAAAATTGAGGCTTTAAAAAATGAAATGGTATCACAGTTTGTGATAGCCTTCAGAAAAGAAATAGACAAGAAATTGGATTCAAAGTAATGGCTAAGAAACAAATTCCCAACGAAACAACAGACAAAGACGGAAACGTACACTCCATCGCTATTGATGGCATGTACGAAAATTGGTTTTTGGATTACGCATCCTACGTAATCTTAGAACGTGCCGTGCCACGTATAGAAGATGGTTTGAAACCAGTGCAACGAAGAATTGCACACGCCATCAAAGAAATGGATGACGGTCGCTTTAACAAAGTGGCGAATGTGATTGGTAGCACCATGCAATACCATCCGCATGGTGATGCCGCTATTGGAGAAGCAATCGTGAACATCGGGCAAAAAGATTTACTCCTCGACACACAAGGTAACTGGGGCGATGTGCGCACCGGAGACAGTGCCGCTGCACCACGTTATATCGAAGCACGGCTTTCGAAGTTTGCATTAGATGTCGTTTACAATCCACAAACAACAGAATGGCAACTGTCATACGATGGTAGAAAAAAAGAACCCGTAACACTGCCGGTAAAATTTCCTTTGTTGCTTGCACAAGGCGTGGAAGGTATTGCTGTAGGCTTGTCGACCAAAATTTTGCCCCACAACTTCTGCGAGTTGATCAAAGCATCGATTGACATTCTGAAAGGAAAAAATCCAAAAATTTACCCCGATTTTCCTACCGGTGGTATTGGAGATTTTACCGAATACGATCAAGGCTTTCGCGGCGGCAAAATAAAAGTGCGTGCTAAAATCGAAATCGAAGATAAGAAGACACTGATCATTCGCGAGATTCCATTCGGAACCACAACCGCTTCGTTGATGGAATCCATTGTCAAGGCCAGCGAGAAGGGAAAGATCAAAGTAAAACAAGTGGTGGACAACACTGCCAAAGATGTCGAGATCAGCGTCAGTCTGCAATCCGGCATTTCACCGGAGATTGCCATTGATGCGTTGTATGCCTTCACCGACTGCGAAGTCTCCATTTCACCCAATGCCTGTGTGATTGTTGCCGATAAACCTCAGTTCATGAAAGTGAATGAGATTTTGAAGTACAACACCGAGCAAACGGTAAAGCTTCTCAAACAAGAACTCGAAATCAAAAAGGCCGAGTTGATGGAGAAAATTTTATTCTCATCACTCGAAAAAATATTCATCGAAAAACGAATCTATCGAAACATTGAAGATGTAGAAACCTTTGAAGAAGTTATCACTACAGTAGACAAAGGTCTTCGTCCATACAAAAAACAATTCTACCGCGAAATCACCCGCGATGATATTCTTCGCCTACTCGAAATTCGCATCAAGCGCATTTCAAAATACGACTCATTCAAAGCCGATGAGTTAATGCGCGACTTGGAGAAGGAGTTGAAAGAGACATTGCATCATCTGAGGCACCTCACCGATTTCGCCATTGCGTATTATCAGAAGTTACTCGACAAATATGGCAAAGGCCGCGAGCGAAAAACAGAAATCAAGAGCTTCCAGTCTGTAGCCGCTACCGAAGTAATTGCCAACAATCAAAAGTTGTATGTCAATCGCGAAGATGGATTTATTGGTTGGGGCTTGAAGAAAGACGAATTCATTGCCGACTGTTCAGAGCTTGACGATGTGATCGTCATTCGCAGAGACGGAAAAGCCAAAGTGAGTCGCATCAACGAAAAGGTGTTCATGGGCAAAGATATTTTGCACGTGGGCATTTGGCGCAAAGGCGATGATCGCATGATTTACAATTTGGTGTACACGGATGGAAAAGGCGGTATCACCTATGCAAAACGCTTTGCCATGCCGGCCATCACACGCGACAAAGAGTATGATCTCGACATGGGCAATCCCAATAGCAAAGTCCATTACCTCAGCGCCAATCCGAATGGTGAAGCAGAAATTGTAGAGGTGAAGTTGACACCTGCCAGTTCGGCACGCAAAAAGATTTTTGATTTTGATTTTTCAGAATTGGAAGTGAAAGGTCGTGGCGTGCGCGGTAATGTGATCACTAAATATCCGGTGCGCAAAGTAGACTTCAAAGAAGCGCTCGGCTCTACTTTAAGTGGTTTGGATTTGTGGTTTGATGAAGCGAGCGGCCGCTTGAACAAAGACAAGCGTGGCAAGTATGTAGGTAAGTTTGATGGAGACGATCAGATCCTTGCCATCACCAAAAGCGGTTCGTACAAGATTACCAGCTACGAGCTAACAAACCGTTACGAGCCAGAGAAAACTATTTTAGTTGAAAAGTACAATGCGAAGAAGCCAATCACCGCAGTTTACATGGATGGTGAAAGCAAGCAATATTTTGTAAAGCGCTTCTTAATTGAAACCAACACCCTCGATAAAGAATTCGGATTTATTTCCGAAGGCATTGGCTCACGCTTAGACTATGCGAGCACGGCAGACTCACCGGAGATCGAGGTGGATATGATCAAAGGAAAAGGCAAAGACAAAGAAACGGAAGTAGTGAACCTCGAAGAGATTGTAGACATCAAAGGTTGGAAAGCCGTTGGCAATCGTTTGTCTCAATTCAAAGTTTCTAAAATCAGAGCTCTCGAAGATCCGGATGATACCGGCCTGGAAGAAGGCGATGTGGATAATGAATCGACTGTTGAAACCTCTAAAAGTTCTCAACCGTCAAAAAAAAAATGGGAAGAACCAGAGGAGGGAGAACAAGCGAGCCTCTTCGGGGAAAGCCAGCCGCAAAACCAAAGCAAGCCGCTCGTCAACGGCCAGCCCCCGCAGCCAAAGGAAAAAAGACCAGCAGCGGAGCAAGCAAGTCTCTTCGAGGAAAGCCAAAGCCAGCCAAGTCAGCAAAGCCCGGCAAGTCAGCAAAGTCAGGAAAACCAGCCAAGCCAACAAAACCCGGAAAGCCAGCAAAAAGAGGAAAAGGTAAACGAAAATAAACCACCCGATTCCTCTTCGCGCACGTTCACCGCAGGCGAAACCATAGACCTAGACCTGTAATTCAATTGGCATTATTAAAAACTCGCCTTCCCTTCTCTTGTGGAGAAGGGGAGGGATGAGGTAAAGAATCTAAAGTTTTTAATAATGCCACCATCTGTTCAACAGATGACAAACCAAGATGGGTACTGCACCCATCTTGGTTTTTATTCGATAAAAATTAAAGTATGCAATCAATTGTTTGCTGAAATTTTTTACAAAAACTTCATTCTCCCTTCTCTTGAGGCTACTGTTAGGACACAATTGTTATTTGTAGTGTCAGACAACTACTATCGCGATCCGTATTTTCAGCAGAATATGCGATGCTTTAGCGGCAGGGCCGCTTGACATTTGTAGAAAAGAACACGATGGGATTATTAAAAGGTGCATCGCACCGGAACATCGAACGGTAATTCTATCTATCGCCAATTTTGGGGCGTGGCCGTGCGAGGCGCAGTCGGCCACCGGGCTATCCGCTTTTACTCCTCGGGGCTGACTAAAAAGTCGGCTGCTTTTGTTAGAAAAGCGAGCCGACTAGTACCTTTGTTTTGTCGAAGAACAAAAGTCATGAGTAAAGTTACAAGCAAAGCGGTATTTAAGG
>VYLQ01000012.1_pt1 | contig 158705 bp, 141 predicted proteins | sample 5115351 | NCBI WGS metagenome assembly VYLQ01 (sample SAMN12291776, study PRJNA351875) | freshwater metagenome | isolation source: freshwater lake | place: USA: Michigan, Lansing Lake | collected 2013-08-14 | reverse complement strand
GCCATTGGTGTCGTAGTTAAGGTCGGTGATTGACTGGCTCTCGACCGTCCACGCTACCGCTGCCGGCGCGAAGATGGTGTTGAGTGATTCGGCCAGGTCGGTCGTACTAATATTTGGTGCGGTGTTGTTGACAGATACAATTACAAGCCGCTCGATGAGTTTGTCGTAGCTCACGAGATTCAGCTTGCCTGCCATTACTTCTTTTTCTTTGCCATCGGCTTCCTTGCGCTTGTAGTAGGCGGTTACTTGTTCGGTGGACTGGTCGCCAAAGCCTTCTACTGTAACTTGTACTTCGTTTTCCTGATTGCCCGGTTTGCGTAAGAGTAAACCTTGATTGGTTTTGTAAATCACTTCCTTCGAAAAATCTTTGCGGCTTTCGGAAGATTTCGCAATTACAACATCGTTGCTGCCCGAAGCCACTGACTTCCACGGGATGGTGTAAGTTTTTCCATCGCGCTCGTATTTCTCGTAGTTGCGCTCGTGCTCGGAATATTGCTGTTGATCGAAGCCATAGGTCTGATTGCTGCTCTTCTCAAAATCGACGCGGTAGTTCACATTCGATGCCACCGCCGTGGTGCCACTCGCTCCGGTGGAACCCATCTTCTCTATCGTTCCATCTTTATTCACCACATACACATTGCCCGAATCATCTGTAATCCGATTGTCGGCTCCTTTCTTCGTGTCGATCTTGCGCTCTTCTTTTTTGGATGATCCGTTTGTGGAGTTTTCGCTGCCAGCGACTACGGCTATCACTTCACCTTCTTCATTTACATACAAGCTGTCGATAGTGCCATCGAATTTTACATCCACTCCTTCGAAAGACGAACCATTTGATTTGGCTTTGTCTTTCTTCTTCTTTTCACTCAGATCGGTCAGGCGTTTCTTGAGTGCCTCCACATCTCCTTCCACGGTGTACACTTCGCCTGCAATCAACTCTTGCTTTTCGTTGATCTTAATGTTTTCGAAGTGGCAGAAAAATTTAACTCCCCAGAACGCAACAAGTACTGCACCTAAACCGCTATAGGTGCCATTGCCTCCGCTCACTTCCATCACCACCATATCAAACAAATCAAGCTTCCAAATTTGTCCCACCATCCCGTTCATCAACGGTTTAGTGTTGGTGGTAACGATGCTCTCTGCCGACTGGCCACAAGCATACTCCTTTGGTGGTGGGGTGCGAAATATTTTTGTTGGTGTATAGCTGCCGATTTGATTTCTCAAGATACCCGCCACGCGCACCTCGTACTCGGTGTTTGGCTCTAAGTCTTGGATGAGTGTGCTGTCTTGCTCTGTTTCGATGGTAAACCATGTGTACCCTGTGCCGTCACTTTTCTTGCGGTACTCTACTCGGTATTTGTCTGTTTCTGTATTGATAAACCACGTTACTTTGGCTCTGCGTTCGCCTTCCACGTACACGTTCATGCCTTCGGGGGCGGGAACTCCGCTGTCGCCAAACGTGAAGCTGCACACTTCGCTGTAGCCGCGGTTCTTAAACTGATCTCTGCCTTCGGTATCTATGGCGCGCACGCGAAACGCATACTCTTGTCCGGGAATGAGTGGTGGTTCGAGCAACCCATAGATCAAACTGGTTTGTTGCGTGGTAGTTTGAAAGAGGGGGTAACCCACATTGATTGCATCGTTGGGGTTGCGGCCGGGGGGACGAATTTCTACTAAGGTAAATTCATATTCGGTGGTGAAGGCGGAGTTGGGTGAGTTGGCGTTCATCGGCAGCCACTGAAACAAAATGTTTTGTGGCTCACGAACAGGAAGTGTTGTGCCACACAGAGGTGTATTGATACGGGGTGGATCATTGAGCATGAACCATGCTTGTGCGCAGGCTTCTTGTGAAAGGATGACATCTTTTCTTCTGTAGTCATGCACGCGAAAGCAGAACCGATAAAATCCTTCGGGCAGGGCGGCGCGTTGTTCGTACTCTTGTCGGGTGATGCCGCTGAAAATTAAATTGCGGGCATCTAAGTAGGGTGCTAAGTCTTCGGCAGACAAGATAGAGGGTATTCCACCTTCAATGGTGATGGGTGGGGGCACCATGTTTGGGTTGCTCTCGATGCGTATGCCCACGCCTTCGAGCACCAATGATAATCTAACTTGATAGCTGGGCTCACTCAAATCGCGCAGCAGCAGATGGAGTTTCATCTGATCGCTCGCCGTGTAGTCGGACAAGTACAAACTATACGGTGGCGTCAGTTGTAGCGTGGCACTGACGGGATGGGTTTGGGCGAACGAAAAATGATGTGAAAAGAACAGCACGACCACGTGCAGCGCAAACAAAACTATAAAATGCTTTTTGAAACGAAGGTGTTGACGCATGTACTCGATCCTAAACCCAAACTAATTTTTAAAAGTCGTCTGGGGAGAGACATGCCAACGGTGTGGCTTAATTCGAAATTACAAGAAATAAATCAAATACAAAAGCAATCGTTAATGGCTAATTTATATTTGTAGTTGTTGATTGAGAAGGGTTCTTTGATCAGTTGCGGCAATTAACTAAAGTCAAGTTAGCTAACTCCTTAGTGAACCAGAAGGGAGTATGTCGAGGCGCAAACTAAATATACACCAGCTACGAGTCCAAGTATGGTGTCCAGACGAAGTAAAGCATTGATAAAGTTAGTCCGCTTGCTGTTGTTCAGTAGTAGCCAAATGAAAGTAACAGTTAGACCGAGCCCTACGATTAGTTTGATGTATTCCATATTGTCATCTGTTTGATGTCGTTAACGAAAATCTTCTGTTCTAAGACGACAGAAATCAATAAACTTTTACTCAGCAGTCAAGAAGCTTGCCTAATTGGCTACAAGTTTTCTGTAAATCACTACGTTGCCAGCGACATGACGTAGTTCAATAGCACTATTTCTCAGCAGGAGCCTTTTCGGGGCTCTACCTTCACGGCAAGTGATTATTCCGCCTTTCTTTTCAGTTCTGATCTGAAGACAATATCCCACAAAATGGAAGTAACACCGTATCCTTTGTCCGCGTCCGTGTAGTGGTGCATCATGTGGTGCTGCTTCAACTTCTTTAAGATCGGGTTGTTGAAGTTGCCATGATGGAATGCATAGTGAAACATGTCGTAGCACAAATATCCAGTAAGGAAAGCCGCGAAGAAACTGTTCAGATAAAGTGCAGGTACAGTTGCGTAAAACAAGAAGTAAAAGAGCGTAGCCAACGGAATACTGGCGGATGGCGGCATCACCAAACGCATGGCATCATTCGGGTAATCATGATGCACGCCATGAAAAATAAAGTGAATTCGTTGACCCCATTTCGACGAGGGCACAAAGTGAAAAACAAAACGGTGAAGTACATATTCAGTCAGTGTCCAGAACACAAGACCACCAATTAAGCTCAAGATAAATCCAGATGTGGTAATGCCCGGCGTTTGTAAACCTGTCCATCCGAAGTAAAGGATGGTAGGAATGAAAACGATCAATGGAACAGTATAATGTACTTTTGATAGGCTTTCTAAAAAGCCACTTTTAAACATTCGGGTAGACTCAGTTGAGTTGGAAACAAAGTTCTTCATACGCCTCGTTATATCGGTTGGTCAATAATGAGCAAAGATAGGCAATAAAGAAATAACGCGAAATAGTTAGGCTATGCCAACACGCTCTTCTTCTTGTCCAAAAAATCCCATACCAAACTGCTGGCACCTAAGATAGGCGCAGCCTGATTTTGCATGGCCGATGGTAAGACCTTTATCTTTCCTCTGAACAATGGCATCAGGTTGGCTTCCATGTGGCGGATAGTTGGTTTGAAAATCAAATCGCCAGCTTGCGCCAAACCACCAAATAAGAAGATGGCCTCCGGATCGGTATGAACCACCGTTTCGGCCAGCTTCATACCTAAAATACGTCCGGTATATTCAAAGGCTTCCTGTGCTACAATATCTCCGCGCAAAGCGGCTTCGGTAATCATTTTGGTGTTGAGGTGATCGAAGCTGATACCGCGCAATTCGCTGGGCTCTAAATGATCGGCCAATAGTTTATAAACGGTTCTCTTGATTCCAGTGGCCGATACATACGTCTCTAAACAGCCGCGCTTACCGCAATTGCAATAGCGACCTGCAGGGTTCACGGAAGTGTGTCCAACTTCTCCGGCTATTCCATGGTGACCGTTCAACAAAACGCCTCCGCACACAAAGCCACTGCCCAAACCAGTTCCGAGTGTAATCACCACAAAGTCTTTCATGTTCTTGGCATTGCCATAGATCATTTCACCTACCGCCGCCGCGTTGGCATCGTTGGTAAGAATGCATGGCACACCAAACTCACTGGTAAACATACTAGCCAATGGCAACACGCCTTTCCATTTCAAATTGGTAGCGCGCTCAATATTGCCGGTGTAGTAATTGCCATTCGCAGCACCAATGCCTATCCCTACAATTTCTGAATGAGCGGGCAATTGTTTGATTCCTTCGCGCAACACAGAAGCCATCGCATCAAAGTAATCCTGAAACTCTTCAAATTGCGTAGTGGGAATATTTCCCTGAAGATGCACATGACCACTGCGGTCTACAATGCCATACTTGGTGTTGGTGCCGCCAATATCAATGCCGATGGTTAGTTCTGTCATGCGATGTGATTTAGATCGAAAGTATTTTAGCGATGCGTAACGACTCGTTATCGATTTCGTGATGGTGCGTCATGATCATGTCGAAGCTGTTGTACACGATGCCGCCATTTTGAATACCTACCATCACATCGTTCTTGCCATTTAGCAAACCTTCCACAGCCGCTACACCCATTTTGCTGGCAAGCACACGGTCAAAGTAAGTAGGAGTGCCCCCGCGTTGTAAATGGCCTAGAATAGTTACTTTAATATCAAAGTAGTTGTTGCGTTCCGAGAACTTCTTGGCTAACTCAATAGCTCCGCCAATTTTACTTCCCTCAGCTACGACAATTAAACTTGATTTCTTATTGGTTTTTCCACCTTCGTCCAGCTTCGCAAAAAGCTCTTCCATTGAAAGTGATTCTTCCGGGATGATCGTGGCGACTGCACCTCCGGCAATGCCGCAATTGATGGCGATGTAGCCGCTGTTGCGACCCATTACTTCAATAAAAAAAAGACGATTATGTGAGATGGCCGTATCGCGAATTTTGTCAATCGCTTCTACGGCTGTGTTGGTAGCTGTATCAAATCCGATAGTGTAATCGGTTCCCGCCAAATCATTATCAATAGTGCCTGGGATACAAACGGATGGAACTTTGTATTCTTCGTAAAACTTATGAAGACCCGTGAAGGTACCATCGCCGCCAATCGCTACGAGCGAGTCGATGCCGTTCTTTTGCAAGTTGCGAAAAGCTTTTTCTCTTCCTTCGGGTGTACGAAACTCTACGCTGCGGGCAGTTTTTAAAATCGTGCCTCCGCGCTGGATGATGTTACCTACCGAGCGGGCACCCAATTTCACAATATCACCGCTGATCATGCCTTCGTAGCCCTGCATGATTCCGTAAACTTCTTTCTTGTAATAGATGGAGGCGCGAACAACGGCTCGAATGGCAGCATTCATGCCAGGGGCATCGCCACCCGATGTGAATACTCCAATCTTAGAAATTTTATTTTCCATTTTTGACTTAAGGTGGTCAAAAATAGCAGATGAAGTCCAGTTTACAAGGAGGTTATTCTTTTGTGATCATTTATTTCACCCTCAATCGTTTGAAATAATTGATCAATCCGTTAGTAGACGAGTCATGTGACGATATTTCACCTTCCGCGCTAAGTTCAGGCAGAATTTTCTTCGCTAGCACTTTGCCCAGTTCTACACCCCACTGATCGAAACTGAAGATGTTCCAGATCACACCTTGCACAAAGATTTTGTGTTCATATAAAGCGATCAGGGTTCCCAGCGTTTCCGGATCTAGTTTCTTAAACAAAATAGAGTTGGTCGGTTTGTTGCCGGCAAAAACGCGGTATGGTTTATGGAATTCGATATCAGAATCACCAAACCCTGCTGCCTTCAGTTCGGCTTCCACTTCTTCTTCCGTCTTGCCCATCATCAACGCTTCGGTTTGTGCGAAGTAGTTCGACAATAGTTTTTCGTGGTGATCGCTCAACGGATTTTGACTGATGGCCGGAGCGATGAAATCACAGGGGATGATTTTTGTTCCCTGATGAATCAATTGATAAAATGCATGCTGTCCGTTGGTGCCCGGCTCGCCCCAAATCACTGGACCGGTTTGATAATTAACTAAATATCCTGAACGATCTACTGACTTCCCGTTGCTTTCCATGTTGCCTTGCTGAAAGTAAGCGGCAAAGCGATGCAGGTATTGATCGTAGGGGAGGATGGCTTCCGATGAAGCATCAAAGAAGTTGACATACCAAATACCGATGAGCGCCAACAATACAGGTATGTTCTTTTCGAATGGTGTATTTTTAAAGTGTTGATCGGCACGGTGAGCACCAGTCAACAACGCTTCGAAGTTTTCGAAGCCGATCGTGCAGGCAATGGACAATCCGATGGAAGACCATAATGAATAGCGTCCACCAACCCAATCCCAAAACACAAACATGTTTTCGGGAGCGATGCCAAATGCTGTTACTGCTTTTGTATTCGTTGAAACCGCTACGAAATGTTTGGCCACATCGCCATTGTTACCAGACTTTTCCAAAAACCATTTCTTCGCCGACTCGGCATTGGTCATGGTTTCCTGAGTAGTGAATGTTTTCGATGCAATGATGAATAATGTCGTTTCCGGATTGAGATGCTTCGTCACTTCGGCAATGTGCGTTCCATCAACATTCGAAACAAAGTGCGGTCGAATGCCCTGATGGTAAGGCTTTAAGGCTTCGCATACCATCAATGGACCTAAATCGGAACCACCGATACCAATATTCACAATGTCGGTAATCGCCTTGCCGGAATACCCTTTCCAATTTCCGCTCAGTAATTGGCCGGAGAAGTCTTTCATCTGCGCAAGCACTTTATTGATCTCTGGCATTACGTCTACGCCATCTACAAACACCGGAGTGTTTGAGCGGTTACGCAACGCCGTATGAAGCACGGCTCGGTTTTCAGTTTGATTGATTTTGCTACCATGAAACATGCCTTTGATCGCTTCTTCCAGTTCGGTTTCTTTTGCCAGTTCCAGAAGCAGAGCCACCGTTTCTTCGGTTATAATATTTTTCGAGTAGTCTACCAGAATATCGTCCAGAGCTACCTGAAACTTTTCGAAGCGTTTCGCATCTTCGGCAAACAGTTCACGCAGATGTGTTGCTTGCATGGTTAGAAAATGGGCAGTCAGTTTTTGCCACGCCAGTGTTTCAGAGGGATCGATGGATGATAGCATAATTATAAAAAGTAAGGCTGCAAAAATACAGAAGAAAACGGTTCAGCAAACCGCTCGTTTTTGCAATCGTGTGTGTTGCGATCTTAACCGCCTACAACCTTCTTCAGATTTTCGATCAGTCCTTCCCACAGCTCTCGCAGTTCTTCCATATCATCGAAATCAGAATAGTCAGAAATTTTAATAAAGGTAGTTTGAGTGAGTTCGTTTACTTCGAGGCGTAATTCAAAGTAGGAGGGATCTTTCTCGTCTTCTTTAGTTTCAGGAAGGTATTGAAACTTGGCGAAGTGATTCGTGCGATGCGATGCGAGAATCGCTTTATGTTCTTCGTGATCCCACACGAAGGTGAATACTTTTTCAGGACTAATCCGAACATCATCGGCAAACCATTCACTTAGCCCGCTGGCCGATTCGATGTACGGATAAAGCATTTTAATGGACGCATGAATTTCAAAGTCTGTGGTGAAAAGTGCTTTTTTGGTTGTCTCCATGCGTTCCGAATTTTGATTTTTAAGTTATATCAATTTTTGATGATCAACAAATGCAATTATCCGAGTTAAACAAATTCGACCTCGAATCGAAATAAATTATTCTTGTGCCACGAATTTGATCGGTTAAATGTGAAAAGTTTATAAATTTGCGCTCCCTAAAAAAATGGCGCGGTAGCTCAGGTGGTTAGAGCGTTGGATTCATAACCCAAAGGTCGGGGGTTCAACTCCCCCCCGCGCTACGAAAGGCAGTTTCAACTGCCTTTTTTTATGGACTCAATTTTCGTCTTTTCTTCATTCGAATAACTATGGCCTTATTTTTGAAGTAAGTTTGCGCTTTGCAGCATGAAGAAAATCGATAAACTAATCATCGGGTCGTTCTTAGGGCCATTCATCCTCACGCTACTGGTGGTGGTGTTTATTTTATTGATGAAGCAGATGCTGCTTTATTTCGATGATATCATCGGTAAAGGCTTGACATGGGGCGAGTTAGGCTCACTCATGTTTTACTTTTCACTCACCCTGATGCCTGCCGCACTGCCGTTGGCCGTATTAATGTCCTCACTTATCACGTTTGGAAATCTGGGGGAGCATTTTGAGTTAACGGCCATCAAAAGCTTGGGCATTTCTCTCACGCGCAGCCTCTTGCCTTTGTTTATCACGGTCTTGTTCATAACAGGCATGGCCTTTCTGGCCAATAATTATATGGTGCCCAAAGCCGCGTTGGAAGCCTACAGCTTACTCTACGATATTAAACAAAAGAAACCGGCGCTCGATATCCGGGCAGGCTCATTTTACAATGGCATTCCCGACATCAGCATCAAAGTCAACAAAAAGTTCAACGATGGCATTACTTTAAAAGAAGTGATCATCTACGATCACCGCGGCCGTGTGGGAAACAAGCAGGTCATTGTTGCCGATTCCGGAAAGATGTACACTATCTTAAATGATCAATACCTGAAACTTGAGTTGTTCAATGGCTACGATTACACCGAAGGCAATGGAAGCGGGCAAGACGAGGGAGGCAGGGCAGTCAGCGAAGAGACCTACCGAAAGACAAAATTTTCTAAAATGCAGGTGGTGCTTGATCTGTCTTCCTTCGGCATGAATCGCACTGACACGAAATGGTTCAAAGGAAACAGAATCATGCGCAACTTGTCTGAGTTGGAAATGGATATGGATTCGGTGCGTGGCGAAATAAGCAATCAGGTTATTAGTCTTTACGATGGCACACAAAAGTTATTGTTCACCTACCACTACAAGTACGACTCCATTCCCTTGCCACCCGACCTCGCGCGACATAAAAAGACGAGAGATTCTGTATTACTAAAAAAGGCGAAAGAGTCCGATGCAGCCAAGTTTAACAACACGTATAATCAATATACACCTCCGGGACAGGCACTCAACCATCTCATTAAGCGACCTGATTCCATCACGGCACGGGAGAGGAAGATTTCGGATAGCATCTTTGCCATCAAAGTTACCCGGTCGGAGATAGCCAATGCCTTAAACAAAGCGCGTGTTGTGAAGAGCCAGCTACAAAATCTCAACATCAATACCACTCTGCAGCGAAGTGAATACATCGTTTTCTGGGTGCAATGGCATAAAATTCTGGCCAACTCCATTGCCTGTCTGGCGATGTTTCTGATTGGTGCACCGTTGGGGTCAATCATTAAAAAGGGCGGCTTGGGCGTGCCGGTGCTCGTATCAATCTTATTTTTTATTCTTTACTATGTACTTGACCTAATGGGAGTTAAGTGGGCCAGACAAGAACTTGTATCGGTTTTTGTTGGGGTTTGGATGGCCAATGCAATCTTGTTCACGATCGGTTTGTTTTTCTTGCGTCAGGCGCGGGTTGATGCTCGCTTGTTTGATGCCGACTTCTATAATGTGGTGGTTGACAAACTTTCTACCCGATTGAAGCGCATCAATAAACGTTCATAAGTTGCCGGATATTTGGATTTTTAGCCCCGTTCACATACTTTTGCGCGATAAAAATAACGATAAAAGAAAAAAAAGCGATGCAACTTACTTCGGAAAAGAAACAAGAACTGTTCAGCAAGCACGGTTTTGCCAAAAAAGCGACAGATACAGGCTCTCCAGAGTCACAAATTGCGATGTTTACCACACGCATCAATGACCTTACACAGCATTTAAAGCTTCATAAGAAGGACTTCTCAACCCAGCAAGGGCTTGTGAAGTTGGTTGGTCAGCGCAAAAGACTTTTGAATTACCTCCAGCGCACCAACATTACTCGCTACCGCTCCATCTTAGCGGAACTAGAGCTTAGAAAATAATTCAATAAAATAGAACGAATAGGGAACCGAATCATGGTTCCCTTTTCGCTTTTATAAACATAGGAATAGCTGGTTGGCTGCTCCTTTTAAAACAACATTCTTATGAGTTCAACAATCATTAATAAATCATGTAAGCTTCCCGATGGACGGGAAATTTCAATCGAAACAGGAAAGCTGGCTCGCCAGGCAGACGGTGCCGTGGTGCTGCGCATGGGCAACACCATGTTGTTAGCTACGGTTGTCGCTAACGTAGCCCACAAAGAAGGAACAGACTTCTTACCCTTGTCGGTTGATTATCAGGAAAAATTTGCCTCAACAGGAAAGATTCCCGGTGGCTTTTTGAAGCGCGAAGGCAAATTATCGGATTATGAGGTGCTGATTAGCCGCCTCGTAGACCGCGCCATAAGACCTTTATTTCCAGATGATTATCATGCAGAAACACAGGTAATTATTCAATTGATTTCCGGTGATTTAAATTCACTTCCCGATTCACTAGCCGCATTTGCTGCTTCGGCTGCATTATCGGTTTCCGACATCCCTTTCAACGGGCCTATTTCAGAAGTACGTGTGGCACGCGTAGCTGGTCAATATATCATCAACCCTACCAACGATCAGAAAGAAAAGGCAGACTTGGATTTCATCGTAGCTGCATCAATCGACAATATTTTGATGGTTGAAGGCGAGTGCAAAGAAATCAGCGAAGCCGACATGCTGGAGGCATTGAAGCTGGCTCACGAAGCCATCAAAGTTCAGTGCCAATTGCAGATTGAATTGACTCAAGCTACCGGCAAAACCGAAAAGCGCAAATACGAGCACGAAGTGAAAGACGAAGCCTTCAAGGCAGAACTTCATAGCTTATTGTATGATAAAGTTTATGCAGTGGCTCGTCAGCAACTTACAAACAAGCACAAGAGATCTGAGTTATTCGGACAGATTGTAGACGAATACTTGGCTTCATTGCCTGAAGATACTACGGTCAACAAAGACCTGGTGAAGAAGTACTGGAAAGACATTCAAAAGAAAGCTTGCCGCGATTTAGTGTTGAATGAAAAGATTCGTTTGGATGGACGTAAAACCAACGAAATCAGACCTATCTGGTCGGAGATCGATTACTTGCCCATGGCACACGGTTCTGCTGTTTTCACACGTGGGGAAACACAATCATTGAGCAGCGTAACTTTAGGAACCAAACTGGACGAACAGATGATTGACGGAGCGATGTTCTCCGGCAGCAACAAGTTTATCCTGCATTATAACTTCCCTTCATTCTCTACAGGAGAGGTGAAGCCTAACCGAGGTCCTGGCCGCAGAGAAGTTGGACACGGTAACTTAGCCATGCGTGCTTTGAAACAAGTGCTTCCCAACTTAACAGAAAGCCCTTATACCATTCGCTTGGTATCCGATATTTTGGAATCCAATGGTTCGTCATCCATGGCTACCGTTTGTGCCGGTTCATTGGCATTGATGGATGCGGGTGTGCAGATTTCCGGACCTGTTTCAGGTATTGCGATGGGTATGATTTCCGATAGCTCTACCGGCAAATACGCGATCCTTTCAGACATCTTAGGTGATGAAGATCACTTGGGTGATATGGACTTTAAAGTGACCGGAACGGAGAAAGGAATCACTGCCTGCCAGATGGACTTGAAAGTAGATGGTTTGACCTATGATGTTTTAAAAGAAGCATTGGATCAAGCCAAAGAAGGTCGCGCACACATCTTAAACGAGATGAAGAAAACGATCTCTGCTGCAAAGCCGGATTTGAAACCTCATGCTCCAAGAGCGGTGACCATCGTCATCGAGAAAGAGTTAATCGGTGCGGTAATCGGCCCAGGCGGAAAAGTAGTACAAGACATCCAGAAGACGACTGGTGCTACCATCGTAATTGAAGAAGTAGCAAATAAAGGTATCGTGAATATCTTCGCTAATAATCAAGAAGTTATGGATGCCGCCGTGAGACGGGTAAAAGCGATTGTAGCTGTTCCGGAAGTAGGAGAGACCTATAGCGGAATTGTGAAGTCGATCATGCCTTTTGGAGCATTTGTAGAGTTCATGCCGGGCAAAGACGGCCTGTTGCACATCTCTGAAATTAAGTGGGAACGCCTCGAAACGATGGACGGAGTGATGCAGGTAGGCGAAGAAGTAAAAGTAAAATTAGTAGAAGTAGACAAAAAAACGGGTAAATTCAGACTCTCAAGAAAAGTGTTGTTGCCGAAGCCTGCTTCGAAAACAGAAACACCTTCTGCTTAGTTAGTTGGTAAAACCGTTTTTTGGAACTAATTTTTGATTTTTACGTGTTTGAAAAAGGTCTAAAGGAAAGACAAACAGTATGAGACAGTTAAAGATAAGTAAACAGATCACGAACCGCGAAAGCCAATCGCTGGATAAATATTTGCAGGAGATTGGTAAGGTAGATCTATTGACACCGGATGAGGAGGTGGAGTTGGCGAAGCGTATTAAAGAAGGTGATCAAATTGCTTTGGAGAAACTGACGAAAGCCAATTTGCGCTTTGTGGTTTCGGTAGCGAAGCAATATCAAAACCAAGGTTTGTCATTAGGCGATTTGATCAATGAAGGTAACTTAGGTTTGATTAAGGCAGCTCAGCGTTTCGATGAGACACGCGGTTTTAAATTCATTTCGTATGCCGTATGGTGGATTCGTCAATCCATCTTACAAGCATTGGCCGAGCAATCACGCATTGTGCGTTTGCCGCTGAATCGCGTTGGTTCATTGAACAAGATTTCTAAAACCTTCTCGGAATTAGAGCAGAAGTTTGAGCGTGAGCCATCACCTGAGGAATTGGCAGAAGTATTGGAAGTGACCACTGCTGAAGTGGTAGATACCATGAAAATTTCCGGTCGCCATGTTTCCATGGATGCGCCATTCGTTCAAGGCGAAGAAAACAGCTTGTTGGACGTATTGGAAAACGACAGTGAAGAAACACCGGATTCCGGGTTGATGACTGATTCATTAAGACGTGAAGTACAACGTGCTTTATCAACCTTAACACAAAGAGAATCAGATGTTATCACGTTGTATTTTGGATTGAATGGTGAGCATGCGATGACCCTGGAAGAGATCGGCGAGAAGTTCAGTTTAACACGCGAGCGTGTTCGTCAGATCAAAGAAAAGGCGATCCGCAGATTGCGTCACACCTCCAGAAGCAAAGCTTTAAAACCGTATTTGGGATAATTCATTTGTAGTAATTACTAACTTTAAAGGTCTCATCTGCGAGACCTTTTTTGTTGAAATTTTTGTTGAAGAGCTATGAGTAATGACAAAGTAAAAGTATTGATTATCGGATCTGGCCCGGCCGGATATACTGCCGCCATTTATGCTGCCCGCGCCGGTTTGAAACCCGTATTGTACACGGGTGGCCAGCCGGGAGGTCAACTAACTACCACTAATGATGTGGAGAACTTTCCGGGCTATCCGGACGGAGTAAACGGTTCGCAGATGATGATGGACTTACAAAAACAAGCCGAGCGCTTTGGCACCAAGATCAACTATGGCTTAGCTACCGCGGTAGATTTTTCGGTGTATCCATTCAAAATTACGGTCGATGAAACCACTGTTCTCGAAGCCGAATCAGTGATTGTGGCCACAGGTGCTACAGCGAAATATTTGGGAATCCCTTCAGAGGAAACCTACGCCAATCGCGGTGTTTCAGCATGCGCTGTTTGCGATGGATTCTTTTACAGGGGCAAAGAAGTGGCTGTGGTAGGTGCTGGCGACTCCGCAGCCGAAGAGGCAACGTATCTTGCCAATCTGTGCCCCAAAGTGCATTTGATTGTGCGCAGAGAAGAAATGCGCGCCTCGAAAATCATGCAGCAACGCGTACAAAACACACCCAATATTCAGATTCATTGGAATACAGAAACCGAAGAAATTCTGGGAGATGATTCGGGCGTGACAGGTGCTCGTTTGATCAATAATAAGACCGGAGCAAAGACTGAAATTGCGGTGAGCGGCTTCTTCTTAGCTATTGGCCATAAACCGAATACCGATATTTTCAAAAGCATTTTGGATATGGACGAATCGGGCTACGTGAAAGTGGTTCCGGGTTCTACCAAAACCAATGTGGAAGGAGTATTTGCCGTAGGTGATGTGGCAGACAAAGTGTATCGCCAGGCGATAACAGCAGCCGGCACCGGGTGTATGGGTGCTTTGGATGCGGAGAAATTTCTTGCTGCGAAGGAGGCTGAACTAGTGCATCATTAGTGGTAGGCATGAAACTCGATATACTTGTTTTAGCAGCACATCCGGATGATGCCGAGCTTGGTTGTGGAGGCACCATTGCCAAGCATGTAAAGATGGGGCACAAAGTAGGTGTCGTTGACTTTACGCAAGGCGAATTGGGCACCCGTGGCACGATTGAAACCAGAAAAGTGGAAGCCGCCAAAGCAGCGGAAATCCTAGGGCTTTCCATTCGTGAAAATCTTCAGATGAAAGATGGATTCTTTGTGAATGATCAGGCGCATCAACTGAAGGTAATTGAGGTGATCAGGAAGTACAGACCCGAAATTGTGATCGCCAATGCGATTCATGACCGCCACCCCGATCATGGAAAAGGTTCGCAATTAGCGGTAGATGCCTGTTTTCTATCGGGGTTGAATAAAGTAGAAACCTCGCTGGACGGAAAGAAGCAGGAAGCGTGGCGACCCAAAAAGCTCTATCATTACATTCAAAGTCAGTTGATTGTGCCCGATGTGGTGGTTGATATCACTGGCTTTTGGCAAACCAAGATTGATTCTGTTTTGGCTTACCAAACACAGTTTTTCAATCCAAATTTGAATGAACCGGAAACGTACATTTCTAAGCCAACTTTCCTTACTTTCTTAGAAGCTCGCTCTAAAGAGTTAGGTCAGAGCATCAATGTTGAATACGGCGAAGGATTTACGGTGGAAGCCGCCATTGGTGTCGATCACTTGTTTCAATTGAAAAACTAGGGCGCCAACCGGTGTGTTACCCACTGGCCATCGGATTGGTAATATACAATTCGGTCGTGCAAGCGACTGGTGCGTCCTTGCCAAAATTCAATCTCATGAGGTTCCACAGCATAACCACCCCATTGTTTGGGCTTCGGTAGCTGGTTAGTTCCTTCAAATTTCTTTTCCAAATCGGCTACCCGTTGTTCCAAAATCTGACGATCTTTGATGATACTGCTTTGTGGCGATGCCCACGCACCAATCTGACTCCCCTTGGGGCGGCTGACGAAATAGGCAGTTGATTGAACTTCATCCACTCGTTTAGCTACCCCCTCAATGCGCACCTGCCTTTCTAATTCCGGCCAGAAGAAGGTGAGGGCGCAAGCCGGATTCTCCAATAATTCTTTCCCTTTCTGGCTTTGGTAGTTAGTATAAAACACAAATTGATTCGATTCAACGCCCTTTAGCAGGACAATACGGGCAGATGGACGGCCGTCTTCGGTGACGGTAGAAAGCGTCATGGCAGTTGGTTCCAACGCTTTGCTATCGATTGCTTCCTTTAGCCACTTTTCAAATTGAGCGATGGGATTTGCCAAAACCGAGGCTACATCCAACGAAGCTTTTGTATAGTCTACCCGAATTTCCTGTAAGCCTTGCATATAAAATTTAAAAATTTAATAAAACATCTCTTTGGTTATATAACCCTACTGTACTTTCTTGGCAAATAAATTAGCGTACTACTCGCACAACATCAGGTTTTAGGAGGCATAAACATGGAGTTTTTTCAGTATAAGAACAAATTGATTCCGCAAAAAGGAAGGCTTTTGGCGTCAGAGCCCTATCTGCCCGATCCGAACTTTGAGCGCACGATCATCTTGTTAACTGAACATAATGAAGAAGGCTCCGTTGGCTTCATTTTAAATAAGCCATCCGAAACGATGCTGTCGGAAGTATTGGAAGAAATGACAGGTATTGAGGCGCGAGTTAATATTGGCGGACCGGTGCAACAAGACACATTGCACTTCATCCATCGGATGGATTTCATTGACGATGCGATTGAAATCGGAAATGGTTTGTATTGGGGCGGTAACTTCGAGCAACTAGTAAGCCTCGCCGAACTGAATAAAATCGACCCTCTTGATATCAAATTTTTTCTGGGCTACAGCGGTTGGTCGGCCGGACAATTAGAAGAAGAGTTGGTAGCCAACTCGTGGATAGTCAGTGACAAGGTAACGGATGAATTGATTTTTGAAACGCCTTCCGAGGCCATGTGGAAAAAAACACTGCAATACCTGGGTGGTCGGTTTTCAGTTTATTCGAATTACCCTCTCGATCCCAGCATGAATTAACTGATTTTTTTTACCTTTGAAATCTTTGTAAGAAAATATCTCATGATAGTAAACGAAAACGGACTGCTTGTGGAGAAAGATGGAATAGAACAGATGGCGAATGAGGGAGAGGCACTTCATGGTGTAGGCTCGTCTTCAACCCATGGTGAAGGACAATTGGAGATCGAAGAACCAGCCATTGACTTCACCCATTTTCAAAAAGCAGATTATGTAGAGTTGGCTAAGGAATTGGCCAGGAGCGATAACTACAAGCGCAGCGATCTTCTCGTCAAAGAGATGAAACCACTTTACGATGCCATTCGGAATGGTGAACGCAAAGCAGCATTGGATCGCTTTATGGCCGATGGTGGAATAGCAGAGGATTTTGAATTCAGAGCCGACGATTTTGATCAGCAGTTTGACGCAACACTCAAACTCATTCGCGACAAGCGGCAAGCCTTTTACAAGCAGATGGAAGATCAGAAAAATGCCAGCCTGCAAAAGAAGACAGAGATTCTTGAGAAGCTTCGCGCGTTGGTAGATGGTGAAGATTCACCGCAGGCATTTCATCAATTCAAAGACCTTCAAAAAGAGTGGAAAAATAGTGGCCCTGTGCCGATGGCTCAGATTAAAACATTGTGGGCCAATTACAATGCGCTGATCGACCGGTTTTACGATCACCGGAATATTTATTTCGAGTTAAAGGAACTGGACAGACGCAAGAACTTAGATGCGAAGAAAGAACTGTGCGCACGTGCGGAAAAGTTAATCGAGGTAAACTCTATTCAAGAAGCCGTTCGTGAGTTGAATGAGTTGCACAATGAATTCAAGCACATAGGCCCTGTGCCGGCAGAAGATCAGGAAACAGTGTGGCATCGATTTAAGGCGGCATCGGATGCGATTTATGCAAAACGCGATGCGTATGTGGCCAACTTGCAACAGGAGTTTACGAAAAACCTGGCGTTGAAAGATGCGATTGGTGAAGAGGTGGCTGCGTTTTCGGCATTTACTTCCGATCGAATCAAAGATTGGAATGAGAAGACAAAAGCCATTCTCGAATTGCAGAAGAAATGGGATGCGATAGGAGGAGTGCCTCGCGCCAAGCAGAAAGAGATCAACAAAAAATTCTGGAGTGCCTTCAAATTATTCTTTCACAACAAGAGTGTCTTTTTCAAAAAGCTGGATGAGGAAAGAGCCAAAAACCTCAAGTTGAAAGAAGAGATAGTGGCGAAGGCCATTGCGCTACGCGAAAGCACCGATTGGGACAAGACATCCAATGAGTTGAAGCATTTGCAAACCCAATGGAAAGAAGTTGGCCCGGTGCCCGAAAAATGGCGCGAAAAGATATACCAGCAGTTCAAGGAAGCTTGCGATTTCTTCTTTGAGCAACGCAGAGGCTTGCAAAAGCAGGCTGATCTGGAGCAAGAAGCAAACCTAACGAAGAAAGAAGCGATCATTCAGCAGGTTGAGGCACTAACGGCTAGCAAAACCGCTACTATTGCCGAGATTCAGAATCTGAGAACACAGTTCAATACGCTGGGTTTTGTACCAAAACAAGCCATGGCTTCGATCAAGAGCCGGTTTACGGAGGCAATCAACAAAGCCATTGCTTCGATCGATAACCTGAGCGAAAAAGATAAGAGCGAAGCAGCACTAGAGATTGAGATCAGCACTTTGCGCAATGACCCACAAGCAGACCGAAAGCTGTTTCAAAAGGAGCAAACCATTCGCAAGCAAATTGCAAAAGCAGAAAACGATATTGGTGTGTTAGAAAACAACATAACTTTCTTTGAGCGCTCGAAGAATGCGTCTCAGTTGAAGGAAGAGTATGGAAATAAGATAAAAGAGGCTACGGCACACTTAAAAGATTTAAAAAAGCAACTAAAGATGTTGCAACAACCGGGCTAATCGTTTGCAAAAACCAATTCTTAACGTATTTTTGCGCCTCATTTAAGCCTCCTTAGCTCAGCTGGTAGAGCAACTGACTTGTAATCAGTAGGTCGTTGGTTCGATTCCGACAGGGGGCTCTTGAAAGTAAGGCAGTTACGACAGTAGCTGCCTTTTTTATTGATGCTAAGTTTCTTTGCTCTTCTGTCAGGATCGGCACTCGCAACACTCAACTATTTCCTACCCCTTATCTGTGAAGTTAGAGGTCTGTATTTTATCTTACAGTCGGTTTACCAAACACCACACCCACGCATGCATCTGTTATCCAGATTGATTTACGGAAGCCTATTTTTCTTTTTTCTATTGGCGTGTGAGCAGTCAGATAATTTGCGTTCGGGAGAGTTGGTTGCTCCGGTTTGCACAGGATTTAGCTTTCGCGATGCAAATAATGTACCGATGGGTAAAATCGGGGAGCCTAATAACAAATTGACCAGCACGAATGGACTAATAACGATGTCTGCCTTTCCTATTCCGGCAACCAATCAAATCAACATCATCACAAATTTCAGCAGCAATAAAAAGATATGGATCACACAAGCGCAAGCAACCGCTGAAGTGATGAGCAGCCTCAACTATCTCAATGCTTCATTTCAGGTGGTGGGTGGAAGTCCGCTGATTGCTTTTAATAATGTGCCTGCTACAGAGGTGATGATTAATGTGAGCTTTTTACCGAAGGGCATTTATCGGTTGTACATTCAGGTAGATCAGGAGCTTCTGTGGGAAAACTTAATAATCCAATAATATGAAGAAGTTATTTTTTGGTGTGTTGCTTTTGCTGGTCACAACACATTCGCTGTATGCACAAGAGGAGGGAAGCAAACGCACCATGGGCATTAGCGCCACTTTGCAGAACACAACCTATGGTATGAATATTCCTATTTGGATAAAACCGAAGTTTGTGCTCGCACCTACGTTGGGTGTGAATTATGCCGGCAGTGTAGGGACCGATATCACCGTGGGAGTGATGCCAAAGTTTTACTTGAAAGATCCTGTTAAGTTGGTTCCTTTTATCAACTTCCGCTTGGCAGGAATTTTTAATTCACCACAAAGCACAGCAGATAAGAACTCAAAAATTGATTTACTAATCGGAGTGGGTTATGGAGGCGAATATTTCTTCAATGACAACTTTAGCATTGCTGCTGAGTTTCAAGGGAACCTCACGTCTTCCGATAAAAACTCCAATCGCTTCGGAAATCCGGGAAACATAAATTTTAATTTAGCAACAGCAGTAACGGTTAACCTCTACTTCACGCGATAGCCCGCTTAAACTCAATTGTTCTCTTCTCATCACCACAGGGTTTCGGTTATTCCTTTTTCGATATGATACTGGGCATTGAGTAGTAGTTCTCTCCAAACTTCTGTGTTGTCGTTGAATATTTAAGATATCTCTGTCCAAAGGTTTCGGTAATTGTATATCATATTCGCGGGGTCGAATCAGAGGAGAATTGCTTGTAAAACGTCTTGACTAACTAAATTTTAAAAAAATTATTTTACAAAAGATTATCACAAATACACGAATAAAATCATTCGTGTAACTTGATAAATAATTTTAATTCTTTATTTTGGAAGCAAAAATTTATCTATGAAAAAGTACGTGCTGCTATCAATGCTTTTACTGAATTGTTTCGTTACGTTTTCACAAAAGAAAACTATAAAATATGAAAAAATATTCAGCAATAATAAAAAAGATAAACCTGTAGCAGAAGGAAATATGGTAACAATAAGAGATAAATATGGCTCTTTCATTGAATCGTATAGAACGGGTGTTTGGAAAAATTATGAAGAAAACGATGTGTTTTTTAACAATCCCAGCTATGATTACTACGAGTCCTACACCAAAGGTGAATATGAAAAGGGATTAAGAACAGGCACTTGGAAAACGTATGTCAATGGAAAATTGGTATTGGAAGCTGAATTTTCTGATGATAAAAAAAACGGAAAATATGTTGCCTACACCGAAAATGGCAAGGTAAGTTTCAAAGGAGAATACAAAAACGATGTAGAAGTAAATAAACAGGTTGTGTATAGGGATAATGGTGAGATATACTCTGAAGTAAACTACGATGAAAACGGGAAAAAGGATGGAATTTGGAATATGGCAAATTGGGTAGGTCTACGTAGCATTGGCAACTACGATAAAAATGAACGGATTGGAATTTGGAGATTAGTTAATGATAAAACGAGTACGCTTCTTCAAACCATTGATTACAGCAAAGGCGTTAGCACGGCGTATTTTTCTAATGGAAAAATAGAGAGCCAATTATTTTTTTTCTATGCCCCCGACAAATCAATTGGGTTCTATAATTTCTTATGGTTTAACGAAAATGGGAGTAAGCGCCTGGAAGGGAATTTCAATTCTGCGATTACATATAAGGTAGAAAAAGAAAATGATAAAGAATTAATTGAACCAAAAGGGATATGGACAAATTTTTGGGAAGATGGTTCACCAGCTATCGAGTTAGATTTTGAAAATCACACGGAAAAAGTGCTGAATTTAAAAATGGAAGAAAAGTATGAATACAAAAATGAAAAAGGTAACTACGGTAAAGGGCAAAAGGTGATTAGAGAAATTGATTTTGAATATGAAAATGGCAGACCCAAAATTAGTATGATTCATGTGGACTTGCTAAACAAAACCAGCTCAAATTGGCTAGACTATGTAGGGCCGATACTTTACTCACGTTCATTTAAACGATTCGGAGTTTGGGAGTATTACTCTAAAGGTGGCGTATTACTAAGTAAATCCAATTACAATTTTATCACCAATGGATTAGACGGCACTACAACCACTTATTACGCAAGTGGCAAAATAAAAAGTAAAGGTGAATATGGCAAAAATGGTAAACAAACAGGAATGTGGCAGTACTATTTTGAAAACGGAAAGATATCGGAAGAAAGAACGTATGAAAATGGTAAGATTCAGGGAATAGTTGTTGGCTACTTTGAAAGTGGAGCTAAAAAAAGCAAAGCAGCATACGTTGATGATAAATTGGTTGGTGTAAAAGAACTCTATCACCCCAACGGAAAACTTTTAGGAAAGGAAAAATATAAAGACGGAAAGTTTGATAGTGATGGAGATTTTTACGACGAAGATGGAAACATCACATCGCAGTCAGGCAATGGGTATCGGTTGGATTATTTTGACAATGGAAAAATTTCATTCAAAGGAAATTTACGAAATGGCAATAGGCACGGACTTTGCAGTTGGTACTTTGAAAATGGGAATTTAAAATCGGAATTAAACTATGAAAATGGGAACCTAAATGGGCTAAATAAATGGTACTTTGATAATGGGAGTATAAAAGAAAAAGCCAGCTATTTTAATGGGGAAGTATATGGAACAATTCAGTATTATCATCCTAATGGAAAAATTCTCGGAAAGAATAAATTTAGTAATGGTGAATTAAAAGAATCAGATGATTTTTTCGATGAAAACGGCAACTCAATCTTGTCCAATGGTACGGGTGTTTATCTTCAGTATCATGATAATGGTAAAGTAGCCCACCGTAGTAATTACATTAACTATTGCCGTAGCGGTAAAGCGCAGTGGTATTACGAAAACGGACAATTAGAGCAAGAAGCCATCTATAAATACAGCGAAACGCAAAAACCTTTAGGCTTGCGTTGGGAGATTCTTTCTTCGTTTGATAGAAATGGGAATGAACGTAAGAAAGGAACGCTGAAAAACGGGAATGGCACTTGGTTGAGTTATGACGAAAACGAAGAGATTACCGTAACTAATTATGTGGATGGAATTAAAAAAGCAGAAGATTAAATGAAACTAAAATGAAAAACGCTTTTTATTTTCTGGTTACCATTACTTTCTTGTCGCGTGTCAGCTTTGGTCAAAATGGAATTCTTGCTGTAGACATTGATCATTTGAAAGATCGCAATCTATTTGCGATTGAATTGATGTTGCTCAAATGGAAATGTAACACCTTTAGACCAGACACGGTTTCTCGAGAGGTATGGGAGCAGTCGTTTTATATAGATGAGCAAGCGAAGGAACTTATTTACAAAATAAGACCAAAATCAGAGGAATCAGGAATAAAGATTTGGACAGTAACCCATCATATCCCTTTACTTCAAATTGACAGCGTCACTCAGAAAATGGATGATAACATAATTACTTTTCATACTAAGCCTGGGCAAATTTCAACAAATCAACTTGGTCAATCTCTGTCTAAAAGCGAAAAAGTAAATATGTGCATCTTTGTACAAAGCGTTCGCAATCTGCACGAACAACTTCAGTGGAGGATTAAAGAATATCAACTGGGACAGGAGTAAATTTTTATTTTAAATAATATTCTGAGGTTCTTCATTTGATAAGTTTCTTGAATCGGGCGCTAGCCCGATCATTCACTTGCTTGAGTATTCAACCCCGTCTAGCGCAAGCGTACGGCTTTTGCTCAGAAGGTAAGTTGGTCAGGATTTTGGTGAACTAAACTTGTTAGACTTCTTCACCAACAGCAGCGAAGGGCAGAAGATAGGGTGTTTGAAAATAATAGGAGTGGAGTAAGCGAAGAGAATAGCAATAGAGTGTAAGTGAAAAGTATTGAAAGGCCTTATAAACTAAAATGGATAAAATTTTATACCCTTTGCTTTTTTTTGTAATGACTGCGATTGGAGGATTTTATTTAATTAAAACTTCCTACAAACCTAACTCTAATAATTATAGGGGGAAAATTTTAGGGCCAATTCTGATAATTTGTTCTTTAGTTGCGTTATATAAAGTATTAGTTTTTTTTTGGGGGAGGTAGAGTTTAGATACTTAATGTAGTGAACAATCCCCTCCCATCTAGCGCAAGCGTTCCCTCTAGGCCCCGTTGCGGATTAGGAAGGTAATATTATCGGATTTGAATTAGAAGTGCTAAAAGTTAAAATATTAAAAAGTGAAGAAGTTGTAAAAGTTGGAACAGGTGTTTACAAGTCAAAGGCTTATGCTGTTGAAGAGAAAAATTATGAAAAGAAATAAGAAATTGATTTTGTTAATAGTTGTTACGGTAATTGGCTTACTACTTGCATCACCATATCCTTTGTGGCAGTTTTATGTTGAATATAAAGTAACGAATGGACGAGAGCATTATGAAAAGATAAAAAATAATCCTAAGATATACTGTTATGATGCTTTGGGAAAGTCTTTAAATTTCGCCTTTTATATAAATGATTTAAAATCACTATTGTCCGACTAAAATTTTAAAAGGGCGTCCTTTTTAAGGTCGCCCTTTATGGTTACGTTTAGTTACCACACTTCACATAGCCATGAATAAAGGTAAAAAATTTGTCGGACAGCCGATCCTTTCTCAAATACTTTCTTGCATATCCACTGATGTTATCAAGCAATCCAGTAAGCAACATAAAAGCAATCGGTATTATAAGCGTCTTCCAGTGCGAGTTCACTTAGTTAGCCTTCTTTATGGTGTTTTCAGTTACTGCAATGGGCTTCGAGAGCTCTGTGAAGGCATGTTGGCCTGCGAAGGAAAGCTGACACATCTTGGTTTCGATCATGCTCCCGCTCGTAGTACGCTATCCGACGCAAACAGCAATCGCAGTTATCTAGTATTTGAAACGATCTATTTCAAATTACTCAAGCAATATCACAGTTTTATCTCGGACAGCCGGTTGAAAGGTCTCAGCATACGGAATTTGAAAATCATAGATAGTACCACCATCCGGTTGTTCAGTGACATTCTACGAGGAGTTGGCCGTAACCCGCTGGACGGTTCGCGCAAGAAAGGCGGCATCAAAGTGCATGCCCTGATGGATGCCTTTTCGGGTGTGGCTGAATTTGTAAGAATGACCGAAGCGAGGGTACATGACCGTAAATTCCTCTATCACATCAAGCTACCTGCCAATAGTTTTGTAGTCTTCGATAAGGCCTATAACCTGTATCATCAATTTGTAAAGTGGACAAACCAAAAAGTATGGTTCGTTACACGTATGAAAAGCAATGCCGTGTACCATGTCACCAAAGTAATTATCGACAATACCCGAAGAAAAAATGCAAAGGGCGTTCTCAAAGAGCAGTACATCACTGTGGGGTACAAAGTCGCAGAGGAGACCTTGCGCTTAAAGCTCAGACGGATTACTTTTAAATCCGATGATGGCAAAGTGTTCATCTTCATAACCAACAACTTTACGCTACCCTGTGCGCAAATCGCTTTGGTTTATAAGTGTAGATGGATGATTGAACTCCTGTTTAAACAAATCAAACAAAACTTTCCACTGCGCTACTTCTGGGGAAATAGCGAGAATGCAATCAAAATACAAATATATGCAGTACTTATAGCCCAACTATTAATGGTCGTTATCCGCAAAAAAGCACAGACTAAAAAATCAACCCTCCTCTACTTACCGTGTAAGGCATCTACCTCGAAAAACAAAGTATCAATTTAAGACCGCTTTCTCTAATGAAATGATCGATTTTTAGACTATTTTAGTCGGACAAGAATGATTTAAAATATTAAAATGATTTAATTGCCTTGTACGATAGTGCAGAAAAGGGAAAAAACATACCAATCGTATTTCCAATACAGTCAATGACCTTTACTAAGCCATTAATCCTTTTGAGGTATATTAACAAGGATTCTTCCATAGCTGAAGTTGTGGATTTTAATATCAAATGTTGGGGCTTTATCCAAGGATATGTGTATAAAAAAACTCTCCACAAACAACCACCTACATCTGATCTTTTAAAAAAACATGCCGAATACTGGAAGAAGAAAGAACAGTCAATCGAGTACCAGCGGACGAAAAAAATAGTAGGCCACGACAGCCCGTATGGAGCTCATTGTGATGATCAACGTTTTACTAATAAGGAATGACTACCACTAGCAAGGAAGTCACCACCATCTAGCCCCCTCTAGCACATGCACCCCTCTTGTGCTCAAAAGGTAAGTTGGGCAGGATTTGGTGAAGATTTAAACTTATAAGAGTTCTTCACCAATAACTGAGTTAGGCAGGAGATAGGGTGTTTGGAAATAGTAGGAGTAGAGAAAGCGAGGAGAGTTGTAAAAACGAGCAAGTGAAAATGCATGAGAGATTTTATAAAAATGAAGGATTAAGAGACACAAAAATTAGAAAGAGATTTTGAAGAAACTGGTTATTATATGGATGGTGAGTAGGAATCTGAGTATGTGAGCAGAGGCGCGTCCTGTTAATGATTGCCGCTCGATCAACTCCAATATGCCGAAAGTTGTCTCAGATAATCAAAAAAATATAGGATGAATTATCAAGTTACAGAAAATAGAATAATAGATGAATTGAAGCCGCTATTAAAACAGCATAAATTTGAGCTGACTAAGATTGATTTGAAGAAGGAGCATTATGCTCACTTTATTTTACAAGGGGATGGAATGCACCATATTTTTAGTATTGGGTTTTTGCATTACGAAAGGAGTATAGCTATTGAGGCGGGAATAATCGCTAGCTATGATGAGATAACTGAATTGGCTAAAAAGGTTTTATCATGGGATTCTGATTATTTTAAGGGTTATCTAGCTATTTCATCAAGACTTGGTATTTTGTTAAATCCTAAAAATAAGGATGGTTTTTTTCATGATAATGATTGCCTACAAATAGCAGTAAAGCCAACTGAAGAAGGGATAGAGAAAGCTATTTCAATTTTGATGAAGAAGTTTTTCAAAAAAGGTGCGATGAATTTCATTGAGAACACGGAAACGATTCAAAAGGCGGATCATTTAGTTAATAGCTGGGTAAAGAAAGGAGAGCCATTGAGAATGCTTGCCTATTTTACCCATTTGCCATGGCAGATAACTACTGGAATTGTTTTAGCACGACTTAATAGTAATCCAAGATATGACGAGATATTAGAAGAATATCAAACTTTTGTAAAAGAGAGATTATCACCTGATAGTGAACAAATTCTGGACTTCAAGTTTTTTGTTGAATATTTTAAGAAAAATGGAAGTTAAGGCCCCTGTTATGGTAAAGCCCCTCTATAGCGCAAGCACAATGGGACTAATGTATTGGGGATGGCATATTTGGAAACCAATGTATACTAAAGATAATAAGTAAGCAGGTCATGATTAATAAAAGATTTTTTATATCTAAGTTGTTTTTGGTTGGATTGGTATTGTTTATTCTATTTAACTGGTATTCGCAGTATAAAAGTGATTTACAGTATGAAAAATATAAATGTAATACGAAAGAAATTGCTCTAAGAGGAATTATAGATGATGTAGGGGGACGATCAAGTTATATGACAGTGCAAGTAAACAACCTAGCTCATAGAATAAGTCTCAATATTGCAAAAGTGAAATACAAAAGAGGGTTTTCAGAAAGTTATTATTATCAGGTTGGAGATAGTATTGTAAAGGAGGCCAATTCGAAAGAGTTTGTTATCAAGAAAGGTTCTAGTATGGCAATTTATATTCTTAATTGTGAGGACTAAATTTATCGCAAGGAATGCCAACTCATGTTTTGTAAAAAAACTTTGAATTCAACATCCATCTGGGCAACGTGCTGACGGTTATCACCGATAACATCAACATGAGCCCCACCGATGGTGTATACGCCACCGTAGTAAGTGCCACCGATTATTATCCGTTTGGTTTGGCAATGGCAGGGCGTAGGTTTAGTAATGATAGTTACAGGTATGGGTTTAATGACAAGGAGAAAAATGCGATGGGGATGCCATTTATGACTATGGCTTTAGAATCTACAATCCGAAGATTGCGAAGTTCTTGAGTGTGGATCCGCTCACAAGAAAATACCCTTGGTATACTCCTTATCAATTTTCCGGAAACAAACCAATATGGGCAATTGATATTGACGGGCTTGACGAATTTATATTTCCTATTAACAAATTGGATAATAAGAAACTTGTACCGGTTCTTGATAACCTAGGCTCTTATGCAATAAAAGATAAACGTACAGGGACTTTATTTAGTGAGAAGGAATTGGATCAAGTACAGTATCAATATTTTGATGCTAATGGGAACAGATTAAATAAAAGAATAGACTACGATGGAGAAATTCAGGATGGCGAAAATGAATTTATGCCAGTTCATGAAGATAATTTCTTCGGTTCTATTTACGCAGGTCCGAATAATCCGACATATATTGATGAAACGGGTCAAACTAGGGCTGACTATAGGAGGGAGCCTTAAGATGAAGTCGATGCAGCAGCTATGCAGCATGATAAACATTATGATAAAGAAAAAGCTTCCGGAGTTTCTGGCGCACTTTTCAAAATGAGAGTAAAGCCGGCGGATCAAAAATTGTCAGATGCATCCGTAATAGTCCAATATAAATATTTAGCAAATAAACGCGATAAGGTAACCGGAGAAAAAGTGACTTTAAATACCTATTTACGCGCTACAGCAGTAAAAAATTTCTTCAATGCAGTAATTAATACAACAAAAAATAGCAACGTTAGAAAGGCAGTGAAGGCAATAGGAAAAGGAGCCTCTGCGATTAAAAATTAGATATGCTATAACTTTGTGCTAAAATTAAATTAAGCTCTTTGAGGAGATTTTCCTCAAAGAGTTGTCGGTATAGTTTTTTTTCGTCTCTTGTAAGATCTTTTTCTAAACGTAATATGTTTCCATATTTTGCACCAGTAGCCAATGAAATTGTTGTCGAATTTTGTAGAGAGTCAGAAGATAGTATATTGTATTTTAGTATGTATGATTCTTGTTGATCGAAGAATAAAAAATAATCTTGGTTTTTTTTATCAAAATATTTGCCATTGAGCCTATATCTATTATCAACTGGAGGAATCCATTCAGGATGTTTTTTGTACAACGCAATGATAGCATTATTTAATTCAATAGTAGATACATTGTAATCATATTGTTGAATATTACCGATCACTCCACCGCAAGAGCTTAACGAAAGAACCGTTATATTCAGGTATAAGAATTTTAGGATTAGCTTTTTCATCGTTAATAGTAAATTTTGTTTTGTAAAAGATATGGTTTTAAATTTAGTAATTAATTATACAGTATTATAACTGTCTACCCCAGCTATCGGTAGTTTGAGTTAGTCTAAGAATTTGTAAAGATGTTGGATAAAATTTTAGAAAGACAAAAAAATTAGATATAGCTTTTGAAGCAACTGGTTATTATATGGATGGTTTGTATGAGTCTGAGCGTGTGTGCAGAGGCGCATGTTGCTTATGAAGGCAGCCCTCCAGTATGCCTGCAAAGCCCAACAAAAAAATAGAATCCGATGGGAAAATATTTGTCAGATAAATATTACACATTGCTCACGATTGTAGCAGTCGATTTTGTTTTTAATCTGCTGGTAAGAGATAGATTAATAAACTGGATTTTTAATACATCAACTGAAAAATCTGTTACGGATGCGACAGCTTATGCACGAGAAACGTTGGTGCGAAATGTTTTTAGCTATTCTTTACTAATATTATTGATTGTGATTGCTGTTATATCTATCGCATTATTGTTTATTAAAGAAGGAAGTGAAATCAGCAGAGTTGTTTTAATTGGAGTTCCTGCCTTTGTTGTTTTTTGTTTATTCTTAGGGTTAATATCGGGTAGTTTTAACTAAGAAATAATAGTATTAAAAAAGCCCCAGTCTAGCGCAAGCGTCCCTCTTGTGCTCAGAAGGTAAGTTGGTCAGAATTTTGATGAAGATCTAAACTTGTTTGAATTCTTCATTAGCAACAAGATAGGCAGGAGATAGGGTGTTTTGAGATAGTAGGAGTAGAGTTAGTAAAGAAGAATAGTAAATAAGAGCAAGTGAAAATGCATGAGAGATTTTATAAAAAGGAAGGATTAAGAGCCACAAAAATTAGAAAGAGATTTTGAAGCAACTTGTTATTATATGGATGGTGAGTATGAGTCTGAGCGTGTGTGCAGAGGCGCATGCTGTTAATGATAACCGCTCGATCAATGCCGTTAATTATGTAAAGGCTTACTTTGAATCAAGATTTGATACAATATTCCAAATATTTGATCACTCAAATTATTTTGTAGAATTTAAGCAGATATCAGATTCGATTGATTCCAATGGACAATACCTTGGTGTTTTGAGTTTTCTGTTTAAGCGGAATAATGCAAGTAAAACAATTCTTAAGGATACTCTATTATTTTTTAGGCCTATTTTAAAAAGGCAAGACTTTAATGGTGATGGAGTAAAGGATTTGTTAATTCTTGAGGCATCAAGTGCACGTAGCAATTGGACGTATCATCTATATTTAGTTGATAACGTTAACTTTAAAATTATACTGGTAAAAGAGTTCGAAAATATTAACAATCCTAAATTCGACTCGATTAATAACATAATAGTGAGTTATACCTTATCCAAAATCGAATATTATTCTTTTTACCGTATTAATAAAAGGAATGTTCTTGAGGATTTAGGTAATTCATTTGAATGTGATAGGACGGAAAATGACGATGTAAAGTACAAAAAGGCTATTCAAAAAATAAAAAAAGAGTAACTGCCCCACCTCTAGCTCAAGCGTCCCGCTTGTGCCGAGAAGGTAAGTTGATCAGGATTTTGGTGAACTAAACTTGTTAGAGTTCTTCACCACCAACAGAGATAGAAAGGATATGGTTTTATGAAATAGTAGTGTAATTAGCAATGATAATCAAACAAGCTTATTTAATCGGTATACTGATTTTAGTGCTTACCAAATCGTATAGCCAGAATATGGAAATAATAGATGTTTGTTATTTGATAGAGGATCGGCCATCTGTCATGGCTTTTAAAATCCCGAATACAAAATGTGAATCAGGTGGTAGAAATTTGACCAGAGAACGTGAGATTCAAGATCGTTTCTTAGCGAATGCTGAAATAGTGAAGTCAAATTCATTTAAGATACAAAAATGGAATTTTTTTGAGATGGTTTATCAAAGCAAAGCATGTGGTACGGTTGCTATACTTTTTCTAGTAGATAAGCAAAAAAGGATCATTCATACCAATGCATATGAAATAGATCCTTCTGATTTTGATTTTCGGATGTCTAAGAGACAAGGTCAAATCGTTCTCTATCGAAAAGTAAAACGTAAGCAAAAGGTGTCTACAATATCTTTCGAGCTGGATACTACACAACACAGAATAAATAGTTTTGTTGATGATGGACTAAGCTTGTGGTAAATTATGACGAAGTATTGTTTGCCTGTAAACCATTGATTTCGTATTTGTTTATTGATTACATTGACGATGGATACAAAAGGTAAATAAGCAATGGGCAAAACGAAATTTATAAACGGGATGTTCGTGTGTCTAACACTACCTTTCTTGTTTATCTTTTCTTGCCATAACGCACCCAAGAAGGATGATTACAGCGTTGAGCAAGTAGAGAAGTATAAAACCGATTTTTTCTCGAAATACGCAGGTTACAAAATTCATGATAACGTTAAAAATGAAATGGTCGATTTCATATCGGTATATTCCACCATCTGTGGCCAATTGCAATACAAGTCGCAAGTTGAGTATGACATAGTTCAATCGTATCAAATATTTACGGTAAAAGATAGCTTGGTCTCTAGCACTTTTGATTATGAACTTATCCACTTTAAGAATTCGGATCATTTAGTAAACACAATCAAGATGATTAAAGAGAATAATTGTATCGATGACAGAACCTTAAAAATTCATAGGATTTATAAAATAGGTTCTAATACACTGATTGGAGTTAGCTATTCGAGCTTTGATATATCAGACTATGAAGAATTTTTATTGATAGAGTTTGATAATGGCATTACAATCGAAATGATAAATATATCAGGATGAAGTGGAAGGCAAACCACACTGTGCCAAAATGTTTACAGAACCATCCTTACCATATCTGAATGAATCTTACCTTTATGTTATGAGAGTTATTTTGTTATTGGCTCTGTTATTTTCCTTATCGGTGTCATATTCTCAGAATGGAAGTTATGACGAAATAATAAAGCTTATTGATCAGTATTCGTATGAAGAAGAAATAAAGGCTAGACAAGCTCATGGTTCTTATCCGGTGGTCGCCCGACTAACCGAAATGGTAAGTAATGACTCTGTGTATACCAATTTCACACAGCCACAGATTCGAGAGTTTTCTCACTATTTCTTAAAAAAAAGAGTTTTAAGCATGGCTGACTTTAAGGTCAAAGTTATTTATATCAGCAATATGCGGTATTGGCCTGGCGAATTTGTGGCATTTTGTATCAACAGTGTTTTGAATCTAAACCCAAACCAAACAATCCGATACAAGGAATTTATACTAATTTCTTCTGATTTTGAGTGCGTAAAATTGCTTGCGCAGTATAATAATGCTGATCAAGAATTAAACAAAAAGTTTAATTCATTGACCCGAAAATATGAATGTAAGGAACATTCCTTTGAAAAGGAGTGAGGGATAACTCCCATCACTTTATCGTCGCGGCCAGCCTTCAATGTAAACTAACCACCCGCCTGATTTTCCAATCATCGTTGTTGTTTTCCCAGATAATCATAAATCGACCAATGTGTGAAGGTGTACCTGCTGGCTCTTGGTTATTGTGAAATTTGTGAAGCCCCATTTCAACTGCGCCAAAGTTTTTGATCGGATATACTTCAATGCTGCCCTTCACCAACTCTCGCGTTACCTTTCCACACACATTCCTTTGGGTGGCGTCTACAATTTCTTGTTTCGACGTCATCAACCCGCCTTGGTCGTGGTAGAATTCGATGTTTTCGGAGAAGTAAGATCCATACTTATCAACATTGGCTGAACATGTGTTGTAAGCACCAAAAAACAGACTATCCAATCGAACGATTTTTTTATACAATTGCACGTCATCGGGTTTGTAATTTTTAGCAATTGGGTAGCTTATGCTTTTAGTTGGATTGCAAGAATTTAAAGCGGTTGCAATAACTATGATCAGTATCGGAAGTTTATGGTATTTCATATTTACTGGTTAAAGTACCGTTTTATACGGACATGTTTCTCACCAAACATAAAGTTTAGAGAAAATCCTCGGCCCGCTACCAATATGCATATAGTTTTTGCTATCGGCCATGTATTGGTCATTCACAATGAACTTATACGTGTTTTCACCTTTTGGCAGTGTAACTTCGCACGTCCAATAGCCATTTTCTTTTTTCATTTTGATGGGATGCTTCAACCATTCTGTAAAGTCGCCAATTAAATAAACCTTTTCCGCACCTTCAAAGTCGGGTAACTTGAAAGTAACTTTTTGATTTTCTTGTTTTCCGAAAAGTGTAGCTACGTAGTCGTTCGGATTTTCAGTCAGCACTTTTGTAAAGTAGTTGTTGCTTTCTTCCACGTTGTTGTTCTTCCGATTGGCCACACCTAACCACGTATAGATCGTTGTGTTAATCGGGTCAAATTCTATTAGACATTCCAGCAGTTTGATAGCATCATTTGTTTGGCCCTTTTCAATCCAGCTGATGGCGAGGTTGAGTACATCATTATTTTTGAAATTGTATTTTTTATCCGATGTTTTTCGCAATGTCTTGTACTGCTCGATGGCTGCGCTGATGCCGTTATTTTTGTAAGCTGTTTCCAGAATAGGGGTGATGCTTTCCGGAAAATAATCTTCGATGCCTTTATGGTGTTTTCCTTTTTTAAGTTCTTCGGATAATACCAAAACGGAAACCGTTTTAAAATCACTTTTGTGGTACAGGTAAATGGTACTGGTTTTCAAATCAACCGCCATGGAATAATTGGTAATGGAGTTATTGGGAAGTTTGACCGCAGATTTCTCCAGAATGCTCGTAATGTCATTTAACTGAAAAGTGGTAGTTGAGTTCAAGTAGTGTGTGGCCACATCTCTTCTATGGCAGGCTTCTTTGCGGCCATCGTTAACGCAGTAGTTGGTTAAAGCAAAACTAGCGACTGTTTTACGCACGATGTATCCACCCGTAACAATGGCGTAATTGCCGGTGGCATCGCCAATGAACAGTTGTGCATACTTCAGTTTTATCAAGTTATACTTGCTCAGGTAGGCCAATGCTTCTTCCACTGTTTTGCATTTTTTTAGAATGTCTGTTGCAACCTCCTTTTTTCTGTCTTGCTTTTGGGCATCGGTTACAATGGAGATTCCATCCGTTGCGGTGTAATCCATAAAAAGTCCGAATTCATTGAGGCCACCTTGTGGATTGAGATACGAAAGACCTTGGAGTAATTTTCCGAAGTTTAGGTCTGTCCAAATAGCGTAGCCATAGTTGCCTCTTTTGGCCGGATAGAACCACATTCTGTAGTTGGTAGTTTGCAGCTCATCTTCGTTGTTCCCGATCCACACGCTTTTTCCATCGTTGGCCATAAAAACAGTACAGGCACTGGCGGCAATAGAGCTGGCCAAGGCAAAGGCTACTAAAACGACCCCCAGGAGATTCTTTAATTTTGGCATAATTGAAAGGTTAGTTATTAACAATGCCCAAAACTAATGCCCAGCACCCCTTCAACTGTTCGTCTGGATAAAGCCGAACATGTTTTTTGGCTATTTTTTGTGCTGTTTGCTGTATTGAGAGGGGGAGATACCGACCACTTTCTTAAAGGTGGTATTAAAGGTTGTCTTCGAGTTGAACCCGGAGGCGAAGGCGATACCGACAATATTCAATTCTTCCATTTTGGCAGAAGCCAACAGTTTCTTGGCTTCCTCTACTCTGTATTTATTGATGAAGTTGTAAAAGTTATCTTGCGCGGCTTCATTAATCAAAAAGGAGGCTTCGTGGATGCTAATCTCTAATTTTTCGGCCACGGTGGGCAAGTTCAACTCATTGTTCAAAAAGAGTTTGTCATGTTCCATCAGAGCGAATAATCGGGCCGATAAATCTACCACTTGCCCGGCACTGAGTCTTTTGAGTTTGGGCTTCGCATTTGAAACTTCGATATCATCTACATCTGTGGTGGATGCCTCGATCACCGAAGGAGTGCTTTTCTCCGTTGGGTAGTCTTCATAGTCAAGCACTTCCGAAATTTGGTTAATATCTTTTTCTTTAAAAGCGAAAATTGCCTTTTGTTGGATGGAGAAATAGGCTAAGAAGAAAATAGCAATCGCGTAAATGAAATTAGTTGCCTCCAATAAAAAGGGCAAGCCAAAGAGGGCATCATTGATCCAAATGATGAGGGTGATGGATAAGATGAATAAGAATTGAACCAGCCAATCCAGACTAATTTGGTTGATGGCTGAAGATATTCGTTTCAGGTTGGCCTTGTGTTTTTTTAAGGTGAAATAGCATTGTATCAAATAAATGAGCGCGATTAATGGCAATATGTTCCGTACCAGAATTTCTGTATGTCCATCAATCCTAAAGAGAGTGAACGTTGAAATACTCTCCTGGCCGGGATTCCAGATTGTTTCTGCGACTGTGTAAATCACAAAGGGCAAAAAGTGAAGCCAATCCATCTTTGTAAATACTTTGGTGGGTTTTACAAAATACTGAATGCTGATGTAAAAGCTGGGCGCTAAAAGAAATTGCAAACTGTTCAGAACCTTAAACAGAAAGTTATTTGAGTCGGTTGTTTCCGTTAAAGTAAGATAAGTGCCGATGAAAGCGCAGCCGATGATAAACGCAAAAATACCAAGCCACCGATTGGCTTTTATATTCTGTTGAACGGGATGAAAGAAAAGTAGGAAACTAAGAAGAAAACTGGCTCCGGATATGAAACAGGCAAGAAAGGAATTCATAAGCTAAAAGTCCGGCTAAAAAATTAATCTACTAACCTCTCCCAATAATCTCCTGCAAGGGACTCTGCGGCATACCGCACTAAGTCTATGTTTCTTATGAAACTCATTTTGTGAAATTACAAAAAGGTGAGTGAACTTACTAAAAGCAATTTAAATCAAAGCTTGTTGTAGAATAAGTCTATTTTACCGCAAAGTCCCCGAGGCGACCATGCGGAGAAGTAAATGTAATTTCAATTCATCAATTGAATAATTTGTTCTTTTTAAATTCGATTCCCTTTCTGATCAAATAGGCATGATAGAAACTAGGGATGTCGTGCGTCCACTTTGGTAATATTAACGTAATCAGAATTCTATCTACGTGCGAAATCAATCCAAATAATATCGCTATGAAAAACGGAATTCCGGCATGGTTAAATCCGATAAGTGAAGTAAATGCAATCAGCAAGGTGATTCCGAATAGTTTGGATAGATACGCATGTGTACACGTCTCTTTCCCAAACTTTACTATACTGATCAAATAACACATTCCCTCCATCACAAAGATGATTATAATAGGTATTCGATTGGCACGGATTAACTCAGGATAGAGTAACCACGTACTTACCCCAATCGACACCCAAAAGATCATGTCCGTTTGACTATCAAACCTTCTCAATTTTTCAGAGGATACATTCAATTCTCTGGCAATGATTCCGTCTAAAATATCGGATAGTAATCCCAAGTACATTAAGACAATTACCATGGCCCGACTTTCTTCTCGCAGAAAATAAACCAGTCCTAAAATGACGGGTGCAAGAATTAACCGAAAGATAATTAAACTGATAGGGATGTATTTTTTCATGGCTGGTTTACTACAGTCTCTCTTAGTAGAGTCTCCTGCAAATGACTCTGCGGCATTCCGCACTAAGTTTATTTTTCTTACTGAAACTCATGAAGTGAAATTACGAAAAGGTGAGTGAACTTACTACAAGCAGTTTAAATCTAAGATTATTGTGAGAGAAGTTTATTTTACCGCAAAGTCCCCGAGGCGACTATGCGGGGAAGTAAAGGCCGAAGTTACGCTGGTTTTATCATTTATCTTATCATTACCTGAAAGTCCAATAGACAAGTTGATTTTTGTTTTCTGATTGTTTGCAAAGGTCGATTATTTCATTGATTTGCTCTTCATATTTGGTATATCGAGTTACCTTTCTTAAGTAGTAAGTTCTTCCTTCTATCTCCAATTTGTCTTTTATATCAACCCACATTTCTACGGCATTCGGTGCAGTAGTATAATTGACAATTTTGACTTTGGATGAAACGTCAAATGTGTTTGAGTCTCCCTGAATCCAGCATCTACTACCGTTGATAATTATTTCGCACGACAAACCTTCCTTTTCCATTTTGTCGTGATCGAGTTCAATTTCAAAAGGCAGCTTATCTTGATTGTCCTTTAAATACTTTTTAGTTTTTTCAAGAACAGATGCTAAATCTATTTGGTTAAGAGGGGTGGGGTGGGCACCATGAATGTCATCTGTATTTTGTGGTGCAAGTATTTCCCACTCTTCTTTACTTAAAAATGATTTTTCTTCGAAAAGATAACCGAATGCAATTTCCCATGTAAAATCCCTACCAAGAAATGGCGTGATTGCATTTTCATCAGTAGGGTCACTTACTAATCGTATATGTGTCTCTAAACCCATGTATAATAATCTATCAAGTCTCCTGCAAAGGACTCTGCGGCATACCGCACTAAGTCTATTTTTCTTTTAAAACTCGTAATGAAATTACGAAAAGGTGTGTAAACTTACTACAAGCAGTTTAAATCTTAAGCTTGTTGTAGGAGAAGTCTATTTTACCGCAAAGTCCCCGAGGCAGGAGACTATGGGGAGAGTTAATATCAATCAGTGTCCGTCCGTATTGCATTGAAATTCATACTCTTTTTGTTCTCCGTGGAATATTAATCTGAATTTGCCATAATCGGATTCATTATCCGAATATGGATACATTTCTCCCCAAATAGTAGTGATGCTATCTTTCAGTTCTAATCCGGCAAGTTCGAGTTGAATCTCAAACATTAAATCAGAAGCAATATCATACTTAAATACCTGTTCATTTTTGAGTACTCCAAACACAAAGAAGCTGGAGGAAGCTTCTTGCATTCCATTATCTCCGGTAAAACGATAGCCATATTTAAAGAGCATTTCACCGGACGATGTTTGATAGTAACGCTTCTCCCGAAGCTTGATTTCATGACAAAACATCTGCTGGTCACGGCAGATATGCTGTATGTATTCTTTGGCTATTTTATCAATGGTACTAAATACATTCTGGTCATTCGTAAAAGCTATTGGCTCTAGGTTTTTAATATAGTCCGATACTTTTAAACTATCGCACTCCGGATAATTATCTGTTGTTGCGGCCTCCTCCGAGATCATGCTGCTTCCAATCATTTTTTGTAGAGCTGCTGTATCAACTTTCGTAGTATCATTTAAAGCTGCTGATCTTTCACCTCCTGAGCAACCGAACAATACACATAGCATGATAATGATTCTCCAATCTCTCCTCAAAGTTTCCTGTAAGCGACTCTTCTGCATGTATTTTTTTCTTGTGAAACTCATGAAGTGAAATTACAAAAAGGTGAGTGAACTTACTACAAGCAATTTGATTGAATGCTTTTAGTAGAAGAAGTGGAACTGCTCGTAGGTGAAGAACACCAATGGGGGCGAAGGCAAGAGAGGATTGAAGATTTTATGATTTAACTCGCTACTTGATCATTTTATCTTCGCTTATGTTTTTTTTAGTTTTATGGTCCTGATTACATTATTCAAAGTATTAAAATACAATAGTTTACCTTCCATAACATTTTCTAAGCCTAATAGAATCTTGATGGTTTCATTTACCATATAACAGCCAATCAAACCACAAACAGCACTATTGACGCCAATAATTGAACAGGTTTGATAGGTAAAATATTTGGTTAAATCAAATAGATCATGCAGTCCGAAATTCTGTTTATAGTGAAATACAGATACATACCCTTGCCAATCAGAGACTGCTCCATGAATTAAAGGTACTTTGCGGATTTGACAATAATCATTTATTAGTATCCTACTATTAGGTTGATCGGTGCAATCACAAATAAGCTGATACCTTTCACCGGAGGTTTGAATATTGCTTTCATCTATACTCAATACAAAATCTTCAATGACGATGGTTGGATTTTGCAGTTTCAGTTTATCCGCTAAAACTGTGGCTTTGTAGTGTCCTACTTCATTTGGAGAATAACAAAATTGCCGATGTAAATTGGATTCTTCTATTTTGTCAAAATCGCAAATGCCGATATTGCCAACGCCCATTGATGCAAGATAAGTAGCTACCACAACGCCTAAACCACCTGCCCCAATAATCAAGACAGAAGCACTTGATAGTTTATCTTGACCTTCCGCACCTATTTCAGGAACTAGGATTTGCTGTTGATAACGATTCATTATCTATTGATCTGAGATGTAATGCTGGTATCTGTTATCTTGTCATCATTAGCTAGAAGAAAAGCCTTTGAAATAATTACGGACAAGCCATTATCACCTTCAAATGGCAAGAATAAATTGTCTGGTGCAGTTTTATTATTTCGATCTGGCACAATACACAGATACTGATCATTTGGCTCCATCAAAATATTCGTACTTCCAATATGAATTTTATAGGTTCTTAATTTCCCTTTTACAATCAAAAATTTATCGGATACATACGCCTTATCAGCAATTTTTAATCTGGGTATCAATCCTAATAGAATTTCTTTTCTGTTTTTAGCAACTTCAGATAAGTCACCAAATGAGTAAGATTGCCAATAGTTTCGATACGTGGGCAAACCACCAGAATCATTCCAAGTAGGATCATTTCCCACACTAGCAACACCAACAAATAAATCAACATCTCGCATCGCTTCTGAAAATGCGATAATAGGAACATTGATAAGCTCGATAAGCTCATTTGTTTCTGTATGAATGAATCGGATTTGGTCGGTAGTAATATAATTCCAAATACCAGTAGCATTCCATTGATTATCTGCACTTAAGGCGTTTACCCAATATTCCACTTTTATTTTAAACTCTGGTAAGTTAAGTTCTGCTGTATCTTGATCGCCTCCGTCCCATGAACCAATTAGTTTTGCTTTCCAATTTCTACCTTTTGCTAATGTAACGTATTGATGTTGTTTGAGAATATGAGAAGCCATTCGATTGCTGTAGGTACGCGTTTTTACTTCAGCCTCTGTCAATAAATAGATTTCGCGATACGCTTGTTTAAATGGCTGTTGAATTTGAGAGTCAATTAAAAATTTTCGCCATTCTTTTACTTCTTGGGTGGAACTAGTCGCAGGATGCCATAAGGTAACCTTTGTATATGAATCGATTTCTATTTTGTTAAAATTGATATCAATCCAATTCTGATCAATGTAAATGGCTAATATGGATTCATGATCATTTGAAAACTTAAAAATGACTTTATTGATTACGAATGATATCAAACCATGACCAATATATTTTTCTTTAAAATAATCTATGGAAAGTACGCGATTCGAGCGGAGCATTCTATCAAACCTCTCTTTTTGAACTGAAGTAGTTTGGTCAATTTGTTTTTGTCTTTCTCGTAGCTTTTTAAGTTTATCAGGATATTTATTCTTTACGGATTGAGGTACTGTTTTTTGCTCTTTGCCATCCTCTTGGTACCATTTAACTACCGATTTACCAATACCTGTTAGTTCTATAACTGCCTTTGTATCGTCAAAAAGCATTTCTGATTGATGATTCGATAGTTTGTATTCATCTACAGCCAGATCTTCTACTTCCCATGAAGAAATTCCTAATTTATTGGCAGCTTCAACAATGTATTTTTCAATAAGATTCAATGTGGAATTTTGTTTGATTCTTATTTTTAGCTTTGATAATTGAGCAATACCATCTAAACCTTTAGAGGCATAGAGTGTATAGATACATGCATTGCCTAAGCCAGCTGCAGCTGGTCCTTTTCCCGGAATTTTTTTAAAACATCTTTCGGCAAGTTTACTTATCGTTAAAATGGTTTTCGTATCATGAAATTTTGAATTCATCCATACTAATCCTTTTAAAGTTTCGGCATTTAGCGAATCTAAAAATACAACGGTATCATAGGAATACTCGCTACCATTGTAGCTGCTAGTTTGCGTTGTAATCTTTTCTTTAAGACCTACAACAAATGCAAACAACTCTTGACAAAAGGCTTTAAAATGGTCATTGCCAAATGGCTCAATCAATGTTTTGGAGTCGTCTAAGTATTTTTTTGATGGCTTGCTACCCGTTGCCTTTTGAGCCAGCGCGATAATTTGAAAACATAATTGTTTTTGACTTTCCTTTAGGCTATCAATATGGGTATTTGCAAAATCTTTGAATTCATCATTACCAATAAAGTAGGTCGGTTTTGTAGTAGCTTCATTATCGGTTGCTGCTTCAAATAAGATCTTGTCAATTTTTTGAATCGTTTTCCTGGTGTCATTATTAAAGTAAGTTTGATCTAATGCTGTTAACTCAGTTTTGATGGCATTAAGAATATCTCTTTCTTCCTGGCTTTCGAATTTTTGAAACCGAAGTATATTGGTCAGCAAGGGTTTAATCACATAGAAATAACTGTAGTCGTATTCGTGCTTATCTTTACGATTACGATCAGCAACCGTTTTAAGTTCTTCATATAGAACACTTAGTAAAGCAATATTTTGTTTTCCAAATTGAATTTTTCTTTTGGCCAGAAATGAAGACAACAGATTGAAAGTAGTTCTTCGTTGACTCCAAGTATTATTTTTCTCTTGGATTTTGTTCACATGGGTGATGATATCAATGATGAGTAATGATTTATGTTCATCGTCCCAAGTTGATAGATCAGAGGCAATGCTCGGATCTAGTTGCCACGAGTTTTGTTGGACATCAACCGAATGATAGAGTTTCTCAAATTGATTTTCTTTCTTTTTGAAGATATCTAAAATGCTCATACTTATCCGCCAATTAAAGGAGTTAGTTTTACAAATGAAATCTTGGAGCGTTCTGTTAACATAACTTCCTGATCCAAGTCTTCGATCTGCCTATCATCTACTAGGATAAAGAATGTGTTTTTTTGAAAGGCGTCTAAGGCAACATAAACTTGCTTTTCAGGATCAATTATTTTTTTCTTTTTCAGTTTGATGCCATTTAAGGTCTTTTCTCCCTCAGAGGGTTCTACTAAGCCATTGAAATATTCGGGTAACTTATTGTTGTAGTTTTTTACTTCCTGTATTACCCTTGTTTCGATAAGTTTTTGGGCTGTAATAGTTTTATTTTCAATTTCAATTTCAAATTGATTGGTAATAGTACCATTCAATTGTTCGTCAATAACAAGTATATTCATTGTTTTTGTGTTTTACATTTTGCTAACAATTTTAGTGAGGTAACGGCTGGAAAACAAGGCAAAAATTAAGTGAATACGAATATGATAAAAATAATTTAAGGAAGATTATTAAGAAATTGGTGTGTTCATTAGGCGCAGACTAAGAATAACCGTGTCAGTCCTTAGTTACAGACTGAATACAGCAGTTTAGACTAACACAATCTACTGATAGCTGAGATGCGGATACTCATATGCTATTTGTGAATTTTCGCCAATCCAGATACTGAGTATTTATCTGTGTGCTGCTGCCTGATTGATAAACATATTGAACTCGCCCTACAAATGTCTCCTCCGGAAACCTCGAGTATAATAATGGTAAAATCTCTGATTTTAATTGCTCAAATGACTCATCATTCGCCAAATAATTCTTTTTTAGTCGGAAAATGAAAGAGATATACTTTAGGTCTGCACCTTGAATCTTGTTGTATACTTTTATGTCGGCTGTGAGTTTGTTTCCCAAACTGTCAGCGAATAACTGCTCCAGTGCTTTGCTGTCTTGCTCATTGTAGGAAGTTTCGATGTAATCGATTTTTTCGCCTCCTGACATTAGTTTGTTAGATGGAATGATGAAGAGTAGGATCAGCCCATAGCTGAGAACAAATGCCGTTCCGATTTGTGACCAATTCAGTTTCTGTGGTTCGGTGATGGGCACAAATGGAACGAGTTTGGTGCCCGCCACAAAATCTCCGATTCGCCTTTCCGGATTTGCCAATGCAACAAGTGCTTCTATAGGCCAGAGGGCGCAGAATAGATTTCGAATAAAGCACCTGAGAGGAGATGCGGCTAGCCCCGTGGTGTTGTCGACTACCTGAAGTTTTAAAATGCGTTTACCGGGACTTCTTCCATGGATGGAGTCTTTGCAAAAGTAAAGAGCAAACCCGATCAACATTACATACATCATGTCGCCAAATAGATTTTGGCTCGTTTGCTCATGGCTTATATTAAATGCTTTTGAAAAAGCACTGATCATTCCCGGAATGGCAAAAATCATGGTTACACCGCACATGATGATGTGATCTAAAAACATGGTGCCTAACCGTGTTCCGGGATTTATCTTTTCTTCGATCATGAATTGATTTTTAAATGATGAATCTTTGATCGCTTGAGCAGGTGATTCTTGTTTTGGCAAGCTTGGTTGACTTACACTATTTGCTGGTGCTTTTTCTTCTTTTACAAAAAGATACCGTTCTGCTTTTTCGCCCGGGTCAATGCTCCAGAAGCTTTTACCTAACACAAGTTCCATTTGATTCCAAATGATCTCAGAAACGTCTTCCGATTTGTTTTCAACTTCAAGCTTTTCTCCTTCCTCAGACATTCGGTTATCTTCTACTTGCAGGATGGACCTTTTTACGATACCATTCTCGCAATACGAAAGATTAAATGCCATGGATGTTTCGGAAAGCGCAAACGTTAATGTATTGGCATTTTCAAGCCCCCATGATTCGGTACACCTATCCATACTAATAAATAACAGTGTTCCATTCTCTGAGAAATAGACATCACAAATGCCATCTTCTTTCCAATTCGAAGAAGCTGTTTCAAAATTGATTTCACTTTCCTTTTTAAGCGTCCAGCCTAATTCTTTTTGCAATTGACCAAAAGAGTCTTTGTAATTCTTGTTGATGGCTAATCCTGATATATTAAATCCCATAGCGTAAAGGTTTTTTTATTTTTATAAGTGGGTTGTGTTTGTGTTTTAGTTGACTTCCTTAGCTCACCTTGATAAGGCGGAAGTTACTTCCGTATACTCTAAAAACAAAAAAAGACTGAATATTTCAAGGCACCGAAAATCTGTGCCAGAGGAGCAGAGATAGCGAGAGCACAAGTCTATTTAACTAGAAGATTTGCGACAGAAGGGGATTACTCTAGTGCGAATCAATGTTTACCAATTACTACCATCAACTGCTTCATAACTGTCAAGAATGTCAAAGCCCAATAAACCCTTCCTACTTATAAGCACCACCTTAGTAGCATTGGCCACTGTCTCAGTGTCTTTATACGTAAATACTAATTCTTTTTCGAAGCCGAAATAGTCGATTGTTACTATGGGTTGCCTTTTACTTCTATGACCACGAGATCCCGGCATTGAACTCTTGGATTTTATCTCAAAAGTTGCCTTGTGTTGTTCTACTTCTGCAAAATAGTAATTCATTGCCATGAAAATGTAACAAGAAATGAATCCCCAGGAAGCGATGTTTTGGAATAGAGAAAAAAACCAACCGTTTGAATAGGTTGTAAGGTTAAAGTGAGTCCGATTGAAAAGGAATGATAGTATCCCAACTGTCAAAATAATAGCTACTGGAATCCAAAGATGAATGATTGTCTTTCTGAAAAGATGGATTTCAAAAACGATCAATAAGAGTCCGGTAATCAAACTTATAAAGTAAAACTTTTCCCATATAGTGTACTTTTTATTTTGTTTCTGGAGTTGTTTGCTCTTAATTTTCTTTGCTTTCATAAAAAAATTACACTCAAATCGTGCTTCGATGCCTCGATAATAAGCTCATCGATGATATATGTGTTCTTGTCAAGTTCCTTAGCCTTTTTAAACATAACCAGCGCTTTGGAATATTCTCTTTTGTCGAGATGATAAATTCCTAAACTTCGATAACTATACGAATTATTCTCGTTTATTCTAAGTGAGTAGGTAATATCTTCCATGCCTTCTTCCGTTCTTCCAAGTTTAACTTTGGAAAGCCCCCTGTTGCTATACGCATAAAAATCGGCACTATCCAATTCAATGGCTTGATCAAACAAAACGATAGCCTCTTCAAATTTATTGAGTAAATTTAAAGTGAACCCTTTATTGTTTATCGAATTTTTATTTTTCGGATTCATTTCTAATGAAGCATCATAGAATCTTAGAGCCAAATGATGCTGGCCTAACCACGAGTTGAGTAAACCGAAATTGGCACAATCGTCAGAATTTACATTTCCGTGAATAACAAATTCGTCAAAAACTTCTTTTAATCGTGTATAGTTTTTTGCTTGAAAATAGCAGTGAAGGGTCATTCTGTAAACGTCATCGTCTTTCCTTACTTTTTTAAGGATATTGTAAAATGCTGAGGCAGATTCGGCGAATTTATGTTGTCGATATAGTTCGGTAGCTTGTTCGTATTTATTTATAAATCGTTTGCTATTTATGAGTTGTATGATTTGGTAGCCGTCATTATAAACCAGACGACCATCATTAAGTTTTACTGGCTTTGCTCTTGGTATAAGGTTTGCAAACAAATCGGAAGTTGCAGTAAAAAGAAAAATAACTATGACGAGTTTTAGAAAACCATGAATATCATACGTAAATGTAAAATAACATGCAATAGCTGCAATGCCAAACGAGGTTAACGGACCGGTTAAAATATAAATAATTTGCTTGTTGACGGATACCTCTTTTCCAGAAAAAATGGTAAGTCCACTCCACCATGAAAATGGGTGATAACTAAACCACACTTCTAAAAGCCCAATCCTAAAATGCAAACTCTTCTTGGGGTCGCCATAAGAACCAATATAAATTGAAACGGACTCTTTGGTCATTAGAATGGCTGGAATAGCATGTCCAAGTTCATGGAATAAGGTACTAACTGGTCTTATCAGCAGAAGGATAAAACCAAAAAGTAAGAGAGCGAAAGGTATGTATTCGGTCATTTGCCAAATTTGTGTTTGAATGGCATTATTTTGTCAGCTGACAACAATCGAAAATAGGAAATGAAAGTAGAAACTAATTGCACGAAAATGAATAGGGTAGGAGTTAATTGTAATTGATTCTTATTCACAGGCTATGGATAGTGGGAGCAGAAATAACCATTTATTTGGTTCTTAAATATTTTCTAAAAACGTTGATGTATCTGCAATCGAATTTAACCAAGGTTATGTCTTTGTATTTCACTTTGGTTGGTTTCTTGTCTAACAGTCCGGTAGGGTTAAAATACAGAATACTTACCGAGTTAGTATTTACTTTTTGAATGGGACCGATTACAAACAAAGGATCTTCCAAATCCTCACATTCCACGATTACTTGATAATCATGTTTCTTCAAGTCAGTGAAGATAGTTTGCCAGTCGTTAAGTCTTACTTTATCTTTAATTCCATAGTTGGTGTTGAAAACACCCTCCGCTTTTAATACTCTTTTGAATGCCTTGTCAAACTTATTACACCGTATCGCATCAAAATGATCTTTCCGAATGATGGTGTATCCATTCAATAAAAATTCTTCTTCAGGCTGAATCAAGAGAAAATCTTTACTCATCTGCAAAACGAACCCTACAATATTGGCTTCGCCTTCAGTAACTGTTCGTTTAATTTGAACGAAATCTTTTTTGTCAATATGAGCCTTAATCATCTCGTCGAACTGCTTTATTGTCTTTTTCATGATTATTTTTTATTCAGTTAAATTTCTATATCCTCATAAGCAAACTACCGATAGCTCATGGGAGTCAATGATCGAATCCTGAGGACATCCAATTGTAGAATCCGATGATCAGCACCACGTAGAAGAAAATCAAAAACAACCGGTTTATGAGTTCAATCATCTTGTTGCCCTTCTTTAGTTGTCGCAAGGTGAATATGGTTAATCCAGTGATGCTCAATAGCCCCAAATAAACCCATGTATCCAGATATTGCCATTCCCAATTCTTTTCATTGGTATTCAAACCGTGAACTCTTATATATGTCTCTTTATCCGAATAGAAATTCATGATGTCGATTGGTATAGCAATCAAAAACGATAGTAGAAAGAATACGGCAATTCCGGTTAGTATTGTCTCTATGGTTTTTTTGTTCTTCATACTTCTACTTCTATATTTTCCCTTCCATCAACAGTATAATGTACATTGAAATCATCCACAACATGAATATGAAAGTCCATAATTTCAAAGCAATTACATTCCAAAAATAGGTTAAGATGTCATCGCTTGGATCTTTCGTAAACTCTTTTTTCAGGTTAGTCATTTTGAAAAAAAAGAAAACTCCAGTAAACGTCATAAGAGTGCCTATCGGAATTAACCATAACAAATAAGTATTCAAGATTTGCCCCAAAGAAAACCCCAAAACAAAAACCAAGATTCCATACCCAATCATTCTATTTATTGTTCTCTTGGTCATTTTACGATGTCTTTGGTACCGGTGAGAAATGGTGGACTCCCAGTGATCGGTGTGAGTATTTAGCTGCAAACTAAGGATTGCGGAGGATATCGTCAATAGAAACTGTTAATAACTGTCCATCATCTGGTACTTTGCCTTCCTTGAAATCTTCCTTGGAATAGGCCTCTAAGGTCATGAACGGTTTCAGGTATACGCCACTTGGAATGAGATCAATCACTTGCCCGCTTTTTCCTTTGATGAGCTGAAACTCAGTACATGGAAATACATTTTCATCCAAGTCATCTTCCAGATATTGGCCGAAGAGAAATAAAGTTTTGTGTTCACTCGTTTGACCTAAGTCAAAATAATAACATGGGCCGAAGTCTTCCGGATCTTCTCTTTTAATTACTCTATCAGTCTTAACATGGTAAATGGTTACAACACCTGCTGCAAGGTCGGTCTTTAAATAGGTTGAGTCATTCCCTGTTTTATCTAAACGATAGGCTAAATAGGCTGCTAAGGAAATGATCGGAACCAATGAAATCAATTGAATGGTAGAAGAAACATCTACAATGTATTTATCAATGGCTATTAATGGAAGTACTAAAATTGCGGCTGCTATGATAAATGCCATGATTGCATTTTCCGCCCTTTTGTCTCTATCTGGCATTCTTTGAAGAAGTATTTTTTTCTCCGCTTCAAGGATTTGCCGTTCTGTTATCTCAATCATTATTGCTGCTCATTACCTTAAACGAAGATAAATACAAATTCCGCCAATCGAAAGGTGATAGAAATAATTGAGAAAAGTTTAGTTGCAAGCTAAGGAAAGTAGCTTCGACTAGCACAAACTACCGATAGTGGGGGTAGTTTTAGCTTTACTCGAGCTCAATCCACTCGCCTTCAAAATAATCCGTGAGATAATATAAGCGCTGCTCCTTTGTCAGCGATACCTCTGCATTATTCATCAATTTCACTAATGGATCTTTATACTCAACCTCAAATAGCGCATTCTGTCCGTTGGGCAATTTGTGATAAGAGAGTTTTAATTTTTCAAAATTCTCTCCACTTGGATTAATCAACCATTCTCGGAAACATAAGATACATGCTGTCGCAGCGTCAGAGTTTGATTTTAGTTTCTCAATAGTATCTTCAACCAAATTCAAAAAACCCTCGTTGCTATTTGATGATGTTTCCTGTTCAGCCACTACATGTCCTATGTACGGTATAAAAAGTTTTGCTTTTGCTGGTAATGTCCGTGTTAACTTTCCTGACGTAAGGTGCTCTTTTAATTTGTCCAAGGTGATGGGGCCAAGACAATTGATTTCTCCGTCAGAATAAACACTTAAATCAATCAGTGTAAAGTCACTGTGTTTAAGAAGGATATTAAATATAGTCCCTTTTATAATCTCACCGTTCTTGACTTTATAAATTAGTCTTTCCACTGTTCAAATTGTTCGAGTTAAAATTGCCCCCAACATTAACATCTCCGCCTATTTTACTCTTAATCTTGCGCATATCTAAACTATATCTATTGTCCTTCGCCAAATTTCTTTCTTCCCGCCATACCAGCTCGGAAGTTACTTTCATCCCCTCTAAAAACAAAAAAAGATTACACAGATAGGGAAGTAATGTAGATGAAATTATGAGTTTTCATAATTCTTAGCGTTTTATCCAACATGCGTTTTTTGTAAATTTATTATGAATGTTCGAAGACCAACTTTCATTATCGCGCATCCTATCAATAATGATTCCGTCAAAAGAATCTATATTTTTGCTAATCACACTATGATAAGACTCTGTCGTTCCATTTTTAAATGAAGACAAATAAACATCACTATGGTTCTGTATCAGATACTCAATAATCGAATGAGCGTCAAAAATACATCCTTGAGGGACATGTTGTGTAATAATATCTTGAAGTAACTCTTTCATATAGTAATTGAATTTAATTATGGGTTTATCTTTTTATGGTCTATTTTTAAACAATTTAAGGATCAGTTCTTTGCTGCAAACTAAGGACAGCAGTTTAGACTAACACAAACTACTGATAGCTGGGGGATTAAAAGAGTGTTTCCTCTTTAATTGCTTCTTCAAGAATAGCGATAAGTTCCTTGGCGCTGTTACCAAAGTACTCAGCATAGAATTCTTTTGTTTTCAATGGAATTAGCTTCACCTTCTCAGGTGTCATTCTCTTGAAATTAATTACATCATTGACTGACTTTAATGTTTGAATTCTCTCCAGTTCCTTCACAAAATCCTCACTGGTTTTATTATTCATTGCAGGATCAACAATTATTAGGCGTTTATCCGACCCTGTAGCTAATTGCTGAATCAATAAGTTATTGATGTACTTATCATGGAAGCTATATCCAATAACAATAAACAGATTTGATCTACTTAATTTCCTTCGGAACTCGCTGAGTATATGCAAAAATGGATCAAACGAAAGCATCTTTGAGTTAGAGCCGAATATTATTAAGGGTTCCTTCTCGCTCAAGTCATCTTGATCTCTCTCTTTTACTAATTCATAGGCTTGGTCGTATTCCCAATTAACAGAGCCGTGCAATTTGTATAGCAATATCTTCACACTACTAACCTCGTCCGAAAGAATCTCATCATTCCAGATCCTAATTTCCACCCTTTCATCTCCCGTTGATTCGACTTGTTTCGTGGAAAATCCGGTCTCAAGTAGTTTTTCTGTTTCAGTATTAAAAACACTCTCAAGTACTAAGTCATAGTTAAGACTAAAAATATTTACTTTAAAATCCTCGGAACTGACAATCAATTTCTTCAGTGGCTGCAGATATTCTTTTGCTTTAGTTGAGTCAAATGAAATCCACTCCTTCGATAATAGTTGAACAATGAAAGAAAGGAATGACGCAAAAATATTTTCATTATTCCGCTTCATCTCCCACTTTACTATTTTTTCATTCCAATTACCAACCAAAGGGTATGGTATGATAAATTCTCTATCGATAAGTTGTTTAAGCACCATCACAAAGTCTTCAATGTTTAAATATGTTACTCCATTGAAGTCAGTGCTTTTTAGGGAATATTGATAATTTAAGCTGGCGAAAATAAATTCATATATCTCCTTAAATTCTATTTGAAATTCCTTATAGTAATCATAGTTCCCGTCCGTTTTAGGCTTGTCGAGGTTCTTGATCCGATCCTTCAATTGCACTAGCATCTGATTCGATGTTAGGCAATCGGCATCTCTTGAGGCTCCCGCACCGATCAAAAAAACACTTCTAACAAAGAGGTCTTTCTGATTCATAAAAACCAAAGGTTATTTTTTCCAAAAGTTGGTAATGTAGAGCTTTCAAATTTTGAGACCATTTCGGCCACCATCTCTGAATACTCAATGGTTACGGGTAGGCTTTTTTGTTTTACACTCTTCCAATACATTCTGGAAAATTGATATACCTGATCAATTAATTCTCGAACTATCTCGGTATCATTAAGAATTGAATTGTCAGTGGAATAGAATTTTAATTTTATCGGAAAAGGAAAACCCTCGACTCTTGATCCAGTTGCTTGAGAATATCTTGAATTGTTGCAAAGCAAGTACTCAAGAGGGTTAAGTTTTACTATAACGCCACTTGAAGGCATAATTCCATCATAGCCATAATCAAAGACTACATAATCCTTACTCTCGGTCTTGAACACGGTTACAATGATCACCGGAATTGAAAGCCTAAGTCCCTGAAGCACCGCTCGAATCGGCTTTAGTTCTTCATTGCTTACTTCCTTATAAAAATGAATTATTACGCGGGTCAGCGTAGAATTCTCTCTAATGTATTGATCAATTGAGTTTTTAATCAAATCGGCAAGTCCTTGAGTATTGGCTGATTCAAAACTATTAAAACCTTTAAATCGACCATCATTTAAAAAGCAAAATGCGTTGCCGATAAATGGTTGATCTGAATAAAAAGGCCGATATGCACCAACTCCAATTACTAAATCCTTTTTTATTGGTCGCTTTAATCTCCATGGCACACCACCTAGTTTTGCTAATAGTGCCACGGCAATATTTGGAAGGAAGAAATTAAACAGCTCATTATAAATATTATCCTTATAAATAACCTGTGAAGTAATTCGGTATTTCAATAACTCTTCCTTTATTCGAAAATACTGAATATCCTTTTGGTCATCGTTACCATCTTTCTTAATTCTGGATATGTAAATAGCCGCATACTGGAATTGCTCGTCCAAAACTCTATTTCTTAAGGCTTCACGTACTTCTTCAATTGGGGTTTCGTCATTTTGAAAATTAATTGAGTTAGCCGTATCAGCCGAGAATTGAATTCGTATAAATGAATTTAGCCCCAAAAAACTTTTGTATCCCTTCTTTAAATACGAGTATAACTTGTTGGCAGCTTCTTTATCATCCTTATGAAAGATGAATATTAATTTAATGTTCTGATTCTTTGGTAATTCAAGTGGGCCAAAGTCTTTGAGCCCTTGGTAGGGGTTAAAATGAGAATTGTCATTCCCAAAAAGTAAGAGATTACTCTCCTCATTTGTATGCTCAACAAGGCTACTATTCAATCTTACAAAATCGGAAGAGGTTAGATTAATCTTGGGTATTGAATCAGGTGCATTTAAATAGTTCCTTGCAAAAGCTGAAACTTCGGTGTAAAAAGTCTTGTACTTATTCTTATTATATTCAGAAACACTAATTTTTCTTTCTTGTCCAATTTGTCTGTTAAGAATAGGATAAATATTCGGAGTATCTTCACGTTCAGCATCAGTTAAATGGCTATAACCTTTTATCGAATTCTTGTATAATACCTTTGAAATAATTTCAGGTGCAAGAGCAGACTCACTCAAACTCGGCTTAGAGACATAAGTAACTCCATCAAATGAAATAAGAAGAGATAAATCACTAATTAAACGGTTGTTGTCAACCTTAACCGTGAACCTTTTGAAACTAGTTAAACCTTCATACTTATTTTCGGACTTTATCCAAATTTCGGTATCATTTATAAAATTATCCTTCATGATCAATCCTTTCCCAAGAAAGAAATCATGAACGACTTTTCTAAAATAACTCTTAGCGAATCTTTTATTTTTATGGAGGTCTACCATTGCAAATGTGCCATCATTAAAATTACCTTCCTTCCAAAATACTTTGTCGTTGTCATTTACCGAGACATTTACGCCAATAGGTAATTGGTTCTTATAAATTGAAACTCGGTCATTTTCTTCGGTTGAAAAAAAACTGATACCGACAGGTGATTCCTGTGGCCTGAATGAGAAGATGTTTATATGAAGGTTATCCACTTTACAAATTTGTCTATCAACATGCGATCAAATCTAACTACTAAATTAGAATATTAATACTCCCAACCAGCATGACTCTATGGCAGCATATTCGCGTTTCTCTTAATTTAATTCATCTGCTACTCTGTATCCTTTGTCCGTTATGTGAAATATTTCTGCTTCGTATCCAGCACTTGTTATTAAGTCATAGTTCAATAATTCGTCCATAGCAGCTAACCATTTTGCTGTTGTTCTTGGTGAGTAATCTTTATTAAGCTGTTGTCCGTTGGTTTGAATTGTGAAGCCGCCCCCTACAAACCCTACTTTCACGATTTCACCAGCAGCGTCTTTCGATGCTTCTTTTAATAGAATTTTAGCGTCGTAAGATAAACTATGCCTTGTCTCAGTGGGATTAAAATCCGGATCACTTTCAGGTACTTCATTTGTTATTGATTGATATTCTTTCTCGTTTAGTTTCATTGATAAATGTCTCTGAAATTTAAGTCGAAAATCACTCAATGAGTCAAAATCTTCTGTTAATCCCTTTGCTTGATATTCGGTTTTTAGGTTTTTCACTGCATTGTATTGCTCATGATCAATTCTGCTTGGGATAACAAGTTTGTTGGAGAAATAAAGCATTGTTGACTTCCTAAGTTTAACATGTTCCTCAATTTCTTCAACTGTCCCACTAATTGCATTACCTGTTGGTGTACCTATTCTTGTCCAGAAGATTCCGACAAGAATGTCAGCGTTTCTTAATACCTGCGTATTGACTATTCCTTGAGGTCGATCTCCAATTGTAGGAATTGAATTATAATCCCAACTTAAAGGTAATAACACAATCTTTCTTGTTGAAGAATGTATATTATTCCAATCTAAAATAATCTCTCGTGCAATTTGTCTTTCTTCGTCAACATCACTCGGTGATGCTAACATTACATTATATATCTCTGCTTTATACGACATCTCAGTACCTGTTAACAATTACCATCAACATCATTGCATTACCATCCTTTGTCTAAAAAATCAAGTCCAATTACTTATGTTCTTTATAACTATTCTCCCAAATTTCGTTCTTCCCCCTCACACCTCCAAAAATATTCCTGTCGTAAAAACTCTACAAGATCATGTAGAGTTTTTATGACAAAAAAGTCGTGGATTTTGTTATCTTTCCCCGAACTCAATATTTGAGTAGTGAGATGTGAGATTTGAGATCGACTGAGTTACGAAATCAGTTGGTGTTTCATTCGTCAGTGGTGATGATAAACTGATCGGGTTGATGCCTGTTTTTACTTCTTCGGTGCCAACTCCATTTTATACAATTTCGAGGCGCTTTGCTAGCGTGAATATTTTTTTGATGGCCCAATCAATTTGTATCGGTGTGTGGGTGGCCATCAGACTAAAGCGGATGAGTGAATTCTCTTTCGCTACGGCCGGTGCGGCAACCGGGTTAACGAAGACTCCTTCCTCCAAAAGTAGTTGTGCCAGTTGAAATGTTTTTACATCGTCGCGAATGTAAATGGGAATGATGGGTGTGCACGTTGCCCCAATATCAAAGCCTAAGCGCTTCAGTTCGCTCATAGCAAAATACGTGTTCGTCCACAGTTGTTCGATTCGCTCCGGTTCTGATTTCACAATCTCCAAAGCAGCTAGTGCGCTGGCGGTGGCGGCTGGAGAAATGCTGGCGCTAAAAATCAAAGAGCGTGCATGGTGTTTTAAATAGTTGATGGTGGTTCGGTCTGCGGCAATGAAGCCGCCAATGGAAGCAAGCGATTTACTAAAGGTGCCCATGATTAAGTCGGCGCGGTGCGTTAAATCAAAATGCGAGGCCGTGCCACGTCCCAGGGTACCAATCACTCCCAACGCATGCGCATCGTCTACCATGATGTTGGCGTTGTATTGATCGGCCAGTCGAACAATTTCCGGCAAGTTGGCAATGTCGCCGTCCATGCTGAATACACCATCCACGGCAATGAGTTTGAGTTTGTCGGGCGCACAATTCTCAAGTACTTTTTCCAGCGACTCCATGTTGTTGTGCCGGAACTTACGCACTTGCCCCATGCACAGCGACCCGCCTTCAAAGATGGAGGCGTGATTGAGTTCATCGAGAATCAGATAATCGTGTCTTCCCACCAAAGCAGGAATCACCCCGATGTTCACCTGAAACCCCGTGCTAAAAACGATGGCTTCTTCTTTGCCCACAAAGTCGGCTAACTTTTCTTCCAATTCCAGATGGATATCCAACGTGCCATTCAGGAAGCGCGACCCGGCACAGCTGGAACCGTATTTTTTTACGGCCTCCATGGTTTTGCGTTTTATATCGGGGTGATTGGTTAAACCGAGGTAGCTGTTCGAACCAAACATCAATACTTTCTTTCCGTTCACGATCACCTCTGTATCCTGATCCGATTCGATCACACGAAAGTACGGGTAGAGACCGGCCTGCTTCAACAGATCGGCCCGTGTAAATCGGTTTACCTTGGCATGCAGGGGATTGATGTAGCCTAGTTCCAGATTCATGGGTTTATGATTTTTAAGGGAAGTTCTTTACAGTTGTGAATGGTTAACCGATTAGCTTAGTGCAGAGCGTCTGTTCGCTATCGTTTGCAGACGCAACTTTTAAGTGATCCGGTTTCACCGTTCAATCAGTAAGGTAATCTGTATTTAACGTTTGCGCAAGTGATTAGGACAAAGGCGGATTTCCGGTCAAGTCAATTTAATTGATTTATTCAACAAATGACGACCGGTGTCGGTGTACCCTTTTTTCAGATAAAGTTTTTTGCCGGCTTCGTTGTGTTTTTCTACTTCCAAATGAATGGTGTTTACGCCCAATGCAATGGCTTGTGCTTCCAGAAAGTCCATAGTTTGTTGGCCAATCCCTTTGTTTCTGAATTCAGATCGGAGGAAGAGCTCGTCAATAAACGCATCGCGACCTCCGTATTCAAAGCTAAAACAATACGCCAGGCAAACATAGCCAGCTATGTCGTCGCCCATTTTAATGAGCCATAGCCTGCCTAATTCAGCATTGGCAAGAAAGATGTTTAAGTTGTTCTTATTTTTTTCCTTGTGAAACGGATAGTGATCGATGGCATAAAATTCTTCCATCATCTCCAGAATGATGGGTATTGCTTCGGGTGTGGCTAACTCAAATTGCAACATGGATAAAAAGTGGGCTATAATATTCGATTTTATAAAAGAACAAATGCGTTTACAGAATCGGCAATGTTCGTTCAAGCCGGTCGAAGTTTTCTTCGTTTTTAGGTACAGCAAATTTTTTAATCTTGTCGCACTCGTCCGCCGTTTTGAAAATCAGGCGAAACGAAATTTTCGATGTAGAGTCGGAGAGAGGTTCAAACCCAACTTCCATATCAAACAAAGGTTGTGAGAGCCTTGTCCAGGCAACTAATTTATTTGGAACCACTTTTTTAAATACCGATGAATTTTCATAGTTGCCTTTTTCAGGTCCATGCATTGTCAAAACCCATTTACCCTCCGGCACTAAGTTAAATTCATGAATGGTATTAGTGAATCCTTCCGGTCCCCACCATTTTTCTAGATACCGAGGATTGGCAAAAGCCTGATATACTTTCTCTACCGGGGCATTCAGTGATCGCTCGCTGTAGATTTCTGAATCTCTATTTGTATTCATTCGGTAGATTTACTTTTAGGAAGCGAAGCGAAGGTAAAGAATGATACTTCATTATTTCTCCGCAGAGTCTACGCCCCATGACTCTGCGGCAAACTTACTCAATGGCAAAGCTAAACATAAAGTATAGTATCCCTAGCAGAAATAAATTGTTGATTGTAAATTCGTAGCATGTGTGTTAAGAGAAAATGATATGCAATAATGAACAACATCGATCCGCTTGCCGCAGAGTCACTTACAGGAGATTTTGCGGAGAAATAAATCATATTTACTTCTTGTTTGTGTGGTAGGTGCTATTACTATGCCCGAAAACGTCCCATAATTCTTACCCTTCTCTTTACTATAAAAGGAAACCGCTTTGAAAAATAATATTTTGTCTTGGTGGACTTCTTTATCTTTTTACACTCATCTGATCCGGTCTTCGAATGATCAATATTGTTTTCTTGCTTTGATAGGGTGAGGTTGTCAGTCTTTGTTGTGTCGGTAATTACATTTTCAGTTTTTGGCACAGGGTTCAGCGGTTGCGCGTTTGCTTGCTTTAATTCTAGCCCGATTACAGTTCCTATAGTCAGAAGGGAAGTTCTTAAATATCCTGGAAATTCGATGGGTCTTAAATCGGTGTCTACTTGTTCGGTCAAAAACATTCCGCATAAATCTCCCTTTGCCATTTTTGTTATTTCACTTTTTGATAGGCCAGAAAAGTCATACACCGCCTTAGAGCAAAATTCACAAAAGCGTTCATTTCCGGAAGATCTCATCTGTTCCCAATCCTGATTACATTCAAATGTTATTTTAATTTTCTGATCCATTTCTATTACTTGGTTGCCATTAATTGACTTCGATCCCTCTCCGCAGATTCTGCAAGGGACTCTGCGGTATTCCGCGCTAGATCTATTTTTCTTATGAAACTCATTTTTGAATTTACTAAATAGCGAGTAAATTTACTATAAACAATTTAAATCAAAGCTCTGTTTTACCGGAGTCCCCGAGTCGGTAAACGCTGCCGAGAAGTAAACGAGGTAAAGAATTATACCTTATTTCTAATTTCTCCGCTGAGCTTGGCGGCTACAGAACGGCAAAGAGCTATATCTAAGGAGATCGTGAGGCGTTCCGCTATTTTGAAACGAAAGATGTATTTTTGATGCAACCTGTCTGTAACATTACCGCAGTGAATACGTGCTTTTGATTAACCTATGCAAAACGAAAAAGAATTAACACATATCAGCAAATTTTTAAGTCTCGTACTCCGTCACCAGCCGGAAACCATTGGCATACACCTTGACCCCAACGGATGGGTGGCTGTCAATGAGTTGTTGGAAAAGTCCACGCAACATGGAATCGCCATCGACATGATTATATTAAAGCGAATCGTAGAAACCAATTCAAAAAAACGATTTGCTTTCAACGAATCAGGTGATAAGATTCGTGCTAGTCAGGGGCACTCGGTTGCGGTAGAATTAGGATACAACAGTAAACAACCTCCTGATATTTTGTACCATGGCACTGGCGAGAATTCCGTTGCTTCTATTCTTACCACCGGACTGGAGAAACGTGAAAGACAACATGTGCATTTGAGTAATGATGTGGAAACGGCCATGAAAGTAGGACAGCGCCACGGCAAGCCGGTAGTGTTAAAAATAATGGCAGCACAAATGTATCACGATCAGTTTTCATTTTATCTATCAGACAATGGCGTTTGGCTTACCGACCATGTACCGTTGAAGTATATTGTGCAGTAGGGGTTAATTTCTTCAGAAATTCTGCGAAGAAGAAACGATATTTAATTTCACAAGAATCAGATGATGAGTGAAAACCGTTGTTTAGAATAGAACAGGTTATTTTTTGGTAGATATCATTTCATAATGCCCGCCGTTGGGATGATCTCCGTGGCAATCGCACGTGACAAAGTGTTGGCTCTCTATCCAAACTAAATGGCTTTTATTGCGATGATACCAGGACTTTACCGCTTTCTTAAAATTTTGCCTGTTGACAACCGATTTGTTTAAATGATTCCAATAAGCGCAATAGCCACAACCGCTTTGATCAAACGGAACGCCAAGTAACTCAAAAGTAGGAATGTCGTGAATGATTTCGTTTAGTGCTGTAAATGCAATATCAGCAATTGCATAGTGGCCACCAAAAATTGGGACTGATGCAGTGGTCGGCGTCGCATCGTCAAGCTTGTCAATCAGCAGTTCAATACCATCATCGCCTAATTTTACTACTTCCCAATACAAATGATCTCCGCAAATTCCGTGTTCGCAGGCGTATGGCATTTCTTTAATAAATTGTATACTATCTACGTGTGCAATTACTTCTTGCAATTCGAGCTTCATCGACTGTCCGCAACTAACAAGTCTGTCAGCTAGTTTTTGATTCAGTTTATTGCTAATTGTTTTTTGTGCAGATGATTTTCTAAATAGGGGAGGACTGGTAAGAATAACTGAATACACGGTGTCTGTGTAAGTCATTTTAGTGGCATCCAACGTATACTTTTCGGCGGGATATTTTTCGTAATACGTTTCCCATGCTGCAAAATGTTCTCTGTAAATGAGTTTAAGAATTTGATCATGTCGCATGTAAATTTTCTGAGAGAAAAATCCAAGTTCGCCTTGGAATTCAGCTTGTATAAGAACCAAACTTTCGTTTAAGTAATATCCATCTAACGCGCCACCGCAGCCGGACATGTCGGGAAGTGAAACGCGCACGAGTTTGTGTTCGATTAACAATAGATCAATCGCTTTTGCGTATTTTTCTATTTCACTCTCTGTCAATCGAACGGATTGCCCGAAAGCCATAATGGATGAGAAAAGTAATACGTAAAAGATATGTTTCATTGATTGGACCTAACTCGTATCTATTTTGAATTTTTTCGAGGTGTCATATCATATATTTCTTACAATTTCCTTATCCGCAGCTACAATCTACAATAGGCGCATGATTCTTAAAAAATTTCATTTTGTGTTTAGGATCAATTTTCTCTTTGGCCTGCTTTTCAACGAATGTTTTTGTTGCAAAATCAAAAATAAGAATTTTGGGCTCACCCGCAATTTTGGCATCGTTGCTCATCACTACCGCAAAGTATTGACCATCCTGCTCATACCAATCGGCAAATGAATCCTTTAACTCACCGGAATAAATCAGCTCATTTTTCGTCAGATCGATAATAGAAACACCCGGCAAATCGGAATCATGGTTCGTGAAAAGATACGTATTGTTGTTAGAGACATAGAAAAAGCCACCTGCATATTCCTTAATTTTTCCATGCGTATCTACAACATAAAGCTTACCATGATAGTCGCCAAATTTTGATATGATTACGAGGTCTTTGATTGGTTGGCTATCGGGAAAAAACAATCCAGCACAACCACCCACTGGGTTGATATCTTGAGCCAATTCATGAATCATTTGTTTTCCCTTTTTTACTGTCAGCCAGGTTCGACATGAGAATTGAGTAGAAGCGTCTTGTTTTTTGGGTTTGGTATGTATTAGTTGAATGGTAATTGAACCTACCGTTCGTTCCTCTATTTTCACGATGAACTGATCGACAGGGTAATCTCTTTCTTTGTACGAATTGATTTTCTGTCCTTTTGTAACAAAACTTAGGAGATTTAAAAAAATTAATACTTTGTAATTCATGATGGGAATACGTTTATAGCTAGCTTTTTAGAGGGCGTTCTGGATCAATCTTCTGCGGAGAAATAAAGGATAAATTTAAACATGAGGTTAGGATTTATATCAGAGATTGCAAGAAAAATTGAATGAATTGGCTAAATTAAAATTCTTTAAATACTAAAACGATGGCTGGAGGCACACATGTTTTTGATATGATCAAGCGGCAAAAAGAAAATGCAAACTTAAAGCTCAACAAACGCTATTTCAAAAAGGATGTGCACTCTGTTCATTCGAATTTGCAAATAGGAGATGACCCGAAAGAAACTAACCAGTATCACCATGAAATTCTGCAGATGGTAAGCCAGGAGAAGTCCAATGATCTTAAAAAATCAATTCTCATTTTTAGCTTTTCTGCCCTCGTTGTCATGGCATTCATCCTGTTACTATTTTTCTTGTAGCAGTACCTTCTTATTTTTCCGCAGATTCCTGCAAGGGAATCTGCGGAAAAATAGATGAAATCGCATACCTCACATACATTCATTCCAAAATTGGAGGCGTTGATAAGAACGCTGTGCTACGATACAACTAAAAATCAAAGAGCATGATGTGGAAGATTTCAACTTCGATCTTAGCGAAACGCTACGCATTTGTCTGCTTGCTATGCTATCACATCACCGCCACCTGGGCTATTGTGGACATTGCTGGTAACGCTCCAGTCCTTCCCGGCTTCAACGGGACGCTTCTACTTAGTTAGCTTAATCTCCAATTTACGTAGTCGAGGCAGATGGATTCGAACCATCATGTAACCGGTTACGGTTTCAACACGATATAAGCGTGAGCCGATATACCTCGCTTGTTCTTTTCGAATCAGCCTGGGGTTCTGTACAACAAAAAACCCCGGGCGTCTGACCCGGGGTTTTGTTTAGATGTATGTATCAAACATCATTCAATCTTAACCACGCGCCAGTTTTTCAAATACTCAAAACGTATACTCGGCATGCGATAATGATTATAAGATGATTTGTTTCTGTTCATGATGGTGCAAATATAGCGGGCACCCATTCGATTAAACAAGAGGCGTGAATTAAAAGTTGAATTTATTTTCAGTGCGCAAATAGACTGCGCAGCTAGATGCTATGGCTCAATATTTTTCTGCTCAGACTTAAATCGACATGCAAGAGTGATGGGAGAAAGCCAGCATAAAGCAAGTCTGTGTTTGCATTGAATCGTTGTACTAAATAGTAACCACCAAACTCAATCGCATAACGATTTAAAAATAAATTCTAATAAGTCGCATTGAGAATTAAAAAACTCAACATACTTTTGCGCAACATTCTTCTTGTCAAACCTATTTAAAAAGAAGAAATTATGTTTGTACTACGTTCACATACCCTCCATTAACTTTCAAATTGAGTCATCTCAATTGATTAGTTCGCTATTTCCTTTTATCACACTGATCTGACTGCTGCGTTCGAACAATTCGTATTGTTCCGTCACGCAACTCATCTTTCATGCTGTCGATAGCAAAGGGTAGCTCTTTATTAACTTTTTGATAGCATAATTACAATGAGTACAAACAATTATCATGATCTGATAACCAAGCGGCAAAAACTGCGCGAGGTCTCAGACGCATTGAAACAACAATTTTTAGGTCTGGATGCCATCATCGATGAAGTCATTTCATTGCTCATGCCGTGGTATCTTTTTCCGGATGCGCAGCTACGACCCACCGTAATTAATTTATGGGGATTGACCGGTTCCGGTAAAACGGCATTGGTTCAACAGTTGATTGAGTTGCTGGAATACAAACAACTCTTTGCACACATGGACATGGGTGAGTTTGAATCTGATTCGGCTTCTTGGATGAAGCATATCTTAACGGATGACATGGAGTTTTTCGATGGAAAGCCTTCCGTGCTGTGTTTAGATGAATTTCAATTTGCACGAACACTCAGCAATAATGGCGAAGAGTTGGGCAAAGATAAACTGCGTGTTATCTGGGAGCTGATTGACTCAGGTAAAATTTCCTACATTCCAAGCAATAATAACTTCTTTCTCTATCGTGCAGAAAACTGCCTAAAGCGAATCGAGAAAGCAATCCATGCAGGGGTTCGTTTGGAACGGGGCGTAGTCGTGGCTGAGGAACAATGGTTTGTTAAGATTTTTGGAGGATTTTTCTTTTACAACAGTGAACATCAATATCGGGCAATCGAGAAAGACTATTTTCTAACGTTCGATTTTCTGGAAGGCTTGCAAGGCTTAATGAGCACTCAGGAACGAACAAAAGATGAGATCAATCGAATTGTTACTGAATCTTCATTGGAAGAATTGGCGAATCACATTCTCAAGGCCATGCTGGCGCGAACCGCTTCACGTCAACTGGATTTTTCCAAGTCGTTGATTTTCATTCTGGGCAACTTAGATGAAGCCTACCAAATGAGTCACAACATGAACCCGGATTTGAGTGCCGATGATTTTTATGAGGAAACTTCTAAAATCACCATTGCGCATATCAAGCGGGCATTGAAAAAACGCTTCCGACCCGAGCAGGTGGCGCGTCTTGGAAATAATCATGTCATCTACCGGTCGTTTAATCAGGCGCAGTTTCGCCAATTGATTGAGGTACAGTTTCAGCGCATCGCCGCTTTTGTTCGGCAGCAATTTGAATGGAGTATTGAGTTTGATGCTTCTGTCACAGATGTAATCTACGCCGAAGGTGTATTTCCATCACAGGGCACACGGCCGATTTTCACTACCATCAAAAACCTGATCGAGTCACGCATCAGCAAAATGGCGGTGATGTTGCTGGAAGAAAACCTGCCGGTGAAAAACATTCGCTGGTACTACGAGCAGCAGCACTTTTACTTTGAATTGCGCGATGCACAAAATCAGTTTATCAAAACAATCAGCGACAAAGCCGTTTTGAAGTTAGAGAACCTTCGTAAAAGTAGCGAACCTGAAATTCAGGCGCACACCGCCGTGCACGAAGCAGGCCATGCCGTGTTGGCGGTGGCCACTTTGCGCATCGTTCCGGCATTGATTGTATCACGCACTGCCTCCGATTCGGCTGAAGGATTTTGTCAAATCAACTTCCCGAAAGGCCCCGTTACCCGCGATACGTTGCGTAAAGATATCGTCATCACATTAGGTGGCTACGTAGCCGAGAAACTGATCTTTGGTGAGCAGTTTACCTGCACCGGTGTCTATGCAGATATTGAAGAAGCGTCGTCGTTAGCAAACAAAGCGGTGCGCAACTACGCGATGGGGAAGGACCCTATTCACATGGCCATTAAAACGACCAACAACAATGATGTCTTTTTGGTAAACCAGAAGTATGAAATCGAAGCGCTGGAGTTGATCAAATCGTGCGAGGCTGAGGCTATGCAACTGATGAGGCGTAACAAACGCTTGCTGTTGAAGTTGTCGGAGTTCCTCACAGCACACTCGCGGATGGAGGAAACACAAATCGAAGAGTACGTGGTAAAATACGGCGCAGATGAATGGATGAACCAGGCTGCGTTCGTTAAGAAGGAAAACTACTACGCATTCAATACAATATTGCAAAAGCAACTCAAACAATATGAATCAGCAGATGTAGATGAATTGCTTCGCGAATGCTATGAACTACACGTGTAAACTACTTGTACAGACCGGCCGCAATCTTTTCAGGAATAAACTTGGGTACCAGATAGGTAAGTTGTACGGATATCCAATTGACAAAGCCTGGAAGGATTTCGGCCTTTTTGTTGAACATTCCTTCTATACCAATCTTCGCCACATCTTCCGCTTTCATGCTGAACTTCTCGGCCTTCTCTTTCAACGCTTCCATGCCGGCGCGGTCAATAAAGTTGGTAGAAGTAGCGCCGGGGCTCAGACAGGTAACAGAGATCGAAGTATTCTCAAGTTCCAGACGCAAGCCACGGGTAAACAACAACACAAAAGCTTTGGTGGCAGCGTAGGTAGCTAACGTAGGCACAGCCTGATAGGCTGCCGTACTTGCCACATTCAAAATATACGATTGCGGATGTTTCTTCAACTCAGGTATCAACGCATGACAAAGGTTGGTCACCACAACCATATTGAGTTGCATCATGTTGTTGAGGCTCTCTTTCGATGTGGCATCCACCCGTCCCCAAATGCCGTAACCGGCATTGTTGATCAAGATATTAACTGGAAAGGAATTCGTAGTGATCCAGTTTTCAATTTGCGTAACTGCATCGGGAAGGCTTAAGTCGACACTGAGGTATTCTGCTTTGATGGAATACGTGGCTCGAAATTCTTTACAAATTTCTTCGAGTCGTGAATACGATCGGGCAATCAGTAAAAGATCAATTTTTCGTTTGGCCAACTCTCGTGCTAATTCCAAACCAATACCACCACTGGCACCGGTTACTAAGGCGTAGGCCATGAGTTATTATTTATTCGTGAGTGAAATGAGACGCTGGTAGAACAGTGGCTTGCTGTTTTCTGTACGAGGCGTGAATTTTCCGGTAATGATCGGAACGTACATCACACGTCTGCGGCTCTTCTCGCCGATGAAGGGAGAACGCGCCACGCGATGCCACAAGCGGCCATCATGCACCGTCAAATCTCCGGGTTCCACATTCAACCCAATTTCGTTTTTGTCGGGCTTATGGCTTAAGAAATAAAACTTCTTGAATAAGAGGGTACGCAATCCTTGGTTGTGTGTTCCGGGAATCAAACGAAGACCGCCATTGTCAGTAGTGGAAGTATCCAGATGAATTCCCACATTCAACATGGGCAGAATTTTTTGTCCGTAAAACACATCGCGCAAAGCGTCTGTGTGCCAACCTAACTGGCTGTAATTACTTTCTTCTGTGTTGATGTAGTGGTTGAAAACTAATCCGTCTTTTTCTGTTTCGCCAATACGGCAATCTTCTGTGCCAATGAAGTCAAAAAGAGCTTTCAGGCGTTTGTCTTTCAGCAAATCGGAGAAAACGGTGCTGTGTTGATTTAAAAACGCAAAGCGCTGTACAATTTTCTTTCCGGTAATGTCGGTGCCATATTTAATGGGCACTCCGTTGATCATTTTGTAGCCTTGGCTAACCCACTCATCCTGAATCTTTTCTGCCTCTCTCAATAAGGTGTTAACGATCTCTTTAGAGATGAAATTCTTGAAATGAATAAATCCGTTTTTTTCAAAGAAGTCTTTTTGCTCAGCTGACAAAACTTCACCCAACGTAAACTCAGGATAGTTATTCAGTGATTTCTTATGTGTGCCATTTTTGGCTGCTACTCCATTCAACTCCATAGTACTTCGTTAACTTAAATCAACCTCAAAGTTAAACTAATTTTAACAAAATTATAAACGCAGGTATGCGAATTCAGTTCAAAAAAAGGCACTTTTTTAATTTCCGACCTTTAAAACGATCGTTAAATCGTTGAAATAGTGCGGCTATTAAGGCGCTGTATAATCTTGTAAACCAACCAGCTGATGATCCATGCTCCAAGAATATCAATGGAATAATGCACGTGTTGCCACACCAATAATAATCCAACCAAAAGGGCTGAAATCAACAAAATGGTTTTCAGCCTTTTCTTTTCTTCAATAAAATAGATGATGGTCAGTGTGCTGGTGTGACCGGAAAAGAACAAGTCCTTCACAAACACGGCATTGCCACCGTACGCTACTTTGGCAAGAAATGGATCTATTAGTGCGATTAAGCCTTCAGGAGCTTCCAGCGTAAACAAGTAGATTGAGGCTATCCTTAAATAATTCACAATCACATAGCACTGCAAACTCAAAAGAATGGCCATTGGTTTTTTTAAATTAACCAGAAAGAAAAGGGCAGGTGCCGCAAAAATGATGACAAAGATTACGTTCGACCAATCGCGTGGTGCAAAGAGATCCATGAACCAATCATTCAACTGAATGCCCGGCTTGGGTTGAATCACATTATTGAAGAAGCCCGGCAGCACAACTATAAAGCCAATTAAGGCAATGATATTCAAAGCCAAATAAAGCTTGAATGGGGTGCTTCTAAAGGCATCCTTCCAGGTCATGGGCTAGTCTTTAACTTCGATCAGAAAATAGTTTTTCTTTCCCTTCTGAGCCAACAAGAACTTATTGTGAAGCAAAGCCAGTTCAGGCTTGGCATTGCCGTCTATAATCTTAGACTTATTAATGCTCACACCACCTGCCTGAATCATTTTGCGCGCTTCTCCTTTGGATGGGAAGATGATGTTTTTGGTTGTTTCCGAAAGTAGTTCAATAGCCGAAGCGCATTGCTCAAAGGCTGACTTGGAAATAACGGCCTGTGGTACACCTTCTAAAACTGAGAGAAGGGTGGATTCATCTAAGCTGATTAAATCTTCAGTCGTTGAACTTCCAAACAGTAATGAAGATGCCTTTAAGGCAGTCCCAAAGGCTTCCGTTGAATGAACCCGAATAGTAATGTCTTTCGCAAGTTCTTTCTGAAGTTTCCTTTCACCCGGAGATACTTGATGTTCCGCAACCAAAGCATCGATTTCTTCTTTGGTGCGTTGGGTAAAAATCTTAATAAAGTTGGCTGCATCTTCATCAGAGGCATTGAGCCAATATTGATAAAAACGATATGCAGATGTGCGGTTCGGATCGAGCCACACATTGCCTTGTTCCGACTTGCCAAACTTGGTGCCGTCTGCTTTTTTGATGAGGGGAGTGGTGAGCGCAAAAGCCTCGCCATCGGCCTTTCTGCGGATCAATTCAGTACCGGTCACGATGTTGCCCCACTGGTCTGAACCGCCCATTTGAAGGCGACAGTTCTTGTTGGCATACAACCAATAAAAGTCATATCCCTGCACCAATTGGTAACTAAATTCGGTAAACGATAGTCCGGTTTCCAGTCGCTTTTGCACCGAGTCTTTCGACATCATATAATTCACTGTAATGTGCTTGCCCACATCGCGGATAAAGTCAAGGAAGTGGAAGTTTTTGAACCAGTCGTAGTTGTTCACCATCTCGGCTTTGTTAGGGCCACTTTCAAAGTTCAGGAACTTCTGAAGTTGTTTTTTGACACCCGCCAGATTGTGGTTGAGTTGCTCTTCAGATAGAAGGTTACGTTCTGCCGATTTACCGGAAGGGTCGCCCACCATGCCAGTGGCACCGCCCACCAATGCGAAGGGCTTATGGCCGGCAGCTTGAAAATGAACGAGCGTCATGATCTGCACCAAGTTGCCAATGTGTAAAGAATCTGCCGTTGGGTCGAAACCAATGTAGCCGGAAACCATTTCCTTCTTTAGTAATTCTTCCGTTCCCGGCATGATGTCGTGTATCATTCCGCGCCAGCGTAGTTCTTCAACAAAGTTCGTATTCATTCGATCGGTTCAGCAGGAAGCCCTTTCCATTTCTGAGCCGCAAATATAAGCCTTGGCTTTCACATCAAAACACTAAAATTAAATCGAAGTAAACTCTTGTTGATAAAGCGTATGTATCAGTCAATCAAGCAGTTTATGGATTGTTGGTTAAAGTTCAAGAATTACTTTCGGTTCGAATTTATTTTTGCTTGCTTTAAGCCTTAATTCAAATGCATGCAACAACCTGATTCACTTAACCTCGTAGCGCAGTTTCACCAAACGTTTAAGCATCCCATCGTACCAGCACCAGCCATTCCGGATGATTCAAGATGTAAATTGAGAGTGGCCTTGCTGGCGGAAGAACTGAAAGAACTGGAGGTAGGCATTGCCAATAAAGACATAGTTGAAATTGCCGATGCTTTATGCGACTTGCAGTATGTGTTGTCAGGCGCCATTCTCGAATTTGGGTTAGGCGAAAAGTTCAAGCAGTTGTTTGACGAAGTGCAACGATCCAATATGAGTAAAGCCTGCAATTCAGAGGCGGAGGCACTTGAAACGGTGGCTCACTACAAAAAGAAAGACGGAACGGAGTGCTACTATCAGCAGGAAGCCGGCAAATGGCTGGTATATCGGAAGAGTGATAATAAAACGATCAAATCGATCAATTACTCACCGGCCGATTTGGATCAGTTCTTCAAATAGAGAACTTAAACGTAGAATTCCAGCTGAAACACGATATCCTGACCCCGAAGCTGGATGGGGTTAATAGCCAGAATGGCCATATCATTAAATGCTTTGATAAACTCCTGACGTGGAATTCGAAGCTTGCTGACCCCTGGACGAACCTTATGGTACTGCATCCGACCCGATTTGTTGGCGGTTGCACTGTACATATAGTCGTATTTGATGGGAATAGGAGAGGGGATGTACTTCATACCCTCTTAGGCATAGGTTTTAACAAATTCTATGTGAACCAACCGATTTTGCACGGCAGTATACTGAGATAACAACGAATACGCCCAGGCCGGAACATAGTTGAAGCGGCTTTCATACTCTTCAATTTTGTTGCATAACTCGCTGACATAGAATCGTATCTGAGCCGCATTTTTACAATCACTTGGCTTCTCAAAATTCTTGGAGGTAAAGTTCTTTAACTCCATTTCTAATTTTCTTTTCTCAAAGTCTGTCATAGCATTGTGTATTATTACACAATTATACGTTTAATAATTCATCTGAAGCAAATATTTGTGTGTAAAAATGCACAATATTTTTAAAATGCCTCAAATGAGCCTGAATCCACGGTTTTGGCGTTAGTCAAATATAACTAAAAACGAATGGATAATCACAAGTGTGTAATCGAAGCCCGATTTTATGGGATGGAGTAAATATCTTTATATTTAAAAAAATATTGATAGTAATATGAATAATACGAATGAAGAATTCTTAACGGTGTGGTATAGTGCTATGATAATTGGAGCCATTGCGATGGTGACGTTAGCCATTGTTCTTTACCTCGTGTATAAATTGCGTGTCTCTACCATCACCGACCTCAAACAAAAGCATGATTACATTAACCTCAACGAAGTAAAATGGTATAAGTGGTTTTACTACCTTATCGGTTTCGCAGCGGCCTTTGGAGTTAATTTATATGGTCAGGATAACAGTGGCGGCATCGGAATCTGGTTCATTGTTAGATTGTTCATTTCCATTTGTGCTGCTACTCTAATCGGATATGTGGCATCATTAGTGCTTGATTACTATTATCCTACTGTACTCAACTTTAAGTTACGTAGGCTGCGCTACACTCCTCGAATCAATCCAAAAACAGGAAGCAAAATGCGTTTGCTCAGCGAAGAGGAAGAGGATGTGCATTTAGACGAAGGCATGCAAGCAGAAGAGAATTTGTTCTCGATCGATTATGATGTGTGGGTGGACGAGAAAACCGGCGATGTTAAAATCGAAAAGTACCAGGGACACCTGTTGGCGCTTCAATGTAACAATTGTGGTTTCTATACCATGAAGGTAAAGCGAGAAGAAATTGTAGAACGGAATGAGGATGGCAGCCCCCGTGAATTATTGAAGCACTATCAATGTGCCTATTGCAAGAATGTGAGGGCGACTCAATTTACTATTTCCAGCAAAGAAGCCGATGATTACAAAAATCAAAAACCGAAGCGCAAAGGAAACCCTAAGAATATTGAACTAATCAAGATGGATGTGCATTCTAACCTTGGCGTAAAAAAAACGTTTGAATTTTCATCGGTAGAGGAAGCGCAAAAATTTCTCACCGAATTTGATTTCGATAAATTGGTATAAGATTAGCAGTATTAGTAGAAAAGCACTATGTGGAAAATAAATAGATTGTTGGCCTTGGGCCTTGTGTGGATGGTATCTGGATCGGTGTTTGCTTCCCGTCAAGATACATTAGAGTTAAAGTCGAAGCCGGTATACGGCAGGGAGGCCCGCACCATTACCGAAGTACTATCGGGCAATCATTATCGCAAAATAAGATTGAATGATTCGCTTTCTTCGGCGATTCTGGATCGCTACATCCAAGAACTGGATAATAACCGAACCTACTTTCTCGAATCCGACATTAAATCTTTTGAGAAATACCGCTATTCGATCGATGACTTGACACGTGCTGAAAATGTAGCACCGGCGTATGAAATCTATACCGTCTTCAGAAAGCGGTACATCGACCGAATGAATTATGTCCTTAACACGCTCATCAATCAAGACCATAACTATGCGGTGAATGAGTTTTACGAGACAAACCGCGAAAAAGAACCGTGGGCCAAATCAACCAAAGAGATGAATGAAATTTGGCGTAAGGTGATCAAGAGCCAGGCACTTAGCTTAAAGCTGGCCGGCAAAAAACCAGATGAGATCAAAGAAACCCTCAAGAAACGTTTTGAACGGTTTGAGAAATCGGTAGCTCAATTCAATTCGGAAGATGTTTTTAGTGTGTATATGAATTCCATTACTGAGGCGTACGATCCACATACAAACTACTTCTCACCCAAAGCCTCGGATTTGTTCAAACAGAGTATGAGCCTTTCGCTGGAAGGCATTGGCGCTCAACTGCAAACAGATAACGACTACACCAAAGTGGCGAATGTAATACCGGGTGGCCCTGCAGATAAGTCCGGATTGTTACACAACAACGATTATATCGTAGGTGTAGCACAAGGGAAAGAGGGCGATATGGTGGATGTCATTGGCTGGCGGATCGATGACGTGGTGAAGCTCATCAAAGGCCCGAAAGGTACAGTGGTTCGTATCCAGATTATTCCAAGTGCTAATGGTATTGGCGGAGCGACTCAGGAAATCGTACTTACCCGCGACAAGGTAAAATTGGAAGACCAAGCAGCAAAAAAGAGTGTCATTCATTATCAGTCAGAGGGAAGAGATCAAAAACTGGGCGTCATTACGTTGCCAAGCTTTTATCTGGATTATGATGCCTATCAGCGTGGCGATGTGGACTATAGAAGTACCACACGCGATGTCAAAAAGTTGATTGGAGAGTTGAAGACCGAAGGTGTGGATGGTATTGTGATGGATCTGAGAAACAATGGGGGAGGTTCGTTGCCTGAGGCAGTCGACCTAACCGGTTTGTTTATAAAAGACGGTCCGGTAGTTCAGGTAAAAAGCAGTAACAATCGCATTGATGTGTTGCCAGATGATGATAACGGCGTGTTTTATTCCGGCCCACTGGTAGTGTTAACAAACCGGTTCAGTGCATCGGCTTCGGAGATTTTTGCGGGTGCCATTCAAGATTATAAACGTGGGGTGATTGTAGGAGAAACGACATATGGCAAGGGCACTGTTCAATCCGTACTTGACCTGAATAAGATCATGAGAGAAAAAGAAACGATCGGCTCTCTCAAGGTTACATTTCAGAAATTCTACCGTGTAACGGGCAGCAGCACCCAACATAAAGGAGTAACGCCGGACGTACTTTTGCCAAGTGCCTTGGATGCTTCACAATATGGTGAAAGCGCCAGCCCCAATGCGCTTCCATGGGATGTGATAAAGGCAGCGGCCTTTCAACCAAACGGAGATGTAAATGACAAACTCATCGCCAAGCTGAATAAAGCATACCTCGACCGTTCGAAGTTTGATGTGAGCTTAAAGAAATATATTCAGAATACGGAAGAACTGAAGAAGAACCTGAGTGAAACAAAAATTTCATTGAATGAAACGGTTCGCAAGAAGGAATTGGAGGAAACGGAAAAGCGAAAGGCACAAGAAAAAATGGATACGAAATTGACTTCAAAAGAAGGCTTGCCGGTAAACGATCTTCAAAAGATGGACGATGAGGTACTTCGTGAGGGGCTTATGATTCTCTCTGAAATTTTGACGAAACGAGTAGGCTAGATTCGCCTCACCTCAACTGAAATTCAACTAAGCAAGAAAGGCTTCCCATCGGGAAGCCTTTCTTATGTTCGCATCAGCGACCTAACAAAGTTTTATCCCAAAATTGTCATTAGGATTGACAATTTTGCCCTCCGGGCCGATGAATCCTGATAATTAAGTCAGGATTATCGGGGTTAACCCTGACATTGAAAATGAACGAAGATCTTACTTTAAAGAAACAATATGAACTAGTTCATTTTCAATCGTCAGCACGCAGTGCAAAAAAGTCCAATGACTTTTTTGGGTTTACTTTTTCTTCTTCTTAGCTACTTTCTTCACGCTTTTCTTAGCGGGTTTTGCTGCCTTTTTCACCACCTTTTTCGGTGCAGATTTCTTCACCACCTTTTTGGCAAGAGCTTTCTTCACAGCTTTCTTCACCACCTTTTTCGGTGCAGCCTTCTTCACCACTTTTTTCGTAGTGGCTTTCTTGGCTGGGGCTGGTTTTTTGGCAACTGCCTTCTTAGCTGGTGCGGGCTTCTTAGCAGCAGGAGCTGCTTTTTTAGCTGGCGCAGAGCCCATCTTGTTCAGAGCGGAGCCTGCTTTAAACCACTCGATCTGACTGGCATTATAGGTATGGTTTACCGTAATGATATCTTTCTTTCCGTCCATGTGATTCAAAGTCAGTGTCAACGGCTTATCCGGTGAGAAGGTAGTTAAACCATTGATATCAATCCGGTCGTCTTCTAAAATCTTGTTGTAGTCATCTTTGTTAGCAAACGTCAACGCCAACATGCCTTGCTTCTTCAAGTTAGTTTCATGGATGCGGGCAAATGACTTAACCAGAATCGCGCGAACACCGAGGAAACGTGGTTCCATAGCTGCATGCTCACGCGAAGAGCCTTCACCATAGTTTTCATCACCTACCACAATGCTTCCAATGCCTTTTGCTTTGTACGATCGCTGTACTTTCGGTACTTCATCGTGTTCGCCAGTCAGGCCATTCTTCACGCTGTTGATCTTCTCGTTGAAGAAGTTCGTAGCGCCAATCAACAAGTTGTTAGAGATATTATCCAAATGTCCACGGTACTTTAACCATTTGCCGGCCATTGAAATATGGTCGGTCGTACATTTTCCTTTGGCTTTAATTAACAATCGAAGAGCTTTCAGGTCTGTGCCTTCCCAAGGAGCAAATGGCTCCAGCAATTGTAAACGATCCGAATCAGGGCTTACTTTCACAGATACTTTGCTGCCGTCTTTTGCTGGAGCAATGAAACCGGGATCTTTCACATCGAATCCTTTTTTGGGCAATTCATCTCCGGTAGGAGGGTCTAACTTCACCTGTTCACCTTGTTCGTTGGTGAGATAATCGGTAAGTGGATTGAAGTTTAAATCTCCTGCAATAGCCAATGCTGTTACCAATTCGGGAGAACCAACAAACGCATAGGTGTTTGGATTACCGTCATTACGCGATTGGAAGTTTCGGTTAAAGGAGTGGACAATTGTATTTTTTTCTTTACGCTCAGCACCTACACGTGCCCACATTCCTATGCAAGGTCCGCAGGCATTGGCAAACACCTTAGCGCCAATCTTATCAAAAGTCTCAATAAATCCATCGCGCTCAATGGTGTAGCGTACTTGCTCAGAACCAGGAGTAATAGTAAAGAGCGCTTTCGTTTTTAAACCTTTTGCAGAAACTTGTCTAGCCAAACTAGCGGCACGGGCAATATCTTCATACGATGAGTTGGTGCACGATCCAATCAAACCTACTTCTACTTTGGTTGGCCAGCCATTCTTTGCGGCTTCTTCTTTCAATTTAGAAATAGGAGTCGCTAAATCTGGAGTAAAAGGACCATTCAAGTGCGGCTCTAACTCGGATAAATTGATTTCAATAACCTGATCAAAGTACTTTTCAGGATTGGCATACACTTCCGGATCGCCGGTTAAATCTTTCTTAATCTTATCAGCCATTTTCGCTACTTCGGCACGGCCGGTTGCCACCAAATAGCGGCTCATTGATTCGTCATAGCCGAATGTGGAGGTAGTTGCTCCAATCTCAGCACCCATGTTACAGATAGTTCCTTTACCAGTGCAACTCATCGAAGTAGCACCTTCTCCAAAATATTCTACAATAGCACCTGTACCACCTTTTACAGTTAGGATGCCAGCCACTTTTAAAATCACATCCTTAGCAGAAGTCCAGCCGTTTAGTTTGCCAGTTAATTTGATACCAATCAATTTAGGAAATTTCAATTCCCAAGCCATGCCTGCCATTACATCCACCGCATCGGCACCACCCACACCAATCGCTACCATGCCTAATCCACCGGCATTTACAGTGTGCGAGTCGGTACCAATCATCATTCCACCAGGGAAAGCATAGTTTTCAAGCACCACTTGGTGAATGATACCGGCGCCTGGCTTCCAGAAACCTAAACCATATTTCGTAGAAACAGAAGAAAGGAAATCGAATACTTCTTTGCTTTCCGTATTGGCAAAACTTAGATCGTCAGCGGCACCTACTTTGGCGGTGATGAGGTGATCGCAGTGAACGGTTGATGGAACAGCAACTTTAGGTTTACCTGCCGACATAAATTGAAGCAAGGCCATTTGTGCGGTGGCATCTTGCATCGCAACGCGATCGGGAGCAAAATCTACATATGATTTTCCTCTTCCAAAATTTTCGAGCTTTTGCTCTGAGTGAAGATGTGAGTAGAGGATTTTCTCGGCCAAGGTAAGGGGCTTACCTACTACTTTTCTAGCTTTCGCAATTCGGCCCGGCATTGCCTTATAGGTGGCCTTAATCATGTCTAAATCGAATACCATATTTTGTAGATTAAATGATGTCGCTAATCTACAAAATATGGTGAGATTTAAAGACTTGGGATCAGAATAATCCGATTACAAATGGATTTTTGTACATACCAATAAGCCGAAGAAGACTTACCGGGTATTGATGTAATTCAGGAAATCGCGTTTCGTATTTTCTTCCCGGAACTTACCTGAAAAATAGGCGGTGCCTGTTTTGCTATTGGTATCGCTCACCCCGCGAGACGCAACGCACATGTGGTTTGCATCTACCACCACCCCTACATCTTTGGTGTTCAAAACGCGCTCTAACTCCTTGCCTATCTGCACAGTAAGGCGCTCTTGCACTTGTGGTCTTTTAGCAAAATATTGAACAAAGCGATTAATTTTGGAAAGCCCAATCACCTTGCCGGAAGAGAAATAGGCCACATGCACCTTGCCATAGATAGGAACAAAGTGATGCTCGCAGTGTGAGAAAAAGGTAATGTCTTTCTCGACCAGCATCTGATCGTAATTGTATTTGTTTTCGAATAATCGGGTGCTTGGACGGTTCGTTGGATTTAAGCCGCTGAAGGCTTCCTGCACATACATCTTGGCTACACGTCTGGGTGTACCTTTTAAACTATCATCCGACAAGTCAAGTCCTAGCACCTGCATGATCTCACGAAAGTGAACTTCAATTTTCTCAATCTTTTGATCGTCCGTTAAGTCAAATGCATCGGCACGTAGTGGTGTGTCGTGCGATGATGACACATGGTCCATGTCATCTTCTTCGTGCGGCTTAATGGGCAGGATATTCAACGAAATTTCTTTCGGTCTCATACAGCTTGATTTTTAATTCGTATTGGCTTTCTATTCGCTCCCTCAAAATCGTCCAGATGACTACGGCTATATTCTCAGCAGTCGGGTTCAGGTTGGCAAAGAAGGTGGTATCTAAATTAAGGTTTTTATGATCAAATTGTTTTAGAACAAGATCATTTATTATGTCGCTCAGCAGCTTCAAATCGTAGACATAACCAGTTTCCGGATCGGGTTCGCCAATCAGTGTGACGATTAACTCATAATTATGGCCGTGATAATTGGGATTGTTACACTTGCCAAAGATGGCGTTGTTCTTTTCGTTGCTCCATGCTGGATTGAACAAGCGATGTGCTGCGTTGAAATGTTCTTTACGAGATACGGCTATTTTCATCAATCAAAGTTAAAACAAGCATCCATCAAAAAGGTTCGGATGAGTTATTATTAAAGTGAAAATTCTTTTGGACGTTGCATTCCGAATAATTAGCTATTACTTTTCAAGATTGATAGGTTGCTATGCATTTCGAAAATATCACGATCATCATACTCTTATTGGCAGTAGTCACTGCCTTAGCCGAAGTTACCGATCGGATTAAAATTCCTTACCCGGTTTTATTGGTGCTCGCCGGTATTGGCATTGGGCTTATTCCCAACTTGCCAATTGTTGAACTCAATCCGGAAGTAGTCTTTCTGATTTTCTTGCCACCCGCACTTTATTCTGCTGCGTGGACTACCTCCTGGAATGATTTCAAAACGGCCAGTCGCCCGATATCATTGCTGGCATTTGGTTGTGTATTGTTTACCACAACGCTGGTGGCATTTGTGGCACATACATTCATTCCCGGATTTGGTTGGGCGGAATCATTTGTGCTTGGTGCGATCATATCTCCGCCCGATGCAGTGGCCGCTACTGCGGCAACAAAGGGCTTAGGCGTGCCCAAACGTTTGATCACCATACTGGAAGGTGAGAGTCTGGTAAATGATGCGACTGGCTTGATCGCCATGCGTTATGCTATCTTGGCTACGGCCACAGGGACTTTCATTTTTTGGTTGGCGACTATCAACTTTATCTATGTGGCGGGAGTGGGAATCATCATTGGTCTTTTAGTCGGGCAATTGCTTTTCTGGATTCATCGCATAACACCGAATAACCCAACTACCGATACAACATTGACATTCATCACTCCCTACATCGCTTACCTTTTGGCAGAGCGAATTCATGTTTCCGGTGTGCTGGCCGTGGTTGCGTGCGGACTCTTTTTAAGTCAGCGTTCTTCTAAAATTTTCTCACATCAATCCAGAATACAAGCGTATTCCACTTGGGATACGGTTACCTTCATTTTGAATGGAGTCATTTTTATTCTTATCGGATTACAACTGCGCACCGTTTTGTCGCATATCCAAAATCATTCTTTCGGCACGTTGCTGTGGTATGGTTTTTTGGTAAGCATTGCCACCATCATTGCGCGCATCGTTTGGGTTTTCCCCGGAGCATATATCCCCAGATGGCTGAGCAAAGGAATTCGCCAGCGTGAGCCCGAAACGAGTATTCGATCCGTCTCAATCGTGGCATGGTCAGGAATGCGCGGCGTAGTTTCGCTAGCGGCTGCACTGGCATTGCCATTGGCTTTTGAAGACAAAACACCTTTTCCAAATCGCGACCTGATCATCTTTTTGACTTTTGCAGTCATTTTTGCCACGTTGGTAATTCAGGGAACCACACTGCCTATATTGGTAAGAAAATTGGGCATCAAAGAAGATGCGGGTGGAAGAATTGAAGAAGATCATGCACGCTTCCGGATTGCAACATCGGTCATTGAACATATTGAAGAGAACTATTCGCTTGGTCTAAACGATGCGGTACTTGCACAGATCAAATCAAAGTATGAGTTGCGTATTCAACGGTTGAATAAGAATGTGGACAACAAACTCACTGAAGATGAAATCAAAGAGTTTCATAAAATACAACGCGATTTGATTTCTCGTGAACGTGTATTACTCGAAAATTTGTCAAAGGAAAAGCAAATCAGCGCAGAAGCTTTGCGCAAACTGGAATACGAATTAGATCTGGAAGATGCCCGGATCGATTTGGAGTTAGAAACAAAATAAAAAAAGCCCGATGATCGGGCTCTTGGTGATTTACTTCAATGCGGTCTAGCAAAATTCGTCAAATACTTCAACCAGGTGTTGGCCGATCATTTGTGCATTTCTGCCTTCAATGTGATGACGTTCTACAAAGTGCACCAACTCTCCATCCTTAAACAAGGCAATAGCTGGTGATGATGGAGGATATGGAAGTGTATATTCTCTTGCTTTTGAAACCGCTTCTTTATCGACTCCTGCAAATACAGTAGTCAGGTGAGCAGGCTTTTTCTCAGAATTTTGCAAAGCCCATTTAATTCCTGGGCGCGCGGCACCTGCGGCACAACCACACACAGAATTGATCACCAACAAAGTGGTTCCTTTCTGGTCTTTCAATTCCTGATCAACGGCATCAGCAGTTTTTAATTCAGTAAATCCAGCCACCGTTAAATCGGTGCGCATCGGGGCAACTAAGTGTTCGGGATACATATGATTTGTTAGGATTAGTTAAGGTTGAATTTCTATTTAGTCGATTGTTATAACAGATTTACATAAAGCCTAGTTCCAATTTGGCTGCTTCACTCATCATGTCTTGAGAGTAAGGTGGATCAAACGTAATTTCCACTTTCACATCATTAATGCCTTCAATTTCTTTGATTCGTTGTTCTACTTCTCCCGGAATAACTTCAGCTGACGGACAAGAAGGTGAAGTAAGTGTCATTCGGATGAACACATTATTTACCGGAAAGATGTTGATCTCGTAAATGAGGCCTAATTCGTAAACATCTACTGGAATTTCCGGGTCATAGACCATTTTGATAGCTGCCAGTACCTTATCACGCAGGTTAATGCCGGTTTCTGATGAATTTACATTGTTGATTGTAGCTTCTTCCATTAGTTAGCGGTCAATTGTGCTTTAAATGCAACAGCATACATTTTAATCTGCTTAATCATGGAGGCAAAACCATTGGAACGCTGTGTTCCGATAAAGCGTTCCATTCCAATCTTTTTCATAAAATAAAGGTCTGCAGCCAGAATTGCATCCGGACTTTGACCATTGAAAATGCGAACGAGCAAACTTACCAACCCTTTCGTGATAGCGGTGTTGCTATCGGCTGAAAAGTGGAGGCCGTTACTTTCAAGATTAGCTGTTAACCAAACTTTCGATTGACAGCCTTTTACTTCATTCAGCTCCGTTTTATCAGTTGGATTCATTTCCGGCAATTTCTGACCTAACTCCATGATGTAGAATACCGTCATTTCCATGTCGCCATCCAACAAGGAAAATTCGCTGATAATCTGATCTTGGGTTTCGTTGATGGTCATTTATAAACCGCTTTTTCTAATTTGGTTACGCGTTCGTGGAGATGGGCAATGTTTTCAACTTCGTTGGCTAGTTTGAAGATGGCTCTTGAATTCTCGGTTGTTTGAAGATTTAATTTGTTCATCCCCTCTTCGAGATTTTCTAGGCGAATGTTTGTTTTCTTTTGTTCATCAATCATCTGATCAAATTTGATCAGCGTTTCTGCCAATAATTCAACAATTCTTTGTTCGTTTTCCATAACCAATTGTTTAGTTAAGAAATTTAACGATTCTCTTTAATCCTTCCAAAAGCGCATCAATCTCTTCTTTCGTATTGTATACCGAAAACGAGGCGCGTACCGTTCCCTCCAAACCAAAATGATCCATCAATGGCTGTGTGCAATGGTGCCCGGTTCTAACCGCAATGCCACGGGCATCTAACATCTGGCCGATATCAAATGGATGGATGCCTTCTATGACAAACGACTGCACACTTACTTTTTGCGATGCCGTTCCGATCAATCGGACGGACGGGATTTCGCTTAGTCGTTCTGCGGCATACACTAACAAGTCATGTTCATGCGCCGCTATATTTTCTTTGCCTAAGTCGTTAATGAAATCAATCGCCTCTTTGAGGGCTACCACATCCGCAATATTAGGTGTGCCCGCCTCAAACTTGTAAGGAAGATCATTGTAAGTCGTTTTAGCAAACGATACATTCTTGATCATTTCACCACCGCCCATGTACGGAGGCATTTTCTCTAAAAGCTCCTTTTTTCCATACAAAATGCCGGTGCCGGTAGGGCCGTACATTTTGTGGGATGAGATGCAATAAAAATCACAATCTAACTCAACTACATCGATCGGCACGTGGGCAGAAGCCTGTGCTCCGTCAACCAATACAACAGCACCGAATTCATGCGCTTGTGAAATTATCTCTTTGATCGGATTGATAGTTCCGAGACTGTTGGAAGCATGATTAACCGCTACAATTTTAGTTTTTGCGGAGAGCAACGATTTGAAATGATCCAGATCAATTTCACCGGTAGTAGTGATATTGATCACCCGAATGATCACCTTCTTTTCTTCTGCAATCAGTTGCCAGGGAACAATATTGGAATGATGTTCTAATCCGGAAATAATAATCTCATCGCCTTCTTTCAAAAAAGTTCTTCCGTAAGATGATGCTACGAGATTGATGCTTTCTGTAACACCCCGTGTAAAAATGATTTCTTCGTTATGCTCAGCGTGAATAAACTCTTGCATTGCCAAACGCGTGTCTTCATAGGCGCGAGTCGCTTTTTCAGCCAACGTATGGATGCCGCGATGGATATTGGCATTATAGCCTTCGTAATAATTTGTAAGCGCCTGAATGACTCTTTTGGGTTTTTGATTCGTAGCTGCGTTGTCAAAATAGATCAGCGGCTTACCATTCACTTGTTGATGGAGAATCGGAAACTCTTCTCTGATTTTTTGAATATCCAAAACTGGTGCGAGCACGGCACTCATATCAAAAGTTTTTATGAAGTCTTTCTGAAATCAATTGATCCAGATAGACTTTTAAGTTTTCGTTTTTGACTAAAGTCAGAACATCCAAAGCAAAAGCATAAAGCAACATCGCTTTCGCGGAGGCGTATGGTATGCCACGGGCTTGCAGATAGAAAAGTGCTTCTTCATCCAATTGACCGGTGGTACATCCGTGTGAACACTTCACATCATCGGCCCAAATCTCTAATTGAGGTTTGGTGTTGATGGTGGCAGTTTCGCTCATCAGGATATTTCGGTTGGATTGAAATGCGTTTGTCTTTTGAGCATGTGGCCGAACGTAGATTTTTCCATTGAAAACGCCCTTGGCCTGATCATCCATAATGCCCTTGTACATTTCATTGCTGAATGAATTGGGCTTTTGATGGTCGACCACAGTATGATTGTCTACCAGCGTATTTCCGTTCACCAGATACAAGCCATTAAAATGCGACTCGCACTGTTCGCCATTGATCTGAATGTTCAGATTGTTTCGGATGATCTGGCCATTCAGCGTAAGCGTAAAAGTATTGACCCGACTGTTGTCTGTTTGCGAAATGAAGGTATTGGAAACCTGATGAGCAGCGCCTCCATCATTTTGAATCTTACAATAATCGAGCACCGCATTTTCAGCTACGATCATCTCTTCCGTGAAGGTGTGAAAACAAGGTTGTGTTCCCAGCGAATCGGACTTTTCAATAACCGATAAGCTGCTGTCTTTTTCCACCACCAACAGCAATCGTGTATGAGCAATTACTTGGTTCTCTTGTGCATCGTTGATGTGTAAAACCAAAACGGGTTTGGATACTTGTGTATTGGCCGGAACATGAATAAAAATCCCTTCTTGATAGAAGGCGCTGTTCATGGCAACAAAGGGATCTTCTGTTTTACTGATAGTACCGAGCAGCGATTGAATAACAGATTTTGTTTTTAAGTCGGCATCTTCGAAAGTAGACACCAACACATTCGCATCCAATCCTTCGAGTTTCGAAAGATGTTTAGCGAAACGACCATTCGTGAAAACGATCAAGTGTGTATCGCCAATGGCTGGTAAAAATGAATCGACTGAAATCGTTGAAGAAGCAGGAGTGAAGCTTGTCCAAGTAAACTTTTTCTCCAGTGCTTTGGTGATAGGTGTAAATCGATACTCCTCTGACTTGGAGGTAGGCAATCCGATTTCAGCCAGTTGAGCAAATGCCTTTTTGCGAGCTTCGTTTCCTGCCTCAAAGTAAGCAGGAGTAGGGCTCTCCAGAATTTGCTTCAGTATGGATTCAGTAGCAGTAGTCATACATTAAGCGAGGGCTACTTCATTTTTAATCCAATCATATCCTTTTGCTTCCAATTCTTTGGCCAGCTCTTTTGTTCCGGACTTCACGATTTTGCCTTTGTAGAGCACATGCACGTAATCAGGTACGATGTAATCTAACAAGCGCTGATAGTGAGTCACCACAATCGTAGCGTTGTTTTTGGAGCGTAATGAGTTTACACCATTCGCCACAATTTTTAGTGCATCAATGTCCAAGCCGGAGTCTGTCTCATCTAAGATCGACAACTTAGGCTCAAGCATGGCCATTTGAAAAATCTCGTTGCGCTTCTTTTCACCACCGGAGAAACCTTCATTCAACGAACGGCTAAGTAAAGATTGATCAATTTCAACCAACTTCATTTTCTCTTTCATCAATTGCAAGAAAGCCACCGCATCAAGCGGGCTTTGTCCGCGGTATTGGCGGATTTTATTCACCGCCGTTTTCATGAAGTTGATGGTGCTCACACCCGGAATTTCCACAGGATATTGGAAGGCGAGGAAAATACCTTCGGCAGCTCTATCGCTAGGATCTAATTCCAGAATATTCTTTCCGTTGAATTCCACTTCACCACCCGTCACTTCGTAATCTTCACGACCAGCTAGTACCGATGCCAGCGTACTTTTGCCTGAGCCGTTGGGGCCCATGATGGCGTGTACCTCACCGGCTTTCACTTCTAAATTGATTCCTTTCAGAATCTCTTTCTCACCGATGCTTGCTTGTAAATTTTTTATAGATAGCATACTCAATTCAATTATTAACCAACACTTCCTTCAAGGGTCAACGCCAACAGTTTTTGTGCTTCTACCGCAAACTCCATCGGCAACTGATTTAAAACTTCTTTTGCATAGCCATTGACAATTAAAGCCACGGCTGCTTCTTCGTCAATACCACGCTGCAAACAATAGAAGATCTGGTCTTCGCCAATTTTAGAAGTAGTAGCCTCGTGTTCAATACGTGCAGTTTGATTTTCTACATCAATGTAAGGGAATGTGTGTGCTCCACACTGGTCGCCCATCAACAATGAATCACACTGAGAGAAATTGCGTGCATTAGAGGCTCGCTTCATAATATGTACTTGCCCGCGATAGCTATTCTGTGATTTTCCGGCAGAAATTCCCTTCGACACAATGCGCGACTTGGTATTTTTACCAATGTGAATCATCTTCGTGCCGGTATCGGCTTGTTGGTAGTTGTTGGTAACGGCCACTGAGTAAAATTCACCCATGGAATAGTTGCCTTTCAACACGCACGAAGGATACTTCCAGGTAATGGCCGAGCCTGTTTCTACCTGTGTCCATGAAATCTTGGAATGATCGCCAAAACAAAGTCCGCGTTTCGTAACGAAGTTGTAGATACCACCCTTTCCATTTTTATCACCCGGATACCAGTTTTGAACGGTTGAATATTTTATTTCGGCATCCTTCATTGCGTAAAGCTCAACTACCGCTGCGTGTAATTGATTTTCATCGCGCATCGGAGCGGTGCAACCTTCGAGGTAACTGACGTATGAACCTTCATCTGCAATGATCAATGTTCGCTCGAACTGCCCTGTATTAGCCGCGTTGATGCGAAAGTAAGTGGATAGCTCCATGGGGCAACGAACGCCTTTCGGGATGTAGCAGAACGAACCGTCCGAGAACACAGCAGAGTTCAATGCTGCAAAATAGTTATCATTCATGGGCACAACAGAGCCCAGGTATTTTTTAATTAACTCCGGATGTTCTTTTACAGCCTCACTGAAAGAGCAGAAGATAATGCCAAGTTCACCCAGCGTTTCTTTGAAGGTGGTAGCTACCGAAACGCTGTCAATCACAGCATCAACTGCTACGCCCGTTAATCGTTTTTGTTCGGTAATTGAAATTCCTAACTTCTCGAAAGTCTTAATCAATTCAGGATCAACCTCATCCAGCCCGCTGATGCTTTTCTTTTGCTTAGGAGCGGAGTAATAGATAATATCTTGATAATTGATTTGAGGGTGATGAACATTGGCCCACGTTGGCTCGGTCATTTTCTCCCATTGACGATAGGCCTTCAGCCGCCACTCCAAGAGCCATGCAGGTTCATTCTTTTTGGCTGAGATAAAACGTACAGTATCTTCACTCAAGCCTTTGGGCGCTTCATCTGCTTCCAGATTTACGTTCCAGCCGTGCTCGTATTCTTTGGATGTAAACTCCTCCAGAACCTGATTGTCTTTGCTCATTCCAACCTATTTAGACTAATTTTAAATAGAAAGTCAAAAATAAGAACAATAAACGGGTTTTATGGTTCTTTAAAGAGTAAAATTATTTAGCTGACCAGCTTCAGGTTGCGGTCTAAGCTTTCTTCGAGTGATATCATAGTTTCGGTTCGCTCTATTCCTTCTACTTGCTGCATTTTGTCGTGAAGCACTTCCTTCAGATGATTCGTATCGCGGCAATGGATTTTTAAAAACATCGAGTAGTTGCCAGTGGTGTAGTGTATGCTTACGATTTCAGGGATGTCTTTGAGTTTGGTCAGTACTTTGTCATATAAAGCACTCTTTTCCAGATAGATACCGATGAAGGCAGTGATGTCATAACCGAGATTGGCGTAGTTGATTTTGAGTGTGGTCTTATCGAGAATACCCGCTTCTTCCATTTTTGCCATTCGAACGTGAATCGTTCCTTGCGAAACATTGACTTTTTTGGCAACTTCGGTATAGGGTCTCTTCGCATCCTGCATCAGAATCTCTAATATTCTGAGATCCGTATTATCAAGTTGATAATTCTTAGGCATAATGAAATTAAAATTTTACTAAATGTACATTGAAAGCAGTACATTATTATAAATATTGTAATAATTTATATGTATTGTTGACTAGCACAACGGTTAATGCGTTAATTTGTAACATAATTTACAATGTAGGGTGTTGAAATTGGCAGACAAGCCCTCCTGTCTCGGGGGTGGGGAGCAAAGGACAAACGCAAGGTAATGGGTTGACCACTAAATGTTTTCTTAGTGCCTTGCAGCTAACTTCCCCGTGAAGGTTCGAACCCTTCCTCTACAGCAAAGCCTTGAATGAATAACGTTCAAGGCTTTATTTTTATAGTAGAGAGAATTATTACTCAATTTGTTTTTCCTATCTTTGAATCACAGCTAAGAGGTCTGACCAATTTGGACCGTAGAGAACTGAGTTTCTCCTTGGCTGTTTTTTTTTATGCATTTACTGTATGCAGATGAGTCGGGATCAGTATCTGATGATGAGCAAGGTATATTTGTTCTAGCAGGAATTTCGTTGTTTGAAAGACAAGGATTCTGGTTCGCAAACAGATTGGACTCAATTGCTAGAGCATTCAATCCAGCTGATCCTAGTTCCATTGAATTACATGGTAATCCTATGCACCAAGGAAAAAAGTACTGGCGGCAATTTCCGTTTTTGCAAAGAACACAGGCTATTAAAGATTGTTTGCAAATAATAACAAGATCGCATCCTAGTAACAGAGTTTTTGTTTGTGTGATCAGTAAGTCACAATTAGCAAAAGCTTCCAATTTGAATAAAACCCTAATCAATGATCCAATTCATCTCGCGTTTGAACAGCTTTCTACAAGATTTGATCATTACTTAGCAAGAATGCATAAATCGAATGACACTCAGAGGGGTATTATTATCTTTGATAAATCTACTTATGAGTCGACCATTCAGAATCTTGCCATTAATTTCAGGACGATCGGTCATACTTGGGGTGTTTTGAGAAATTTTTCTGAGGTACCCTTATTTCTGGACAGTAGAGCATCTCGATTAATTCAACTGGCTGATCTAATCGCCTACGCTACTTATCGAAAGTACGCGTCAAAGGATGATTCCTATTTCAATGTTTTTCAATCTCGAATCGACCAGAATGCAGGAACTACTCATGGATTATATGAATTTGTTTAAAACAAAAGTTTAAATATGAATAACTCATTTCCTTGGTTTAAAAATTATCCTGCCGGCATTCCACAACAGCTTCAGCCACTCGAATTTTCTTCGTTGCCCGAGTTGTTTGAAACAGCTTGTAAAAAATATGCTGACCGAACTGCTTTTGAGAACATGGGTGGTAAAATTACCTATGGTGAAGTAGATCGCCTTTCGACCAACTTTGCAGCCTACCTTCAAAATGAATTAGGCTTAAAGAAGGGGGAGCGCATTGCCATTCAGATGCCAAACCTGTTGCAGTTTCCCATTGCCATGATCGGCTCTCTAAAAGCAGGTCTTATTGTGGTGAATACTAATCCGTTGTACACGCCACGTGAAATGGAGCATCAGTTTAAAGATGCTGGTATTTCGGCTATCGTGATTGTTGACAACTTTGCACACAACCTGCAACAGATTCAAGATCGGGTTAATGTAAAGCACATCATCGTTACCGATATGGGTGATATGCTTGGGTTTGTGAAGGGGGCAATTGTCAACTTCGTGGTGAAGCGTATTAAGAAATTGGTTCCGGATTACAGTCTGCCCACCGCTATTTCATTCAGGTCCGTATTGTCGAAAGGAGCGAGTCAGACGTTGAAAAAACCAGCCATTGATGTAGAAGACGTTGCTGTATTGCAATACACTGGGGGCACAACCGGTATTTCGAAAGGTGCCCAACTATCTCACCGAAATATCATTGCACACAATATGATGATTTCCCATTGGTTCGGACCTTTACTTACTCCCAATGAGCAGCAGATTGTGATTACTGCATTGCCATTGTACCACATATTTGCTTTCACCGTGAATGGCGTATTGATGTTTCACAAAGGCTTGCGCAACGTGTTGATCACCAATCCCCGAGACATCCCAGGTTTTGTGAAAGAGATCAAGAAATATCAGTTTTCGATCATCACCGGAGTAAATACCTTGTTCAACGGGCTTATTCATAATCCCGATTTTGCCACCTGCGACTTTTCAAAATTGAAAGGTGCTGTGGGCGGAGGAATGGCCGTTCAAGATGCCGTTGCTATCAAGTGGGAGGAAATTACCAAGAGCCCTTTGGTAGAAGGCTATGGTCTCAGCGAAACTTCTCCTGTGCTGTGTTGTAATCCGTTGGTGGGCAATCATAAAAGAGGAACGATTGGCATACCCATGCCAAGCACCGAAGTAGCTATTTTCGATGATGATGGTAAACAATTGGCACAAGGCGAGACTGGAGAAATCTGTGCCCGCGGTCCGCAGGTAATGCGCGGCTATTGGCAAAAAGACAACGATGGCGTATTCTTCAACAACGCATGGTTCCGTACAGGCGACATTGGCTTGATGGATGCCGATGGCTATTTCAAGATTGTCGATCGCAAGAAAGACATGATTAAAGTCTCCGGCTTTAACGTTTTCCCTAATGAAATTGAGAATGTACTGGCCAGCCATCCCAAAGTTTTAGAAGTAGCCGCCATTGGCGTTGCCGATGCCAAATCAGGTGAGGTAATAAAAGCATTCATCGTGAAGAAAGATCAAAGCCTGACGGAAGAAGAATTGAAAAAGTTCTGCCACGAGAACCTGACAAACTATAAAGTGCCTAAGTACTTCGAGTTCAGAACAGAGCTTCCCAAAACCAATGTGGGCAAAATTTTGAGACGAACATTGAAGGAAGAAGAAACAGCCAAAGCAGCATAATTGTATTTTTGTCTTTTAACCTGACTATGAGATTCATACTTGTTTTCGTTTTTGCTGCGGTCATTGCCCTGTTTTCATTTCGCTCGGCTACCACTTCTTTAAATTCGGAAGTAGACTCTTTACGCTACAGCGAAGAGAAACACTTCAAAAATTTGCGTCAGTTAACCTTCGGTGGTGACAATGCCGAAGCCTATTGGAGTTTCGACAGCAAAATGGTCAGCTTTCAATCCAACAACAAAGCATGGGGACTGAACTGCGATCAGATTTTTTATATGCCTACCGAAGGAATGGATCTAAGTGATGGTTCCAAAAAGCCAACGCTGATCAGCACCGGACAAGGCAGAACCACCTGTTCGTTTTTCCTTCCCGGAAATAAGACCATTCTTTATGCCTCCACACATTTGGGAGGTAAGGATTGCCCGAAAGATGTAGAGCGCACACCTGGTGGCAAATACCTGTGGCCTATTTATGACAGCTATGATATTTTCGTTGCCGATCTGAATGGAAAGCAATTGAAGCAATTGACCAAAACACCCGGTTATGATGCCGAAGCTACCGTTTCTCCGAAAGGAGATAAGATTGTGTTCACCTCAACCCGCAACGGAGATTTGGACTTGTATACCATGGACATCAACGGCAAAAATGTAAAGCAAATCACCCATGAAGTTGGCTACGATGGTGGTGCGTTTTTCTCACCCGATGGAAAGAAAATTGTTTTTCGCGCATCTCGCTTTACGACCGAAGAAGCCAAAAAAGAATACCTCGATTACTTGAAACAAGGTTTGGTGGCACCAACTCAAATGGAAATTTTCACCTGCAATGTCGATGGTTCGGATTTGAAACAACTTACCAATTTGGGTAAAGCCAACTGGGCACCTTTCTATCATCCTTCCGGAAAGAAGATTATCTTTAGTTCCAACCACAAAGGAAAAAGAGGTTTTGAGTTCAACTTGTTTATGATCAACACCGATGGCAGCGGACTCGAACAGATTTCGTATGATAAAGTGTTTGACTCGTTTCCGATGTTTTCGCCGGATGGCAAGAAGATTATCTTTTCATCGAACAGAAACAATGGAGGAACACGCAACACCAATTTGTTTGTGGCAGATTGGGTAGATTAGCAATTAAATCCAGAACGACATAAATCAGAAATCTTAAATCAAAAATCCTCAATCCTAAATCCTAACCCCCATGATCGGCTTTTTTGAAAATCAATACCTATCCTACAAAAAAGATCACATCAAGAATCTTTTAGCATTGGCGAAAGCTGATGGGCACGTACACGAAAAGGAGGAAGCCGTGATCTACAAAATAGGGAAGCGCTATGGCTTAAAAGAGCGGCAAGTGAAAGCCATCATGGATAGTGATGAGAAGTTTAAGGTAAACGTGCCGAACAATCATCACGATAAGATGAATGTGTTATACGATTTGATGCTGATTGTATTTGCCGATGGTGTGGTAGAAAAGAAAGAGGTTGCTTTCTGCGAAGATGTGGCCAAGCAATTCCAATACAAAAAAGAAATCGTGAAGTGGCTATTGACGGAAGTATTTGAAAAGGGCAAAGCACCCGCACCGGATGAGTGGGACGAAATGCGTGAATACGCCTTGGAAAATTTTATTGCTAAGAAGTAATCTTATCCGAAGATCATTTCAATTCCGAAGAACTTATCAAATAGAATCAATACCGATAAAATTCCCAGCAGGATAGGGCAGACCCACATAATGGAGAAGCTCACATACTTGCGCAGGTACGAATTCATGTAGCCCGCATTGCCAATTGCCAATTCTGCGTTCATGTTTTCAATCTTCCACTTGTAGCGGATAAAGATACAGAGCATACAGCCACCTATGGTTAAGCTCAGATCGCACATGTCTGAAACGAACGTGAGAAAATCGCGGTCTTTGTAAAAGGGTAAATGCGATAGGAAATCCACTTTACCCATACTTAACAAGCTTGGAATTCCAATCAAAAAGATAAGTGTAGCCGTTCCCCAAACCACCGGTTTACGCGGCATTTTCTTTTGGTCTACCAAATAAGCCACCGGCACTTCCAACAATGAAATGGTAGAAGTGAGTGCTGCAAAGCACAACAAAAGGAAGAATGAACCACCTACTAATCTGCCGACAATTGGCCCCATGCTAGAGAATACTTTGGTGAGTACCACAAACACTAAACTTGGTCCTTGCACATCGTAAGCACCAATCGCTGCTACCATAGGGAAAACCATTAATCCAGCTAAAAACGCAACCGAAGTATCCGCAATGGAAATCACCGCAGCCGATGAGACGAGATTCTGATTTTTATCGACATACGATCCATAAGTCATCAGAGTGCCCATGCCAAGTGAAAGTGAGAAGAATGCCTGACGTAGACCATCGAACAACGTTTGAGTATTGATTTCACTCAGGTTCGGAACCAGATAAAACTTAACCCCCTCAATCGCATTCGGTAATGTTAAGCTATAAATGATGAGTCCGATTAGAATAAAGTATAGCGCTGGCATCATGATTTTGTTAGCCGCCTCAATTCCTTTTTGAATGCCTTGTGATACTACCAAGGCGGTAAGCACCATGAACCCAATGGAAAACACACTGATGATTCCAACATTATTGATATACTCGCCAAAGAAAACTCCGAAGTCTTTTTCTCCTAAAAGGTTACCAAATGATATTTCGAGAAAGTACCCAAAGGCCCAACCGGCCACAACATTGTAAAATGAGAGAATGAAAATACCAGCTATAATTCCGAATAAACCAAGGTAGCCCCACTTGCCGCCACCAAGCTTTTGGTAAGATCCATACGCATCACTTTGGGCTTTGCGCCCGATGGCGATTTCACCCACCATTACAGGGAAGCATAATGTAAAAATGCAAAGGAGGTATATCACCAAAAAGGCGGCACCACCGTTTTGTCCAGCTAGATAAGGAAAGCGCCAGATGTTACCCAAGCCAACAGCCGAACCGGCTGCAGCCAAAATGAATCCGATTTTACCGGAAAAACTTCCTCTATTTGCCATAGACTTACAATTGTTTGGCAAAATAGCACGTTAAACCCATAGCATCAAAAAAACGTTGTAAATCGCATCTATTAAGGAGATATTTAAGCACGAATTAGATCATGGAAGAGCGCAAGAAGTTGACCACGCAAGAGAAGGCATTAAGTATTAACCTCAGCAAGTCGATATACGGTTCATTTGCCGAAATAGGAGCGGGGCAGGAAGTAGCAGCCAATTTTTTTAAAGTAGGTGGCGCATCCGGCACAATTGCCAAAACGATGTCTGCTTACGACATGAAGTTCTCCGATGCCATTTACGGCGTTGGCGATCGATATGTGTGTGAAGATAGGCTGATGCGGATGTTGGCTCACGAGTACCCTTTGTTGCCTGAGCGTTTGCCGCACCGTATCAATGAAACCCGTTTTTTCGCTTTCGCGGACACAGTAGAGGTTCTCAATTTCGAAAGGACTAACCAAGGTCATGGCTGGATTGGGCTGCGGTTTCAGTTATCACCCAACTCAACACCCAATGATTGTGTGATCCATGTGAAAATGCACGACAACGATCCGTTGCAGCAACAAGTGTCTTTGGGCATTGTGGGTGTTAATTTGTTGCATGCGTGTATGTTCTTAACAGACCCGGAGCAAATCATCTTATCGTTATTAGATGGCCTGACCACCAGACGTATCGAAGTGGATATGTTCCGCATCCACGGCCCTGATTTTCAACACGTCGATAACCGATTGATGGCTTTAAAATTGGTGAAGAACGGGTTGACAAAAGCAGCCATGTTTGGCCCCGATGGCCAAGTGATGCAACCATCTGAATATCTGTACAAAAAGAACGTGTTGGTGTTGCGCGGTCGTTTCCGTCCTGTAACGCATGTGAATGTAGACATGCTGCTTTCTTCCATGCGTCATTTCAAAAAAGAGTCGGATGTTGAAAGAGCAAAAATTGTAACGCTTACTGAACTTACGCTGAATGACTTGAGTTTGGATGGATCGATCGATGAAAAAGACTTTTTGAATAGGGCGGATATCATCTGTTCACTCGGGCAAAATGTATTGATCTCCAATTACTTTGAATACTACAAGTTGGTTGATTATCTATCCAAAATTACTAAAGGCAAGAAGATTGCGATGGTGATGGGTGTTTATGCTCTTCAAAAAGTTTTTGATGAGAAAACCTACGAGAAAATTTGGGGTGGAATATTAGAGTGTTTTGCTTCTTTGTTCGGGTCAAATATCAAACTCTACATTTACCCGGCTCTTCGTAAGGATAATACGCTCTTTACACTCGAGAATTTTGAGAGTGAATTGCCGGATAATTTGAAAAATCTCTTTCGCTACTTAATGGATAACAACAAAATGGAAGACATTCACGATGCCAACGTAGGCAATCTGAATATCATTTCAGATAATGTACTTGCCATGATCCGGAAAGGAGAGAGCGGTTGGGAAAAATTTGTGCCACACAAAGTGGAAGAAGCCATTAAAGAAAATGGATTGTTTGATTATCCAAAAACAATAGCTAATCCACTTCCGGCTTAGTTTCAGGCACCTCTAAAAATCCTTTCTTTTATCATCTCAACCCTTGCCCATCTCCACAGAGAGAAGGGTGCATTGAGTTTTTAGAGGCAGACTTTATAAATTCCCTTCCTCTTTCATTCGTCTGAAGTACGATTTGGCTTCCGCCAGCACTTTAGGCGCCAAAATAAATCCTGACACCATAGTTGGGATTGCCATCAGTGCGTATGCAATGTCAATTACGTTCATTACATCTGTCATGGAAGCCACAGCTCCGAAAATAATGGTCAACAAATAGAAGTAATCGTAATACCGACCTGCTTTCACACCAATCAAAAATGACAAAGCTTTGTTGCCGTAGTAAGAGTAAGAGAACAACGATGTGATAGCAAAGAAGAAAGCACAAATCAACAGAAGATATTTTCCGACTCCTGGCAACGAGGTTTGAAAAGCAGTAGCAGTTAATGTAACACCGCTTGCTCCGGATGTCTGCCACACACCGGTCACTAAAATGGCCAGAGCCGTAAGCGTGCAAACTAACAACGTATCAATCGCGGGGCTAATCATCGACACCAAACCTTCACGAATCGGTTCCGTGCTTTGTGATGCTCCCAACGCCATTGGGGCAGTACCGATTCCTGCTTCATTCGAGAAAGAAGCTCTTCGCACACCGGCCACAATCAATCCTCCAACTACTCCACCTAAAAGTGGATCTCCATGGAAATGCGTGGCTGTGAAAGCATCGGTAATGATCATCCACAGATAATGAGGCACTTCGGTGATGTTTACCACTAAAATGGCAATCACCGAAAAGAAATATATCACAATCATCAGAGGAACCATTTTACCCGCCCAGCTGCCAATGCGCTGAATGCCACCGATAATCACAATTGCAGAGATGATCATCAGAATTGCGCCGATGATGAATTTCAATGTGTTGATTTCAAAGCCAAGAAAGTTGAATGTAGATGATTTGAAGTCAACCGAATCGAAACCAATGTCAATAATGGCTTGTGTTAATTGGTTTGCCTGAAAGATCGGTAAACATCCGATCATCGCACACAAACAGAACAGAACTGCCAACGGATAAAATGGTTTTCCCAACGCTTCGCGGATCACATACATCGGTCCACCCTGAATGGTTCCGGCCGAATCTTTTCCGCGATACATAACCGATAACGTGCTGGTAAAGAAGTTGGTAGACATACCTACAAAGGCAGTGACCCACATCCAGAACAAAGCACCCGGTCCGCCAATGCTGATAGCCGCAGCGACACCGGCAATGTTGCCCATGCCCACCGTGGAGGCGAGTGCAGTTGATAATGCTTCATATGGACTGATTTGTCCGGGATCGTTTGGATTGTGAAACTTGCCTTTGAGAATGGCTATGGAATGAAAGAAATGTTTGTAATGAATAAATCCGGAGTAAAAGAAGAAGAAGAGTCCGCCCAGAATTAACAAGAATAAAATGGGAGTCCACACTCCGGTTGCAATGGTACTGATAAGTTCGCTCACGCCAAGTTGGTTTTAGATTCGAGCTAAAAATAGACAAAATACTTTATAGTGTTGACAAAGAGCATGTTGATAAATTGAATGAAGATTTCCGGTTGGTTGTCTAAAATGTTATCCACAATTCAACATGGATAACTTGTATATTGAAGTTAATTGAGTTGATGTAGGTTTGTCCTCCCAATTAAAAAGCAACTCAATACCAACAACCACAAAGTATGGAGCAGCGGTCAACGCCAACGAGGTTAAGTTCTGTGATGAGCGGAACCGGTAACAGATCTAAACTTTTAGCGAGAGAAATCTCCGAGGGTTTAGGTAAGTTACCACCTCAGGCTGTTGATTTGGAGGAAGCCATTTTGGGTGCTCTCATGTTGGAGAAGAACGCTCTCACCGCCGTAGTAGAGTTTCTGCGCCCCGATCATTTCTACAAAGAGCAGCACAAAGAGATATTCACAGCCATCATAGATCTGTTCAAGGCATCAGAGCCAGTGGATATGCGCACCGTAGTAGCGCAGTTGCGGAAGAATGCCAAACTTGAATTAGTAGGAGGGGCGTATTACATTGCGGAACTTACTTCCAAAGTTAGTTCGGCTGCGAACATCGAATATCACGCGCGTATCATCATCGAGATGGCCATCAAGCGCGACTTGATTCAAATTGCGTCGCAAATGCAACAGGATGCATACGAGGATACCACAGACGTTTTTGAATTATTAGATAAGACCGAGCAATCGATCTTTCAAATTTCTGATTCGAACCTGCGCAAGAACTACGACAACATGAAGTCGTTGATGTACAGGGCCATTCAGGAATTGCAGGAAAAGAAAAATCACAAAGATGGCCTTACGGGAATACCGAGTGGGTTCTCACGATTGGATCGTGTGACTTCCGGTTGGCAAAAATCGGATTTGGTGATTATCGCAGCGCGGCCCGGTATGGGTAAGTGTCTGGGCAAAGGCACTAAAGTACTCATGTTCACTGGCGAGCTGAAGAAAGTAGAAGATGTTGAGGTGGGCGATCTATTGATGGGCGATGATTCGACACCTCGCAAGGTCTTGTCCATTGGCAGAGGAAGAGAAAACATGTATTGGGTTCACCAAAATCATGGAATTTCGTATCGGGTAAACGAATCGCATATTCTGTCACTGAAGAGAAGCCGAACAGAGGGCGGACATGAACACGGCGAAGTATTGAATATTGAAGTTCGTGATTATCTACAAAAGTCTGATAAGTTTAAATCGAATTATAAAGGATACAAGGTAGCTGTTGAGTTTGAAGAGAAGTCGTTGAAACTAGAACCCTATTTTTTGGGTCTTTGGTTAGGAGATGGGCATTCCTACAGTTCACGCATAACCAATACCGATGCGGAAGTGATTCAGTATTTGGAAAATTATGCCGATGATTTAGAACTGGAATTAGTAGAATATCAGCAAGCGGGAAAAACCAGCAGTTTCGGAATTACCAGTGGCCAACGAGGCAAAACATCCGGATCAACGCAGGCCTCCCTTCGTGAATTGAATGTCTTAGAAAACAAACACATTCCAAATGATTATCTGATTAACTCAACCGCGAATCGCTTGCAATTGCTCGCCGGATTATTGGATGCAGATGGTCATTATGATAGTGAATATCATGTGTTTGAGATCACGCAAAAGCGTGAAGACCTTGCGAAGCAAATCAAGTTTTTGTGCGATACACTTGGGTTTAAAACTTCATTTCGTACCAAGAAAGCAACCATTGTCGATCGTGGTTTTGAAGCAGATGTTTATCGCGTACGGATTAGCGGAAATCTTGATATCATTCCTACACGGGTAGAACGCAAAAAAGCACGAGAACGAAATTCAATTATTGATTGGCGCCATACAGGCATCAAACTCGAATTTGATCAGGTGGATGACTTCTATGGTTTTGAAATTGATGGCAACCGATTGTTCCTATTAGAGGACATGACGGTAACACATAACACGGCATTTGTGGTTTCTGCCTTGCGCAACGCAGCCGTGGAGTTCAATCACGCAGTGGCGATCTTCTCCTTAGAGATGGCGTCACTTCAGTTGGTGAATCGTTTGATCTCTGCCGAAGCCGAATTGGAATCCGAGAAAATTAAGAAGGGAAACTTAGCTGAGTTTGAATGGCAACAATTGGTACACAAAACCAACCGACTTTCGAGCGCACCTATCTTTATTGACGATACACCTGCTCTTTCTATCCTTGAGTTGCGTGCCAAGTGCCGCAGATTAAAAGCCGAGCACAACATACAATTGGTCGTTATTGATTACTTGCAGTTGATGAAAGGAGAGGCGAGTGGTAACCGCGAACAGGAAATTGCGTCTATCTCGCGCGCCCTCAAAGGTATTGCCAAAGAACTTTCCATTCCAGTGATTGCGTTATCGCAGTTAAGTCGAGGGGTGGAAACGCGTGGTGGCGATAAGCGCCCGCAGCTTTCAGACTTACGTGAATCTGGTTCTATCGAACAGGACGCGGATATTGTCATGTTCTTGTATCGACCTGAATACTACAAGATTACAGTAGATGAAGAAGGATTGCCTACACAAGGTATGGCCGAAGTGATTATCGCAAAGCATCGAAACGGATCACTCGAAAACGTAAAACTCAAGTTCATAGGTAAGTACACCAAGTTTGCCGACTACGATGCTCCGGATGGCTTTACACCCATGAGCAGCATCACCCGCGAAAGCCGGTTGAACACCTTCCGCGATGAACCGCCAGCCTTACCACCCGGTGGCGACGACGAAACTCCATTTTAGATTTTTGATTTCACGATTTTGATTTTAGTTTTGGGTGGTTTGATATGATACACCCTAAATTTTTTTTGCTTGAAAGCTCTTGTACTTACCAGTCCCGGTCAAATTGAATTGAAAGAGGTGCCAACGCCATCGCTATCTGCCGGCAAGGCACTGGTCAAAATCAAAGCCACTGCACTGAATCGTCGTGACGATTGGATTCGCGAAGGAAAATATCCCAACATTAAGTTTGGCGGCATTCTGGGTTCCGATGGTGCCGGTGTTGTGGAATCCGTTCACGAAGACAGCGATCAATCGTGGGTGGGCAAAGATGTGATCATTAACCCAAATATCGACTGGGGACCAGACTTAGATGTGCAGTCCGGTAAATACACTATTCTGGGCATGCCGGTGAATGGCACGTTTGCCGAATACGTGGTAGTTCCTGTAGATCGCCTGCACCACAAACCATTTCATCTGGATTTTCTTCAAGCTTCAGCTTTGCCTTTGGGTGGACTTACTGCGTTTCGTGCATTGTTCCGCAAAGGCGGGTTAAGAGCAGGACAGAATGTACTCATCTCCGGTTTTGGAGGAGGTGTGGCTCAGTTTGCGTTTTTGTTTGCCAAAGCAGCCGGAGCAAATGTGTACGTGTCTTCGGGTAGCGATGAAAAAATAGAAAAGGCATTGAAGCTTGGCGCGAAAGGAGCGTACAACTACAAGAAGCAGGTGAACTACGAGGAGTTGTGGAAAACAAAAGGAGGCTTTGACTTGGTGATCGACAGTGCAGGTGGCGATCAACTGAATAATTTTATCAAGATGCTTCGCCCGCAAGGGAAAATCGTTTTCTACGGAGCCACCAACGGATTACCATCTAAGATAGATTTGTATCGCATGTTCTGGAATCAACTTTCATTAGTTGGTACCACCATGGGCAGTGATCATGAGTTTAACGAAATGCTGGCGTTTGTATCACAATATCAAATTCGTCCGCTCGTAGATTCTATTCGTCCATTCTCGCGTATTGCTGAATCATTTGGAGATATTACCCGACCTAATAAAGTGGGTAAGATTGTGTTTCAAGTGGGGTAAGATCAAACAGCAATTCATCCATGCTGATTGAATTTTGCACTGTGCGATGATATTAGGTGTTGAACTTTTTCTACATAAATTAGGTCTCTCTTGAGACACTCGCCTTTTTATTTTTAATAACTGACCGATTAGCCCATTGTTAGTTAAAATAGGGGTACCTTTCAATGAACTCATTCAAGTGAGTTCATTTAATCGATTTAATCATGCGGGGTTCGAGAACATTGAACAGGTTCAAAACACCTCTTGCTGCGGGTATTCTTACTTTTTGGTTACTATTATCAATTACGTATTTCATTTCTCAACCTTTCCATAAAATTGGTTTATTGCTGCCGCTTCTGGGTGGCTTATCGAGCTACTATTTTGCCAGGCGATCGGACTCAGGTGATATACAAACACAAAAGTTCTTTTCTGATTCACTCATTAATAGCTTGCCGGGTATTTTTTATTTATATGATGAGCGTGGAAAATTTACACGTTGGAACAAAAATCTGGAGGTAATATCCGGTTATAGTGCTGCCGAAATCGATAAGATGCATCCGCTGGATTTTTATGATGAAGATGAAAAGAAGTTAATGCAGGGAAAATTTGACAAAGTTTTCTTAGAAGGATCAGAAGAGCTACAAGTTCATTTTTATACAAAAGACAAAAAAAAGATACCTTATTATTTTAATGGTCATAAAATCGCAATACAAGGTGTTAATTATTTGATTGGTTTTGGAGTTGATATTTCGACGCGTGCAAAGGCAGAGGAGGAGTTGGTAGCTTACACCCATGAGATTAAAAAACTTACCGCACATTTGGAACAGGTTCGTGAGGATGAGCGTACTCGCATTGCCCGTGAAATTCATGACGAGTTGGGCCAGCAGCTAACCGGCCTGAAGATGGATGCCTCATGGCTATCAAAGAAAATCAACAGCGATCAAAAATCGTTGCATGAGAAATTGGCCAACATGATTTTGATAATGGATAATACATTAAAATCTATTCGAAGAATTGCGGGTGATCTTCGCCCCGGAATACTTGACGACTTGGGTCTTATTGCTGCATTGGAATGGCAAAGTAAGGAGTTTGAAAATCGAACCAGTATACCGTGTATTTTTACATCTGAAATTCAGGAGTTTGAGTTTTGACAGGCACATGGCTACCGGTGTTTTTAGGATATACCAGGAGGCACTAACAAATGTGATGCGTCATGCCAGCGCCACTCAGGTGGATGCTGTGTTAAGAAAAACTACTTCCGGTTTCGTCCTTACGGTAAGTGATAATGGGCTTGGTTTTGATACAACGATCACGGATGAGCAAAAAAGTCTTGGCTTGTTAGGCATGCGAGAACGTGCTAAGTTGCTGGGCATTAAATTAGAAGTGACCAGCGAGCAAGGAATTGGCACGCGTGTAGTCTTAGAAATTCCAATTACATTAAAGAAAGTTACTTCAGAATTATGAATATACTCATTGCCGATGATCATGCGATAGTTCGAAAAGGCTTGGTAGATCTTATTCATGAAGGCTATCCCGTTGCAACTATTACTGAGGCGGTCAGCGGTCAACAGGTGCTTGATCATATCAATAAGCAAGCTTGGAATATTGTATTGATGGATATTTCCATGCCGGGCCGAAATGGAATAGAAACATTAAAACAGATTCGTGCAAATGGGAACAAAACACCCATTTTGGTTTTAAGCGCCTATCCGGAAGACCAATATGCCATTCGCGTATTAAAGGCAGGAGCATCGGGTTATCTGAGTAAAGAAATTGCTACTGATGAACTGTTGGGCGCAGTAACCAAAGTCTTGGCCGGGAAAAAATACATTTCTGCTGCTGTGGCTGAAAAGCTGGCAACTACGCAAACACAAGAAGGAAATCTCTTCGAGATACTTTCCGATCGCGAAATGCAAATCCTTCAACTGATTGCATCCGGAAAAACGGCCACGCAGATCGCGAATGAAATCTCACTCAGCATCAATACGATTAGCACCTATCGCGCACGCTTATTAGAAAAACTAGCTTTGAACAACAACGCTGAGCTTACTCGCTATGCGCTTGATAATGGACTCGTTTAATTTGCAGGGAAGAGCCAAAATCAATTAACGCCCAATTTTCTTCTAACTCAATTTCTGGAGTTTACTTTCCACAACCTATACATCGGGCCATCAAATGGTTGATCGAATCGAACCTTTTTGTAGTACAAAATACCACACGCATTTCGTTGATTCTACTACTTCTGTTTCTTATCCTTCCTTGCTTATTTACAGGATTATCCTATTTGAATATGAAGGATTGTGAATCGATTATCTTAAAAATCACAGAACAGGATTATTCACACATTGGTGTGAGCAAGAAAAAGTGAAAGGAGCTTCCATATTCTATTTTATTTACGATCAGAACTGGCGATTTACACGTTGGAGTAAAAGCTTTGAGGTAATTTCCGGCTACAATGCAGAGGAGATTGGTCGAATGCACCCGCTAGATTTTTACGAGGGTGAGGAAAGAAAAATCATCCAGCTAAAAATTGAAAAGGTTTTCCTAGAAGACGCAGAGGAAACAATGGCTCACTTGAATACGAAAGACAACAGAAAAATACCCTACTATTTTAACAGTCACAAGCTTACCCTCAATGGAGGAAATTACCTGATTGGAGTCGGCATTGATGTAACCGAGCGATCCAGAGCCGAAAGCGATCTCATTTCTCATTTAGAACAAGTTCGCGAAGAAGAGCGTACTCGCATTGCTCGTGAAATTCATGACGAGTTGGGCCAGCAACTGACCGGCCTGAAGATGGATGCTGCATGGCTTTCCAAAAAAATAGGTAGTGGTGAAATAGCAATCCATGAAAAACTAGTCAATATGATTTCGTTGATGGATAATGCCGTCCAAACAATTCGAAGAATCGCCAGTGACCTTCGCCCAAGTATTTTGGATGACCTTGGTTTAATTGCTGCACTGGAATGGCAAAGTGCCGAGTTTGCCAGACGCACTAATGTTCCCTGCGATTTCACTTCCAATGTTTCAGAATTAATCATCGACAGACAGCTTGCAACAGGTGTTTTTCGAATATATCAAGAGACATTGACCAACATCATGCGCCACGCTTTTGCCAATCATGTAGAGGCTAAACTGGAAAAAAAATTGACGGATGTAGTATTAACCATTGTCGATGATGGAAAGGGTTTCGATACTGCCATAATTGATGGTAAAGAAGGTTTGGGGTTGATAGGCATGTATGAACGAGCCTCTCGGCTGGGCATAACATTGAAAGTAACCAGTGAATCGGGGAATGGCACATGCGTATTCTTAAAGATTCCTATCAGGATACCTGTAGAATAGTTGTTTTTTAAACGCTTAAACCTGTTTTATTAAAAATGTAGTACAAAGCGCTACACGATTTTCATATTTTATACTAATCTGGCTGACTTCATTTATCGTTAGATTGATCCTGTTATCAAAATAGGAAGAGCGAACCCAGTTGTGGTACAAAAGCCGAAGTATTTTATACGGGGCTGAACATGTAAACTGGAAATGGAGGCGAAACCATCCTGTGATAGCGACAATAATCTTACAAGATTTATGGCTATCGAGCAAGGGTTTACGAAGCGTGAGCAATTTGAAGAGTCATTGATAAGTAGAGCTAGCGAGATTGCACTAGCCGCTGAAATTGCCCGACTTGGTTACTGGGAGTATGATTTAATCAATGATCTATTTACGTTTAATGATCAATTCTACAAAATTTTCAAAACCAATGCAGAGGTAGTAGGAGGGTATACCATGTCTTCTGCACGGTATGCAGAGATTTTTGTACACCCACAAGATGTAGAAGTGGTTGATCGATCCATAAAGGAAGCAAGAGAAACAATTGACCCCAACTTTAGTTTCAAAGCCGAGCATCGAATCATTTTTTCAGATGGAGAAATAGGTTTTATATCTGTTAATTTCCGCATAGCAAAAGATGAGAGCGGTAGAACGATCAAAAATTTTGGGGTTAATCAAGATATAACCGAACGAAAAAAAGTAGAACTCGAGAGAGTGGCGTTGATTGAAATGCTTCAAGTTAAAAACGGCAATCTTCAGCAGTTTTCGTATTTCGTTTCCCATAATTTGAGGGCACATGTTGCTAAAATTCTAGGCCTCGCATCTATTTTCGGCAGCGATCCCACCGAAAACAATGAACTTCTACATTTGATTAGTCAGGAAGCAACCAATCTTGATAGGTTGGTGAAAGATATTAACACCATTGTATCAGCGGGAAAATCAAACGATCAAAAAAAGGAGCTCGTTTCATTTGATAAAATACTGGATGAGGTTAAGCAAGCACTCGAATACCCCATTAATGAAGTACCGGCATTGATCACCAACGATTTTAGCGAGGCAAATGAAATACTCTCGATCAAAGGTTTTCTGTATAGTATTTTGTTCAATCTTATTTCGAATGCGATTAAGTTTCGGGAACCTAATCGTCCACTTCGCATTCAGGTTCGCACCGCTAAAAAAGATCGATTCATTTGTTTGTCCGTTCAGGATAATGGAAAGGGAATTGACTTAGAAAAGCATGGAGCAAAAGTATTCGGACTCTACAAAAGATTTCACGGTAACTCTATATCTGGAAGAGGACTAGGACTCAATCTGGTGAAAGCTCATGCAGAGTCCCTTGGAGGTTTTGCAGAGGTTGAAAGCACAGTAAACGAAGGCTCCATTTTTAAAATTTATCTTCCCTGAAGTTATGGAACACTCCCCAGCAAAGAATCGAATTTTATTGATAGATGATGATTGGATCACCAATATGATCAATGAAAAGCTATTGCGAATTAGTGTTGTTTGTGAGATCAATGCGTTCGTCAATCCGGAAGAAGCATTGGACTACATCAAACAGTGTGCACATGCTAAACCTCAAGAGTTACCTGATGTTATTTTTTTAGACATCAATATGCCTCAAATGGATGGATGGGAATTCTTAACTGAGTTTGAAAAGTTACCAGAGCACGTGCAGAAAAAATCGAATGTATGGATGCTCACCTCTTCTATTTCTCCGGATGATATTGAGAAATCTAAAATATATGAATCCGTTAAGGATTTTGTTTCAAAACCGCTTACTACAAATAAAATTAATGAGCTTTTCGCTTAGTCATCTCTTTAAAATAATTCATCTTGATCCAATTCATTAAAAACACATTCGGTAATTTTTTTCTACCGATCAGAACCTTCAACAGATAAATATTTTATCTGAAAAATTGAAATTGTCTGATCAGAAATTTGATTGGTTAACTCGCGCCAGTAACGAGGCCATCCGTGAGTGTGATTTACAGTCTGGCGTTATGATCTGGAATCATGGCCTTCTTCGTCTTTTTGGCTATTCAGATAATCAAAATGTAAATTACGATGCGTGGCTTTCGATGATTCATCCTGCCGACCTCAATAACGTAGTGAACGATATTACACGCGCCTTTGCCTCCAATCAACTGACGTGGAGCTGTAAATATCGTATGAAATGTGCCAATGAAAGCTATAAGTTTATTTTCGATCAGGTGTTTATTGTGTATATCGAAAAAGTGCCCATCCAAATGATTGGAGTCATGCAAGACATGGAAGAGCGATTATGGTAAAGGGTGGGCTTAAAGTACAAGCTATGGCCTTATTTTGGGTGCTTAGACCTTCAGCATGAAGTGATCATCAATCGGAAACCATCAAGACAAACTTTTTTGATTTACTGCGCAATTTATCTGTGGTAAGCTAAAGACCGTATCAATACAGCAATTCATCCAATGCCGATTGAATTTCGCGCTTTGCTTTGGTATTCTGTTGTGATTTGGCCAGTTCCAAACCGGCTTCCAAAATCGCAATCGCTCGCTCGGAGTTGCTGATGCTGAACAGTTTAGCCGCGGTGTAGTAAGTGGGTAAATAATCTGGATGCGATTGAAGTAAGCCTTCCAGCAGTTCAGCCGCTTTTTGCGGATCTGATGCCAAGTATTCTAACGCGAGACCATACGGATAAAATGGATCACTCGGTTCTTCTTTAGCTCCCGCTAGTAGCATTTTTATCCGTTCCTTGTCCATTCTACTTTTTTAGGTTTCTGACGGTTTTTATTAGAATTTTATGCTTTATCTTGAGCCAAATTTAGGTTTTGCTTGTTAATTCTCTGTAAATCATTTTGCTAATCAATTCTATGAAGATCTTAGTTTGTATTTCCCACGTTCCCGACACCACCTCCAAAATCAACTTTACGGATGGTGGTACCAAATTCGATACCAACGGAGTTCAGTTCATCATCGGTCCTTACGATGACTATGCTTTGGCACGCGCCATTGAGTTAAAGGAATCAATCGCCGGCACAACCGTAACCGTACTCAATGTCGGCCTGGCCGATACCGAACCGACCATTCGCAAAGCGCTGGCGATCGGAGCAGACGATGCCATTCGCGTAAACGCAGAACCTACCGACTCCTTTTTCGTGGCCAGCCAGATTGCAGCCAATGCGCAGGGGTATGACTTAATTTTAATGGGCCGCGAGTCCATCGATTATAATGGTGGAGTAGTACATGCCATGGTGGGTGAACTATTAGGCATGCCATCTTTGTCGCCGGTTATGAAACTGGACATTGAGGGCACCAAAGTAAAAATGTCGCGCGAGATTGAGGGCGGAAAAGAATCAGTAGAGGCAAACTTACCCTTAGTTGCCGGTTGTCAGGAGCCCATTGCAGAATGGAAGATTCCCAATATGCGTGGTATCATGTCGGCTCGGACAAAACCTTTGAAAGTGGTAGAAGCTACTTCATCCGACAAATCTGTTGCGACGCAGAAATATGAATTGCCTGCACCGAAAGGAGCGGTCAAAATGATCAGTGCCGACAACGTTGCCGAGTTGGTAAACCTCTTGAAAACAGAGGCAAAAGTTTTATAAGTTTAGATAATTGAACATTTAATAAATAACGATATGGCAGTTTTAGTATTTGTTGAAGTAGGAGATGGTAAAGTGAGAAAATCATCCTTAGAGGCTGTCGCCTATGCACACTTGATGGGCAGTGGCGTTACCGCGATTGCGTTAGGCACGGTAGCCGCTTCTGAATTAGAATCACTCGGAAAATACGGAGCGCAAAAGGTGCTTCATGTGGCCGATAGTAAGTTAGATCAACCTGTTATTCAGGCATATGCGTCCGTTTTGGCGAAGGCCATGCAAGATGAAAATGCCGATGTGTTGGTGTTGGCCAACTCTTCGTTGGCTACACCCGTGGGCGCGAAAGTGGCTATTAAAGCCAAGGCAAGTTTTGCTTCAAACGTGGTAGAATTACCGTCTACCTCTTCCGGTTTTGTTGTGAAGCGTAGCATCTATACCGGCAAAGCTTTCTCATATGTAGAAATGAAGGATCAGAAGAAGGTAATCGTGCTTAAAAAGAACGCAGCCGAAGCCAAAGAAGTAGGAGGCACTGCGCAAATTGTTCCATATGCTGTGACGCTGAGTGATGCTGACTTCGCAACTACCATTACAGCTACCGAAAAAGCTACCGGTGAAATCCTGTTGCCCGAAGCAGAGATTGTTGTTTCGGGCGGAAGAGGTATGAAAGGACCTGAGCATTGGGGCATTTTGGAAGATTTAGCAAAGGCTTTGCACGCAGCCACCGGCTGTAGCAAACCGGTCTCCGATATGAACTGGAGACCGCACCATGAGCACGTTGGGCAGACGGGAGTGAAAGTAGCACCTCAGCTTTATATTGCTATTGGTATTTCAGGAGCTATTCAACATCTGGCAGGTGTGAATTCTTCTAAATGCATCGTAGTAATTAACAAAGACCCGGAAGCTCCTTTCTTTAAAGCGGCAGACTACGGAATTGTTGGCGATGCGTTTGATGTATTGCCCAAATTGACCGAGGCCGTAAAATCAATGAAATAGATTTTAGAATAATAATTCCTAGATTGAACATTGATTAGGAGTTTTAGCAATTGTCAGTAAGTGAAGAAAATTAAATTAGAAATACTCGGCCTTTCATCAAGTCAGTCGCAAACGGGCTCTTTTGCATTGGTATTAGGAGAAGTGGCAGGCAACCGGCGGTTGCCGATTATTATTGGGATGTTCGAGGCGCAGGCCATCGCCATTGAGATAGAAAAGATCATTCCCAACCGCCCGATGACACACGATTTGTTTAAATCGTTTGCCAGCTCCTTTCATTTTTTAGTCGAGGAAATCATCATCTCCGATTTAAAGGAAGGCGTATTTTTTGCCAAGATCGTTTGCAGCGATGGACTGAATAAAACAGAGATCGATGCGCGTCCATCCGACGCCATTGCTATCGGCCTTCGTTTTGATGCCACTATTTCTACGTATGAAAACATACTCGCAGAAGCGGGCATTGTACTGACCGACCAGGAAGACGAAGACAAGCCAGAAACCAAACCCGAGCCCAAGGCCAAAGCAAAGAAAGAAACCGCCAAGAAAGCAGCCGGAGAAGAACATAAAAATGTGAGTGTCGAAAAACTAAAAGAACAACTGAAGGAAGCGTTGGATAGAGAAGATTACGAGAAGGCCGCTAAAATCAGAGACGAACTCGAAAAAAGAAACTAACGCTAAATCACTTTCATGGATTACCTGCGCGGCATCATCGGACTAGCTTTTATTATTGGCGTTGCCTTCTTGCTTTCCGGCAATAAGAGAAAAATTGATTGGCGATTGGTGGCCATCGGGTTGCTATTGCAAATCATAATTGGTTTGGCCATTGCCAAAGTTGGTTTTGTGCGCTACATGTTTGAGTTTGTGAGCGAGAAGTTTGTGTTATTTCTGGGCTTTGCGAAGGAAGGCAGCAAGTTTGTGTTCGGGTCGCTGGCTACAGATACGTCCAACACCGGTTTCATCTTTGCATTTCAAGCGTTGCCTACCGTTATCTTCTTTTCTGCAGTTACCGCCGGCTTGTATTATCTCGGCATTTTGCAAAAAATCGTTTTCGGTTTTGCCTGGCTCATGACTAAAACCATGCGCCTTTCCGGCAGTGAAAGCTTATCGGCAGCAGCCAATATCTTTATGGGACAAACCGAGGCTCCGCTACTCGTCAGGCCTTTCATTGCAGGCATGACCCGCTCCGAGCTTTTCTGCCTCATGGTAGGAGGCATGGCCACAATCGCGGGCAGCGTGCTAGCGACATATGTCGGACTTTTAGGAGGCGGAAGCCTGGAAGAGAAAACCTTATTTGCTACCTATTTGCTCTGCGCATCCATCATGAATGCACCGGCAGCTATTGTATTGTCAAAGATATTTTACCCACAAGACGAGCCGGATAAAATTGACTCACAACTAAAAGTAAATAAAGAACAAATCGGAGTAAACCTGGTCGATGCGTTAGCATCTGGCGCAGCCGATGGTTTGAAATTAGCGCTAAACATTGGTGGAATGTTGATCGCCTTTATTGCCATCATTTATGCCGTCAATTGGATACTCGTCGATTTTGTAGGTGCAGTTACGGGCCTCAATGAATTTGTAGTTTCTAGCACAAACGGAGCATTTAGTGGATTTTCACTACAGTATATTCTCGGGCAGGTGTTCAGGGTGTTTGCATTTGCCATGGGCGTTGAGTGGAGCCAAACGTTACAAGTTGGCAGCTTGCTGGGTCAAAAAATGGTGATCAACGAGTTTGTAGCTTATGTAGACCTTTCTCAGATGAAAGCGGCCGGAGTGTTGGATGCTAAGTCCATACGCATTGCTACCTATGCACTTTGCGGCTTTGCCAATTTCAGTTCCATCGCCATTCAAATTGGAGGTATCGGAGGAATGGCTCCCGGTCGTCAGGGCGATCTATCAAGACTTGGATTGCGAGCCATGTTAGCAGCCTCACTGGCAACCATGATGACTGCAACCATTGCAGGTGCCATCTTCTGATTCATATCGGTTAGCTAAACCCTCTTTTGCATCTCACAACGTTCCTCTCCACCAGCGAAGCGGTAGGCGGAGCTTAACTTAACGACTTCGTCTTCTGATTTGTCAATTTTAACCGTATAAAATTGCCCTGATCCTGCTGTATTCAATAAGGATTTTTTACCTTAGAACTTTGATAATAACGTATGTCAAAGTGCTACCTACCCTCCATTTTACTTTCCCTTGTTTTAGTTTCATGTTCATCACGTCAGGAAAAGATTCCTGCCTCTTTGCCTATGCCTGAAAAGTCTCAAAAAATGGTCATCTACCAAATGATGACCCGCCTCTTTGCCAATACCAACAGCACCAATAAAAAGTATGGCACACTGCAAGAAAATGGAGTCGGCAAGATGAATGATATTACCGATTCGGCTCTTATCAGCTTACGCGAATTGGGCGTATCGCATGTGTGGTATACCGGTGTGATTGAACACGCGTTGCTCACAGATTACACTGCTTTTGGAATTCCTTTAGACGATGCCGATGTAGTAAAAGGTAGAGCCGGTTCACCGTATGCCATCAAAGACTATTACGACATCAATCCTGATCTGGCCGGGGACGTTAAAAATCGCATGCAGGAGTTTGATCAATTGGTCGCTCGTACACATGCACAAAACCTGAAAGTGATCATTGATTTTGTGCCCAACCATGTGGCCCGCTCGTACAAAAGCGACGCAAAGCCTAACGGTGTGCAAGATTTGGGAGAGGGTGATGACAATACAGTTGCATTCAAACCCAGCAATAACTTTTACTATTTGCCGGGCCAATCATTTGTGCCGCCCACAGGGTATCAATCGCTCGGCGAGAATGGGTTCCCCACCAAAGACAAAAAATACCAGGAGAATCCGGCGAAAGTGACAGGCAACGATCAATTTACTAGCAGCCCCGGAATCAACGAATGGTTTGAAACCGTGAAATTGAATTACGGGGTGGACATTCAAAATAACAGAACCAACCACTTCGATCCGATTCCATCTACGTGGACGAAGATGAAGGATATTCTGGTGTTCTGGGCGAATAAGAAAGTAGACGGCTTCCGTTGTGATATGAGTGAAATGGTGCCCGTAGAATTTTGGAAATGGGCCATCCCACAAGTGAAGGCTGTCAATCCGGAAATCATCTTCATCGCGGAAATTTATAACCCAGCTCAGTATAGCAATTACCTGCGAAATGGTCATTTCGACTTTCTCTACGACAAAGTTCAATTGTACGACACACTTCGTTTACTGGTTAACCAAAAAGCGCATGCCAGTGGTATCCCAGCCATTCAGGAAAGCTTGAAGGGCATGAATCATCAGATGTTACACTTCTTAGAAAATCATGATGAGCAACGCATTGCTTCACCGTTTTTTGCCGGCGATGCATGGAAAGCAGTTCCGGCCATGGTCGTTAGTGCAACCATCGATCAATCTCCGGTAATGATTTATTTCGGTCAGGAAGTCGGAGAGGACGGAGCCGGAGCGGAAGGTTTCGGTGGTGAAGATGGCCGCACCACGATGTTTGATTATTGGGGAGTTCCCAAACATCAGCAATGGGTGAATGGAGGCAAATTTGATGGCGGCAAATTGACAGACGAACAAAAACAACTTCGCCAATTCTATGGCGATATTTTAAAATTGGCTTCTACCAATCAAGCCATTTCGCAAGGAGACTACTTTGATCTTACTGTTTCCAACTTTCAAAGCGGAAACATTTCCTCCTTTGTAAGTGCTTATGCACGATGGATAGGAGAAGAGAATTTGTTGATCATTTCAAACTTCAATTCCAAAACGGAGAAAATTAAAATTGTTATTCCGGAGACTTTAGCAAGCAGTCTGAAATTAGAAAAAGGCAAAGCCTATGTGGGCCGCGATTTATTGCGCAGTGGTGCTGAGATTGGTATCAACGAATCGTTGACAGCCGAAATGGAATTGCCGGCATACAGTTCATTCATTTTAAAAATCAAATAGTTCATGCAAGGAAAGGCGAGAGTAATCATCGAGAATGTTCAACCGCAAGTAGACGCAGGTCTTTATCCTGCCAAGCGCACCGTAGGCGAAACGGTAGAAGTGAGTGCTTCTATTTTTGGCGATGGCCACGATCACATCAGGGCTGCGGTTTTGTATAAGAAACAAAGTGCAAAAAAGTGGAGTAGCGTAGAACTTCAACCTACTTTTAATGACGATTGGCGAGCATCTTTTAAAGTAGAGGAGCAAGGCACGTATGTGTTTACCGTTCAAGCTTGGATCGACCATTTCGATACGTGGTACGATGGATTCAAAAAGAAAGCCGCAGCCAAAGTAGATGTAAAAGTAGAGTTGATGGAAGGAGCCATCTTCTTAAAGACGTTAGCCGAAAATGGCAAAGCGAATCTTTTAAACTTAGCTACCAAATTAGAGAATACCGAGCAGCATCAGGCCGCAGTAGAGTTGGTGTTGAGTGAAGGCTTTGCACAGATTGTGAAAGACTATCCACTCAAAGAAAACGAAACTACCTACAAACACGAGTTACAGGTTTTAGTAGAAACCAAAAAGGCAAATTTCAGTGCGTGGTATGAATTTTTCCCGCGCTCCAGTTCACTCGAACCGGGCAAGCATGGCACTTTTCAAGATTGCGCAAAGCTCTTGCCCCGTATTTCCAAAATGGGTTTTGATGTGCTCTACTTTCCGCCCATTCATCCCATCGGTAAGCTGAATCGCAAAGGGAAAAACAACAACGTTCGCTCGCAACAAGGGGAACCAGGTTCTCCCTGGGCGATTGGTAGTGATGAAGGTGGACACAAATCAGTGCTTCCGGCACTGGGCACTATCGATGACTTTAAGAAACTAGTTGCTGATGCGAAAATGTTGGGAATTGATATTGCGATGGACATTGCATTTCAATGTGCGCCTGATCATCCGTATGTGAAGGAACATCCCGATTGGTTTAAGCAACGTCCGGATGGATCGATTCAATATGCAGAAAACCCTCCCAAGAAATATCAGGATATCTATCCGTTCAATTTTGAATCAGACGATTGGAAAAACCTGTGGGAAGAATTAAAATCAGTTTTCATTTTCTGGATTGAGCAGGGCGTTACTATTTTCCGTGTCGACAATCCACATACCAAACCCATTCCTTTTTGGGGGTGGGTGATTACGGAAGTACATAAACAATATCCTGATATCATTTTCCTTTCGGAGGCATTCACTCGCCCGCGCATCATGGCGTCGTTGGCCAAAGTAGGGTTCACACAATCGTATACTTACTTTACCTGGCGTGTATCGAAGCAAGAGTTGACGGAATATATGAACGACTTGATCAACGGTCCTTCGCGCAATTACTTCCGACCTAACTTCTGGCCCAACACACCTGACATTCTTCCATACCATCTGCAAAATCAGGGCGAGAATAGTTTTATTCTTCGGTATGCGCTGGCGGCTACTTTGTCATCTAACTATGGCGTATACGGACCATCGTATGAGTTTTTAGAAAACACACCCATTGAAGGAAGAGAAGAATACATTAATTCTGAAAAATTTGAAGTGCGACACTACGATTGGAAGCGAACCAACCGCATGACGGATATTATGAGTTTGCTCAATCAGGTGCGCCAACAAAATGAAGCGCTGCACTCTACCTGGAATTTACAATTCTGCCCGATTGAAAATCCACAACTGATTGCGTATCTCAAAACAACGGATGATCTCTCGAATATTATTTTAGTGATTGTTAATCTCGATCCGAATGGAAAACAATCAGGCTATGTGCAATTGCCGAAAGATAAGTTGAAATTGAGCAATAAGGTGAACGTCAAGTTGCATGATCTGATTACCGATGAGCACTACACCTGGACGCAAGAGTGGAACTTCGTTGAGTTGAATCCATTCAAAATGCCATTCCACTTGTTTAAGTTAGAAATTCACGAGTCAAATATGTAGCCTATGGCAGCCGTAAAAAATGATCCGCTTTGGTTTAAAGACGCCATCATTTATGAAATAAGTGTTCGTGCCTTTTATGATAGCAATGGCGATGGCATTGGCGATTTCCAAGGCTTGATTCAAAAATTAGATTACCTCGAAGACCTCGGTGTCAATACCTTGTGGCTATTACCATTTTATCCATCACCATTGAAAGATGATGGTTTTGATGTAAGTGAATACTGCGACATTCATCCTGATTATGGCACACTGGCCGACTTCAAATTGTTTTTGAAGGAAGCCCATCGCAGGGGAATAAAAGTAGTAACCGAATTAATTCTAAATCATACATCCGATCAACATCCGTGGTTTCAGAAGTCGCGCAAAGCACGCTCAGGTTCGAAATACAAAGATTACTACGTGTGGAGCGAGACGCCTGATAAATTCAAGCAAGCGCGCGTCATGTTTTCAGATGATGAAGCCTCCAATTGGTCGTGGGACAATCAAGCGAAAGCCTACTTCTGGCATCGCTTCTACCGCCATCAACCGGAGTTGAATTTCGAAAACCCGGAAGTTCAGTTGGAGATGATTAAGGTCATCGACTTTTGGTTGAAGATGGGGGTAGATGGATTTCGATTGGCTTCTGTTCCGTTTTTGTTTGAGGAAGAAGGAACCAATTGCGAAAACCTGCCCCAGACGCACGCCTTCATCAAGAAGATTCGCGCGCACATCGACAACCATTATGAAGATCGCATCTTAATGGCAGAAGCTAATTTATGGCCGGAAGATGCAGCGCAATATTTTGGCGACGGCAAAGAGTGCCACATGAGTTTCAACTATCCACTCATGCCGCGTTTGTTTTTAGGCTTGCGAACGGAAGATAGTTACCCGATCATCGACATCATTGAACAAACACCAGCTACTCCGTTGAATAGTCAATGGGCCCTGTTCTTGCGCAACCACGATGAGATAGGTTTAGACATGGTAACGGAGGAAGAGAAAGATTATCTTTTCAAAGCCTATGCTACCGACCCGCATACCAAACATAACCTGGGAATTCGCAGAAGATTAGCGCCACTGCTCAACAACGATCGCAGAAAAATTGAATTGCTGTATACAATTTTGTTCTCCTTGCCGGGAACACCGGTACTTTATTACGGAGATGAAATCGGTATGGGTGACAATATCTATTTGGGAGATCGTTTTGGTGTTCGCACTCCGATGCAGTGGAACATGAATATTAATGCAGGCTTCTCCGATGCAAATCCGCAGAAATTATATTTGCCCGTAATTACCGATCCGGTTTATCGCTACGAGTCATTAAACGTGGCCACACATGAAGAAAATCCATCATCACTCATGTGGTGGGTGAAAAATGTGTTGGCGATGCGCAAGCGATTGAATGTGTTTGGAAGAGGCGATTTGAAATTTATTGAAAGCAGCAATGCCAAAGTCTTAGCGTTTGCACGAACCTACCAAAATCAACTCATGATTGTGGTGGCTAATTTGTCGCAGTTTTCGCAGGCCACCATTTTAAATTTGGTCGACTATAAAGATTGTGATATAACCGAAGTATTTAGTCAGAATCGGTTTATGAACGTAGGCGATGGTGACTACTCTATCACTATCGGGCCGTATGGATACTTCTGGTTTCAGGCAGATGCCGGTGAGAAAAAAGATTTAGTCAGCACCAACACAGATTTGTTTTTATACAAAACAGATATTTCGTGGGAGCGCTTGTTCTTCAATTACAATGAAGTACGCGTATTCGAAAGAAAAATTCTTCAGCCATTTATGAAGAAGTGTCGCTGGTTTGGTGGCAAGGCCAAGGTCATCAGCAAGATGAGCATCCACAAAGTTATTCCACTGAAGGTAGAGGGAGAAACTCATTTCCTCACCATCATTGAAGTAGATTATGTGCAACGCCTGCCTGAGTTTTACTTTTTGCCGATGTGTTTTGTCCCTACCGAAAGCATATTTGATCGCATCGAGTACACCGCCCAAAGTGTAGTGAGCCGTGCCGAAATTCAAGGCGTCTCCGGCTTTATCTTAGACAGCAGCTACGACAAAACGTTCCGCGATTTTCTGTTTGCCGGAATGGATCGCAAGTTGCGCGTGAAGGAAGACGAGGGCACGTTGGAGTTCAATTCGAGCGTGTATGCGAAGCTGAATTCTGAAAAAGTAGAATCCAAAATTCTGAAAGCCGACCAGAGCAACACAGCCATCATCTACAACGATCAGTACTTCTTCAAGTTTTATCGGAAGATTGAAAATGAAATAAACCCAGATCTTGAAATTGTACGCTTCTTATCGGAGAATACTAGCTTCCGCAATGCGCCCAAGTATGCCGGTAGTATTGAGTACCGCGACAATGAAGGTAAAGTTACCGTATTTGGTTTGCTGCAGGAGAAAGTCGAGAATCAAGGCGACAGTTGGGTGATGACCATCGACTCAGTAGGCCGATTTTATGAGCGTGTGATGGCCAAGGCGAAAAAAGAAAAGTTGCCTAAGCTCGTCAATCGCGATGCCATTAAGTTTGAAGAAGCACCCGAGTTGATACAAGAGTTTATTGGCCGTGGTTTTTATGAACGAGTAGTTCGCTTAGGGCAACGCACCGCTGAGATGCACTTGGCTTTGGCTTCCGATTCTGTGACTCCAGCGTTCGCACCAGAATACTTCTCAGCCAATTACCAGCGTTCGTTGTATTCGAGCTTGCGCAAATTGTTGCGCGACCGCTTTAAGCTCCTAGAGCAAAGCCTCCCTAAACTTAATAACGAAACACAGAAGTTGGCGCAGGAAGTTTTGAAAATGGAAGATGATATTCTGGAATGTTTCAGTCAGATTTATCAAACCAGAATCAGCGCGATCAAAACTCGCATTCACGGTGATTATCATTTAGGGCAAGTACTGTTTACAGGTAAGGATTTTATCATCATTGATTTTGAAGGCGAACCCGGTTTTAGCTTCAGCGAGCGCAGACTGAAGAAGAACCCATTGAAAGATGTGGCTGGTATGATGCGATCATTCCATTATGCGGCCTTCGGAAAAATATTGTTGAATGAAAACTATCGAGAGAAAGACCTTGAGTTTTTAGAGCAATGGGCCGAACAATGGCAACATTATGTGAGCCGTTTCTATCTCGGTGCTTATCTTGAAAAAATGGGAATGGAAAAATCACTGTCTGATGAAGATGAAGTATTGATTCGTACTTACCTGTTAGAAAAAGCAGTGTATGAATTGGGCTATGAACTAAACGGAAGACCGGATTGGGTAAATGTACCGCTCCGTGGCATTCGTTATCAGATGTTGCGCTATGCGCAGGCAAAGGAAGCTAAGAAGGATAAGAGATAAGTGAGTTTGTTAGGTTGAACTAGCTTAATGATTATGGAAAAAGAATCAGGCATCGAAGTTAACCCAAAGGTGATGATGGGAAAACCCGTAATTAAGGGAACTAGAATTAGAGTTGAGTTAATCTTAGAACGATTGGCATTAGGTGAAACAATTAATGATTTATTGATTGCTTATCCTCATCTACGAGAAAAGGATATTAAGAATATATTGAAAAAGTAATTATTGTCTAACGAAATACACTATGGGCAAAAAGGCATCAACCAAATCAACTGTAGAAGAGCCGGATCACTTCAGTTTGTTAACCGACTACGACATACATCTGTTCCGTTCGGGAAAGCATTTCAAGTTGTATGAAAAACTCGGCGCCCACACGGCCAAATTCAAAGGGCAGGAGGGAACCTACTTCGCGGTGTGGGCACCCAATGCGCGCGCTGTTTCGGTGATCGGAAATTTCAATTATTGGAATAACAACGAACACAAACTTTCTCCTCGCTGGGATGAATCCGGAATTTGGGAAGGATTCTTTGCAGGCGTAAAGAAAGGCGAAGCCTACAAATATGCTATCCACTCTAACACAGGTGAATATTTAGAAAAGGCAGACCCGTTTGCGTTCTATGCAGAAATTGCACCTGCTACTGCTTCCATCATTTGGGATCACGAATACAAGTGGAAAGATTCATCTTGGATGCACGAGCGCAAGCAATCCATTGGCAAACCAAAACCGTATTCTGTTTACGAAGTGCATTTGGGTAGCTGGCGCAGAAAGTTAGAAGACGGAAACCGATCTCTCAGTTATCAGGAACTTGCAGACGAATTGGTGTATTATGTGAAAGAAGCAGGCTTCACGCACGTGGAGTTTTTACCTGTCATGGAGCATCCCTTTTTTGGTTCATGGGGCTACCAACTCACCGGCTATTTTGCTCCGACTAGTCGCTTTGGTAACCCACAAGATTTTATGAAGTTGGTCGATGCGTTGCATCAAGCCGACATTGGTGTGATCTTGGATTGGGTGCCTTCGCATTTTCCGGGCGATGCACATGGCTTGTATAAATTTGACGGAACTAATTTGTTTGAACACTCTGATCCCCGTAAGGGTTTTCATCCCGACTGGAGCAGCTACATTTACAACTACGGTCGTAACGAAGTGCGTTCATTTCTGATTAGTAACGCCCTCTTCTGGCTAGATATTTTCCATGCCGATGGATTGCGTGTAGATGCCGTAGCTTCGATGTTGTATTTGGATTATTCACGCAAAGCAGGCGAGTGGATTCCTAACGAACATGGTGGCAATGAAAACTTAGAGGCCATTTCATTCCTTAAAGAATTCAACGAAGTGGTGTATGGCCAATTTCCCGATGCCGTTACCATTGCGGAAGAATCGACGGCATGGCCAAGTGTTTCACGTCCTACCTACATGGGTGGCTTAGGCTTCGGACAAAAATGGATGATGGGTTGGATGCACGATACGCTACATTATTTCAAATTAGATCCAGTTCATCGCAAATATCACCAGGACGAAATTACGTTCAGTGTCATTTATGCCTTCACCGAAAATTTCATGCTGCCTTTGTCGCACGATGAAGTAGTGCATGGCAAAGGTTCGTTGATTGGTAGAATGCCGGGCGATGAATGGCGCAAGTTTGCAAATCTGCGCTTGATGTATTCGTACATGTTCAGCCACCCTGGAACGAAGCTGTTGTTCATGGGTGGTGAGTTTGGTCAGACGGGCGAGTGGAACCATGATAAGAGTTTGGATTGGGATGCACTGAATTACGAACCGCATCAAGGAATTTTAAAGTTGATCAAAGACCTGAATAAACTCTACAAAACCGAGAAGGCTTTGTATGAATTTGCCTTCGAAAACAAAGGCTTCGAATGGTCTGATTATTCCGATCGCGAAAACAGTGTGATCGCATATATCCGCAAAACAGAAGTGAAAGAAGAATTGTTGTTGATCGTTTGCAATTTCACACCCGAAACACGACCGCTCTATCGCATTGGTGTGCCCTATCGTGGCACATGGAAGGAGATATTCAATTCGGATGATTTGAAATACAATGGTAGTGGTGTCATGAATCCGGGTGTCCTCAACACAACTCCGGTGAAGTACCACGACAAAGATTATTCCATCGCCATCACCTTGCCTCCGTTGGGCATGACGATTTTGAAATTAGATAAAGAACAAGCAGAGTTTGAGTTAGAGTAGTTTCATTTTTAAATATTTTAAGTTTTGAGTTCTTCCGCAAAAAAGTTCATCTGCATACACGGTCACTTTTATCAACCCCCTCGCGAAAATGCCTGGCTGGAAGTAATTGAAGTACAAGACAGCGCACATCCTTACCACGATTGGAACGAACGCATCAGCGCTGAATGCTACGCACCCAATGCCGCATCGCGCATTTTGGATAAGGTAGGAGGGGTGATCAAAAACATTACCAACAACTACGCACGGATCAGTTTCAATTTCGGTCCTACGCTTCTTTCGTGGATGGAGTTGTACGACAAAGAAGGCTACGATGGAATATTAGAAGCCGATCGTGAGAGCATCGCTCGCTTTGATGGACATGGATCTGCCATAGCGCAAGTGTACAATCACATGATTTTACCATTGGCGAATCGCAGAGATAAAGAGACACAAGTCATTTGGGGCATTCGCGATTTTGAAAAACGTTTCAAACGCAAACCTGAAGGAATGTGGCTGGCCGAAACGGCTGTTGATACGGAGTCGTTGGAGATTTTGGCGGAGCAGGGAATTGCGTTTACGGTTTTGGCACCACGTCAGGCGAAAGCGACAAGAAAGATCGGAGATACGAATTGGAATGAAGTCAACGACCAAACCGTTGACACCAAGAAAGCCTATCGATGTGTGTTGCCATCCGGAAAAACCATCACTTTGTTTTTTTACGATGGAAATATTTCACAATCCGTAGCCTTCAATGGATTGCTGAACGATGGAAAACGTTTTGCTGAACAGTTGATCAACTCCATCAACCACAATGACAATCAGCCACAGTTGGTTCACATTGCCACCGATGGAGAAACCTACGGCCATCATCATAAGCATGGTGAAATGGCATTGGCATTTTGCTTAGAGTATATTGATAAACACTCCGATGTCGAGTTAATCAATTATGCTTCGTTTGCGGCTAAGTTTAAGCCGGAGTATGAAGCCCAAATTATCGAGAACAGTTCGTGGAGTTGTGTGCATGGTGTAGAGCGCTGGCGAAGTAATTGTGGTTGCAATTCCGGCAAACCCGGCTTTACGCAAACCTGGCGGAAACCATTGCGCGAAGCGCTCGATTGGCTTCGTGATACGCTTACAGAAATCTTCGAACAAGAAGGAAAGAAGTTGTTCAATAATCCCTGGGAAGCTCGCAACGAATACATCAAAGTAGTTTTAAAACGCAACGATGAGTCCGTGAAGCGTTTCATAAAATCACAAGCAATTGCCGATGTAGATATCAATAAGGCGTTGCGATTGATGGAACTGCAGCGTCATGCCATGCTGATGTACACGAGTTGTGGTTGGTTCTTTGATGAAATATCCGGCATTGAAACCGTGCAGGTGATTCAATATGCTTGTCGTGCCATACAGCTTTCCAAGCAGTTAACCGATCAGGATTTGGAAGCGGCTTTCTTAAGCAAATTGGAATTAGCGCCCAGCAATATTGCCACCTATGAAAACGGGGCAAATGTATATCGCAAATTAGTCCTGCCTGCCAAAACCAACCTGCCACGCGTTGGTATGCACTATGCCGTGTCCTCCATTTTTGAAGATGAACCGGAGAGCTTGCCGTTGTTTAATTACAAAGCCACCAATGAGTTTTTTGTAAAGAAGGAAGCCGGTGAGCAAAAGCTAGTGACAGGTATTACCAAAGTGCAATCACTGGTTACTCGCTCAGAGAAGAAGTTTGCTTTTGCAGTCATTTATCTGGGTAAACATGATTTGATCGGCAACCTATCGTTGGATATTGAAATGGATAAATTCTTTGGCATGCAATTCCGCATGGTCAATGCATTTGAAGAAGGCAGGTTGGGCGATGTGATCAGCATCATGCAAACCTATTTCGGGCCTGAGAAGTATTCCATCTGGTCGCTGTTCAAAGAAGAGAAGCGTAAAATTTTAGATGCCATTGCCCGACAAGGAATGGAAGATATCGAGAGTTCGTTGCGCAGAACCTACAACCGCGATTATCCATTGGTGAACGCCCTTTCCAATAATGATATTCCGATCCCCAAAGCATACAAAACTACATTCGAATACATTTTGAATGCAGATATACTGAAGTGTTTTCAGCCGGAGAAGATAAATGTGAAAACTCTGGAGCGTATCGTTTCTGAATTGGAGCGCTGGAATCTGAAAATCGAAGATACCGGTAAAGTGGAGCGCTTGGCTGGAGAAAGTATTTTCAAAGAGATTAAGCGGGTGCGGGCCGAACGCGAAAATGTGAAACGCATTGAGCGATTGAATCGACTGTTTCCAGTGCTGGAAAAATTCAAGTTAGAACCAAACCTACACCACAGTCAGAATTTATACTTCGAAACTTCGTTGGAAAACAAACAACGGAAGCCCGAAGAGATAAATGAAGAATGGCTCAAACAGTTTACGCTGTTGGGAGATAACTTGGGAGTGAAAGTGGAGTAGCGTTAGAGCTACTCCTTTGGATATTTTGCAATCGCGCCTACGCAAATAACCTTCCATTTGCCATCTTTTGTTTTTTCGAGCACTCTCATTTGAGAGGTCTCATCGCGGTCAATGTCATCTTTTACCCGCTGAATGAACCGCACATACGCACCACTGCCATACACCCGAATCTCCTGCCACTCATTGGTAATCGTGGCTTTGGATGGCTTGGCAGTTTTAAAATATTCCGCAAAAGTTTTTGTAAGCTTTTCCCAGCCTTCTACATAACTCGTGGCACTCGAATCAGAATACGACCAATAAGCATAGGGAACCTTTAGCCATGTCTCCTCCCATGTTTTGTAATCTACATTCATAAACGAACTCGTCTCTTTTGCAATTACCGCCTTAATAGCTTCAATGTCCTTTTGTTGCGCGAACACTGAGTTGAAGATTGAACAGGTAAATGCCACCATGATCAAATACCGAAGCTTTGTTTTCATAGTTAAATGATTTTAGTTGTTGAAAATTGGAGCCAAAGTCCATGAACTTGACAGCAACATTCAAGGACTGGTTTATAGAAGAAATGTAGCAAAAACCTTGGTTTTTACAAGGCGCAATCGGTAGTTATATTTTTCAAATACTGACTAAAATCATATTGTGAAAATGAACAAAGGCGTAGATTGTATTCAATTAACCCACACACACCATGGCAGAAAAAGAAAGCATGATTGAGATTAAAGATCATCATGTAAAACCCGGAAAGAAGGTGAATCTGAAAGATTTCCCTACCAAATACACAGGAGCAGTATTGAACAAACAAGAAGCGGAGCGCATGCTGGAATTAGGCAGAAAGCATTTGGCGAAAGTTCAAGATGAGTTGTATGCACATAACAAATACAGCGTACTCATCATTCTGCAAGCGATGGATGCGGCAGGCAAAGATGGTGCAGTAAAGCATATCATGTCGGGCTTCAATCCATTGGGCGTAAAAGTGTACAGCTTCAAAGCACCGAATTCAACCGAACTCGATCACGAATATCTGTGGCGCCATCAACTAGCATTGCCCGCTCGTGGAGAAATTGCCATCCACAATCGCTCGCATTATGAAAATGTGTTGGTAACACAAGTACATCCCGAGTGGATTCTGAACGAAAACATCCCTGGCATCGATTCGCTCAAAAAGATTGATGATAAGTTTTGGGAACAGCGATACAAGCAAATCAGACGGTTTGAAAAGAATCTGACAGAAAACGGCACGATCGTTTTGAAATTCTTCTTACACGTTTCTAAAAAAGAGCAGAAGAAACGATTCCTCGAGCGCATTGACGATCCCAGCAAAAATTGGAAATTCTCTTTAAGCGATTTGAAAGAAAGAGCTTATTGGGATGAATACCAGAAAGCCTATGGCAAAGCATTAGCCGAAACAGCCACTGACACAGCTCCCTGGTTTGTGATTCCGGCCGATGACAAGTGGTATGCGCGTCTGGCTATGGCTGAAATCATTGCCAATGAGTTTGCGAAGTTAGAAATCAGCTATCCTGTCGTAAGCCCTGCTCAAAAAGAAGAGTTGCAAAAGGCAAAAGTGCAATTGATGAGCGAAGATGGCGATTCGGCAACTGGCGATAAAAAGAGCAAGAAAGCGAAGTCGAAGAAAGAGCCGAAGGCTTAGCTACTCAATACTTTCATCGAACGAGTTGAGGTGAACCACTACACCTTTTTCGCGCAGGCTTTTGGTCTGCGCGATTAAACTCGTTTTGATTTCTGCATCCCAGGTGTTGGCTACTAAACTTAGAATTTTGAGCTTAGGAAACAGAAGTGTTTCCAATGGCATTTGCCGAATACTGTTGTTCGATACATCTAAATACTCAAGTTGATTTAATTGCTGAAGTGTGGCTGGGATTTCGGTCAGCAAATTATTGTTCACTCGAAGTGTATGAAGCTGTGAAAGTGTTCCGATAGAAGGGGGGATCGAGCTGATTCGGTTATTGTGGAGATAGAGTTCGCGCAATTGCCTTAACGACTCCCATTGCTGCGGCAGCGAATAAATTTTATTGAAGGCTAAGTATAGTATTTCCAATTGTTTCCATTGTGAAGTGGCCGGATCAACCTTTTCTATTTCATTGTAGTAGAGATCAATTTCTTTCAGATTTTGAAGTGCCAAAATTCCCACAGGAATGGACTTCAGTTGATTCGAATACAACGATACTTGTTCTAACCCTGTGAGCTGTCGGATTGCCGGGTCTACAACTGTTATTTGATTGTGATTCAGCTTCAGTAATTTCAGTTTAGGAAACTGCCGAATACCATCAGGTACGCGGGCAATTTTGTTTTTACCCAAATCCAACTTTTCCAATGCAGGGTAAAGCGGAATGACATCTTTTTCGAGTGTGATTTGGTTATTCGCTACAATCAACGTTTTCAGCTTTTTATTTTTAGCGGCTCCTTTTGGGAAATCCGTCAAATGATTGTTAGCCAAGTCCAGGTAACTTAGAGAAGGCAAAGCCCTGAAGCGCAACGGCAACTGCCGCGGGTTGTCGCCACGCAATACCAAAGTTTCAATCGTACCATTTTTACGAAGTTTTAGTGGCTTCCCACATCGGTTGTTGTAAATGTAAACTGACTTCAACTTTTTCAGTCTCTTTAATTTTCGTGGGAGCTTTTGAATGGAGGTATTCACCAGTTCCAATTCTTGTAATTCCGTACATTCAAACAGCGATGCTGGAAGTTGATGGGCGTTGGAGTTAGAAAGACTCAGCGCAGTGATTTGAGATTTATCGCGCAAAAATTGCAAGCTATCGAATGGAAAAAGATTCGGACTCGGTAGGTATACTTTTCGTGTACCAATGGACTTTTCTCGCAATTCGCGAAACAGTGACATCAGGCTATCCAACGCAGGGTTATTTTCACCGGCTTCCAGTAGTTCTCGCATCCGCAGATCCACTTTTTCAAACAACGCAGAATCGGTTGAGCTGGTAAAAATGGGTTTGTCAAACGATGGGGCGCTGCGTGGTTCTGCGTTCTGTTTTTTCTTTTGTTGTTTGTCCACCACAAGCGTATCAGGACGGTTGCTGCGGATGGTGGTAGCTACGCCGTTCTTATCTACCTTAACAAATTCAACCACTTGCTGGCTCCAACTTTTTACACCAGCCAGGCAAACAAAAAAGAGAACAACAACGGGTCTCATAAATCCTGAATTTTATCAAAACTAAGAATTTAGTTATTGATTCGAAAGCCCTGATTTTTCAGTCTGTTTTTGTCTCAAAAAAACTTCACTTTAATGGTCAAAAAATACTGTAAATAGGTAGCAAAAACGTATTTTCGCAGGTTATTTAAAAACCCAAAATGAACGAGGAAAAAGCAAAGAACGAAGGCAATTATTCGGCTAATAATATTCAGGTTTTAGAAGGTCTTGAGGCAGTGCGGAAAAGACCCGCCATGTACATTGGCGACATTGGTATCAAGGGGCTACATCACTTGGTGTACGAGGTAGTCGACAACTCAATTGATGAGGCACTTGCCGGCTACTGCGATGAGGTGCATGTGACCATCAATGAAGACAATTCGATTACCGTTGAAGACAACGGACGTGGTATCCCTACCGATATGCACGAAAAAGAAAAGCGCTCTGCTCTGGAAGTTGTCATGACCGTGCTTCATGCCGGTGGAAAATTCGATAAAGACACCTACAAAGTATCTGGTGGATTGCACGGCGTGGGCGTTTCCTGCGTAAATGCACTTTCTACCATGCTCAAGGCTACCGTTTATCGCGAAGGCAAAATATTCGAACAAGAATATCATCGGGGTACACCCCAATATCCTGTTCGAGTGATTGGCGAGTCGGAGCGGAGAGGAACCACCGTTCACTTTAAACCTGATCCGGAGATTTTTACATTATCACTGGAATATAACTACGAAACCATTGCCAGCCGCTTGCGCGAATTGGCATTTTTGAATCCCGGCATCAAGTTGAACTTAAAAGACTTGCGCGAGAAGGACGAAGAGGGAAATCCCAAAGCAAACTCGTTCCTTTCCACTCGTGGCTTACGCGAATTTGTGGAGTATCTCGATTCAACCAAAGATAAGTTGATTCAAAATACCATCTACATCGAAAACACGAAGTCTGAAATACCGGTGCAAGTAGCGATGGGATACAATACATCCTACAGTGAAAACCTGGTGTCGTATGTGAATAATATCAACACTCACGAAGGAGGAACCCACGTGGCCGGTTTCCGTAGAGCGCTGACGCGCACGCTGAAAGCGTATGCCGATAAATCGGGTCTGCTAGAAAAAGCGAAAGTGGAAATTTCTGGTGACGACTTCCGTGAAGGATTGACGGCTGTGATTTCGGTGAAAGTACAGGAGCCGCAGTTTGAAGGACAAACCAAAACAAAGCTAGGTAACTCGGAAGCGATGGGTGTAGTAGATACAACCGTAGGTGAGATGCTGCAAAACTTTCTGGAGGAAAACCCAAAGGAAGCAAAGATCATTGTAAGCAAAGTAATACTGGCTGCACAAGCTCGCATTGCCGCGAAGAAGGCACGCGAGATGGTGCAACGCAAAAACGTATTGTCGGGCACCGGCCTTCCCGGTAAGTTGGCAGACTGTGCAAGTTCTGACCCGGCCATTTGCGAATTGTATTTGGTTGAGGGAGATTCTGCGGGTGGTTCGGCCAAGCAAGGCCGCGATCGTAATTTTCAGGCCATTCTCCCTTTGCGGGGAAAGATTCTGAATGTAGAAAAAGCACAAGAGCATAAAATCTACGAGAATGACGAGATCAAGAACATGATCACGGCATTGGGTGTAAGCTTCGGAACGGTCGATGACAACAAAGCACTCAACCTCTCGAAGTTACGCTATCACAAAGTGATTATTATGACCGATGCGGACGTGGACGGAAGTCACATACGCACGTTGATCTTAACGTTCTTTTTCCGTTACATGCGCGATTTAATTGAGCAGGGGTATGTGTACATCGCTTTGCCACCCTTGTATCAATTGAAGAAAGGAAAAGTAGAAAACTATTGCTGGAATGAGGAACAACGCGATACCTTGATCAAAGAAATGAGCAAAGGCGGCAATGAAGATAGCGTAGGCGTGCAGCGATACAAGGGTTTGGGTGAAATGAACCCTGAACAATTATGGACCACTACCATGGATCCTATCAAGCGCACACTGAAACGAGTAAACATTGAATCAGCGGCAGAAGCAGATCACTTATTTTCGATGTTGATGGGCGATGAGGTAGCGCCACGCCGCGATTTTATTGAGAAGAATGCGAAGTACGCCAAAATTGATATTTAATTGCTGATGGAGACAAATGCAAACTTAACGCAGGCAGAGAATCCGATCGAAAAACAAGTTTTCGAGAGCAAGTACATAAGCCGCGATTTAAGTTGGCTTCAGTTCAACTATCGTGTGTTGGATCAATCGCGGCATGAGGATCGCACCATCTTTGATCGCCTAAAATTTTTGGCGATCACAGCCTCTAACCTCGATGAGTTTTGCACCATTCGCCTGGGAAGTTTGTACAACTATCTTGACTACGGAAAAGAACGCTTCGATTACAGTGGCATGCGCGAGATTCCGTTTCGGCAATACTTGCTGAATGAGATTCAAAAGTTTACGGCTAACCAGCACCAAAACTTTATCCTTCAGCTTAGTCCGCTTTTTGAAAAGAATAATTTCAAGATTGCCAGCTACCAAAGCCTGCCGGTTGAAGACAAGAGTAGGGTAGACCAATACTTTCAGCGTACCATCTACCCGATGCTTACGCCCATGTTGTTCGACAACTACCACACGTTTCCGGTTTTGAAAAATAACCGGTTGTTGTTTGGCGTGGTAACCAAAGCTCCGCAAGATGTCAATCATCAGCTGCGCGTGTCGTTCATACAAGTGCCTAGCAACTTACCGCGCTTCTTTGAAATTTTAAGTGTCGATAATTTTCTTTCTTTCGTACCGATTGAAGAAATTATTCGCTACAACATTCACAACCTCTTCCGCAATATTGAAATCAATAGCGTCAACCTTTTCCGTATCAATCGCAATGGAGATTTTACATTGGAGGAAAGCGAAGATATAGAATCGAATTTTTTAGAAGAGCTACGCCGAAAATTACAAACCCGCCGTTCGGGTAGGGTAGTGCGGTTGGAGATAGAAGAAAATCCCGATCCGTGGTTGATGCGCCTGTTGAAAATACAGTGGGATTTGGACGATTTGAATATCTTCAAGTTTCCGGCGGCAGGTCTGTTGGATTACAGCGGATTAAACCAGATCATTGGCCACAGTGAATTTAAGAGCAAGCGACTTTCACTGCCACCGCAGGTTAAGCCGGTATCTTTTCCGGAGCAGGGTACTCGCGATTTGTTCGAAGTATTGAAAGAACGCGACATTCTTATGCACCATCCGTACAACTCAATGGAGCCGGTATTGGAACTGTTGGAGAAAGCGGCAGATGACCCATATGTGCTGTCGATCAAGATTACGATCTACCGATTGGCCAAAGGCGAATCGCGGGTGAGTGCCGCCTTGCTGAAGGCAGCTGAAAACGGCAAGCACGTATCGGTATTGTTTGAGGTAAAAGCTCGCTTTGATGAAGAGAATAATTTACGTGAAGCGAAGAAACTGCAACAAGCCGGTTGCTTTGTGATTTATGGTATCAGCAGCTTGAAGACACACACCAAACTTTTGCTGATTGTGCGCAATGAGCCGGACCGGGTGTATCGCTATGTGCATTTGTCGAGTGGCAACTACAACGAAACTACTTCGCGTTTTTACACCGACATTGGATTGCTGAGCACGAACGAAACATATGGCAACGACGTGTCGGAATTTTTCAATGTTATCACCGGGCACTCACATCCTACCACCTACAAAAACCTGATTACCTCCCCACGCGACATGCGGAATCAGTTGATGTTTTTGGTGCGCAATGAAGCTGACAACGCACGACAAGGAAAATCCTCGGGCATCATTATCAAGCTGAACTCGTTGCAAGACAATGATTTTATCAATTCGTTGTACGAAGCCTCGAATGCCGGCGTAACGATCAAGTTGATTGTGCGCGGTATGTGTTGCTTGCGGCCGGGCCGGAAAGGTCTGAGTGAAAATATTGAAGTCATTTCCATTGTGGGCGAATATTTAGAACACTCGCGCATTTATTACTTCCACAACATGGGTGCGCCCAAGGTTTATATTGGCAGCGCCGATGCAATGGTGCGCAGTTTTGATCGCAGAATTGAGTCGTTGTTTTTGCTGGAGTCGGAGATGCTGCGCAAGCAGGCGATGAATATTTTGCGCTACAACCTGAAAGACAATGTGAACTCGTACCGGATGCAGGAAGATGGCAACTACGTGATCAAAGAGCAAAACGGAGAGCCGCCGTTTAACATCCACAAGGAGTTTTATAACGTGACGAAGGACATCATTCAGGACGTGACGTTATTTGACTAGCGATGAACGATGTGCCGTGCGCGGGCAAGTGATTGCAGCGGAAAGCCCACACGCCTCGGGTGGCTTGCAGCGAAAAGCGCGGTGGCCTTGCAGAGCTTGGCCATGCCCCCTAAAATCTTCCTTTCTTAAACTCGATTTTTTTCTGCTTTACATTTTGCTCTAACAGATGGAGCAAGATGCCGTCTTTCAGACCCACATCAGGCACGAGTATGCTGCTGGCGTGTGCCCACTCCATCACTTTGATGTATATATTGCTGGCCGGCACAATCACATCGGCACGGTCGGGGTTCATTTGTAGTTGGAAGATACGCTCTTCGATGGAGAGCTCGCTCACCATTTCCATGATGGACTTTACTTTTTTGAGCGACATCACCGTGCCTGCTTTCTTCTCGGCCAACTCAAATATTTTAGAGATGTTTCCGCCCGTACCTACGGCTGTTACTTTTCCATACGATGATTTAACGTTTTCGCGCACCCAATGCTCCATGTCTTGCCACATGATGGGCGAATCGTGGTGCTCGAGGATGCGAACGGAACCTACTTTAAACGAACGTGTTTTTATCTTTTTGCCTTTCACGAAGAGATTGAGTTCGGTGCTACCGCCGCCCACATCTATGTGCAAGTAGGTTTCTTTGCCGAGGTATGAAAAAATGGCTTTGTTGATGAGGTCCGCCTCGAGGTGGCCGTCGATGATGTTGATGGTTATGCCCAATTCTTCTTTTACTTGCCGGGCTATTTCTTCGCCGTTTTCCGATTCGCGCATAGCCGAGGTGGCGCAAAACATATAGTCGTCTACTTCATACAGTTCGAGCAGCGATTTATAAACACCCATTAACTTCTTGAATTTCTGTGCGCTGCTGTCGCTGATGCGGTTGATCGTGAAGACATCATGGCCCAGACGCAATGGGAAGCGGACGTATTCCAGTTTCTTGAAAAGATGCGTTTCACCGTCTTGAAGAATGGTGGAGATTTGTAGGCGGATGGCATTGGAGCCAATATCGATTGCGGCGAGTTTCAAGCAGGTGTGATTAAGTGGCTAAAATACACATAATGGTTTTTTATTTACTACAAGATTCTGTTTCTTTGCATTGCTTATCCAGAAAGACCGAGGGAAAGGGCCCGATGACGTCTTAGCAACCTGAGTTCTCTCACGAGAAGGGTGCTAACTCCCTTTCTATATCGTTTGTTTTGGCAGACGTGCAGAAGAAGATAGGCGACCCATCATTCGAATGGCTCTTTCTGGATAACTGTAAACAACAGAAAGAGTGAAAATACAAGACCTGTTAAAAGAACGAATTTTGGTATTGGATGGTGCTATGGGCACCATGATTCAACGCCACAAGCTGGAAGAAGGCGACTTTCGCGGAGAGCGATTTAAAAATCATCCTTCGCCCTTGAAGGGCAACAATGATTTGCTTTCGATTACCCGACCGGATATCATCAAAGATATTCACATGCAATATTTGGAAGCGGGTGCGGATGTCATCGAGACCAATACCTTCAGCAGTACCACCATTGCCCAAGCCGACTACCATTTGGAGCCGCTGGCGTATGAGTTGAATTATCAATCGGCTAAAATTGCAAAAGAAGCAGCCGATGAATTTACTCAGCGAGATCCATCGAAGCCACGGTTTGTTGCTGGTGCTCTTGGACCAACTAATAAAACTGCATCGCTATCACCGGATGTCAACAATCCCGGCTACCGGGCCGTGACCTTTGATGATTTGCGGATAGCGTACAAAGAACAAGCGAAAGGTTTGATTGATGGAGGAGCAGATTTGTTGTTGATTGAAACCATTTTTGATACGCTGAATGCGAAGGCGGCCTTGTTTGCTGTGCAGGAATTGTTTGAAGAGATGGGTACATCGTATCCGGTGATGGTATCGGGCACGATTACCGATGCCAGTGGCAGAACACTGAGTGGCCAAACTACAGAAGCTTTTTTGATTTCTGTATCGCATGTGCCGCTGTTGAGTGTGGGTTTGAATTGTGCACTGGGTGCTGAGCAGCTAAGACCTTATTTACAAATCTTAAATGAGAATGCTTCCTTCTTTGTGAGTGCATATCCGAATGCCGGTTTGCCGAATGCATTTGGACATTACGATCAAACTCCGGAAGAGATGGGCAAACAGGTAGAAGAATATTTGAAAGAAGGGCTGGTGAATATTTTAGGCGGATGTTGCGGCACCACACCGGATCACATTCGGGTGATCGCCAATCTGGCAAAGAATTATACACCCAGAAAACAACTCGTGGCTTATTGATTTTGAATTTGGCAGACAGTGTCTGCCAAATTGGTTTGAATAGAAATAAAATTAACGCAATAAGGTTTTGAACAATAACCGGAATTTACAACTCAGCGGCCTCGAGGCTGTAACGATCACACCCGAGTCGAACTTTGTGAACATTGGTGAGCGCACCAATGTAACAGGCTCTGCCCGTTTTTTGAAATTGATCAAAGAAGATAAGTACGATGAAGCACTCGAGGTAGCACTCGATCAGGTGCGCGGTGGCGCGCAGGTGATTGACGTGAATATGGACGAAGGCATGCTCGACTCTCAGGCAGCGATGGTCAGATTTTTGAATCTGATGGCTGCTGAGCCGGAGATCGCCCGCATACCGGTGATGATCGACTCTTCGAAATGGGAAGTGATTGAAGCCGGATTGAAGTGCTTACAAGGAAAGGGAATCGTTAACTCCATCAGCTTGAAAGCGGGAGAAGAAGAGTTTATCAAGCAAGCTAAACTGGTGAAGCGCTATGGTGCAGCTACCGTGGTGATGGCCTTTGATGAGGCGGGACAAGCCGATACCTATGAGCGTAGAATTTCCATTTGTAAACGCGCCTACGACATTCTGGTCAATCAGGTACACTTTGCACCACAGGATATTATTTTCGATCCAAATATTTTTCCCGTTGCTACCGGAATAGAAGAACACAAAAATTACGCGCTCGATTTTTTTAAGGCTACGCAATGGATTCGTGAAAACTTACCCGGAGCGCATGTGAGTGGTGGTGTGAGCAACGTGTCTTTCAGCTTTCGCGGAAACCAAATGGTGCGCGAAGCCATGCACTCGGCCTTTCTGTACCATGCCATTAAACACGGCATGGACATGGGCATTGTAAACCCAACCATGCTGGAAGTATATGATGAAATTCCCAAGGAATTGCTCGAGAGAGTAGAGGATGTATTGCTCAATCGGAGAGAGGATGCCACCGAGCGATTGTTGGAACTAGCCGAAACCGTGAAAGGTGCCGGCAAGAAAAAAGAAGTTGACGATGCCTGGCGACAAGGCACGGTAGAAGAGCGATTGACTCATGCGTTGGTGAAAGGGATCATCGACTTTGTGGATGTAGATACCGAAGAAGCACGACAAAAGTATGGCCGTCCGCTGCATGTGATTGAAGGCCCGCTGATGGCTGGTATGAATGTGGTGGGTGATTTGTTTGGTGCGGGCAAAATGTTTTTGCCACAGGTGGTGAAGAGTGCACGTGTGATGAAAAAATCGGTGGCGTATTTGACACCTTTTCTGGAAGAAGAAAAACGCTTGAGTGGAACATCTGGAAAGCCGGCAGCGAAGATTTTGATGGCAACAGTGAAAGGCGATGTACACGACATCGGTAAGAATATTGTTGGTGTGGTGTTGGCCTGCAATAATTATGATGTGGTAGACTTAGGGGTGATGGTGCCGACCGAAAAAATCATTGAAGCCGCGAAGCGTGAAAAAGTAGATGCTATTGGGTTGAGTGGGTTGATTACACCTTCGTTGGATGAGATGGTGCACGTTGCCAAAGAGATGCAGCATCAGGGATTAGACATTCCGTTGTTGATCGGAGGCGCAACCACTTCACGACTGCATACGGCAGTAAAAATTGATCCGATGTATGCCGGAGCAGTGGTGCATGTGTTGGATGCATCGCGTTCGGTGCCGGTGGCGAGTGAGCTTATCAGCCCAACATCGCGCGATGCCTTCAAAGCAAAAGTAAAACAAGAGTATGTGGAGTTGCGCAAAGACCACGAAGGTAAACAGCAACTGAAGAACTACATTTCATTAGCAGAAGCGCGTAAAAATCGTGTGGCGATTGATTGGTCGGCTACCGCTACCTATCAACCCGCCTTTGTTGGTAAGAAGGTGTTGGTTAATTATCCCTTGGAAGAGATCGCTAAGTACATCGACTGGACTCCTTTCTTCCAGACGTGGATGTTGTTTGGAAAGTACCCCGCCATTTTTCAAGATGAGAAAGTAGGAGCAGAGGCTACGAAATTATTCAACGATGCGCAAGTCATGCTTTCGCGGATTATTGCCGGCAGAAAGTTGACCGCCAGTGGTGTGGTTGCCTTTTATCGTGCGCAGAGCACGGCTACAGATGATGTGTTACTGAAAGATAAAGAAGGAAAGCAATTAGCAACGCTTCATTTCTTACGACAGCAAAACAAAAAGGCGAAGGACTTACCGAATTTCTGTTTATCTGATTTTGTCGCACCAGTGGATAGCGGTAAAGACGACTTCGTTGGCATGTTTGCGGTAACCGCAGGCATTGGTCTAGAGAAGCTAATTGAAGAGTTCAAAGCCAAGCAAGACGATTATTCAGAGATCATGGCCAAAGCATTGGCCGATCGTCTGGCCGAAGCATTCGCCGAATTACTGCATGTAAAAGTGCGGAAAGAGTATTGGGGGTATGCACCACATGAAAATACCGACATCGATGCGTTGATCAGCGAAAAATATCAAGGCATTCGTCCTGCACCGGGATATCCGGCTTGCCCCGATCACACTGAGAAGAAAACCATATTTGAATTGCTGAATGCCGAGAAGGAAGTCGGCATTACCTTAACTGAATCGTTTGCCATGTATCCGACGGCTGCGGTTAGCGGGTACTATTTTGCCCATGAAGCATCACGCTATTTTGGATTGGGTAAAATTGAAAAAGATCAGGTGATCGAATATGCATCCCGCAAAGGTATGACGCTGGAAGAAGCTGAGCGCTGGCTATCACCCAATCTGGCTTATTAGAAAGAAATGAACCTAACTCTGATTTAAAAAACCTATGAAAGTAGTTGATCATATAAAAAACGCCAACGGAAAAACGCTCTTCAGTTTAGAGATACTTCCGCCTTTGAAGGGAGAAAACATTCGCACCCTGTTCGATAATATGGACCCGCTAATGGAGTTCAAACCTCCATTCATTGATGTTACCTATCATCGTGAAGAGTACGTTTACAAGAAGAAGGAAAATGGCTTGTTGGAGAAACGCTCTACGCGCAAGCGCCCCGGCACGGTAGGCATTTGTGCCGCCATTCAAAATCATTACAAGGTAGATACTGTGCCCCACATCATTTGCGGTGGCTTCAACAAAGAAGAGACCGAGAATGCATTGATTGACCTACACTTTTTAGGAATTGACAATGTGTTGGCTTTGCAAGGCGATGCGATTAAATCAGAAGCTCGCTTTGTGCCTGATCCTGATGGACACAAGTATGCTTCTGAATTGGTGGAGCAAATTGTGAAAATGAATAAGGGGCGTTTTATTGACGAAGAGTTGGAGCATGCTTCGCCTACCAATTTTTGTATTGGCGTTTCCGGATATCCGGAAAAACATTTTTCGGCACCCAACCTGAAAATTGATCTGAAGTATTTGAAGAATAAAATTGATCTCGGTGCCGAGTACATTGTGACTCAGATGTTTTTTGATAATCGCAAGTTTTTTGATTTCGTGGCGAAGTGCCGTGAGGTTGGAATTACTGTGCCGATCATTCCAGGCATTAAACCGATCACCACCAAAACACAAACCAATGTTTTGCCTACGATTTTTCATATCGACCTGCCCGAAGAATTGGCCGATGAAATTGAAAAATGCCAGGATAACGCAGCCGTAAAACAGGTCGGAATTGAGTGGACGGTGAAACAATCCAAAGAGTTGATTCAACACGGTGTGCCGTTGGTACACTTTTACTCCATGGGCAAGTCTGATCCAATCTATAAAATTGCCAAGCAGCTATTCTAAGCTTGCTTCTTCATCATTTGCAAATAGACGTCATCACTTTGGCGTCTATTTTCATTTGAAGCCTTTGCGCTTGCTTTAGATCGCCACATGCCTCAGGCGATTTACCCAGTTTATGGTACGTCAGCGCACGGTTGTAATAGGCAAGTGCGTATTCCGGATACAATGAAATGGCGATCGTGTAATCTTCAATTGCTTCGGCGTGCCGATTCATTTTGGTTAACACATTTCCGCGGTGTAACCAGGCACTTTCATAGTCTGATTTGATACGCGCAGCATGGGTGTAGTCGGCAAGCGCCCCTTGATTGTCCTTTGATTTCTCTTTGGCGATGCCACGTTGCAGGTAATTGTCCGGTTCGTCTGAATCGAATGAAATGGCTTGGTTAAAATCTTCGATCGCCCCTTTCCAGTTTTTTAGCTTCAGGCGAACATAGCCACGTTCAGAATAGGAGTAGGGCAGCTTCGGATTTTTGGCGATGGCTTCCGTCAGCTGCTTTTCTGATTCCAGTAAGTTTCCTTTAAAACCTGAGAGCACGGCAACATTGTGCGTGGCGGTTGGATGATCGGCATCGAGCGAAAGCGCCTGATGAAAATCGGCTAACGCACCCACGGTGTCTTTGGAAGATTGCCGGATCAATCCCCGGTGAACAAAATAATCGGGCGATGATTGGTCTAAACGAATGGCAGAATCCAACAGGGCGATGGCCGGTTTGTATTGCTGAAGTTTCCATTCGATCAGCCCCAGGTAATTGAGATAAAGTGCTTTGGTGTTTCCCTGCGTGGTGAAGATTTTATTGCTCTCGCCGCTTTTGTCGGTTTGAAAAAATACCGTAGTTGTTTCGCCCGGAGGTAATGACAATAACTTTTGAAAATCTTCTTTGGCTGCGACCCATTGACCATTATTGTACCTAAGTAGACCTCTCGTCAGGAGCGCTTCCGTATCCTCAGGATGTGCTTCTAAGTAGATATTGTAATCGGTGATGGCACCTTGTTGATCGCCTAATTTCTCTTTGGCAAAACCGCGAAGTGAGTAGGCATTCCAGAAGTATGGATCGAGCCGGAGACACTCGTTGAAATGAGCCAGGGCAGTGCGGTACGATTGATGTTGAATGGCCCGCTCGCCCATGGCAAAGAATTGTGTCGCTCGAGTAGTGGAACCCGTTTGGGCGATTGCCACCCCAATGCTAGTGAGTATCACAAAGCAGCACGTTACAAAACACTTCGTCATGGGCAAACTTGAAAAAGTAATTTAAAATTCACTTGGCATAGACTCAACTATTTTCATTCAATCCTGTTAAAGTAAGTATGGAAACCACAAAAAAAGCCAAAACAAAAAAAACAGGTTTAAATGCGGCTGAGATTCAATCTGCTTACCGCGATTACCTTTTAACGCACGGCAAGCAACCAGCTTCCGTATTCAGTTTCTCTAAGGAAATTGGGATTTCGGAATCTGAGTTTTATACTTTCTTCGCATCGTTTGCTTCGATCGAAAAGTCAATCTGGGAAGGATTTATTACCACCACGGTGCAGCGTTTGACAACCGATGAAGCGTATGCTCAATTCACTGCGCAAGAGCGCGTACTTACATTTTACTTTTCATTAGTGGAATTGTTGAAAAACGACCGAAGTTTCGTTCTTCATCAGCTTACTTCCGTGAAGGCGCCTACCATGCTTCCCGATTTTATCAAAGGATTTAAAAAGAGTTTTGAAGAATGGATCAACTCGGTATTAGCGGAAGCTAAAAGCACGGGAGAAGTCGCTAAAAGGCCCTTCCTCGATGACCGTTATCACCATCTTTTTTGGTTGCACCTCTGGTTCATCTTACAGTTTTGGGCCAAAGATCAAAGTCCCAACTTCGAGAAGACAGATGCTGCCATCGAGAAGTCGGTCACACTTGCCTTCGAATTGATCGGCAAAGGTGTGCTCGACAATGCCCTCGACTTTGGCAAGTTTCTCTATCAGAACTCAAAAAATTAGATTCAAACACAAAACATGGCCAACCAGAAGGAGCAAACCAGCATCCCCACTTCCAAAGTACAACGTGCCTCCAAATTCATATCAACCGGTGCCAAAATCGGCACGAACTACTTAAAGCATTACAGTAAGAAGCTTGTCAATCCGGAGCAGACGAAAGACGAACTACATGCGAACAACGCAGTCGATATCTACAACTCACTCAGTCAGTTAAAGGGAAGTGCATTAAAAGTTGCTCAAATGCTGAGCATGGATAAAAATCTGTTGCCAACCGCTTATCAGGATCAATTCGCAATGGCGCAATACAGTGCTCCGCCTTTGTCGTATCCACTGGTGGTGCGCACTTTTGAGAAGGCGTTTGGCAAACGCCCCAACGAAATTTTTGACACGTTTGCGACCAGTGCTTCGAATGCGGCTTCTATTGGTCAGGTGCATCAGGCAACTTACAAGGGAAAGAAGTTAGCGGTGAAAATTCAATACCCCGGAGTGGGCGATAGTGTGAAGAGTGATTTGGCGATGGTAAAGCCCATTGCGTTGCGCATGTTTAAGCTCAACCCCAGCGAGTACAACGAATTTATAGGTGAAGTAGAATCGAGGTTGTTGGAAGAGGCAAACTACGAATTGGAACTACAGCGCTCCATCGACCTCTCGACCCGCTGCCGCGAAATTCCAAACTTGTTTTTCCCAACGTATTATCCCGAGTTTTCTTCTAATCGCATCTTAACGATGGATTGGGTAGAAGGACAACCATTGGGTGAACTGTTGAAGTTGAAGAGTCTTACACCGGACGAAGGCCAGAAGTTAGGTCAGGCGTTGTGGGACTTCTATCATTTTCAAATGCACACGTTGCACTCACTTCATGCCGATCCTCATCCGGGCAATTTCATCATTACACCTGATCGCAAACTGGGCGTGATCGATTTTGGTTGCGTGAAGGTGATACCAACTGCTTTTCACAAAACTTACTTTCAACTTCTCCATCCGGATATTCTTGAAAACGAAGAGAAGAAGCTACGGGTATTCCAGGAATTGCGCTTCATTTACGAAGACGACACACCGGAAGACAAGAAGTTTTTCATTCAGACATTTACGAAGTTAGTTGAATTGCTTGGCAGACCTTTCCGCACGCCTCAGTTTGATTTTTCAGATACTTTATACTTCAAACAACTGTATCAGTTTGGAGAAGAGATAGGTAGCCTGAAGGAGTTTCGTGAATCGAAGCGGGCGAGGGGCGTGAAAGATGCCCTTTACATCAACCGAACCTACTATGGCCTTTACAACCTATTGCATGAGTTGGGAGCTAATGTCGACACCACATCGTACGTAAAACTTTAGATAGCGAGTACCTTTCGGGATTTTGAGGTATTGCTTTTTTATTTAAAAAGTGCTTCATTTACAGTGCTTTAATGGCTGTTACCTCATTTTTTAAACTAAGTTAATCCCATTCTTTATGCGCGCTATCTGGAAAGGACACATTCAATTTTCGTTAGTTACAATTCCCGTTCGGATTTACAACGCTATTGATACCGGGCAGACGATCAGTTTCAACCTGTTATCAAAAGAGGGCCACAACCCGGTGAGCTACGAAAAGAAAGACAAGGTAACTGGGCAGCCATTACGTTCTGAGGAAATTGTAAAGGGCTACCAATATGAGCCGGGTCAGTATGTGATCATTGAGCAAACGGATTTGGATAAAGTGAAACTCAAGAGTGAAAAAGTAATAGAGATTGAAGGTTTTGTGAACTCCACTGAGGTGCATCCGACGCTATTTGAAGCTCCGTACTTTATTGGGCCCGACGGCGATCTGGCTGCCAAAACCTATGGCTTATTGAAAGAGGTTTTGAAGGAATCAGGAAAGGTTGGCGTGGGCAAAGTAGTGTTGCGCGATCGGGAGACACCTGTGTTGTTGACACCCCACGAAGGAGGCATCTTAATGTACCGCCTACGTTACCCAAATGAAGTAAAAAACATAGGAGAGGTGCCTCAACTGATTGATGTAAAAACAGACAAAGAGCAGTTGAAACTGGCGAAGACACTGGTTGATTCCATGTCTACCACCTTTGCCAAGATTGAAATGAAAGATCGCTACTTCGATGCCCTGAAGTCCATCATCGATGCTAAAATAGAAGGCAAAGAAGTGGTGATGGTGGTGGAAGAAGAGCCGAAGGTAGTCGATATTATGACGGCCTTGAAGGCCAGCATTGAGGCGAAGAAGAAGCCAATGGAGAAAGCGGTGGGAGCAACGGCTAAAGAGAAAAAAGAGCCCACTCGTCACCGAAAGGCAAGCTAGCGTGCGCTATTGGCTCCTCATCCTCCCAATTTTTATAGGAACTTCAGTTTGCGCTCAAAGACACTACCTCGACTCAATTTCACGAGCACAATACATCGAACGCTTCCCCGATTACTTTTTTGTCTGGCCCGTCTTTCGGCAGCGTGCATCATCATTCGTTTTGCAAAATGCTTCCAACACCAACAGCAATCTCACCTTTACCCCGAACATCCGCTTTCAAACCGGCCTGGGTTTTTATCTGTTTGAAATAGGGTTTCAGTTTATTGTAGCCATTCCCAGGCCGGCCTCCAGTATCGAGGAATATGGTGAGTCGAATTCATTTGATATTCAGGCGAGTTTGGTAGGTAAAAACTGGGATGTGGAATTATTTCAGGAAGACTACAAGGGCTACTATCTGGAAGACTCTCAAGTGCCGATTCCAAGCGGAGTTCCCAAACTGCAGCGAAGAGATATAGCCACCAGCAACCGAGGCATATCAGCTATTTACTTTTTCAACAAACGAAAGTATTCTGTGCGCGCTATTTACAATTTCTATGAGCGTCAGTTGCGCAGTGCAGGTTCTCCCTTAATCAGTTTGTCCTTCAATCAATTTAAGTTGAATGCAGATTCATTGGTGTACAATCAATACCATCAAAATACCCTTGATGCACAAGGTGGCTTTGATCACATGAAATATGAAACCGTTGCATTGGCAGCGGGTTATGGGTATAATCTGGTTCTTCATAAAAACTGGTTTATTGGAAGCAATGTGGCAGTTGGACCGGTGCTTCAGTTTTTTGATTACAGCAAACAATCGAATCAAAACTCGTTAGTAGCCGTGCGACCTTACATCAATTGGCGCATCACTGGTGGATTGAACTCGGAGCGTTTTTTTGCCGGTGTTACCTACACTTATCAATCGGTAGAGATTGATTATGAGAACGTTCACTTATCCAGCCGCAACGGCACGTTCCGTTTGGTGATCGGCTACCGCTTTCGCGAAGTGGGCATTTTGAAAAAGAGAGCTTCTGAGTTTATGAAGCCAAAGCAGCGGTAAACCGGGATTATGCGTTAAGAATATGGACTGAGTCACTTAACTGACGAATCTTTCAGATTGTCAGGGTTTAACCTTAACAATACTGACGGTACCGTCAGTATTCATTAAATTATGCAATAGAATTTCTATTGCATGATTACGGTTAAAAAATATCTGAAATGTTTTTTTTGGATTAATGAAACGCAAAGTTATCTTTGCGCCTCGTTTAGCAATTGTCTGAGAGTTCAAGCACGTTTTGAATAGTCCCTAAAGTGACAACAAAGGGTTTAATCAGGTAGTTTTAATTGACATTATGGTCCGGTAGTTCAGCTGGTTAGAATGCCTGCCTGTCACGCAGGAGGTCGCGGGTTCGAGTCCCGTCCGGACCGCTCGCCTCTGCATCCCTTGGGAAGCAGAGGTTTTTTTATGTCCGCATTTTTCCTACTTAGCAAAATGCCGAATCATACCACTCTACATCGTAGGTTTTAATCAACTCAATCACGGCAGCTTGCGAGTGCAAGTTGGCCACTGTATCCAACGCATGGCTGTGCTTCGATACCAGGTAGTGCCGCACGTTGCCCTCAGTAGTTTCCTCTACTTGCAAGCCCCATGTTTTGGCAAAGCCCATGGCTTCCAATTTCGAGTGGAAGTGATATGTTTTTGTGTTGAATCGAACGAGATACATCATCGTCATGCGCGGCTGGCCTAATCAGAGTTGATCAGCAATTGCCTTCAGTCGTTGTTGTTCTTTTTCATTTTCTTCTTTCGTCTTTTTGGCAAGCTCAATCAAGGCGGCCGCGATTTTGACATTCGGCTGACCTTCGTTCAGCACCTTACTCACCATGCTTTCGCTATACCCGGTTTGTTTGGCAATAATGCCTCTGAAGGAATCGGGCAAATGGGGAGTAATTCGTTTACGTAGGTCTTCGGTAATTGTCATTTGATTATATTTGAATTGATATGCAATTGTCCTTAAAATAATTAGGATTTAAAAGCATTAATCTAATAATATTTAGGCTAGTGAGACAACTCGTTGATATTCTTGAAGAAAAAATTAAGAAAGTAAAAGGCAAAGCTTCCCTTGGCCGAATGCTGGGTGTTTCCGGCGAAGCCATTCTATCCTATACTAAAGGAACCAGTATGCCATCGTTGGCATTGGCTATCAAGTGGAAAGAAGTTTTTGATGAGAATCTGATCAGTCTCATGTTTGAAGAACCGGAGCACATGGGAGTGCAGGAGCCATCGGCCGCTTATGGCTTGCAAGCCGATCTGAACGAGTGCCGCAAAAAACTGATTGCCTGCATGGAAGAGAAGGAGCAGTTGAGAAAAGCACAACAGACTTCTGCCAAGCCCAAAGTGAAAAAGAAGAAATAGATCGTTGGGTTTACAACCTACATGCGATGTAAAGCGCCTTTCTCACCAAATTAAAATTCCAATTCAAGTTTCGTCACGGTACGATCTAATTTGATTGATCTACAAAATCTTCATCTGCCTCGATACTTCGTCTGCACATTTGATACGGAATTGATTCTTTACCTTATCTTTAAGCAACTGTTAACAGCACATAATTTGAGAAATGAATAAGAGGCTACTCGTGGGGCTACTCGCACTTGCTTTTGCGTGCGACCCTCCTAAAGATGCAGTAAAACCTGTGGTAGAAGAAGGTCTTTACATCAATGAGATTTATGCTTCGGGCGAAGACTGGGTTGAAATCTACAACTCACTCACAACTGCCAAAGATGTGAGTGGCTATTCCATTTCTGATAATCAAACCACGAAGTATAAATTGCCTACCGGCACCACTATTCCCGCCAAGGGTTTTTTAGTTTTGATTTGTAATGACCTGGCTACCGGACTCAATACCAACTTTAAATTAGATGCTGCCGGCGAAACCGTTTACTTCGAAAATGTCGCTGGTACCTTGATCGATCGGGTGCAATACCCTGCTCTCGACAATGGACAAAGTTACGGGCGCTATCCCGATGGGTCCACTCAGTTGGCCATTTCGGGTGTAGTCACTAAGGGCGTTACTAATGGTGACTCTCAGGCACCGGCTATTACGGCGCATACTCGTACCCCATTGATTCCGGGGCTGAATCAAACCGCTGCCATTTCAATTACGCTTGCCACCACTACTGGCGTAGCAAGTGTAAAAATGTACCATCGATTCAATGGAGGTGCTTACACTTCAACTACCATGACCGCCTCCGGCACTACCTATTCGGCAACTATCCCAGCCTTTACTACCACAGGCAAAGTAGAATACTACATGGAGGCAACCGGCACCAATGGCAAAATTGCGTACGAACCGGCAACCGCGCCATCAAAGACAAAAGAATACCTGCTCAACACCGATGCGTTGCCTCAGTTGGTGATCAATGAGTTCATGGCCTTCAATTCTTCTTGCTGTCCGGATAACACAAGTGGCACCGCCGAGTATGACGATTGGATAGAAATCTATAACAAAGGATCGGTGGCTGTTAACATTGCTGGCATGTATCTTTCCGATGACAAGACAGATCCATTTAAACATCAGATTCCATCGAATGCCCCTACGGCTACTACCATTCAGCCGGGAGGATTTCTGTTGCTGTGGGCCGATAACTCCTCATCGCAAGGACCGTTGCATTTGAATTTTGGATTGAGCAACCTGGGAGAGGATGTGGGCTTATTTTATGTAGACGGCCGAACCATTGATGTTTACACGTTTGGCGCGCAGACCGAAAATACGTCCTTCGGGCGCGTAACCAACGGAGCCTCTACGTGGAAGATTTTTAACACACCCACACCGGGCAAATCGAATTAGATATTAATGACGCTACAGTATGTTTGAATTATTTCCCGATCAGCCCGTTTACGAATATCCGCAGTTCGTCAATATTCTGTATTCATTTGTGTGGGCATTTTTACTCTCGTCATTGATCGCCATCACCCACCGGTTTACTTTTACGGGAGATTATTATCCCAAGAATTTTTTTCAGTCGCTCATCTTGGGTGCGGTTGTTACCACGCTGGTGATGATGGCTATTGGCGATAGCCTGGCGAGAGGCTTAGGTGTTTTTGGTGCTATGGCAATCATTCGTTTTCGTACCCGTGTGGACGACCCCCGCGATGTGCTCTTTTTGTTTGCAGCGTTAAGTACCGGTTTGGCCATTGGCGTGTATGGCTTTAGTATTTCGTTTATTGGTGCCATTCTTTTTTGCCTTGTAGCCATTGGGTTGCATTACTCACCTTTTCGCAGCTTTGCACATCATAGCCATTTGTTTTTCACATTAATCGATGCAAACCAACTGCAACCAATTTTGCAATTGGTGACTGAGCATTGTGCGGAGTTTCGCATCATCACCATTACGGTGAACAAAGAAAATGCTACACGCTACCACTATGCATTTTCATTGAAAAAAAATACGTCTCAACTGGATTTGATCAGTGCGCTTAGACTGCTGGAAGGAGTGAAGCAAATTAGGGTTTCATCCAATGAAATAACACCAGAATCATGAAGCACCAAAAAGTAAATTGGTTTTATGTTTTCATCGCGTTGCTATTGGGTGCCATGCTCTTTATCAGCGCCCGGTATTTTAAGGGCAACGGTGTAGCTTCCATTGGTTTGGCCACTACGCAGGAGTACAAAATAAATTCCGAAAAATCAGCGTTGGTAAAAGCGGTGCATGCCGTGCCCGGCCAGCAAGTGAAGCAAGGCGATCTGTTAATTGAATTATCCAGTCAGGAATTGGATGTGCAAATAGCCAAGCTCACTAACCAGATCACCGCATTGAAATTGGAACGCATTGAAAAAAGTAAGCTGGCGTTAGCACAGATTTCTTATATACAAGCGCAGAATAGCATTGTGCAGGAAGAGCTGGGTGTAGAATTGCGACAAGCGCAAAGCCAGGTTAAAATGAATGATCGGCTGGCCAAGGAGTTTGTTCCCTCTTCTTCCGATCAATCCGAGAGCCCGCTGGTGATAAAAATAAAATCGTTGGAAGAACAGAAGAATAAACAAAACGAAGCAGCAGAAATTAAAATCAAAGATGTCAAACAAATCAGTTCCACAGAGCAGTATGTATTGGGCAATCAAATTGAATTGCAAGAGAACGAGTTGCGCCTGTTGAAAGAAGCGAATGGCCGACTCAACAAATATGCCACCGGCCCCGGTGTGATTCAACAAGTATTGGTAAAGGCGGGCGAGCAAGTGAGCGCATTCACGCCACTGATGAAGTTGAACCCGCTGCATCCAACCATGGTGATTGTTTATCAAGTAGGCGTGTCGCAAGTAAAGTTTGAGATTGGCAAGGAAGTAATGGTATCGCACTACGACCAGCCACGGCTACAGGTCAAAGGAAAAGTAATTGGCTACGGATCGGTTATGCCGTTGCCGGATATTCTTCAAAAGTCAACCGCCGTGAAGGCTTTTGGACAAGAAGTGTTTATTGAACTTCCGGCAGACAATCAATTGGCCAACGGAGAAAAGGTGTTGGTGCGATGAGGCAAGCGGTTATTATTGTTTGTTGCGTTTTGTGGCATTGGGTTGCTGAGGCTCAAGTGTCGATGGAAGAGTTTTTAGGAGCTGCATTTCAATCGCAGAAATTGCAAACACTCGATCAGCAACAGAATTTTTTACTCACGAAGCCGTATCAACTGGCGCCCATTCGCAAATTGGCCTTTCAAACCACCAGCAACCAACTGGATCGCACGCGTCAAGATTATTCGTTTCGGGTGCTGCCATCCAACCCGTGGGAGGTACGCAACACCAACAATTATTTTAAAACGTATTCGGAGTTGATCAAGATTGATCAGGAGCGACAACTGCGCGATGCGTTGCGCGAGCGTTATTTACTGATCATTGAATGGGGGTATTGGGATGAAATCTTAAAGCTCAAGCAAGAGGAGAAAGACAACACCCAAAAATTACTATCGATTATGGAGGCGCAGCGTTTGTCCGTCAATTTTAATCCGGAAGAATATGTGGAATTAAAACTCGATCAGGTCGATCAAGCCATTGAGCTGGAAGAGATGGCTTTCAACCGAGATGCCATTCAGAAAAAAGTAGAAGCACTCTATGAGGCTGCTAAACAAAAATCCATTGGATGGAACGGTGCCTCGCTGATGACTGTTGAAAAAATGGAAGAGTTGACCAATCGTGCCCGGCAGGAGGGAAGTAACACCGGCAGTGAGTTGGCGTATCGCGAAAAGCAAATTGAGTTAGCCATACGCAAGTGGCAGTTAGAGAAGTCCAATATCAATGTGGGCTTTATTCAAACACAATATGAACCATTTCGTGAAGAGTCCAACCGCCGTCCGTGGAGCATATCAATGGGTCTCACCATTCCTTTGTTTAATCCGAACAAAGGCGACATGGCGCAGCGCAAACTACAAGTAATTGAAGCGCAAGGTGTGTTTGAGCAAACCAAACTTGCACAACGTCAGGGAAAGGATTTTGCCTATGAAAAGATGATGAATTTGTTAAGTCGCTACAAAGATGTTTCTAAAATGACTGCCGACTTAAACTTTGGCGATTTGGCCAACACACTGCAACAACTAAAGAGCAACAACCCCACCACCGTAGTGCGGTTGCAAAACCGAAGCCTTCGTCTGAAGGTGCTTACGACCCGGCTAAAACGTGAGATACTCACCAGCTACATCGATTTTTTGATGTATGCTGAGTTACTACAGCAACAACCGATTATCAATTACCTTTCGCCTTCGCTCACTGCGGTTGGTGGCGGAAAATAGTTTCTTATTTTTGTTTCTTAAATTCAAAAAATTATGATTCGATTGAGGTTTACGAGTATATTATTTTTTGTGTGGTTGGGACTTCAACTCAGTGCAAGTGCACAGCCATTGAAGTTTTCCGTGCAATGGGGGCAAGAGTTTGAGGCATCCCGTCGGTCATCGTTAACCGACATCATTGGTTATGATGGCACCGGTATTTATGCCATTCAGGCTCGCGTAGGTTTTTCGAAGAGCGACTTAACACTTGAGCATTACGATACGAATTATAAACCAACGCATTCATTTGATCTCGAGATAAAAAGCGGACGTGAAAAAGCCACCATTAACACTATCTTTTTTTTGAAAGGAAGATTGTACATGCTTTACTACGCTCCCGATCGCAGTGTAAAAAAGAATACACTCAGCCTTCAGGAGATTGACAAGAAAACATTGACGCCCACGGGCGATGCACGAAAGATTGGTGAAATTGACTACACCGGAAAAAGACAGCGCAACAGTGGTGACTTTGCCTATAAGTTTTCCAGAGATAGCTCCAAGATATTGATTGTTTATGGGTTGCCGTTTGATGACGAAGCACCGGAGAGATTTGGATTGCATGTGTTGAATACCGAACTCACTACGCTGTGGAAAAAGGATATTACGTTGCCTTATGCCGATGAGCTATTTGATATCACCAGCTATCGTGTGGACAACGATGGCAATGCCTACATGCTGGGCAAAGTATACAACGAAAAGCGAAAGGAGAAAAAAAGAGGTTTGCCAAATTACCGCTACGAAGTAATTGCTTGCCGCGATGGTGGAGCCAACCTGCAACAGTATCCAATTAGCGTGGATGAACGATTTCTAACGGACATGCAAATAGAGATTCAGGATTCTCAAACAATTGTGTGTGCTGGATTTTATTCTGAAAAGGGAACGGTCAGTATCCGGGGCACTTATTTTTTAAAAGTAGATGCAGCCTCGAAACAAATTCTGGCTAAAAATTTTAAGGATTTTGAAATTGGATTTATTACCCAGAACATGAAACGGCGGGATGCCAAGCGTGCCGCACGTCAGGAGAAACGAGGCGATGATGCCGAACTATTTGAATATGATCTCGACAAACTGTTGATTGGAAAAGATGGCAGCGCCGTGTTAATCGCCGAGCAATACTTCCTGAGGTCAGTAACACAATACCAAAGCATCAATGGCATGCGAACATCTACCACCATTACGTATTATTATTACAACGACATCATTGCTGTAAAAATGGATGCTTCCGGTGAAATTGTGTGGAGTCGCAAAATTCCGAAAACACAACTTACACGCGAAGATGGTGGATTTTACTCCAGCTATACGTTTGCGATTGTAAAAGGGAATTTATGTTTTATTTACAACGACAACCCCGACAACATGGCGCTGGAAGACGATGAAAAAGCAGATAACTTTAATCCCAGCAAATCGGTTGTAGTCATTTCATCAATCGATCCAAAAGGCAATGTAACGAAGAAACCGATCTTCACCTCGAAAGATGTGGAAGTGATTACTGTGCCTAAAGTTTGTGAACAAATTTCCAATACAGAAGTCGTGCTGTTTGGTAAACGAAAGAAAACTCAGCAATTCGGATTGCTAAAGTTTAATTAAGGGCACCTCTAAAACTCAATACATCTTCTCTCTGCGGAGGCGATCATAAACGAAGTTTAAAAGGAAGACATGAACGTGTTATGTTAGGCAACTATTTTAATCCGTTCATTGGTAGAAGCGAAAGGGTTGAGGTAATAAAAAAAGGTGACTGTTTGAAACAGCCACCTTTTTAGAGGTGCCTCTAAAAACTTTTTTCTATCACCTCAACCCTTTTAGAGGATCTTTTTTAATTAGATACGAAGTTTTAATTTACTTCTTCAAATCGAATCGATCGAGGTTCATCACTTTGGTCCAAGCTGCTACGAAGTCTTTCACAAATTTTGCTTGCGAATCTTCGCAGCCGTACACTTCGGCGATGGCACGTAATTCAGAATTCGATCCGAAGATCAAATCAGCACGAGTTGCGGTCCATTTCACTTTTCCGGTAACGCGGTCACTACCTTCAAACACGGTCTGTCCATCATTCGTTGCTTTCCAGGTTGTGCCGAAGTCCAGCAAGTTCACAAAGAAATCATTGGTAAGTGTTTCGGTTTTCTCGGTAAACACGCCGTGCTTCGATTGATCGAAATTGGTATTAAGCACACGCATACCACCAATCAATACCGTCATTTCCGGTGCAGTCAACGTCATTAATTGAGCTTTGTCAATCAGCATTTCTTCCGCCAATGCTTTATGCTTGGCTTTTGCATAGTTGCGGAACGCATCAGCCGCAGGCTCCAGCACAGCAAATGATTCTACATCGGTTTGTTCTTGCGTAGCATCACCACGACTGGGAGTGAAGGGCACCTTTACATCATGTCCGCCATTTTTCGCTGCTTTTTCAATCGCTGCCGAGCCGGCTAAAACGATCAAGTCGGCCATCGAAACATGTTTACCGGTATGATTAAACTCTGTTTGAATCGCTTCTAATGCTTTCAGTACTGTGGCCAGTTGCGTAGGATTGTTCACCTCCCAATCTTTTTGTGGTGCCAAACGAACACGGGCACCGTTAGCACCACCGCGTTTGTCTGATCCGCGAAAGGTAGATGCAGAGGCCCACGCTGTCGATACCAATTGTGAAATCGATAAGCCGGCGGCAAGAATCTTACTCTTCAGAGTTGCGATGTCTTTTTCATCGATCAACGGAAGTTTAGCAGCCGGAATAGGGTCTTGCCAGATCAATTCTTCCTTGGGCACTTCCGCTCCGAGGTAGCGACCGATAGGCCCCATATCGCGGTGGGTTAACTTAAACCATGCACGGGCAAAGGCATCGGCAAAGGCATCCGGGTTTTCGAAGAAGTGACGTGAGACTTTTTCGTATGCAGGGTCAACACGCAATGCAAGGTCAGTGGTCAGCATCATGGGCGCATGCTTGCGCGATGCATCGTGTGCATCGGGCACAGTGCCAGCACCACCATTATTTTTTGGTTTCCATTGCTGTGCGCCTGCAGGGCTCTTTGTCAATTCCCATTCGAAGCCAAATAAGTTTTCGAAATAGTTGTTGCTCCACTGAGTGGGCGTGGTAGTCCATGCACCTTCTAAACCGCTCGTGATCGTGTTCACGCCATGACCAGTGCCAAATGTATTTTTCCAGCCTTGGCTTTGTTCTTCAATGCTGGCTGCGGCCGGTTCACGACCCACGTATTTAGTAGGATCTGCGGCACCATGTGTTTTTCCGAATGTGTGACCACCGGCAATCAAGGCAACGGTTTCCTCGTCGTTCATAGCCATGCGACCAAACGTTTCGCGGATGTCGCGGGCGGCTGCCAACGGATCAGGCTTACCGTTAGGGCCTTCCGGATTTACATAGATCAAACCCATTTGAACAGCGCCGAGCGGATTTTCCAACTCACGATCTCCGGTGTAGCGTTTATCGCCAAGCCATTCGCTTTCAGCTCCCCAGTAGATGTCTTCTTCCGGTTCCCACACATCTTCGCGTCCACCGCCGAAACCAAAAGTTTTTAAGCCCATGGATTCCAACGCGCAGTTACCGGCCAAAATCATCAGATCGGCCCATGATAATTTTTTGCCGTATTTCTTTTTGATAGGCCACAACAATAAGCGTGCTTTATCCAGGTTGGCATTGTCCGGCCAGCTGTTGAGCGGAGCGAAGCGTTGCGTGCCGCTGCCAGCACCCCCACGTCCGTCTGCGATGCGGTACGTTCCGGCACTGTGCCATGCCATACGAATGAAGAACGGGCCATAGTGTCCGTAGTCTGCCGGCCACCAGGTTTGTGAGGTGGTCATTAACTCGAAGATATCTTTTTTAACGGCAGCCAAGTCCAACGATTGAAATGCTTCCGCGTAGTTGAATGATTCGTCCATCGGGTTGGACAGTGATGAATTTTGACGGAGGATGTTGAGTTTCAGTTGATTCGGCCACCAATCCCGATTGCTGGTTCCGGTGCCTGCGGCTTGTTTGACAGCGCCGCCATGAAAAGGGCATTTGCTTTCACCGTTTACTTGGTACGATGAGGCGCCTGCTGAGGTGTGCTTTTCCATAGGTTTAGAGATTTTTTAAGTTGATTAATGCGTTCATGTTTTGTTTACAGATTCGCACATCAAGATTACGCCTGATTTACCAATAAATCAAATTGATTGTTTTGATATGCTCATTGATTGAATCTATGATTAAGATCATAAAAATAGTTTTTGTTGGAAAGCCAATAATTTGTAAAAGGTATCATTTGCCGGTAAATTAAGTCATGTGATCCGATATTAGGTAATCAATTAAATATGATTTGCGAATGACGATTGACGGATGGGTGGCTTGTTTGCAATAAATATTATTTCAATTGAGAGATTTTTTGGATAAGGGAACCCAAGTTGATAAGTTCAGAGCCTATGATCCTTGCGTCGATTTTACAGTTTGATCAATATTTTTGATACTTGTAACAAGTTTACCTCATTCTATATGTTATTCAATTTTTTCAAAAAACGCCCGATTCAGTTTCTGGGAAGAAGTGGTTTGATATTTAAATATTCAGGTAAAAGTTATTTTGTGGATTCAGAAATGTCGTTTACTAAAGATGTAGATATTGTAATCTTTAAAAATACAATTGAATTGAAAGATGCCCAAGGTGAAACTAGTGAAACGATCAAGAATGAAGTACTGAATAATTTACTGAATTACCTAGAGCTTGAAGAAAAGTTAAGAGTAAAAATTCATTAGAGATTTTTTAGCTCCTTAAAGCGAATGAATACTGAAAGTATTACCAAAGCCATTCATAAGTTTTGCACCTACATGGATTTATCCACCGACGAGTTGGAAGCATTCGCGATTGAAAACGAGAACCAACTCATCTATCAAATACGGCGAGTGCTCATGGAATATCCTTTGGTTCTGGATAAATTCTTATTCCGGATTTTTGATATAAAAACAAAGGATGCTCTTCAGAAAAAAACAAATTTTCACCTAGATATTGAGGGAAGAACACCACTTATCAAAGTTTTAGAGAAGAGCGATGTTAGAAATACTTTTGAATATCTTCAGTCGAGCACAGGATTGATTTTTCCGGAATTAAAAGTTCCAACCTACAAGTATTGGATTGGGCTAAGCCTGTTTGTGGTGCCGATCATCATGTTGATCACATTAGTTCTATACTATTTTGATTTTTTTGCTGTCAGCTTCATATTATTGAAATGGGTATTTGTAACGCCCATTCTGTTTTTTCCCTATTTTATCTTTGACCAGTTATTTCCATCCTTTTTCTTGCCCTCTGATGTGCCGAATGAAATGACCTATGGTGAATTAATCAGTGAATTAGTCATCCTCAATCACTAAACATTTACAGAAAATGATTGGGAGGGTGCCTTTTCAGAGATTCCTCTTTTTCTTCAAAGCTTAGTTGCCGACTGACCTACTTATATCTATTAAAATGGAATACATCGTTTCAATTTTTATTTTAGCAACATTGCTTTTGCTTGCGAAATACTTCGTGCGAATGGTTGCATCGGGTAAATTAATATTGTTTTGGAAAATTGGCTTGACACTAGTGTATCTAATTTCCTGGCCATTGGTTTATGACTTAGTCTTATTGATTGATGTTGTGTTTAAGGGCACCTCTAAAAACCTTTCTTTTTATCACCTCAACCCTTTCCCTTCTCCACAGTGAGAAGGGTGAAATTGAGTTTTTAGAGGCGCCCTATTGTTTCGTATTCGACTTTGAAGTAGGACACGCGAATATTTTGGCAGTTCTATTAACACTTTCAGCAGGCTTGATGACTTTATTGGCCACCATCATTGCTTGGGTTATTGTAAACAAGAAGAGTAAAAGTTGACTTTGGCCGGCTTACTTTTTCTTCGTCTGGGTTGCATACAATAACGAAAACCTGCCGCCAAATCCTCAGTTCGGCTAATCTAGTTAGTTGCTTTTTACACACGTTACCCGTTTGATCGGATCATGTGGTGTTCCTTTGATTTCCTGAATACAGCAGAAAATGGTTCAAATTATACGAGCACCGTGTAAAAATACAGTAAAAACCTACGTAGAATGATACAAAACTTATATGTCTCACGCTTGCTAACAAAAACATAATTTCAGCTTAGAGAGGCATATTTGACAAAAAGTAAGTACCAGCATTTTTTTTGATAAGTCAATTCTCAATAAGTTGGGCAGTGAGTATCCTAAAGAATACTCCATTTTGTTTCTGAAATATTACATGCTGTCCGATTTCTACTTTTTTGTCAAAAAAAAACAATATTTTTCTTCAAATATTGAGAATCAGTAAGCGTGATATTATATATTAGTCGTTATTTCGTGAGTGGTTTCACGAAAAATAACGAATGCTGTAACGAATATACTTGCTGCTCATTTGTAATTTGCTGATTATGAATAGGTTTCTTACCATGTACTATTTGGCATGATTTTTATGAATGTTTTTCTAAATTTTAATTGAATGAATTCGAAATCTTTTTGGATACCCACCGCACTGGCCATTGTTTCTCTCCTCTTTTCCATATTCCTTTTTGTGACGAAAGAACAAAAAGTGCTTTATGTAGACTCTGCCAAATTGGTCAATGGTTATAAAGGCATGGAAGTGGCACGCAAAGAATACCAACAAAAAACGGCTGCATGGAAAGCCAATATTGATACCTTAATGAACGAAGTGCAACAAGAAATTGTGAAGTTTGAAAAGGAAAGTCAAAAGATGACTGCCAAGGAACGTGATCTCTCCAAGCAACTCATTCAAACCAAACAGCAACAGTTTGCCGACTACCAAAAGGCCATCAATCAAAAGGCAGGGCAGGAGGATAGCCAGATGACCAAGAAAGTATTGGATGAAATCAATGCTTATATTAAAGAGTATGGTAAGAATCACCAGTGTAAGATCATATTAGCAGCCACCGATTATGGCAATATCGCTTACGCGGATGACGGCTTAGATATAACCGAGGAAGTGTTGGAAGGCTTGAACAAAAAATACAGCGGACAGTAGGCATGAGGAATTTTGGGGTTTATGTGAGTCTGCTTCTGGCACTGAGTTCATGTGTCAAGCAGAAAGTTTCGGAGGAAGAGTTGAAGAAGTTTCTCCGCGATACCGATAATGGCTTACGGCAGTCCATTACGGCAGGGGAGTTTACCGTGGATGCTACTTACCAGCCCACGGATTTGTTTGTGCTCCGCGAGTTAGGTTCAACTAAAGCCGATACGGCATCCTTAAAGAAGTGGCATTCCAAATACGGAGGCCACTATTATTTTATACTCAGCATCAGCAAAAACGGGAAAGAGGCTGTTACGCCGACACAAATGCCGTACGACCAGTTTAGCGATTTATTGCAAACTATTTCTTTCCGTATGGGAGAGTACGTGAACATGACCACGGCTAAGCAGGACACCATACCTCTTGCTGACTTTATTTACAACCGCACGTTTGGCATGGCCACAGGCTCAGATATTTTGATGGTATTTGATAAGCAGAAGGCAAAAAATACTGACTGGGTACAAATAAATTTGAAAGAATTAGGCCTAGGCCTGGGCACTCAAAATTTCCGGTTTGAGCGAGATAAATTAGACAATGTGCCCATGATATATTTTACAAAACCGAATTAGCGAATTAGGCATCAGACCGCTTCGAGCGGTCAGACGCCATAAGAATAATTTAAATTACCGAATTACCGAATTATCGAATTAAAAAAACACCGAATTATCAAATCACCGAATTAAAACTTACACCAATGAGAAAAAGAATCCTACGAAAAGCCATTGCTATTTTCTTGTTACTGATTACCGTAGGCAACGTAGTGGCACCCACTGTTTCCTACGCCCTCACATCCGGCCCCACCGCACCGGAGGCTACCAGCTTTGAGCCGGTGGATACTACGGATATGGTGAATTTAGCTACTGGCGACATGACCTATAATATTCCGTTGTTGGAGGTACCCGGGCCAGCAGGTGGGTATCCACTATCACTTTCCTACCACGCGGGAATGATGACCCAAGAGGAAGCAAGCTGGACCGGCTTAGGTTGGACGCTAAACCCGGGTTCAATAACCCGCTCGGTTAACGGTTTTGCGGATGACTTCAAGGATGTTGCAAATACCAATAGGTTTTATTGGGAAGGAGGAGAAACACATGTGGCAGAGGTTGGGTTTACTTATGGTATATCTGGCGGAGGTGGTGTAAGTATGGGGCTTTCGTTTGGCTACGATACTTATCAGGGCTTTGGAGTAGGCATGTATATGGAAGCCAGCTATGGACCAAAGTTCAGTAAAAGTGTAGGACTTAATACCAATTTAAGATTAGGAATGAGTCCATGGGGTGATATGATTAAAAGTGCGGGCGTTTCCATAGGGATTAATTCAGGGTCTGTAAAGGGAATAAGTTTAGGAGCTAGTGCAGGATTAAGTACAAATTTTGAGTCTGTATCTGCTTATGCAGGGGGAGGGGTTAATGTTCAATTTAGCAAGCAAAGAGAAGTTACAACCGAAAAAGATAATGTAAAAGAAACACATAATGAAGGTTATTCCGATGGCGGTAGTTTACTTGGTGTTTCGATTTCCTCAGGAAACGGAATCAAAGCCTCAATGACTGTTGGGGGAGGTCAAACTTCCGTTCAAAATAGTAGTGTCGGAAAAGTTAGTACATCTACGTTTAGCATTACACCACCACTTCCTTTCATTAATCTAAGCTATTCCTATACACGATATTGGATTGACGAAACAGAAACAACTTTGACCAATGGTATTCTTCACTTTCCAAAACAAACAGTTTCTGACAACGGATGGTTTGATACTCATTCGTACGATACTTACTCACTACAGACATCAGATTCTTTTGTTGAAAATTTAGATCCCCATCGTGTTAATGGCGGAACTTATCCAGGATTTGATGATTATATGGTGAATGCACAGGGTATTTCAGGAAATATGAAGCCACAATTGCGTCAGAAGCATATCGTAACAGGTAATACGAAGCACTATAATCAGGCTCAGGAAAAATATGAATGGGATGTTGTTCAATATCCTTTTGCCAACGATACTTTGCCAGTAAGCTTTAGATTTGTGAATGATTTTTCGAATAAATACATATCAACGAATAACCCAATTAATATAGGTAGTAGTTTATCATCAGCATTAAGTCATTCATTTAGTAATCCATTAACAGGCGAAAATGGAACTGATGGAATTCAAAATAATAAATTAGTTGGATCGAGAGATATTGAGTATTACTTAAATGAACAAATTAAAAGTAAAGGGGCAGCTTTTGATAAATTTATAGAAACAAAGTCCTCTGGATTCAATCGCTCCATTCAGGTGAGTGAGCAAATTGGAGCTTTCACTGTTACCAATGAATCTGGCATTAGATATCATTTCTCCTTGCCAGCCTATGCTTCATCGGAATTTCAATATTCAGAAAACATAAACAAGGCTGGAGGCAATACCTATAACCAAACATCAAAGGATCAAAAATATGCATATACATGGTACTTGACAGGAATTACCGGTCCGGATTATGTCGACAGAGGGCAACCTGGTTTAGATAGGGATGATTGGGGGTATTGGATTGAATTTGAATACGGGAAGTGGAGTGACTTCTATATTTGGAGAAATCCAGGGGAAGGTATGACACCCGACGTTGATAGCAATTTTAAAAATTTTTCCGAAGGAATTAAGGAAGTTTACTATCTAGATGCCATTCGAAGCAAGACACATACTGCACTTTTCAGTAAAAGTATTCGCGACGATGGAAAAAGTATCATTTACTCTCCAAGAACAAAAGAACGGCTTGATGGAGTAGAAAAAGAATATTGTTCAAATTCTTCAAAAGTCGGCGGATATATACCAACAAACATAACTTGCGGATGTAAAGAAACCGTATCAATTAGGAAAGAAGAATGGTCGGCTTCCATGATTTCTAAGCCAACAAGTTCGTTAAAATTAGAAAATATCTATCTCATTAAAAATGAAGACCTTGATTCCTTGAACATTCAAAAAAATGGTGGCAATCAGTATCAGCAAAATCAATCTCTTAATTGGGCGCTACCTTTAAATTATCCAGACTATAGTGACTTAAAGTTTTGTTCTTCTTCTCCAGTAAATTATAGTAATCATTTATATCAGAGTGTTTTAGATGTCAATGATTTATCGACAAAAGAAACTCAGTTAAGAACTAAATCTCTACGAGTTGTTAGTTTTGAAACCTCCAACTCTCTGGTACCGGAAACAGCCAATAGCTTTAGTTTTGCACTTGTTAATGCTACACAGCCTAGTACGAATTCATCAGATTATCCCCGAAATGGAAAGTTAACATTGGATGCCATTCGGTTCAAAGGCAAAGGCGGAGCTGATTTAACCCCACCTACGCGCTTTTCGTATGAACTCGATAATCCAAATACGGGTCAGGCCACGATTTCCAAACAAGCCGGATCTACTGAGAAGGAATTTCTATTAACTCCTCAAAACGGCGTACTTTCAAAAGGTGACATCATTAAATTTAACAGTAACAATAAAAACTGCTATGCCTTAGTCACGGGCACGACGGCAGTGCCCTATACCATAACCATGCTCGGTATGAATAACCCGGTTAACGGACTTCATACCTGGGTGCAAACGAAAAACCCTCCGTACAATATAGATACCCACGACCATTGGGGATCTTATAAACCCGACTTTAAAGATGCGCTTCACGACAATATTTCGAGAGTAACCACGCAAATGTCGGCCAAAAATTCAGATGTTTGGTCGTTACGCACTATTACTTCGCCGCAGGGTTCAAAGATCAAAATTTCTTATTCATCAGATGTTTATTCGAAGGCCGTATTGTACAGAAATGGCTCTTTTGTGATTTCCGGTTTTTCAGATTGGAACAATCAAAACGGAACAGTCAATATCAATCTTAGTCTGGGAGGTATCAGTGCCGGTGAAATTTTTTCACCGGGAAATGCAATTGATTTTGCCATCATGTGGAATTCGAAAGATAATCGGATCGCCGATAGCTTTAAAACAGGAATTACACAGTATAGCGCTTCCATTGTGGATGTTGGAGCGACATCAATCAAGATAAGTCTTCCCTATTTTGTTGATTATTACAATAATTATAACACCGAACCCGACGGGCCCTTGGTACGTCAAATTTATGGTGGTAATGTATTTCTCAAAAATGATGCAAACATGAATGGGGGAGGCATACGCGTAGATAAGGTGGAAGTAACTGATGAAATTAGTGGTTCCAAGCGCGCAACAATCTATGACTACAGTATTCCGTCCACCGCTTTATCTTCTGGAGTAACTTCTTATGAACCGGTGGGTATTAATAAATATGCTCTTTATTCATTAGGAGAAAATTCTGACCTTATAAAAGATTATAAACGCATCGTTATTCTCGGTCGATTTTCCAATCTATTATTGAATGCCAGAAACGTGCCTGTTCCCGGGGTGATGTATGAATATGTAACAGTGAGAGAACAGGTGACCGATGAGAATGGGATGACTCAAATACCCGGTCAATCTACCTATCAATTTGATGTATTCAATGAAGGAATGGTTGGGTACATCAGTAACACCACATCGGGTACTGGTTTAGGGCAAACTTCATTTTCTGGTCATGCCCTTAATAACAATTATATTTCCGTTAATAATATCGAACTGCGTGACTACACATCGTTTGTAGGAAATCTAAAAAAGACAACCTTATTCGATAGTCAACTTCGAAAAATTTCAGAAACCACCAATCATTACTTGCACGATCAAGTTAATCTGGCTGGAGCCTTTGGCGGAGACGCTATTCGGGAAAGATATATGCAGCAATATGATCCTATTTTAGAGGCGAAGTTTGGCTCACAGGGAGTTCTGGAAGAAAATTATGCAACAGCACGTTTTTCAAGAGATACCCGAAAAAATTTTCCTGATTATCATAACTTGATCGGCACCGTTAGTCGGTATAAAAAATTACCTTCAGTGCCAACGGGTCAAACTACCGTTAATTACAAAACTGGTTTTGTGAACTCCTCGTCCACTTTAAAATTTGATTTTTATTCCGGCCAGGTCACTAAATCAATTACCACTGACGGATATGGAAATACAATTGCCAACGAGGTAGTTCCTGCTTATCGCGTGTATGATGCCATGAGACCTGCCGCGTTGGGTGGGAAGAATATGCTAACGCAAGAGGCTGCTAATTATTCGTACAAAGTAAATAATAGCTATAAAGATAATCCGGTTGACGCCAATAAAATTGCCCTGATTTCCGCTTCTGCGCAGACGTGGTCTAACCAAATTCCTGTAATGGGTGTAGCGGGTAATAATGGGGCCGGTGTACAAGACGGTATTTGGCGAAAAAAATCTACTTTTAGCTATGTGTCCGATCAGTACACACCTTTAGCTTCAACGGGTGACGGACTGATTTCTGCTTCGTTATTCCAACCATTTAATAACTGGAATTCAGATTTAGCACCTTCGGGATGGCAGCGAAATGCCTCAATTACAAGATATGATTACAATTCGCATGCGGTTGAGGCATTGGATCTAAATGATAAGTATGCGGCTACCAAATTCAGCTACGATCATAGTCAGGTGTTGGCCACGGCTGCAAACGCGAACTATAATGAGTTGGCTTATTCGGGTGTGGAAGAGCCATTGAAAACGGATGAATTTTATAATGTAGCTAGTTTCCCATTCAAAGCAGTTGGCGGTGGTGTATATGTGAGTGATGAATCTACCGTTTCCAACACGGCACACACAGGTACAAAATCGTTACAAGCCCTTGCCGGAAAGAAGGCTTTCCGATATTCATTTAAGGCCGAGAATAAGAAATACCAAGTAAGTGTGTGGGCTTCAAGAGTCGACGCGAAGATAAAATTTAAATCAAATGGTATTATTCAAGATGCCATATTGGAGCCAGCAAAAAAATCTGGTAATTGGTATTTGCTTAGCGGCACGATCACACCCAGTGTGGTGGGTGGCTTAGAAGTGTGGTGTGAAGCAACTACGTCAAGTACATTATTTGATGATTTCCGCATGCATCCAGTATTGGCCGCAATGACTAGTTATGTGTACAATAATTGGGGAGAACTAACACATATTTTAGATAACACTAATATTTACACAAAATACGAATACGATGGCATGGGGCGGTTGGTAAAGACCTATCGTGAACGGTTACAACCAATCGATCAATCTCCATCTGTTTCCAAGATCAGTGAAGTAGCTTATAATTATGCACAGAATAATCCGCTCCGGTCAGTACAGCTTTCCATTTCTAAATCAGGTCCTTCCGGAAGTATTTCTCCGGTAGGTTCAGTAGCAGTGCCGCTTTATGGGGAGCAACGAATTTCGTTTAATGAACAATGTCCGTTGCGACCTGCTCTCCAGGATATTATCGTTGATGGTCGTAGCTACGGAACAGCCGGCCAGACTATTACAATTCCATCTGGGACTATACTTACGATTGCCAAATATGTTTCGGCTGGAAGTACGTATACTTATGCAGTCCTTACGAATGTGCAAGCCCTGCATAATGTGCAAGCTGTGTTTGGCCCCGCCACACTTACAACACCTACAGAGCGGTACGAGTGCGAAAAATCGGGTACTTGCAATACAGGCAGGGTTCTTTATATCACGGTTGATGCTTGTGGAAATCAAACAACCGTTGTCAGGCCCCCGGGAACGAATGGTTTAAATTGTACAAATAGGTCAGGTGATGGTTGTCCACAATTATAATTTCAATTTGAATATGTTGCGTATCATTATTAAAATAGGTTTCGTTTTCATTTTGTTGATGAAGACTACCATTCTTTATTCTCAAAGTTGTACCGTTTCATCCTTCAATTCGATTTGTGTAGGTCAACCGGCTTCGTTCTATACGAATTGCAGTGCTGGCCAGACCCATCAATGGACTGCCCAAACTATTGGGGGGCAACTTATCGATAGCAATTCGAGCGGTATTTTTACCTTTTTGTCCGCCGGAGATTACAAAATAAGCTATTCGTACAGTCAGACTGATTGTCAGATGGTATGGCAGCCCGATTCCAGAACCTATGTTGAAGAATGCACAACTACAAGCGGCAGTGGATTTGCGGTCTTCACGGTTCTGCCGGCACCAATTACACCCATTGTCTCATCAAGTCAGCAAACGATTTGTGTACCTACGACCATTACACTTTCTGTCACTAACCCACAATCCGGTATAACCTACAATTGGTCGGCGAGTAATACGACACAAGTTGCTACCGGTGTTAATGCAACATTTTCGAATGTGTCGGCATCAACTGTTTTTACGGTGATCGCTTCAAACGGGCAATGTACTGCTACCGGATTGAAAGATGTGCAATTCTTGCAGACGGCAGTAACACCGGTACTCGGTACATCTAGTGATTATCGGAAAGTAAATTTGACAACGTCTCAACCGGTTTATCCCAATCATTATTGGCAGACATCCACTACCGGAACGGATTTGAGTAATCCGGTAACCGCCAGTCCTTACACAGTTACACAAAATGGCAATTATTTTATTCGTGCATTTAGAGATGGTTGTTGGACATCGGCAAGTACCTCAGTGCAGGTACAATTAAATACAACCCCACCGGTACCCACTATTGTTCAAGTTCCCAAGTATGGATTTACTATTGCGCTGCTGACCAACAAAGGAAGTGACTGGATTTTGCAGAATGCTGACTATTTCTGGGTGAGCGATGCGAGTGCTAATCCATCGATCATCAAAAAGTACAATGAGCTTTCAGCCCTTTCCGGGTCAGTATTTTTTGAACCAGGCACTTATTTTTTACGTGGTAAAGATAAAACAACAGGTGCTTGGGGAAGTACAGCTTCCGTTCCGATTACCCTTACAGATTGGGATAATACCTTGAATTGGGTTCATGCAAAAACGTATGATGGTACATCGGAAACAATTCCTGCCGCCGAGAGTAAAAGCTTTTTCGATCAACGAGGCCAGGCCTTACAATCTCAGAGCAAAAGCTTTCATCAAGGACAGCCGGTGGTGTTTACATCCATTTCTTTGAGTGATAAATACGACCGAACTGTTGGAGGCACCCTTTCAGCCCCTATTCTACAAAGCGACTTCAAATACAATAGCGGCTTTGCTATGACTACGGAAGGAAAGCCATTGACGTATTTGGATTTTGAAAAGCCAAGTCCCACGCCACTGGCTACGGATCAGAAAGGAACATTGGGCAATTATTACAGTGCCAATAATAAGTGGAGCGAAACGAATGTACCTACCGCCTTGCGTTTGTATTCGCGTAGGGATTTTTACGAAGATGGAACGGGAGAGGAGCGGAGAGCCGCGCAGCCGGGAGATACACACTTTATTGGTTCAGGACGGGAAGTATTGAAGGGAACCTTTCCGGTTGGGAATGGTGATACGAACAATGAGTTAACGGATTATCTTGCTAAACGCGTTATTGCTTTGGGTGTGCCTTCGTTGACTAAGATCGAAGGCGTTCAAAATGTAGTACGCGATGAAAACGAACGCTACGTGGTGAGCATTTCGGATAAATCAGGCAAAGTATTGATGACCGCCCGTAAAGGTACCCGCGAGTTTAAATCCTCTATTACCTCCGACAAGTTCTTGTACTTCTATGTGTTAGGAAACCCGGCAACTTCTACGGATCCCAAACTACAAACCCAAACCATTACGATTACCGGCACAGGTGTGGGAACTGCAGCCACTAACTACACTTTAGAAAATACAATCACAAACACGCCGGTTACCAAGTCTACGGCCGCTACGTTGCCCCATACCTATAATTTATCGCCAGGATATTATCGCATTATTCCGGGGGTAGGGGCCGGAACAATGACAGTAGCGTATTCCAACTACTTTAGTGACATTGCTTACCAGTTTTACAATGATGCGGGTAGATTGGTAGCAAGTGTTTCTCCGAACGGTTATGAGCAGTGGCAAACAGTTATATCCACAGCTATTCAATCCGATCCCAACGACGTAAAAGCAAAAGCAATCGCTGCGTACCCCACTATCGACAAAAGCACCCACACCTACAATCATCAAGGGTGGTTGCTAAGCATGACCGAGAAAGATGCAGGCACTACTGAATATCGCTACCGCAAAGACGGTAAAATTCGCTTCTCGCAAAACGCGCAGCAAAAGATCAACGAGGCTCAAGCTCCCGGTGGAACAGGTCCCAAAGGCAGATTCTCGTACACGAATTATGATGACTTAGGCAGACCGGTTGAATCAGGTGAATATATTGGTACAACGCTCACATTTGCATCATTAAATCCAAATGCGCAGACGGATTATGCTCTTACTGACAAGAAAGATTGGGTCCGCACCACTTATGACTTTGCGGCTTCTCCCGCACCGGTAAATGGCTACGTGCAAGAGTATGTGCGCGGAGCGGTGTCGTGGACAGAAAACGCCAACACCAAAACATGGTATAGCTATGATGAAATGGGGCGCGTGGTGTGGATGGCACAAAAGCCGGCGATTACCACATTCCCATATACTTTCGTCACCAACTACGAATATGATTTTGTGGGCAATGTAACGAAGACCTATACGCGTGCCAGCACCGGAGGGACAACACCTACCTGGCAAGATGCATTTTATCATCACTA